>Ga0209909_100189_pt1 | contig 86087 bp, 91 predicted proteins | sample FECB22metaG_FD_188302 | JGI IMG/M metagenome (GOLD analysis project Ga0209909, IMG submission 188302) | Cyanobacterial communities from the Joint Genome Institute, California, USA - FECB-22 (SPAdes) (version 3) | ecosystem: Environmental > Aquatic > Thermal springs > Hot (42-90C) > Microbial mats...
CCGCCCGAAACCCGCCGGCAGGAACGCCTCCGCAAACCCCCGCTGCTCCATCTCACCCACTCCCTCACACCAGAGACAGCGAATCAGACCACATCACCACTGTCAGCTGATTTCGCAGAGGCCTCGCTTTCGCGGGGACGACGGGGAGAAGGGTGCTTCCGGGGCGGGGGCGGATCGGGGAGGCTGGGGGAATGGAGCGATTCGGGCCGGAGCGGGACGCGGGATGACGACGCCGTTGATCATCGCGCTGGTCGCGACCATCGCGCTCGGCGTCGGGGTCGGGCTGCTCTACCTGCAACGCGTCCGGCGACCGCGCCTGGTGACGGCGCATCTCGTGCTGGCGCTCGCGGGCGTGGCGCTCATGGCCTTGGCGGCGGCTATGGCGCCGACGGGGCGGGCGGGGCCGCACGGGGCGGTGCCGCTGGCGCTGCTGGTCGCGGCGACGGCCGCGGGATACGGCGCGTGGCGGCTGCCGCGCGCGACGCGGCGGCGGGGCGAGCTGATGCTCGGCGCGCATATCGTGCTGGGCGTCGCCGGATTCTTCGTGGTGCTGGCCTGGGCGAAGGGGCCCTGAGCGCCGCGCCCCTCCCCCGCAGGTGCGGGGGAGGGAGAAGACGTCAGTACCGGTACTGCTCGGCCTTGAAGGGCCCCTGCTCCGGCACGCCGATGTAGCCAGCCTGCTGGCGCGTCAGCTGCGTCAGCGTGGCGCCGACCTTGGCGAGGTGAAGCGCCGCGACCTTCTCGTCCAGGTGCTTCGGCAGGGTGTACACCTTCTTCTCGTATTTGCCGGGGTTCGTCCAAAGCTCGATCTGCGCGAGCGTCTGGTTGGTGAAGGACGCCGACATCACGAAGCTCGGGTGGCCCGTGGCGTTGCCGAGATTCACCAGGCGACCCTCGGAGAGCAGGATGATGCGCTTGCCGTTCGGGAACTCGATCTCGTCCACCTGCGGCTTCACGTTGTCCCACTTGTAGTTGCGCAGCGCGGCGACCTGGATCTCGCTGTCGAAGTGCCCGATGTTGCAGACGATGGCGCGGTGCTTCATCGCGCGCATGTGGTCGGCGGTGATGACGTCCACGTTTCCGGTGGCGGTGACGAAGATGTCGGCGCGCGGGGCGGCCTGCTCCATCGTCACGACCTCGTAGCCTTCCATCGCGGCCTGCAGCGCACAGATCGGGTCCACCTCGCTCACCATGACGCGGCAGCCGGCGTTGCGCAGGCTGGCCGCGCTGCCCTTGCCCACGTCGCCGAAGCCGCAGACCATCGCGATCTTGCCGGCCATCATCACGTCGGTCCCGCGCCGGATCGCGTCCACCAGTGACTCACGGCAGCCATAGAGGTTGTCGAACTTCGACTTGGTGACGCTGTCGTTGACGTTGATGGCGGGGAACAGCAACCGGCCCTCCTTCGCCATGACGTAGAGGCGGTGGACGCCGGTCGTCGTCTCCTCGGAGACGCCGACAATGCTCTTCGCGAGCTCGGCGAACCAGCCGGGCTTGGTCTTCAGGCAATCCTTCACCAGGGCGAAGAAGACCTCCTCCTCCTCATTGGTGGGCTTGTCGAGGAAGGCGGTGTCGCCCTGCTCCGCACGCAGGCCGTAGTGCACCAACAGCGTCATGTCGCCGCCGTCGTCGAGCAGGACATTGGGTGTGCCGCCGTCGCCCCATTCCAGCGTGCGCTTCACGTATTGCCAGTATTCGGGAAGCGTCTCGCCCTTCACGGCGAAGACCGGCGTGCCGGAGGCGGCGATGGCGGCCGCCGCGTGGTCCTGGGTCGAGAAGATGTTGCAGGACGACCAGCGGACATCGGCGCCGAGGTGCTTCAGCGTCTCGATCAGCACGGCTGTCTGAATCGTCATGTGCAGGCAGCCGGCGATCCGCGCGCCCTTCAGCGGCTTCTGCGTTCCGTATTCGGCGCGCACCGCCATCAGGCCGGGCATCTCGTCCTCGGCCATGTTGATCTCCTTCCGGCCCCAATCGGCCAGCGAGAGGTCCTTCACGACGTGTTCGGCGGCGGGCATGCGCGGGGCGTCCTGTCTGCGGTGGGCGGGCGCGTAGCACGCGGGCGGGCGGCGGGGAAGAGGCGCTTGGTGATACATAAGGATATGTTTATGTCTCGGCTGCGCCTGCCACTACCTTGGCAAGCGTGACGCGGAGGACCATCCTCAACCCTCCCGCCACGCCGCCCTGGATCGCCGCCGCCCCGGATGACCTCCCCCGCCACCCCGAGGCGCCTGACGGACGCCGCGCGCGTCGCCGACCACCTCCGCGCCACCCACGCCACCATGCGGCAGCTGCTGGCGGAGTTCCGGGATGCGCGCCGCCGCAGCCCGGCGCCGCCGCGCGCCGCCGCGCCCGGGGAGCTGCGGGTCGCGTCCTGGAACCTGCACAAATGCGTCGGCACGGACGGACGCTTCGACCCGCACCGCTCCATCGCCGTCATCGCAGAACTCGGCGCCGACCTGGTTGCCGTGCAGGAGGCCGACCGGCGCTTCGGGCGGCGCGTCGGGCTGCTGGATCCGAAGCTGCTGGAGCGGGAGGCCGGGCTGGTCCCGCTGCCCGTCTCCGACCTGCCGGACGGGTTGGGATGGCACGGAAACGCCATCCTCGTCCGGCCGGGCACGCGCGCGCGGCTGCGTCGCCTCGCCCTGCCGGGGGCCGAGCCGCGCGGGGCGGTGGTGGCGGACATTGACATGAAGTACGGTCCGCTGCGCGTCGTCGCAGCGCATTTTGGCCTGCTTCCGCGCTGCCGGAAGCGGCAATCCGCGGCGATCCTGGCGGAGCTGCAGGCGGCGGAGCCGATGCCGACCGTGTTATGCGGCGACCTCAACGAATGGAATCCGGGGGAGCGGTCGTCGCTGCGCGGCCTCTCGCCGCTATTCGGCGCGGTGAATGGCGGCCCGGCGAGCTTTCCGGCGCGGCTGCCAGTGCTGCCGCTGGACCGCATCCTCGCCTGGCCGCAGGCGCTGGTCTCCGACGTGGAGGTGCATGACAGCCCGCGGGCGCGCGTGGCGTCGGACCACCTGCCTCTGACGGCGCGTCTGCACCTGGCGGCGATCGCGGAGGCCTTTGCCGGGGATCGCGCCGCGGCCTGATCGAACCGAGGTCCCCGCCAGCCGTTTCGGCGGCGGAGGACAGGAGGGGCATGGCCGCGCTGCTCACCCAGACCCGACCGGCGACCGCGCTGCCGCCCGAGCGGGCGACGCGGCTGGAACGTGCCGTCTCGGCCGCGCTTGCCAGCCTCGGCTTCCGTGGGGCGGGTGCGGCGCGGGCGGGCGGCGTGACGGTGGTCTGCAAGGCCGACGAGGCCTTCGCGATCCGCGCGGCTTCGGCGCGCGCGGCGGGACGCACCCTCGACCTGCAATATTACGTCTGGCGCGGCGACCTGACCGGGCAATTGCTGGCGCGCGAAGTGCTCGCGGCCGCCGACCGGGGCGTGCAGGTGCGCCTGCTGATGGACGACGCCTTCGCGATCGGGCGCGAACGCGCGCTGGCGACGCTCGACGCGCATCCGAAGATCGAGGTGAAGCTGTTCAACGCGACGCGCTGGCGCGCCTTCGGGCGGGCGGGCCACGCCTTGGAATTCCTGTTCGGCGGCTGGCACCTGAACCGCCGCATGCACAACAAGAACTGGATCGCCGACGGGCGCTTCGCCGTGGTCGGCGGGCGGAACATCGGCAACGAGTATTTCGGGCTGGACGCCGACGGCGCGATCAGCTTCCGCGACCTCGACCTGGCGCTGGCGGGGGCGCCGGCGGCAGGCGCCGTCGAGGTGTTCGAGCGCTACTGGCACAGCCCGCTGGCGCGCACCGCGGAGGGGCTGAGCGCCGTCGCGCCGCGGCACGGGATCAAGGCGCTGCGGACCGAACTCGACCGCGCGGCCGCCGCGCCCGAGGCGCAACCCCTGTTGGCGGCGCTGGCGGAGCATCCGGCGCGGCGCATCCGCCGCGGCCTGACGCCGGTGGTGGAGGGGGCGGTGCGCGTGCAGGCCGACGCGCCGGAGAAGGCGAGGCGCGGCCTCGGCGCCCGCAAGCGCGCCCGCGCCGCCGGCGGCATCGCGGCCGAGATCGCCGACGAGATCCGCCTAGCGAAGCGCGAGCTGCGGCTGATCTCGCCCTATTTCGTGCCGGGCAAGGCGGGACTCGCGCTGCTGCTCGACCTGATGGCGCGCGGGGTGCACGTGAGCGTGGTGACGAATGCGCTGGCGTCCACGGACGTGGTCGCGGTGCATGGCGGCTTCATGCGCTACAGGCGCCCTCTGCTGCGCGCCGGGGCGGTGATCCACGAGTTGAAGCCGGGGCCGGCGGAGGAGGGCGCGAGCCTGTTCGGCTCGCGCGGCGGTGCGGCGCTGCACACCAAGGCGCTGGTGGTGGACGGGCTGCGCGCCTTCGTCGGCTCGTTCAACCTCGACCCGCGCTCCGCGATGCTGAACACGGAGATGGGCGCCTTCGTGCAGAACCCGTCGGTGGCGAAGGAGGTCGCGGCGGAGCAGGAGCGGCTGATGGATCCTGCGATCAGTTGGAAGGTGGAGCTGGAGGCGGGCCGCGTCGTTTGGCGCGACGTGGCGGATGGCGCCCCGCGCACGCTGCATGCGGAGCCGGGCGCGTCGTGGCGGCGCACGGCGGTGGCGTGGCTGGCGCGGGTGCTGCCGGTCGAGGAGCAGCTTTGACCTGGGTTGACCCGCTTCCGTGAACGGTTTGCGGGTAGGGACTTATCGCTCTCCATCATGGCGTTCGCGCAGGCATCGCCCGCGGGTTTGGGCGACACGCATGAACGACTGCCGGAACCGGACTCCCGCGCTCGTGTTTGCGGCTGAGGCCGGATGGCTCGGCGCAGTGGAGGACGGGATGCATTCGGCGGAGGGTGGTCTTCGAAATTCTGGCACCGGCGGCATCGTCGCCGACATGCTGCTGGGCGCCGCCGCGGGCGCAGTGGGCGTTTGGGCCCTGGACCGGGTGGACTGGTTCATGTTCCGCCACGAGGATCCGCAGGCGCGGCGGCGAACGCAGGCGGTACGCCCGGGCGGGATGGACCCGGCGCATGTCGCGGCAAACAAGATCGCGAAGGCGACAACCGGTAACGGGCTCTCGCCCCGGCAGCCCCATCCCGCCGGTCTCGCGGTCCACTACGCGATCGGCATCGCTCCCGCTGCACTCTACGGCGCGCTGCGGGAGCGCGTCCCCGCGGTGCGCACGGGGCGAGGCCTGCTCTACGGCCTCGGACTGTTCCTGATCCAGGACGAGCTGCTGAACGCGGTAACCGGCCTGTCCGCCGATCCCAGGAGCTATCCCTGGCAGCCCCATGCGCGCGGCCTGGTCGCGCACCTGGTCTATGGTGCTGTCACCGATGCGACACTCGACCTCCTGCACCGAGGCAGGCGCCCGGTGCACTGACGGCGAATGCCCCGGCCACTACCAGGGCGCTTCTCGCAGCCATTTCTCGACCTGCGTCGGCAGCTGCAGGCTGCTGGATGCCGGCCTTCGCATGTGAGGCTGGCGTTCCCGGCGGGATTCGAACCCACGGCCCCCAGATTAGGAATCTGGTGCTCTATCCGGCTGAGCTACGGGAACCCGCGGATTTCGTAGCATGGACCCGGGCCTGCACGCGAGGGGCGCGGAACCCGTGGGGCGGCTGTGCCGTTCGGGGGCGGATTCCAGAGGAGAGGACACCCCATGGCCACCAGCATCCGCGACATCTACATCACAGGCCTCCAGAACGCCCACGCGCTGGAAGCGCAGGCGATCCAGCTCTGCACGCGGCAGGTCGAGCGGCTGGAGAACTACCCGGAGATGCGCGAGCGCCTGCGCGAGCACGCCGAGGAGAGCCGGCGGCAGCAGCAGCGGATTGACGAAATCCTGAACACGCTCGGCAGCTCGCCGTCCACGCTGAAGGATATCGGCACGTCGATCAGCGGCAACCTCGCCGCCGTCATGCACGCGGTGATGCAGGACGAGGTGATCAAGAACACCTTCGCCAACTACGCCTTCGAGCATTTCGAGATCGCGAGCTACCGGGCGCTGATCGAGATGGCGGACGCGGCCGGCGACGCCTCGGCCCCGCGGCTCCTGAACCAGAGCCTCGACGAGGAACTCCGGATGGCGCAGTGGATCGAGCAGAACCTCAGCCCGACGGTGCGCCGCTACATGGAACTGGAATCCGCAGGGATGAAGTCGGGCGTCTGACGCGCGGCTACACCGGCCGCCGCGCGCGCAACGCGGCGGCCAGCGTGCCTTCGTCCAGCACGTCGAGCGCCCCGCCCACCGGCACGCCCTGCGCCAGCCGCGTGACCGCGACGCCGGTCGGCCGCAGCCGGTCGGTGAGGTAGTGCGCCGTAGCACTTCCATCCACGGTGGCGGGCAACGCGACGATCACCTCCTCCACCCCGCCAGCGGCGATGCGTGCGGCGAGGGGCTGCACCGACAGGTCGTCCGGCCCGATGCCGCCGAGCGGCGACAGCACGCCGCCGAGCACGTGGTAGAGGCCGCGATGCGCATGGGCGCGTTCCAGCGCCCAGAGATCGGCGACGCCCTCCACGACGCAGATGAGGTGCCGGTCCCGCGCCGGATCGCGGCAGATGCCGCAGGGGCTGCGGGAATCGAGGTTGCCGCAGACCTCGCAGGGTCGCACGGCCCGGGCGGCTTCGGTCAGGGCCTCAGCGAGCGGCAGCATGGTTTCGTGGGGGCGCATCAGCATCTTCAGCACGGCGCGCCGCGCGCTGCGGCGGCCCATGCCGGGGGTGCGCGCCAGCAGGGCAATCAGGTGCTCGATCGGGTCGTGGGGGAGGTCGCGCATGGGGTGCGGTCTATGTGGCTCCGGCGCGGCCTTCAGTCCATGCGGGCGCAGCGCGTGCGGCTCCCCCACCCCAACCCTCCCCCGCAAATGCGGGGGAGGGAGTTAAAACGGCAGCTTGAGGCCACCTAGCCCGCCGGGAATATTCAGGCCGGCGGTGGCCTTCTGCATCTCCTCGGCCATGGTGGCTTCCACCTTGCCCTTCGCGTCGGCATGGGCGGCGACGAGCAGGTCTTCCAGCACCTCCTTCTCGTCAGCCGAGAGGAGCGAGGGGTCGAGGATGACGCGGCGCAGGTCGCCCTTGCCGGAGAGGGTCACTTTCACCATGCCGGCGCCGGATTGCCCCTCCACTTCCATCGCCTCCAGCTTCGCCTGCATCTCCTGCATGCGGGTCTGCATCTGCTGCGCCTGCTTCAGCATGTTGCCGAGATTCTTCATGGCGGGTCAGTCCTCCTCAGGGATGTCGTCGAGGTTCGCCGGCTCGGCATCGGCCGGCGCGAAGTCGCGGCCCCCGTCCTCGGCCGGCGGGGGCAATCCGTAGGCGTCCAGCGCGGCGTCGCGCACGGTCCCGATCGTGGCGCCGGGGAAGGCGGCCAGCACGGCCTGCACCAGCGGGTGGCTGCGGGCGAGGGAGAGGCGGTCCTGCTCCGCGCTGCGGCCCTGCTCGGCCAGCGTCGGCTCGCCGCCGGCATTCACCAGGCTGACGGTCCAGCGCGCGCCGGTCTCGGCCTGCAGCAGCGCGACGAGCTGCTGGGCAAGGTCGCGCGGTGCCTCCGGACGCGGGCGCAGCTCGATCCGGCCAGGGGCGACGTGGACGGGGTGGGCGCTGTGGACGAGGTGTGCGTGCAGCAGCGGCTGCTTGCCGGAGGCGAGGGCCACAACCTCGCGCCAGGATGACGGCTGCGCGGCCCTGGCGGGCGCCGGGGCCGCAGTTGCGACCGCGCCGCCACCGGCGACCGCGCGCAGGCCGCCGCCGGACGGCGGCGGTGCCGGATTCGGCGACGCGACCTCGGCGCCCTCGCGCAGGCGGCGCACGAGGTCGCCCGGCGTGGGCAGGTCGGCGGCATGGGCGAGGCGGATGAGCACCATCTCCGCCGCCGCGCGCCGGTCCACGCCGTCCGCCGCGACCTCCTGCACGCCTTTCAGCAACATCTGCCAGGCGCGGGCGAGGACGGGGATGGAGAGGCCGTCGGCAAGCGCGGCGCCGGTGCCGCGCTCGTCCTCGGTCAGCGAGGGGTCGTTCCGCAGGTCGGGGATGGTCTTAAGCCGGGAGAGCAGGTGCGTGAGCGCCAGCAGGTCGGTCAGCAGCACGCCGGGATCGGTCCCGCGCGCATGCGCTTCGGCGGATAGGTCCAGGGCGCGCGCGGCCTCGCCGGCCATCAGCGCCTCCATCAGCCGCAGCGCGAAGCCGCGGTCCACCAGGCCCAGCATCTCCCGCACGGCATCGGCGCGCACCTCCGCCCCGCCCGCCAGCGCGATGGCCTGGTCGAGGATGGAGAGGCCGTCGCGCACCGATCCGTCGGCGGCGCGCGCGACCATCGCGAGCGCTTCCGGTTCGGCCGTGACCGCTTCGGCCTCGCAGATGCGGGTGAAATGCGCGCGCAGTATCTCGCCGGGCACGCGGCGGAGGTGGAAGGTCTGGCAGCGGGAGAGGATGGTCGCCGGGACCTTCCGCAGCTCCGTCGTCGCCAGCATGAACTTCACGTCGGGCGGCGGCTCCTCCAGCGTCTTCAGCAACGCGTTGAAGGCGGCGGACGAGAGCATGTGCACCTCGTCAAGGATGATGACCTTGAAGCGGCCCTGCGCCGGGCGGAAGCGCAGGCGCTCGCGCAGCTCCCGCACGTCATCCACGCCATTGTTCGAGGCGGCGTCGAGTTCCTGCACGTCCGGGTGGCGGTCGGCCAGGATGGCGCGGCATTCGGCGCAGATGCCGCATGGATCGGGCGTCGGGCCGCCGGTGCCGTCCGCGCCGACGCAGTTCAGCGCGCGGGCGATGATGCGGGCGGTCGTCGTCTTGCCGACGCCGCGCACGCCGGTGAGCATGAAGGCGTGGTGGACGCGACCCTGCGCGAAGGCGTTGCGCAGCGTGCGGACAAGGGCTTCCTGGCCGATCAGGTCGGCGAAGGTCTGCGGGCGGTATTTGCGCGCCAGGACGCGGTAGGGCGCGGCTGGCTCGGCGGACTGCGGTGCGACAACGGGCTTCGGCGCGGGATCGCCGAACAGGCCGGGGCCGTCGGACGGCGGCGGCTCCGGCAGGGCCTCGTCGGAAAGGATCGGGTTGCCGAGAAGGTCGCTGGCCATGCGCGCGGTTCAGGTCCGGGGGCTGTCGCGGCCCGGATCGCGGGGCCTGGGAGGTGGAAGGCCGGCGGGCGACCCGCGCGAGAACTCGTTACGGCTGCTTCCTTCCGGACCTGACCGGGTTGGCGAGGGGCACGTCCGTCACCGACCTTCCGCGGTGGAATATCATGTCTTCGGGCGTCCGGGGCAATGGTGCGGCGGTCACTCGGCGCGCAAACGGGCGATGAGCGCGTCGGTGGACAGCCTCGGGCTGAGGAGCTCTCCAAGTTCCAGGTCCGTCGTCTCGCGAAGATCTGCCGAAGCGGGCCCGAGATCGAGGTCGCGGACCACTTCGAGCGCACTGGCATGAAGCTTCGCCAGGTCGAGCTGCTGCGCCATGCTCGGGGTGAAGCCATCCCGCGCATCAACCAGAAAGGTTCGTATCTCGTTCCGCCAATGCACGTGCGCCGGATGGTCCGGCCAGGCTGCGACCTTCAGCGCATGGATCAGGGCCTGGCGGAGCAGCGACCGCACACCCTTGGTTTCACTGCGACCCACGCTCTCGACCTCCTCGATGACATTCGCCCAGTCGAGATCGTTCACCCGTTCGCCGGCGGCCATGCGGCGCAGCCGGTCGGCCTGGGTCTCGGCCCAGAGGACGATGTCGCGGTGGTAGAGGTCGTCGGGCATGGTGGCCTCCGCTCGGCCGACATTACGACAGCGGCGAACGGCCACCAACGCCCCTCGGTTGCCGACACCCCCGGCGCATGGCACATGCCCGTCCCGCATGCTCTCCATCCCCGCCAGCCGGACCAATGCCTACACCGGCAGCCCGCTCGACCGCGCGGCGCAGCGGCGGGAGGATGCGGATTGGATCCACCAGGCGCTGGCCGACCCGGAGACGCTGTACGCGCCGGTCTGGCGCAGCCGGAACCTGATGAAGGGGCTGGAAGCCGGGCGGCCGGAAGCGGTGCTGCTGACCGGTGCCGCCGCCGAGGCGGTGCGGATGGAGGACGGGCCGTGGGCCTTCCTGGGCATGTGGGAGGGGCGGGCGACCTTCGCGGTGGACTGCTCCGCGGCCGAGGACCCGCTGCCACTCCTGCCTGAGGGGATGGGCGCCTTCGCCGACCTGCGGCAGGTCGCCGGGCTGCTGCCAGCGGGCGAGGCGAGCGTGCTCGCCCATGCGCGCGGCATGATGCACTGGCGGACGAAGCACCGGTTCTGCGGCGTCTGCGGCACACCCTGCGCGTCGCGCAGCGCGGGGCATGTCATGGCCTGCCCGAATTGCGGCGCCCAGCACTTCCCGCGCACCGATCCCGCGGTGATCATGCTGGTGGTGCGCGGCGACCGCTGCCTGCTGGGCCATTCGCAGCGCTTCCCGACGACGACGATGTATTCGACGCTCGCCGGTTTCGTCGAACCCGGCGAGAGCCTGGAGGAAGCCGTGCGGCGGGAGGTGAAGGAGGAGACCGCCGTCGAGGTGGGCGACGTGCTCTACCACTCCTCCCAGCCATGGCCGTTCCCGTCCTCCATCATGCTCGGCTTCCATGCCGAGGGGCTGTCCGACGAGATCACGATTGACCCGGAGGAGCTGCGCGACGCGCGCTGGTTCTCGCGTGAGGAGCTGCGGAACCACGCGGCGCTCGGCTTCGGCCTGCCGCGGGTGGACAGCATCGCGCGGCGGCTGATCGAGGATTGGCTCGGGGCCACCGCATGACACGCCTGTGGCCCATCCTGGCCCTGCTCGCCGCCTGCGGCACCGGCCCGGCGCGGCAGGCCGCCGAGCCCGAGGATCCCGGCCGCGTGGCCTGCCGGCAGGAGGCGCGGGACGGCGTCTCCACCCGCGACTTCTTCCGCCGGCAGAACTTCAGCGATGCCAACCACACGGCACGGCTGCGGCAGGAGATGGCCGAGGCCGAGGATCGCGCCTTCAACGATTGCCTGCGCCGCCGCGGCCTGACGCAGGGCGGCGGCGTGGAGCGGGTTCGGCGGCCCGGAGAGGTCTGAGTCAGCTCGCCCCGCGCTGCGCCAGCCGGTAGGGGTGGGCGCGGTAGGTGCCGAGGACCCGCAAATCCGCGGAGAAGAAGGCCAGCTCCTCCAGCGCGCGCTTCAGGCCCGGCTCCTCCGGCGCGCCGTCCACGTCGGCGAGGAACTGCGTCGCGGTGAACTCCCCGTTGACCATGTAGCTCTCGAGCTTGGTCATGTTCACGCCGTTGGTCGCGAAACCGCCGAGCGCCTTGTAGAGCGCGGCGGGGATGTTGCGGACGCGGAAGACGAAGCTGGTGACCCAGTGGCCCCCTTCATGCGGGGCGCGAAGCGGCTCGCGGGACATGACGTAGAACCGCGTGGTGTTGTGGGCGGCGTCCTCCACGTTGCGGCGGAGGATCTCGAGGCCGTAGGTCTCGGCGGCGAGCTCGCTGGCGATCGCGGCATCGGCGAGGCCGCCGCGCTCGGCGACCAGCGCGGCGGCGCCGGCGGTGTCGGCCTCGATCACAGCCTGCAGGTCAAGTTCCTTGATCAGCTTCAGCACCTGGCCGAGTGCCACGGGGTGACTGTGGGCGCGGCGGATCGTGGCGACCGTGGCGCCCTTGGGCGCGAGCAGGCAGTGCTCCACTCGCTCGAAATGCTCGCCCACCACGTGCAGCCCGCTGTCGGGCAGCAGGCGGTGGATGTCCGGCACGCGGCCGGCGAGGGAGTTCTCGCAGGGCAGCATGGCGAGGTCGGCGCGACCGTCGCGCACCGCCTCGATCGCCGCCTCGAATGAGGGACACGGCAGGGTCGTGCGGCCAGCATGGGCGTGGCGGCAGGCCAGGTCGGAATAGGCGCCCGGCAGGCCCTGAAAGGCGATGATGCCCGTGTCCATCGTGGAATCCCGTGATGCGTGAAGCACTTGCGAGGCGGCGCCGCGCGGGTTGTCGAGGTTCCGCGCCGCCCCTATGTTCCGGCCGGTTTTACGGCAGGCCATTGCGGGCGCAAGCCCGATGGGCCGAGTTGCGCGTCGAGAAAGGTGCTCGCCGGGATGAGTCTGGAATTCAACAAGGCCGCCGCCGCGGTGCTGACCGCGGGCATCACCTTCATGGTCGCGGGCGTGATCGGCGACAGCATAGTCTCTCCGCGCCGCCCGCATGAGGCGGCGATCGCGACGGGCGAGCCGCCGCCGACCCAGCAGGCCGCCGCCCCGGCAACCCCGGCGCTGGAGCCGATCGCGCCGCTGCTGGCCTCGGCGAATGCGGATAGCGGGCGCCAGCTCGCCACGCGGCTCTGCGCGTCCTGCCACAATTTCGCGCAGGGCGGGCCGAACGGGGTGGGGCCGAACCTCTACGGGGTCGTCGGCGCCAACCACGCCCGGGTCGCCGGCTTCAACTACAGCCAGGCCAACCGGGCGCTGGCCGACAAGCCCTGGGACTACGAGGCGCTGAACGCTTTCATCGCGCGGCCCTCGGCCGCCATGCCGGGCACGCGGATGGCCTTCGCGGGGCTGGGCAATGCCGGCCAGCGCGCCGACGTGATCGCGTATCTCCGCACGCTCGACCCCAACCCGAAGCCGCTGCCCTGACCGCGCATCCGGGGGATTTCGTCGCCGTCGCCGAGGCTGCCGCCGAGGCGGCCGGCGCCGTCATCCGCCCGCTCTTCCGCTCCGCCCTCCTCGTCGAGGCGAAGGGCGATGCCAGCCCGGTGACACGGGCCGACCGGGATGCCGAAGCCGCCATCAGGACACTGCTGGCCGACCTGCTGCCGTCCCACGGGGTGATCGGCGAGGAACACGGGGCCGACCGGGCGGATGCGGAGTGGGTCTGGGTGCTCGACCCGATTGACGGGACGCGCGCCTTCGTCACGGGGCGCCCGCTCTTCGGCACGCTGATCGCCCTGCTGCATCGCGGCGTGCCGGTCCTCGGCCTGATGGACCAGCCGGTGACGGGGGAGCGCTGGATCGGCGTGGCGGAGGAGGGCACGCGGTTCCGCTCCGCCCTCGGCGGCGTCTCGGGCTGCCGGCCCTGCGCGGATTTGTCCGAAGCCGAGCTCTCCTGCACCTCGCCCGACATGTTCGACGCCGCGACGGCGCCGCGCTTCGCGGCGGTGAAGGCGGCGGCGCGGCGGACGAGTTGGGGGGGCGACTGCATCGCCTATGGGCTGCTCGCGCTCGGCCTGGTGGATGTGGTGGTGGACGCGACGATGAAGCCCTGGGACTGGGCGGCCCTCGTCCCGATCGTCGAGGGCGCGGGCGGGCGCTGCACGGATTGGGGCGGGCGGCCGCTGCGGCTGGACGGGGACGGAACGGTCCTGGCGGTCGGAGACCCTCTCCTGTTGCCGAAAGTTTCGCGGCTGCTGGCGGGGTGACGGGCCGGTTGCGGGCGACGGTTGAACCGATCAGATTGCCGGCCATGCGCCGCCGCGACCTGCTCTCTCTCCCTGCCGCCCTCGCCCTGCCCGGCCTCGCGCGCGCCGCGACGCCGGCCGGCGGCTCCGCGGCGCCCGGCCAAGCGATCCGCACCCACGCCCTATCGCTGCTCGGGCAGCCGGAGCTGCCGGCGGATTTTTCGCATTTCCCGTGGGTGAACCCGGAGGCGCCGAAGGGCGGGGAGATCGCGCTGACGGCGCTCGGCAGCTTCGACACCTTCAACGGCTTCGTCATCCGCGGCACGGCGGCGGTCGGCTCCACCCTGATCTACGACACGCTGCTGAAGCCGAGTTCGGACGAGGCGAGCACCGAATACCCGTATCTGGCGGAGTGGATCGAGCTGCCGGCCGACCGGATGGCGGTCACCTTCGACCTGAACCCCGCCGCGCGCTGGCATGACGGCCGACCTGTCACGGCGGCCGACGTGATCTGGACCTTCAACGCGTTGCGCCAGCACGGGCGGCCCTTCTTCCGCTCCTACTGGGGCGACGTGACGGAGGTGGTGGCCGAGGCCGAACGCCGCGTGACCTTCCGGTTCCGGTCGAACGAGAACCGCGAGCTGGCGCTCATTCTCGGCCAGATGCAGGTGCTGCCGGCGCATTGGTGGGCCACGCGCGACTTCACGCGGCCGATCCTGGAGGCGCCGCTGGGCTCCGGGCCATATCGGATCGAGCGGTTCGAGGCCGGGCGCAGCGTGGTGTACCGCCGCGTCGAGGATTGGTGGGCGCGCGACATCCCGAGCTGCAAGGGCACGCAGAATTTCGGTGCCTACCGCTACGAGTATTTCCGCGACACGACCGTCGCGCTGGAGGCGTTCAAGGCCGGGCAGATTGATTTCCGCACGGAGAACGTAGCGCGCGACTGGGCCACCGCCTACGACTTCCCGGCGCGGCGCCGCGGCCTGGTGAAGCTCGACGAGATCCGCCACCAGTTGCCGACGGGGATGCAGGCCTTCGCGGTGAACCTGCGGCGGCCGCTGTTCCAGGACGTGCGCGTGCGCCGTGCGCTGGTGGAGCTGTTCGACTTCGAGTGGATGAACGCGAACCTCTTCTTCGGCAGCTATGCGCGGACCAACTCCTACTTCTCGAATTCCGAGCTGGCGTCGGGCGGGCTGCCGGCGGGGCGTGAGCTGGCGATCCTCGAAGGGTTCCGCGGCCGCGTGCCGGCGGAGGTCTTCACCACCGAGTTCCGCCTGCCCGTCACCGACGGCTCCGGCAACAACCGCGACGGGCTGCGGCGCGCCCTGGCACTGCTGCAGCAGGCCGGCTGGCAGGTGCGCGACCGGCGGCTGGTGGATGCGCAGGGGCGGCGCTTCGAGTTCGAGATCCTGCTGCAGGGGCCGACCTTCGAGCGCATCGCCCTGCCTTACGTGCAGGCGCTGGAGCGCATCGGCATGGCGGTGCGCGTGCGCACGGTGGACCCGGCGCAGTACCAGACGCGCACCGACGCCTTCGACTACGACATGACCGTGGACAGCATCGGGCAGAGCCTGTCGCCGGGCAACGAGCAGCGGGACTTCTTCACCTGCGCCAAGGCGCGCGAGAACGGCAGCCAGAACGTCGCTGGCATCTGCGACCCCGCAATCGACGAGCTTGTCGAGCTGGTGGTGAACGCGCCGGACCGCGAGGAGCTGGTCGCGCGGACCCGCGCGCTGGACCGTGTGCTGCTGTGGAACCACTACATGGTCCCGCACTGGCACATCCAGAGTTTCCGCATCGCCTATTGGGACAAGTTCGGACGGCCGGAGCGGAACCCGAAATACAGCCTGGGCCTGGACAGCTGGTGGGTGGACCCGGTGCGCGAGCGCTCGCTCGCGGAAGCGCGGCGGACGCTGTAGCGCAGACGTGGCCGCCTACATCCTCCGCCGCCTGCTGCTGGTGATCCCGACGCTGCTCGGGATCATCGTCATCAACTTCGCCGTCACCCAGTTCGCGCCTGGCGGGCCGGTGGAACAGATGCTGGCGGAGCTGCGGGGCGAGGGGCAGGTGCTCGGGCGCCTGACCGGCGAGGGCGGCGGCGAGGCGCGGCAGCCCGGCGGATCGGGTCCGGGCGCATCATCGGGCGGCGAGGGGCCGGTCGGCACCTACCGCGGCGCGCGCGGGCTCGATCCGGCGATCGTGCGCGACATCGAGCGGCTGTTCGGCTTCGACAAGCCGGCGCATGTGCGGTTCCTCGAGATGATGCGCGGCTATCTCACCTTCGACTTCGGGCGCAGCCTGTTCCGCGACCGGCCGGTGGTGGACCTGATCGTGGAGAAGATGCCGGTCTCCGTCTCGCTCGGGCTGTGGTCCACGCTGATCATCTATCTCGTCTCGATCCCGCTCGGCATCCGCAAGGCCGTGCGGGACGGCACGCGGTTCGACGTCGCGACATCCGGCATCGTGCTGGTGGGCTACGCGATCCCGGGCTTCCTCTTCGCGATCCTGCTCGTCGTGCTGTTCGCGGGCGGGTCCTTCTTCCAGTGGTTCCCGTTGCGCGGGCTGACGAGCGCGGGAAGCGACACCTGGCCGTTCTGGCAGCGCGCGGCGGACTACGCCTGGCATATGGCGCTGCCGACGCTGGCGCTGGTGATCGGCGGCTTCGCCGGGCTCACCATGCTGACGAAGAACAGCTTCCTGGACGAGATCGGCAAGCAGTACGTCATCACCGCGCGGGCGAAGGGCAACGACGAGACACGCGTGCTCTACGGTCACGTCTTCCGCAACGCGATGCTGCTGATCATCGCAGGCTTCCCGGCGGCCTTCATCGGCATCCTGTTCACCGGCGCGCTGCTGGTGGAGATCGTCTTCTCGCTGGATGGCTTAGGGCTGCTGGGGTTCGAGGCGGCGATCCGGCGCGACTACCCGATCATGTTCGCGACCCTCTACATCTTCACGCTGCTCGGGCTGCTGATGCAGATCCTGGGCGACGTGATGTACACGGTGGTGGATCCGCGGATAGATTTCGAGGCGCGGCGTTGACCCCGATCAACCAGCGCCGGCTGGCGAATTTCCGCGCCAACCGCCGCGGCTTCGTCTCGCTCTGGATCTTCCTCGTCCTGTTCGTGCTGACGCTCTTCGCCGAGGTGGTCTCGAACGACCGCCCGCTGGTCGCGCGGGTGGACGACCGCTGGCTGTTCCCGGTCCTCGTCGGCTACGCGGAGAGCGACGTGCTGCCGGACGGGCTGCCCATCACGATGGACTGGTACGACCCCGAGCTGCGCCAGCAATTCGCGGAGCGCGGTGGCTGGGCGCTCTGGCCGCCGATCCCCTACGGCCACGCGACGGTCGTGCGTGACCTCGGCCAGCCATCGCCCGCGCCGCCTTCCGCGCGCAACCTCCTCGGCACGGATGACCAGTCGCGCGACGTGCTGGCGCGCGTGATCTACGGCTTCCGCATCTCCGTGCTGTTCGGCTTCTCGCTGACGATCGTGTCCTCGATCATCGGCATCGCGGCAGGCGCGGTGCAGGGCTACTACGGCGGGTGGGTGGATCTGGGATTCCAGCGCTTCATTGAGGTCTGGTCGGGGATGCCGCAGCTCTACCTGCTGATCATCCTGGCCAGCGTCATCGAGCCGACCTTCTGGACGCTGCTGGTCTTCCTGCTGCTGTTCTCCTGGATGGGGCTGACGGGCGTGGTGCGGGCGGAATTCCTGCGCGGCCGCAACTTCGACTACGTGCGCGCGGCGAAGGCGATGGGGGTCGGCGACGGCACGGTGATGTGGCGGCACATCCTGCCGAACGCGATGGTCGCGACGCTGACCTTCCTGCCCTTCATCCTGAGTGGGTCGGTCACCGTGCTGGCGAGCCTGGATTTCCTCGGCTTCGGGCTGCCGCCCGGCTCGCCTTCGCTCGGCGAGCTGGTGGCGCAGGGCAAGAACAACCTGCAGGCGCCCTGGCTCGGGATCACCGCGTTCCTCGTGCTCGGCGGCGTGCTGACGCTGCTGAGCTTCGTGGGCGAGGCGGTGCGGGATGCCTTCGATCCGCGCAAGCTGCCCGGAGGCGGGCGATGAGCCCGCCGACCGCTTCATCGGAGGGCGGTGGACGTTGAGCGGGCATCTGCTGGAGGTCGAGAACCTGACGGTCGCGTTCCGCGGGACGCGCGTGGTGGAGGGCGTGTCCTTCCACCTTGACCGGGGAGAGACACTGGCGCTGGTCGGCGAATCCGGCAGCGGCAAATCCGTCACGGCGCTCTCCTGCCTGCGGTTGCTGCCGGGCGCGGGCGCGAACCCGGAAGGCCGCATCATGCTGGACGGCACCGACGTGCTGCGCGCCGAAGGCGAGGCGCTGCGGCGGCTGCGCGGCGGCGTCGCGGGCATGGTGTTCCAGGAGCCGATGACCTCGCTGAATCCGCTCCATACGGTCGGGCGCCAGGTGGGCGAGGCGGTGACGCTGCATCGGCCGTTGCGCGGCCAGGCGCTGCGGGCGCGCGTGATCGAGCTGCTGCGCCGTGCGGGGTTTCCCGCGGCCGAGGACCGGCTGAACGCCTATCCGCACCAGCTCTCCGGCGGGCAGCGGCAGCGCGTGATGATCGCGGCGGCGCTGGCGAACGACCCCGCCCTGCTGATCGCCGACGAGCCGACGACCGCGCTCGACGTGACGATCCAGGCGCAGATCCTGGAACTGCTGGCCGATCTGAAGCGCCGGCTTTCGATGGCGATGCTGCTGATCACGCATGACCTGCAGGTGGTGCGGCGCCACGCCGACCGCGTCGTCGTCATGCGCCACGGGCGGGCGGTGGAGGCGGGCTCGGTCGCCGAGGTCTTCGCGCGGCCGCAGCACGAGTACACGAGGATGCTGCTGGCGACCGAGCCGCGCGGACGGCCGGCGCCGATCGAGGCCACTGCGCCGGAAGTGATGCGGGGCGAGGCGATGAAGGTCCACTTCCCGATCCGGCGGGGCGTGCTGCGGCGCGTCGTCGGCACCGTGCGCGCGGTGAACGGCGTCTCCGTCGCGATCCGGGAGGGCGAGACGGTCGGGCTCGTCGGTGAATCTGGCAGCGGCAAGACGACGCTCGGGCTCGCGCTGCTGCGGCTGGAGTCGAGCGAGGGCGCGATCGCCTTCGAAGGCCGCGACATCGCCAGGCTGGGGCGCGGCGAGCTGCGGCCGCTGCGCGCGCGCATGCAGATCGTGTTCCAGGACCCGTACGGTTCGCTCTCGCCGCGCATGACGATCGGCGAGATCGTGGGCGAGGGACTGGCCGTGCATGAACGCCTCTCCGCGCGCGACCGCGCGGCGCGGGTCGCCGCCGCACTCGATGAGGTCGGGCTGGTGCCGGACATGGCGGGGCGCTACCCGCATGAGTTCTCGGGCGGGCAGCGCCAGCGCATCGCCATCGCGCGCGCGCTGGTGCTGAAGCCGCGGCTGGTGGTGCTGGACGAGCCGACGAGCGCGCTGGACGTTTCGGTGCAGGCGCAGGTGGTGGAGTTGCTGCGGGAATTGCAGGCGCGGCACCGGCTCGCCTACCTGTTCATCAGCCACGATCTGCGCGTGGTACGCGCGATGGCGCATCGCGTGGTGGTGCTGAAGGACGGCCTGGTGGTGGAGGAGGGCGAGACGGAAGCGGTTGTCTCCGCGCCGCAGCAGCCCTACACGCGCGCCCTGATGGCGGCGGCGTTCGACTTGGCCGCGGCGGAAGCGGGCACCGTGCGCACATGACCGGCGAGCAGCCGACACCGCCGTTGGACATGCTGCGCGCACAGCTGGATGCGCAGAGCGTCAAGCTCGGCGTGCACATCCGCAAGATGAACTCGCCCGGCAGCCCGGTGTATCGCTACGGCGAGAATGTCTGGCCGGCGGCGGGCATCCTGGTCTCGTCCTTCGCGGCGACAGCGCTGATCCACTTCTATCTCGGCGCGGCGATCCTGGCTGCGGGGTGCTGGTGGTGGATCGCGAAGGTGCAGCCGCGGGTGAAGGACGGCGTATTCGACCGTACCACGGCGTGGGTGCTGCAATCCGAGGGTCATTTGGACGCGCTGTGGGCGAAGGGCGTGCTGAGCCTGTACGCCGAGCTGCCGGATGGGCGGAAGGTGGCGGCGACGCGGCGGGATGATTGGCGCGGCTTCGTGCGCACGGTCGCGCGCGAGACCGGCGCGCCGATGAGGGACGCCGCCTGATGGCCGTGCTGCTCTCGACCAAGGCGGCGACGATGCAGGCCTGGCGCGACGCACTGCTGGCCTGCGATCCGACGCTCGACATCCGGCTGTTCCCGGAGGCCGGCGATCCGGCCGCGATCGAGGCGGCGGTGGTGTGGACCTCGCACGACATGGGGGAGCTGCGACGCTATCCGAACCTGAAGCTGATCGTCTCGATGGGTGCAGGGGTGGACCACCTGCTGCGGCCGCCGGGGCCGCCGCCCGGCATCCCCGTGGCGCGGCTGGTGGACCGGATGCTGACGTCGCAGATGGCTGAGTGGGTGCTGCTCAACGTGCTGCGCTTCCATCGGCAGGACCTGGAATACCGGGCGTTGCAGCGCGAGCGCCTGTGGCGGGAGCTGCCGGCGCCCGTCACGGCCCACCGGCGGATCGGGATCCTCGGCCTGGGCGAGCTCGGCACGCATGCGGCGGGGCTGCTGCGCGGCTTCGGCTTCCCGGTGATGGGCTGGACGCGGCGGCCGAAGCGGCTGGAGCGCGTGGAGACCTTCCACGGCGCGGACGGGCTGGCCGAGATGGCCACCCGCAGCGACATCCTGATCTGCCTGTTGCCGCTGACGTTGGAGACGCGCGGGGTCGTGGATGCGGGGCTGCTCGCGCGGCTGCCGCGCGGTGCGTTCCTGATCAACGGCGCGCGCGGCGGGCATGTGGTGGATGCGGATCTGCTGGCGGCGCTGGAGAGCGGGCAGGTTGCCGGGGCGGCGCTGGACGTGTTCACGCCGGAGCCGCTGCCGGCCGACCACCCCTACTGGGCGCATCCGCGCGTGGTGATGACGCCGCATGCGGCGAGCATCACCATCCCAGCGAGCGCGGCGCCGCAGGTGGTGGAGAACCTGCATCGCGCACGGGCCGGGCGGGCGCTGGTGAACCTGGTGGATTTCAGCGCCGGGTACTGAGGCGGATTGCCCCAGCGACCTGCCCGAGCGCCGTGCCCGGCCCCTCACCCCGGCCCTCTCCCGCGAGGGGAGAGGGAGAAGAGGGGGCCGGTCAGCCCGCCTTGCGTTCCGCGCTCGCGCCGGCGGCTTCGATCTGAGGCGGGTTCTCGCGGGCCTGCTGTTCGGCGCCGGCCATGATGGTGCGCATGTCCCGCAGGAAGGCCGCGCCCTTCAGGGTGCGTTGGACGAGCACGCTGCGGCGGTCCATCGGGTCCACCTTGCGGCGGGCCAGGTCGAGTTCGCCGAGGCGGTCGAGCGCGCGGGTGATGGCGGGCTTGGAGACGTTCAGTTCCGCCGCCAGGCCGCGCACGGTGTGCGGGCCGTCCGTCAGATAGACGGTGAGGAACACCCCGAGTTGTCGCGCCGATAGGTCTGGGCCGTCCCGGCGAACGAGCGCCACCACGGTATCGCGCAGGATACCCACGAGGACGTCGGGGTTGGTCTGTGTCGCCATGGTCTCAAATCCTTCCTGGGCGCCCTCCCGGTCCCCCGTTGCCGCAATCGCCTTGGCCCCGGTTCGTCCCTTTGCGCGCCTCTCCGAAGTGCCGTTGCGTGAATGGTATACACGAGAAGCACTCTTTGGAGAGCGATTCGACCCAGAAAGTTCCCGTTTCATCTTGGCTTTGTTACCGTCCTGCGTTGTCCCCGGCCGGAAAGAGGCCTCGGACCGCCCGGGCGATCGCCCGTGCAGCCTGAATCTCGCCTCCTTCAGGTCGCCCGGGCCGAGGTCCGTCGTTCCAGGCGTAGAGGTCCAGATGCGCCCAGCGCAGATCCTCCGGCACGAAGCGACGCAGGAAGAGCGCGGCTACGATGGCCCCCGCCATGGGCTTCGACGACACGTTGTTCAGGTCGGCCACCGGACTGTCCAGCCATGAAACGTAACTTCTTTGTAATGGCATGCGCCAGAGAGGATCATTCCTTTCGCGTCCCGCGCGAAGCAGGATTTCGGCAAGATCGTCATGGTCGGAGAACAGGGCCGGCAGGTCGGGTCCGAGGGCGACGCGCGCGGCGCCGGTGAGGGTGGCGCAGTCCAGGATCAGGTCCGGTCGCGACTCGGCAGCGTAGGCGAGGAGATCGGCGAGGACGAGGCGGCCCTCCGCGTCGGTGTTGCCGATCTCGACGGTCAGGCCCTTGCGGGTGCGGATGACGTCGAGCGGGCGGAAGGCGGTGCCGGAGACGGCGTTCTCCACGGCGCCGACCAGGAGCATCAGGCGGATCGGGGCGCGGGCGGCCATCAACATCTCGGCGGCGGCCATCACCGTCGCGGCGCCGCCCATGTCCTTCTTCATGCGCAGCATGGCGGCGGAGGGCTTCAGGTCCAGGCCGCCGGTGTCGAAGCAGACGCCCTTGCCGCAGAGCGCGACGAGGGGGGCGTCGGGGGCGCCTTCCCAGCGGAGGATCGCGACGCACGGCGCGCGGGGGGAGCCGCCGCCGACGGTTGCGACGGCAGGGCAGCCTTCGGCCAGCGCGGCGCCCTCGATGATCTCGACGGTTGCGCCGTGGGCGGCGCCGAGGGCGCGGACGGCGTCGGCGAGCTCGGTGGGGCCGAGGTGGTTGGCGGGGGTGTTGATGAGGTCGCGGCCGCGGCGGATGGCGGTGGCCTCCTGCTCGGCCTCCTCGGTGCCGGGGAGGCGGAGGAGGCGGGCCGGGGCGCGGGCGGCTTCGGATTTCATGGCGCCGTAGCGGTAGGCGCCGAGGCACCAGCCGAGGGTCGCGGCTTCGGGATCGGGCGCGCCTTCCAGGCGCCAGGTCGTGCCCGCGGGCAGGGCGAAGGGTGCGGCACCGAAGGTCCAGGCGCTGGCGGGCTCGGTGCCGAGGCCGAGGACCGCGCCCGCGATCCCGTCACCGCCGGGAAGCAGGCGGAGGTCGCCGGCCTTCGCGGCGAAGTTGCTCGCACGCAGGAAGGCGGCGGCGGGGAGATGCGCGAGGGCCGCATCGAGGCGGTCGGGCGCGATGGCATGAAGCGGGAGGGCGCCGGCGGGGTCATCGGTCAGTGCATCGGGCATCGTTGGTTCCCGGGCTTGAAGGCGTGGTCGGGTGGGAGGCTATCGCGCTCGGCGCTTCGCGCGCCCCTCTCCCCTGCCTTCTTCCGCGAGGGGAGAGGGGGCATGATCCGGTCAGGCGGGGGCGGGGACGAGACCCAGGATTTCGTCCACGGTGCCGTCGGCTTCGATCCGGCCGCCGGAGAGGCGGATGGCGCGGGTGCACCATTTGCGGACGATGCCCATGTCGTGCGTCGCGAGGACGAGGATGTCGGCGCCGACGACGAGCTGTTCGAGGCGCTCGCCGGCGCGCTGCATGAAGTCGGCGTCGCCGGCGAGGAACCACTCGTCCATCAGCAGGATCTCCGGTGCCATCAGCGTGGCGGTGGCGAAGGAGAGGCGGATGGACATGCCGGCGGAGTAGGTTCGGATCGGCACGTCCAGGAACTCGCCAAGGCCGCTGAAGGCGCCGGCCTCGTCGGCCATGCGGGCGCAGTCCTCCTCGGACAGGCCGAGGAAGAGGCCGCGGAGCATGATGTTCTCGCGCCCCGTCGCGTCCGGGTCCATGCCGGCGCTGGGGTCAATGAGCGTGCCGATGCGGCCCTCGACCGAGAGGCGGCCGCCGACGGGTTCGTAGATGCCGGCGAGCGTGCGGAGCAGCGTCGTCTTGCCCGCGCCGTTGCCGCCGATCAGCGCGATGCGTTCCCCCGGCGCGATGCGGAAGGTGAGGTCGCGGAGGGCGGAGACGACGACGCGGTGGCTCTCGTCCTCGCGCAGGCGGATCGGCGCATGGGCGAGCAGGCGCTTCTTCAGCGACCGGCCGCCGAGGTGGTACAGCGGGAACTCGATGGTGAGCCCGTCGGCCTCGATGTGCGGCATGGGCTAGACCCAAAAGGCGATGCGGCCGCGGAAGCGGACGAAGAAGGCGAGCGCGATCGCACAGGTGACGGCGGTGTAGAACAGTGCGGCCGCCCAGATGAGGGGCGGCGCGCCGCCTTCGATCAGCGGGCCGCGCACCGTCTCCATCAGCACGTAGAACGGGTTCAGCGGCAGCCAGGCCTGGCGTTCCTGAAGCAGCTCCGGCTTCCAGAGCACGGGCGAAATGAAGAAGGCAAGCTGCATGACGCTGGCCACGATCTGCGCGATGTCGCGGAAGCGCGCGCAGATCATGCCGAGGAAGATGCCGGCGGCGAAGGCGTTGACGGCGAGCAGCGCGAGGCCGGGGATCGCCAGCACCGCCTCCGGCCCGGGGATCACGCCGAAGATCAGGAACACCACCAGGATCAGGGGCAGGCTGTGGGCGGCGATGACGGTGTTGCGCATGACGAAGCGCAGCGTGTGGACGGTGTAGGGCAGCGGCATCTGGCGGATCACGCCCTCCGCCGCGATGAAGCTGTTGCAGGCGTCCTGCACGGTCTGGCTGATGGTGTTCCAGACCAGCAGGCTGACGGTGAGGTAGGGCAGGTATTCGCGCAGCGGCAGGCGGAACAGCGTCGAATAGAGCAGGCCGATCGCCGCCACCATGATCGCGGTGGAGGCCGTCAGCCAGAACGGGCCGAGCACGGAGCCGCGGTAGCGGTTGCGGATGTCGAGCCGTGCGAGGGCGAGCGCCAGGCGCCAGCGCCGGAAGCCGGCCGCGAGGTCGGCCAGCGCGCGCTCCCGCCGCTGCTGGTCGGCGGCGTCGCGGAGATAGAGCGGCGATGCGGCGGGGGAGGTCGGGGCACGCATGGCGCGGCTATAGCCCGCGTGGTGGCGCGCGGCTACGGCAGCCGGTCCGGGATGCGGGCGAGGTCGGCGAGCCAGGCCTCGGCCGAGGCGTCGCTCGGGGCGCGCCAGTCGCCGCGCGGGGAGAGCGAGCCGCCGGAGCTGACCTTCGGGCCGTTGGGCATCGCGGAGCGCTTGAACTGGCTGGTGGCGAAGAAGCGGCGGACAAAGACGCGGAGCCACTTCGCGATCGTGGGCAGGTCGTAGGCGAGGCGCTTGTCATCCGGCGTGTTCGGCGGCCACGCGCCGGCGGCGGCGTCCCGCCAGGCGTGCCAGGCGAGGAAGGCGACCTTGGAAGGGCGGAAGCCGTGCCGCGTGACGTGGAACAGGGTGAAATCCTGCAACGCGTAGGGGCCGACGAAATCCTCGGTGCGCTGCGCCGGCGCGTCGCCGGTGCCGGGGACGAGTTCGGGCGAGATCTCGGTGGCCAGGATATCGAGGAGGACGGGCTTCGCGGTCTCCCCGAACGCCCCGGACTCCGCGACCCAGCGGATCAGGTGCTGGATGAAGGTCTTCGGCACGCTGGCGTTGACGTTGTAGTGGGACATGTGGTCGCCGACGCCGTAGGTCGCCCAGCCCAGCGCGAGTTCCGACAGGTCTCCGGTGCCAAGCACCAGCGCGTCGTGGCGGTTGGCAAGGCGGAACAGGAGCGAGGTGCGCGCGCCGGCCTGGACGTTCTCAAAGGTGATGTCGTGTAGCGCCTCGCCGGTCGCGAAGGGGTGGCCGATGTCGCGCAGCATCTGCATGGCGGCCGGCGTCATGTCGGTCTCGGCGGCGGTGACCCCGAGGGCGCGCATCAAGCGCCAGGCGTTGGATTTCGTGCGGCCGGTGGTGGCGAAGGCGGGCAGCGTGTAGGCGAGGATGCCGGTGCGCGGCAGGCCGAGCGTGTCGAAGGCGTGCGCGGCGACGAGGAGCGCCTGCGTGGAATCGAGGCCGCCGGAGACGCCGATGACGACGCGCGTGATGCCCGTCGCCTCAAGCCGCTGGCGCAGGCCGTAGGACTGGATGTTGTAGGCCTCGTAGCAGAGCTCCGCGAGGCGGGCGTCGTCGTCGGGGACGAAGGGGAAGCGCGGCACGGCGCGCATCAGGCCAAGGTCGGACTCGCGATCGGGGGCGAGGGTGAAGGCGACCTCGCGGAAGGGTTTCGCGGGCGGGTGGGCGTCCGCCGCATCGCCGAAGCTGGTCTGGCGCAGCCGCTCCTGCTGGATGCGCTCGAGGTCGAGATCGGCGAGGATCGGCGCGGTCTCGCGGGCGAAACGAGGAGCCTCGGCCAGCAGCGCGCCGACCTCAAAGATCAGCGCCTGGCCGTCCCAGGCGAGGTCGGTGCTGGATTCGCCGGTGCCGGCGGCGGAGTAGAGATAGGCCGCGAGGCAGCGCGACGAATGGACCTGACATAACGCGTGTCGGTAGGCGGACTTGCCGACGGTGACGTTGCTCGCGGAGAGATTGAGCAGCACCGTCGCGCCGGCCAGCGCCGCAGCCGTGGAGGGCGGGACCGGCGCCCAGACGTCCTCGCAGATCTCCGTATGGATGACGAGGTCGGGCAGGTCCGCGGCGCGGAGCAGGATTTCGGTGCCGAAGGGCGCGTCCTGTCCGGCGAGGCGGAGCACCGGCGGCACCGTGCCGAGGCCGGTGGCGAAGTGCCGCTTCTCATAGAATTCGCGGTAGTTGGGCAGGTAGGATTTCGGCCAGGCGGCGAGCAGCCGGCCGCGATGAATGGCCAGCGCCGCGTTGTAGAGGCGCCCGCCCGCCCGCACCGGCGCGCCGACGAAGAGCACGGGCGTGAGATCCAGCGAGGCGTCGAGCAGCGTCGCGACCGCGCTCTCCACCGCGTCCAGCAGGGCGGATTGCTGGAGCAGGTCGTCAATCGCGTAGGCCGAAAGGCCGAGTTCGGGGAACAGCACGATCGAGGCACCGCGCTCCGCCGCGCGGCGCGCCTGGGAGATGGTTTCCGCGACGTTGAAGGCCGGGTCCGCCACGCGCAGCCGCGGCGCGCAGGCGGCGGCGCGGACGAGGCCGTGGGCGTGGATGTTGTGGAACGCGGTCATGCGCCCCTCTTTACCACGGCTTCACGGCACCCGGGCCATCCTGCCCGCGGCACCATGACCGCGGACCCCACCGACAGCATCTTCACCTTCACCTTCCAGGCGAGCTCCGGCGACAGCTGGGGTGGCTGGATCGTGGAGGACGGCGACGCCCTCGCGCCCGGCACCGCGCTGTTCACGCCGTTCGGGCGCTACGTCATCACCGACCGCGAGGACCGCGGCTTCGACCTCTCCCCCCTCGGCCTGGAGGAGGGGATGGTGTTCGTGGACTGGTATTATGATGGGCGGTCCGGCCAGTTCCTGCCGACGCGCGGCGGCGCCGCGACCCCGGCCGGCTTCGCGGGGCTCGGCTCGGAGGCGGATGCGGCCTGGAACGGCGTGGCCTGGGACGGCTTCGGGGCGGGCGGGGCGGACCAGGCGAACCTGGCGACCCTGCCGCGCAGCCTCTTCACCTGGGAGATGGTGACGGACGCGGGCGACGTGCTGACGGGCACGTTGCTGGCCGACGCCGTCGCCTACGATCCCGGCGACACGCGCCGCGGCGCGGCCGGCACCTACCGCATCCTGACCGAGGTCGGCGTCGGGGTGGAGAACACCGACCCGGTCGGGCGGGTCTGGCTCACGCGCTACCGCGACGGCGGCTCGGGGCTGGACCTCCAGTTGCAATCCGGCGGGACGGCGCCTGCGGGGGCGGCAGGGCTGGGGAGCGAGCTGGACCGCGTGTGGGACGGGTTCGCCTGGGTGTCCGTCGGCGCCGGCGGGGCGTTGCAGGCCGATGTCCGCCCGGCCGTCACCTACTTCGCATTCCGGGCGGATGGCGGCGATTCCTGGTCCGGCTACACGCTCGACCACGCGGCGCGCTACCGGCAGGGCGAGGTGCTGGAGACCGCGGAGGGCGCCTACGAGATCACGAATATCGTCGGCTGGGGCGGAACCGGCTTCACCCCCGGCGCCGTCTGGATCACCGGCTACAGCGACGCGGCGGCGCGGGCCGGCGCGACGCCGCTTGCCGTGCAGTCCACCACGACCCGCGGCGGTGCGCCGGCGAACGGGCTCGGCATCGGCAACGAGGTCGAATACGCCTGGAACGGGAGTGCCTGGCAGGCCTTCGGCCGCGGCGGCGCACAGCAGGTGGACATGGACGTCCGGCAGAGCCTGTATGACTGGTATTTCCAGGCGAATTCGGGCGACCTCTACACCGGCTGGCTGGCGGACACCCATTGGCGCTACCAGCCGAACGACGTGATCGCGACCCCGCATGGCCGCTACGTGATCCAGGCGGAGACTGAGTTCCGCCGCGACATCGGCATCCAGAACGGCACGGTCTGGACGAATGGCTACTTCGACAGCGCGTCGAATTCCTGGCTCAACATCCGCAACTACTACGACCTGAACGCGAGCTCCGGCCAGCGAGGGCTCGGCTCCGAGCTCGACAGCGCGCTGGCGGGTGGGCAGTGGCGGCTGTTCGGCGAGGGCGGGGCGCGCCAGGTGGACGACAAGCCGCCCGACAGCTTCTACGGCTTCTACTTCCAGGCCGCATCGGGCGACCTCTATTCAGGGTTCACGATTGACGTGGCGTCCCGCTACGCGGCGGGGCAGGCGATCGCGACGCCGCACGGGCGCTACGTGATCGAGAGCAAGCAGGATTTCGGCTACAGCACGGACCTGGCCGGCACCGTCTGGACGACCGGCTACTTCGACGGGCTGACGGCGCGGTGGCTGGATACGCAGAACTTCCACATCTACCGCGGCTCGTCCTCGCAAGCGGGTCTCGGCGCGGAACTCGACCACGCCTGGACCGGGGAGCGCTGGGCGCTTTTCGGGCAGGGCGGCGCATTGCAGGCGGATGGTTCAAGGGCGGCAGCGGCTGCCTTGGAATGGGATCTACTGAGCTGAGCCGCTGACGTGGTCGGATTGCGCCGCGGCGCGATCTCGGCCTATCTCGGCCTTCATTTCAATTACATGCGACGGCGGCGTGCGCATCCGCGCCCGTGACCGGACGCCCGGAGATCTGTTGAATGGGCATTGGGGTTCAGGCACTCGCCCTCATGCAGCACATGCAATCGGAGGGCTTCCTACGCGGCCGCACAGCGGTGGTGGAGCTTGGCAGCCAGACCTTCGCGCCTGACCTGCCTGCTGCACGCGCTGCGCTGGCCGAGCTGTTCCCTGCGATGGACACGGCGCCGATCGAAACACCGCGCGATCTCTACCGCGCGCTCGGCTTCTCCCGTTACGTCTCTCTTGACTTGGATGGACAGGACGGAGCGCTGCCATACGATCTGAACAAGCCGCTCGTTGAGACGTATGGCTTCATGGAAACCTTTGATCTTTGCACCAATCACGGGACCACGGAGCACGCCTTCGACCAGTTCCGCTGCTTCGAGAACATGCACCGCCTAACCCGGCCGGGAGGCGTGATGCTGCACGCCTTGCCTTCTCAGGGCTATCAGAACCACGCGTTCTTCAACTACCACCCATCCTTCTTCCTCGATCTCGCCAGCGCCAACAACTACGAGGTGCTTGGCCTTCACTACAACATTGGCGAAGTGCTGTTCCCATACACGGATACCTTCCTCGCCGAGCGCGGCGTGCGGGCGACGGAGTTCGTCTCGGTATTCGCCGTGCTGCGCAAGCTCAGGGAGGCCGAGTTCGTCATTCCTTTCGACGGCCGCTACTACGTTGAGGAGCGCGATGGCGGCTTCGTGCCGCGGAGCGACGTGGGCAGCCATACGCGAGTGGAGCGCAACAACTATGCGCTTTCCGCCGGGCCGGCGATCGGGACGTGGCAGCGCACGGCGCCGCGCTTGCCGACATTGCGCCTCGTTTTGCCGGTGTGGGGCGAGGCCTTCGTGAGCGCATTCCTGACCTTCGGACTGCGCGCTCTCATCGAAAGCGACGTTCTTGAGCCGGTCACCAAAGAGGAAGCCGAGTTCCTGATCGTTACAGATCTCGCGGGATCACGCCGTTTCGACACCTCGCCCATGACCGAGCGGCTGAGGGCGATGATGCCGGTCAGGATAATCGTAGCCCCGCTGCGGAACCACGAGCACAGCTACGATCGGCTGACGAGGCATTACAATCTTGCGTTGGCGGATGCGATCCCGGGAGACCGGTATGTGTTCATGACGGCCGACAACTTCTTCTCGAGCGAGGTTCTCGCCCGCGTTCTGCAGAAACTGGAGACCCACCGCCTCGTCCTCGCGCCAGCGCTGCGGGTCATCGAGGAAACATTCATTACGGAAGTGATGGGCAGCGTCGGCCTGAACCTCTCGGGCGCCGAACTCCTCCGTCTCGCACTCCGCCATGAGCATCCGCTGACCGAAGCCTTCACGATTGACAACCCCCGCGACCTCAACCACCCGCTACCCGCGCAGCTGATGGTCAGGCTGCCGGACGGCTATGTCGGGCGCTGGGCGGTGATGCATCCGCTCGCGGTGCGCGTGACGAACACGTTGAGCCCCGTGGACGCGACGATTGATTGGAACTACGGCGCCCGGCAGGTCTCGTCATGGCTCGATGTCGCCGTGCTGGACAGCGTCGCCGATGGAGTGACGGTGACGACGACACCTCTCACCTACGATCAGGGAGAGCCGGTCCGGCGCGGCGGCAGCGCGGCCCACCACCTGCGCAACCTGAAACGGTGGGTCAACATCCCCTGGCCTCTCGAATTCCACATGGCTCAGCTCACGCATCCCGTACGCCTCCTCACGCGCGATGACGTGCCTGCCGACCAGATCGCCGCGGCGGAGGCCAAGCTGGAATGGGTCACTTCCCGCCTCGTCGCATACGTGAACAGCCGGCGCTATCTTATCCGGCGTGACTTCCATGCGCTGCCCGCGGCCCAGCTGCTCCGCGCAGCGGTTGACCGGCGTCAGGTGATCGTGGAATGGCGACGGCTTTCGAGGCGGTTGATGCTCACGATGCGTCAGCGCCTCGTCCAGCGGCTGCGCCATCTCCTGGGTGGGCGGCGCTGACCACGCACCACCGCGATCGCGCCGGAGCGCTTCGCAGCCTGGCGGCTACGGCCACCCCATCGCCTGCCGCATCGCCCGGGGAACGAGGGCATCCGCGACGCGACGCTGCGAGGGGCTGAAAACGCGCACCCACTCGCCGTCGTCGCCGTTGCGGAAGTGCGCGGCCGCGTCACGCTCGACATGGGGGAACCTGCCATCGGTCGCCGGCAGGCCCAGGTGAGAGCGTATGTCCTCGATCAGCCCGTCCCCACTTCGGGCAAGCATTTCGTAGCGTGTCAGCATACCGGCTGACCGGATCGCTTCATCGCTCTCGAAAGCATTTCGCCATCCCTCGATCCATGAGACGGCTTCGGGAAGGTAGCGCTCCAGCATCGCGTCGAGCTGTATATCGAACGGCGCCTCGAAGAAGCCGGGAGGCAGCGCGACTCCGACCCTGTACACGTACGGCCGCAAGACCGGATCGGCGAAGTAGTTGCGCATGTGGTGCAGCATGCTGAGCGTCGCGGCGCGGGGATCGCGCAGATGCACGCAGAAGCGGATGCCGGCGGCGTCGAGGGCTGCCAGATTGGCCGCACTCGCGGGCGCATGCGACATCGCAATGCGCCCGCCGCGTGAGAGCACGTCGAGCGCCGCCCTGTCGAGGACATCGCCGGGGAAGCGTCCCGCGCAGACGTTCCGGCGCGCGAGCCCGTAGGTGTAATGCAGCTTCGCCTGGATAAAGACCGTGCCCGATTTGGGCAAGGTGACGATGAGCGCACTTGGAAGGCTGCCCTCCGCGCCCGCGGCGAGCGGTTCGAGAGGCACGTTGAGCAGTCGGGCTTCGGCCTTCAGCGCGGAAAGCTCAGCGCTCAGGCCGCGGCACGCTTCGTCAAGGCTCGCGCATCGGTCCCGCCAACGACCGGCGTCGCGGCAGGCAGCATCGCGCTCATCAATTGTCGCGACGCTCGCCCGCACGGCCTGGTCGCGTTCGTCGGCGAGAGCCGCGATCGCGGCTCGGAGCGATGCACGATCCCGGGCCACCGCGAGATAGGCAGCTTCCATGCCGTCCCGCTCGGCCCGCATCGAGGCGACCGCCGCCCGGGCCGCCATCGGGCCGCGGAAGACGAAGCGGGCAATCTCGCCGAGTGGGCCGAGGCGTATCCCCGATCGGATGGGCTGACGCGCGAAGGGGACTTGGTGTTCGCCATTCCGCTCGGTCTCGCTGAGCGCCAGCGCATTCATCGGCACGGTAGAACTACCCCTGAATCAATCGCACTGGTAGTACAGGGTAGGCGGCGACTCGCTTGTTCACAAGTGCGGAGGATGCACGCGACTACTTGGAGTTGCTGAGATACTGCACACGATTATACGAACAGCGCAGGAGGCAGGACCGGCCTGATCCCAAGCTTCACCAGCCGAGGAGCGATCATCTCGGCAACTGCGGGAGCGGTCGCGAGGAACACCACGGCTTCCGGCGGCACCTGCTCCGGAGAGATCACGCGCTTGCCGAAGAAGGGCCGGCCTTGGCGGCTGGTATCCTCGTCCACGTGAAAGCTGACCCTGTCGCCCACGGCGCCGACCAGCCACGTCGCCGCGATGGACGTGCCGAACAGTCCGAAGTTCGGCGCAAGCTGCGCCGCCTCGCGCGCGGCGGCCAGGGTCGCGTCGAGCCAGGCAAGGTGGCGCCGGGCGAGGTCCGTCGGCGGCGCCGGCTCGCGCGGCAAGGCGCGGCCGCGCCCTGCACGAGCCAGGACCGACAATTCCTTCTTGACCCACGTCGTTTCCAGGCGAACGATGTCATAGCCCGCGCGCAGCAGCAGGGCTTCGAGTGACGCGGCGGTGAAATGGGTCGCGTGGTCGGCGATGGTGAGGTCGAACGGATTCTCACGGAAGTCCGGCACCTGGACGAACAGGTGTCCGTCCTCCCCGAGGTTCGCACGGAGGGCGCGGAGCGTTTCGAACGGCTCGGTGAAGTGCTCCAGCGCGTGGGTCATCGTGATCAGGCCGTACTGACCTTCCAGGCCGGCGACGTCACTCACGACGAGGCCGGCAAAGCGCGGAATGTCCTGCATGCCCGGGAGATAGCGGTCATCGAGTTCGAGGCCGTAGAGGTCCCAACCGGAAAGCCGTTCCCCGAGCGCCCGCAGGAACGCGCCGTTGCCGCATCCGACATCAATTGCGCGGCCGGAATGGGGGAGCAGGCCCGTTGCGGCGATGCGTCGGCTGAGCAACGCCGCGCGCCGCTCGCCGCGGCCGGTCTCGGCGTCGAACACGATCTGCTCGGCGCCGCCGCCCTGGTAATGCACCTCGTACGCCGCGTAGATCGCGGCCGTGTCGGAGAGGAACGCCGGCGTCGCGGGCTTCTGTGCGGTACCGCATACCGCGCAGACCAGCAGCTCACCGCCTGGCGCGACGGGTCGGCAATCCGAACTGACCCGCGGCATCGCCCCGTAGGCGGTCAGCGGTACCAGCGCGGCGGCGCCGCAAACGTGGCAGAGTTCTGCAGGTGTCGTCATGTACGTCAGGCGGCCTTCTGGCGTGGCAGTCCGGCGCGGCGCGCAAGGGCGGCCGCTGCAAGCCCGGGGAGGGAGGCCGGACGATAGCCGAGAGCGAGGCCGGCGAGCAGCGCCGGCCGCGCGATGGCGGAGGGCATCCGCCGCGCCGCGGCGAGCCAAGGCGCGGCGGAGGACGGCAGCAGGCGGGCGAGGGCGACGAAATCCACGGGCTCCGCGCCCACCGCGAGGCGCGCGACGGCGAAGCGGTAGCGGCGCTCGAAGAGCGCGGGATACCAGGCGGGAAAGGCCGGGTCCTCCGCCATCGCGGCCATCGCCTGGCGCAGCAGCGGCAGGGCGCGGTCGGGGTCGCGGGCGGAGCTGCGGGAGTAGCCGGCATCGTCCACGCGCCACTCCGCCAGCACCGCCGGCGTGAAGCAGAAGCCGTGGCGCAGCGCGAGGACGCGGACGAGGAAGCCGTCGGTGAAGGGGCCGAGCCGCGGATCGAAGCCGCCGGCGGCGACGATCGGCGCGCGGCGGAAGACTGCGGCGGCGGTGACCACGAAGTTGTCCATCCGCGCGAGCAGGTCGCGCGTCTCGGCCGGCGTGAAGGCGCGGTCACGATGGGCAGGCCGGACGGGCGGGCGGATGCCGAGCCCGCGTCCCGTGGCGCGCTGGGTGAGCTGGACCTCTGCGCAGGCGAAGGCGGTTTCGGGATGCGCGTCCAGCAGCGCCGCCAGGCGCGCAAGCAGCGCGGGGCGGAAGCGGTCGTCGGCGGCGGCGAAGTGCAGCAGGTCCCCGCGCGCGGCGTGCAGGCCGGTGTTGATGGCGGTGACCGCGCCCGCGTTGAGCTCGTGGCGGATCAGGCGGATGCGAGGGTCGGCGGCGGCCAGGCCCTCGATCACCGCGACGCTGTCGTCGGTGGAGCCGTCGTCCACCACCACGATCTCGTCATAGGGGCGCGTCTGCGCGCGCAGGCAGGCGATCGCCTCCGGGATCAGCCGGGCGTGGTTGTAGTTCGGCATGACGGCGGAGACGGTCGCCATCGCGTCAGGCTTCCGCGCGGGCGTGGCCGAAGGCGGCTTCGGCGAGCGTGTCGCAGACCTCCTCCATGCGGCGGAAGCGCCAGGGCAGCAGGCGCTGGAGGCGGGCGGTGGAGAGGGAGGTGTTCAACGGCCGCTCCTCCAGGAAGCGGATCTCGCGCAGGCTACAGGGTTCGAGCCGCGGGGCGACGGCGGGATCGCGCCGGCGGATGGCGTCGAGCAGAATCGCGGTGAGGTCGTGGCGGCTGATCGCCTCCGGCCCCGCGACGTTGACGATGCCGCGCGCGCCGAGGCCAGGTAGCTCGGCGAGCGCGCGGGCCACGTCGTCCACATGCGCGGGAGAGAAGACCTGGTCGGTCGCCATGCGGAGCGCCGCACCGCGGCGGATGTCCGGCAGGAGCTGGCCGAGCACGCTGTGCACGCCTTCCGCGCCGCCGACCACCTTCGACAGGCGCGCGACGAGGCAGGGCGCGTCCTGCGCCGCCATCCAGCGCTCGACCTCCGCCTTCTGCCGGCCGTACTCGGTGTTCGGGCATTGCGGCTCGTCGTCGAGGCGGAGGCCGCGCGTGCCGTCAAAGACGTAGTCGCTGGAGACGAAGACCGGCAGGATGCCGCGGTCGAGTGCCTCGGCGACCAGGCGCTTCACGCCGACAACGTTGATCGCCGCCGTGCCGGCGGGATCGCGCGCGCAGGCTTCCGGGTTCACCGCGCCGTGCAGGAGGTAGAGGCGCGTGATGCCCTCGCCGGCGCGTGCCAGCAGCGCGGCGAGGTCGTCGCGCGTCGCGTCGAACGGGATGGCGCCCTCGATCGGGCGCGCGTGGAAGGTGCCGATGCCGCGATCCGGCCCGAGGGTGCGCAGCAACGCGGTCCCCACGAAGCCGGAGGCGCCGAGGACGAGCGTGCGGCCGCCGTCAGGCGCCGCGGTCAGGCCTGCTTGAGGTGGCTGCATACGCCGAGCACGTAGTTGGCCATGCGGAAGTAGCCGGTGTGCACGACCTCGTCATTCATCGAGAAGACGAAGACGGTGTGGAAGTGGCGCTCCAGCACCTCCTTCAGTCCCTCACCGGTCTTGCAGTTGACGTGCCCGGCCGTGCTCTGCGGCGAGGCGTGGGCCTGCGATTCGAGCGAGGGCATGCCGATGATGGCGACGCCCGTCGGCTCCAGCGCGGCGACCGCATTGCGCAGGAACAGGTGTTCCTGCGCGGGCGCGATGTGTTCCAACACGTCGAGCGCGTAGAGCGCGTCGAAGCGGCCGGGCACGGGGCCGGCGAGCATGTCGTGCACGAAGGCCTCGAAGGGCCAGTGCGGATTCATCCGCTCCTTCGCGTCGGCGATGAAGACGGGATCGAAGTCCACCGCGGTGACGCTGCCGACGGTCTGCTGCACGATGCGCGTGCCGAAGGCGTCGGCGCAGCCGACCTCCAGCACGCGCTTGCGGCCTGCCAGCATCTTGGAGACGAACTTGTAGCGCGCGAGGGTGAAGACGGTGCGGCGCGGGTCCTGGTTCCAGGACTCGTTCGCCATCAGGCCGAAGCGCGCGATGCCGTGCTTCCGCTTCACGTCGAAAACCAGGTCGTATTGCGGTTCCTTCGTCGTCGGATCGTCCATGGGCCCCGTTTCGCCGCGTTGTCCCACGGCGCGGCGGCGGTGGGTTTCGATCTTCGCGAGGCTTACCGGACCGATCATGGGCGCACAAGCGGGCCGCGAAGATGTGCGCGGCCGCTCGCGGAAGGTGTTTGCAGGGGCAGGGGAAGCGCCGTAAAGCAGGAAGGCCAGAGGAGAGAGGCGGGATAGCTTGCCTTCAGCATTGCTCGCGCCGATCGCCGCTGCGGGAGAGACCGAGCCCGACCACGCCGAGGATGCAGCGGCGCCCGCGGTGGCGGAAATCCGGGCACACGCGGCAGGCCAGCGGATCGTCTTCGTATCCGGCAACTTCAACGTCGTGCATCCCGGGCATTTACGCCTGCTGAAATTCGCCGCCGAGCAGGGCGATGTCCTCGTGGTCGGGGTCAATCCCGACAGCACGCCGGGGGTGACCGTGCCGGTCGCGCTGCGGCTGGAGAGCGTCGCCTCGCTCGGCCTGGTCGGGCATGCCTGTGAGCTCCACGGGCCGGCGGAGGAGTTCATCGCGCGTCTGCAGCCGGATGTCGTGGTGAAGGGACGCGAGCATGCCGATCGGCCGAACCCGGAAGCGGCCGCGGTGGATGCGTATGGCGGCAAGCTGCTGTTCGGCTCGGGCGAGGTACGGTTCGCCTCGCTGGAGCTGCTGCGGCGCGAGTATTTCGACACCTCCTTCTCCACGCTGCGCAAGCCGCACGACTTCCCGGCGCGGCACGGCTTCACGGTGGACGGGCTGAAGACGGTGCTGCCGCGTCTCGCGGGCATGCGTGTGCTGGTGGTCGGCGACCTGATCGTGGACACCTACATCAACTGCGACGCGCTCGGCATGTCGCAGGAGGACCCGACGATCGTCGTCACGCCGATCGAGCAGAAGACCTTCGTCGGCGGCGCGGGCATCGTCGCCGCGCATGCGTGCGGGCTGGGGGCGGAGGCGCGCTACGTCGCGGTGTGCGGCGAGGACGAGGCGGCGGACGTCGCTCGCGAAGCCCTGGTGCGCCACAGGGTGCAGGCCGAGCTTCTGGTGGACGCGACGCGGCCGACCACGCACAAGCAGCGCTACCGCGCCGGCGGCAAGACGCTGCTGCGCGTCAATCACTTGCGGCAGCACGCGATCGAGCCCGACCTGTCCGCGCGCATGCTGGCGCTGATCGAGCGGGAACTGCCGCGCACGGACCTGCTGCTGTTCTCCGACTTCAACTACGGCTGCCTGCCGCAGACGCTGGTGGATGCGGTGACGGAGCGTGCGGCCGCGCGGGGGGTCGCGATGGCGGCGGACAGCCAGGCGTCGTCGCAACTCTCCGACATCTCGCGCTTCCGCGGCATGTCGCTGGTGACGCCGACGGAGCGCGAGGCGCGCCTCGCCTTGAGGGATTTCGAGAGCGGGCTGGCGGTGATCGCGGAGGCGCTGCGCGCGCGGGCGGGCGTGCGGAGCGTCATCATCACGCTCGGCGCGGAGGGGCTGCTGGTGCATGCGCCGAAGCCGGGCGTGGCCGATCCCGTCACCGATCGGCTGCCCGCGCTGAACACCGCGCCGAAGGACCCGGCCGGCGCCGGCGACAGCCTGTTCACCGCGGCCTCGATGGCGAGCTGCGCTGGGGTGGACATCTGGTCGGCGGCCTATCTCGGCGCGCTGGCGGCGGCATGCCAGGTCGGGCGCGTGGGCAACCTGCCGGTGACCGCGGCCGACATCCGCGCCGAGATTGATGCGGATGGCGCGTAATGCGCGCGTTGCTGCTGGCCGCGGGACTGGGGACGCGGCTGCGTCCGCTGACCGACACGGTACCGAAATGCCTGGTGCCGATCTGCGGGCAGCCGCTGCTGGGCATCTGGTTCGACCTGCTATTCGGATCGGGCGTCGTGGACCGTGCGCTGGTGAACACGCATTGGCTGGCGCCGGCGGTCGAGTCGTTCGTTAATGCGTCACGTTGGCGTGACCGCGTTGACCTCGTCGCGGAACCTGAGCTGCTGGGCACCGGCGGCACCGTGGTCGCGAATCGTGGCTGGCTGGGTGACGCCGCCTTCCTCGTCGCGCATGCGGACAACCTGACGGATTTCGACATGGCCGGTCTGGCGCGCGCCCATGCGGCACGGCCCGCGGGCTGTGCGATGACGATGCTGGCGTTCCGCACCGACGACCCGCGGAGCTGCGGCATCCTGGAAACCGATGCGCGCGGCGTGGTGCGCGGCTTTCACGAGAAGGTCGCGAACCCGCCGGGCAACCTGGCCAATGCCGCGGCATACGTGTTCGAGGCGGAGGTCGCGGCCTTCGCCGCGGCACTCGGCAAGCCCGTCGTGGACCTCTCGACCGAGGTGATCCCGCACTTCACGGGACGCATCCTCTCGGTGGAGACAGCGGGCTACCACCGCGACATCGGCAACCCGGAGGCGCTGCGCCGGGCGGAGGCGGAGTGGTGCGCCGCGATGGACAATGCGAATCCGGTTGTGTAGTCCCGCCGCAGCCTCGCGCCGACGCGTCGCGCGCGACACGAACCGGGTGAAGGGTGCGGGATGAAGGTCTTCGTGACGGGCGCCTGCGGCTACAAGGGCAGCGTCCTCGTGCCGAAGCTGCTGGCCCGGGGTCACGAGGTGGTCGCGTTCGACATCCAGTGGTTCGGCAACTTCCTGCAGCCGCATCCGGCGCTGGAGGTGGTGCAGGGGGACGTGCGCGATCCGGACCAGGTGGACCTCGACGGCGTGGACGCGGTGATCCACCTGTCGTCCGTCGCCAACGACCCCTGCGGCGACCTCGACCCGAAGCTGACCTGGGAGATTTCCTGCCTCGCCACGATGCAGCTGGCCGACCGCTGCAAGCGCAAGGGCATCGGGCGCTTCATCTACGCCTCGTCCGGCAGCGTGTACGGCGTGAAGGAGGAGGAGCAGGTCACCGAGGACCTCGAGCTGCTGCCGATCAGCGAGTACAACAAGACGAAGATGTGCGGGGAGCGCATCGTGCTCTCCTACGAACGCGACATGGTCGTTCAGATCGTCCGCCCCGCGACGGTGTGCGGCTTCTCGCCGCGCATGCGGCTCGACGTCAGCGTGAACATGCTGACGATGCAGGCGCTAAGGAACGGCAGGATCACGGTGTTCGGCGGCGATCAGACGCGGCCCAACATCCACATCCAGGACATCACCGACCTCTACCTGTTCCTGCTGGACAATCCGCAGCACACCGGAATCTACAACGCCGGCTTCGAGAACATCTCCATCCTCGACATCGCGCGGATGGTGACGGAGCACGTGCCGGCCGAACTCGTCGTCACGCCGTCGAACGACCCGCGATCCTACCGCGTGAACTCGGACAGGCTGCTCGCGACGGGCTTCCGGCCGCAGCATCGGGTAGAGGACGCGATCAAGGAGATCGTGGGCATGTATCGCCAGGGCGCGCTGAAGGAAGAGGATCGCTGGTACAACCTGAAATGGATGCAGCAGGAGGTCGTGCGATGAGTGCGGCGGCTGACCCGCGCGCGACGTTCAGCGCCTACACCGATCGCCTCTCCGCGGCGCTGAAGCGGCTGGATCTGGGTGCGGTGGAGCGGTTGGCTCAGGAGTTGCGCGCCTGCTGGCGGGATGGGCGGCAGGTGTTCCTGATCGGCAATGGCGGCAGCGCGGGCAATGCGGTGCACCTCGCGAACGACTTCGTCTATGCGATGTCGAAGCGCATCGGCTCCGGCATCCGCGCGCATGCGCTGGCGGCCAATTCGTCGGTGGTGACCTGCCTGGCCAACGACGAGGGGTACGACCAGGTCTATGCGATCCAGCTGCGCGTCATGGCGCGGCGCGGCGACGTGCTGATCGCCTTCTCGGGCAGCGGCAACTCGCCCAACATCCTGCGCGCGCTGGAGGCGGGGCGGGGCATCGGGATGACGTCCTTCGCCGTACTCGGCTTCACCGGTGGGAAAGCGAAGGCGCTGGCCGACGTGCCGATCCATGTGGCGGTGGACGACATGCAGGTGGCGGAGGATCTGCAGATGGCGGTCGGCCACATGGTGATGCAGTGGCTGTCCTCCCAGCGCGAGGCGGTGAACGACACGGCGCCGGGCATCGCGGCGCAATGACGCGCTTCCTCGTCCTCGGCTCCAACTCCTTCAGCGGCGCGACGTATTGCGACGAGTTGGCGAAGGCGGGCCACGAGGTCATCGCGACGTCGCGCTCGCCGGAGCCGCACGAGGCGTTCCTGCCGTACCGCTGGGGGCGGCAGCGCGATGCGGTGCGGTTTGTGAAGCTCGACATCAACCACGACCTCGACACGTTGGACGCACTGCTGAAGGCCGAGCGGCCGACGCATGTGGTGAACTTCGCCGCGCAGAGCATGGTGGGCGAGAGCTGGCGGCATCCCGAACATTGGATGATGACGAACGCGGTCTCGACGACGCTGCTGTTCGAGCGGCTGCGTCGGTATGATGCGTTGCAGCGCTACGTCCATGTGACAACACCGGAGGTGTACGGCAGCACGGATGGCTGGGTGAGGGAGGACGCGCCCTTCAACCCGACGACACCCTATGCGGTGTCGCGTGCGGCGGGCGACATGCAGCTGCGCATCGTGGTCGCGCAGTACGATTTCCCGGCAGTGTCCACGCGCGCGGCAAACGTGTACGGGCCGGGACAGCAGACCTACCGCATCATCCCGCGCACGATCCTCTCGGCGATGGCGGGGCGGAAGCTGCAGCTGCATGGCGGCGGAAAGTCCATCCGCAGCTTCATCCACATGAAGGACGTGAGCGAGGCGACGACGCGCATCGCGCTGGATGGACGGGTCGGCGAGACGTACCACATCAGCACCGACCGCATGGTTTCGATCCGCGACCTCGTCGCGATGATCCTCACCGGCCTGGGCAAGGATTTCGACAGCAGCGTCGAGATCGCACCGGAGCGGGCGGGCAAGGACCAGGCCTACATGCTCGATTCGTCGAAGCTGCGGTCGGAGCTGGGGTGGCGAGACCGCGTGACGCTGGAAGCCGGCATCGCGGAATGCGTCGCCTGGGCCGAACGCTTCCGCGACCACCTGCTGGCGATGCCGTCCTGGGATTACGAGCACAAGCCGTGAGTGCGCTGATGAAGGCGAACGATGCGCCGGATGCGGCGGCGCTGAAGGCCGCGGCCGCACGGCTGCGCGGGCGGGTGATCGAGATGTCGCACGCGGCGCAGGCGGCGCACCTGGCTTCCGCGCTGTCGTGCTGCGACATCCTCGCCGCGGCGTATTGGCACGCGCTGCGCGTGGACCCCGCGCGGCCGGACGATCCGCTGCGGGACCGCTTCATCCTCTCGAAAGGCCATGCGGCGGCGGCGCTGTACGCGGCGCTGGCCTTCCGCGGCTACTACGATCCCGCGCTGCTCGACACCTACTGCGGCGACGGCGGCAAGCTGGCGGAGCATCCGCCGGCAAAGGGCCTGCCAGGGGTGGAGGCTGCGACGGGCTCGCTCGGGCACGGCCTGCCGATGGGCACGGGAATGGCGCTGGCGGCGCGGATCGAGGGCCGCCGCTACCGCGTCTTCGCAGTGCTGTCCGACGGCGAGTGCAACGAAGGCTCGGTGTGGGAAGCGGCGATGTTTGCCGCCGGGCAGCGGCTCGGCAACCTCTGCGTTGTCGTGGACTACAACAAGTGGCAGGCGACCGCGCGTTCGAACGAGACGATGGCGCTCGCGCCGCTGCGCGACAAATGGGCCGCCTTCGGCTGGGACGCGCATGAGGTGGACGGGCATGATTTGGCGGAGCTGGCGCGGCGCATGGCCGCGATTCCCGACGTGCCGGAGGGGATGCCCGTCGCGCTCGTCGCGCACACCGTGAAGGGCAAGGGCGTGTCGTTCATGGAGGACGACAACAACTGGCACTACCGCGCGCCGACGGCGGAGGAAGTGCGCAGGGCGCATGCGGAGCTCGGGCTGGCATGAGGAATGAGTTTGCGGACGAGCTGACGAAGCTCGGCGACACCGACCCTCGCCTGGTGATGCTGTCCGGCGACATCGGCAACCGGCTGTTCGACAAGTTCCGCGCCAGGCATCCCGGACGCTTCTTCAACGCCGGCGTGGCGGAGCAGAACATGACCGGCGTGGCGGCGGGCTTGGCGCTGTCCGGCTTGCGGCCGGTGACCTACACGATCACGCCCTTCGTCACCACGCGCTGCCTGGAGCAGATACGCGTGGACATCTGCTACCACGAGGCGCCGGTGATCGTCGTCGCGGTCGGCGCGGGGCTCGCCTATGCCGGGCTCGGGCCGACGCACCATGCGTGTGAGGACATCGCCTTCCTGCGCTCCCTGCCGGGGATGATCGTCTGCGCGCCGGGCGATGCGTGGGAAGTGCGCGCAGCGCTGCGGGCGGCGCTGAAGCAGGACCGTCCGGTGTATATCCGGCTCGGCAAGAAGGGCGAGCCGGTGGTACATGCGGACGTGCCCGCCGACTTCGCCTTCGGACGCGCAATCACGATGCGGCAGGGCGAGGAGCTGTGCCTGGTCTCCACCGGCAACATGCTGCCCGAGGCGCTGCACGCTGCCGACGAGCTGGAGAAGCACGGACGTTCCGTGCGCGTGCTCTCGATGCACACGGTGAAGCCGCTGGACACCGAGTCGCTGGCCGACGCCTTCCGCACCTGCCGCCTCGTCGCGACCTGCGAGGAGCATTCACCGATCGGCGGCATGGGCGCGGCGGTGGCGGAATGGATGGCCGATAGCGGCACGCCGGCGCCGCGCGGCGGCTTCATCCGCTTCCACACGGGCGACGCATTCTTCCGGCTGTCCGGCGAGCAGGAATGGGCGCGGGAGCAGCTCGGCCTCACGGGGCACCAGATGGCGCAGCGGCTGGAAGATGCGCTGCACGGGAAGGCCGCGGCATGAAGACGCAGGCGATGCTGCTGGTCGCCACGGGCCGGCCGCTGGAGATGGCGGAGCTCGAGATCCCCGCGCTGAAGCCCGGCCAGGTGCTGGTGGAGATCACGTTTTCCGGTGCCTGCGGCACGCAGGTGATGGAAGCGCGCGGCCTAAAGGGCGAGGACAAATGGGTGCCCCACTGCCTCGGCCATGAGGGCACGGGGACGGTGCTGGAAACCGGCTCGGCCGTGACGAAGGTGAAGGCGGGCGACAAGGTCGTGCTCTCCTGGATTCGCGGCAGCGGGATCGAGGCGGGCGGCGCGGTGTACGACTGGGACGGCAGGCGGGTGAATGCCGGCGGCGTCACCACATTCCAGCGTCATGCGCTGGTCAGCGAGAACCGGCTGACGCCCCTGCCCGCCGGGCTGCCGATGGAACTCGCGGTGCTGCTCGGCTGCGCGGCGCCGACCGGCATGGGCAGCGTGGTAAACGTGCTGCGCGCGCAGCCCGGCGAGAGCGTGGTGGTGTTCGGCACCGGGGGCATCGGCCTGAACGCGGTGATGGCGGCGGCGATGGCCGGCGCCGTACCGGTGATCGGCGTGGACCCCAACGCGAACCGCCGCGCCCTGGCGCAGGCCTATGGCGCGACGCATGTGATTGATCCGGGCGCGGGCGATCCCGTCGCGGAAATCCGGAAGCTGCTGCCCGGCGGCGCCGATGCGGCGGTGGAGGCGAGCGGGATCCCTGCCGTCATGGGTCAGGCGCTGCAGGCCGTGCGTCAGCAGGGCGGGCGCGCCGTGGTGATCGGCAATGCGCAGCACGGGTCGCAGCTCACGCTCGACCCTGGCCTGTTCAACGCGGGCAAGAGCCTGATGGGAACCTGGGGCGGGGACGCCGTGCCGGACCGCGACTATCCCCGCTTCGCGCGCCTGCTCGGCGCCGCGCGCTTCGACGTGCGCGGCCTGCTCTCCCAACCCTATCGGCTGGATCAGGCGAATGAGGCGCTGGATGACCTCGCCGCGGGCCGGGTCGGGCGGCCGTTGATCAGCATGGCGGCGTGAACGCCCGTGCGGATAGGCATTGATTTCGACAACACCATCGCCTGTTACGACGGCGTTTTCCACGCCGCCGCCGTCGAGCGTGGGCTGATCCCGCGCGAGACGCCGACCGACAAGACGAGCGTGCGCAACCACCTGCGCGCGATCGGGCGTGAGGACGACTGGACGGAGCTGCAGGGCTACGTCTATGGCGCGCGGATGGACCTCGTCTCGCCCTATCCCGGCGTGACGGAGTTCGTGCGCGACGCAGGACGCGCGGGGCACGATCTGTTCATCGTCAGCCACAAGACGCGTCATCCGTTCCGCGGCCCGTCGTACGACCTGCACGAGGCCGCGCGCGGCTTCCTGCGAGAGCGCGGGCTGGTGGACCCCGCGCGCGGCGGCATCCCGCCGGAACGCGCCTTCTTCGAGCTGACGCTCGCGGAGAAGATCGCGCGCATCGCATCACTCCGGCTCGACGCGTTCGTGGACGACCTGCCGGAGCTGCTGGCGGAGGAGAGCTTTCCCGGCGCCTGCCGCGCGATCCTGTTCGATCCGGACGGCCACGCGCCCGACGGCGCGTGGAAGGGGCGGCGCTTCGAGCGCCACGCCGACTGGGCCGGCATTTCCGCGGCGCTGCTCGGCCGCGCCGCGGCCTGAGATGGAGGTCGCGGCGCGACTGCTGCGCGCGGCGGGCCTGCCGGGCGAGGTCGCGGGGCTGACGCGCCTCGCGGGCGGGCGCAATAATCGCGTGTTCCGGGTGGACCGCGCGGTCGAGGCGCCGCTGGTCCTCAAGCTCTACCACCACGATCCCCGCGACACGCGCGACCGGCTCGGCGCGGAATGGGCGTTCCTGTGCCACGCCTGGGACGCGTGCGGGCTGCGCGACGTGCCGCAGCCGCTGGCCTGCGAGCGCGGGGCGCATGCCGCGCTGTACGGCTTCGTGCCCGGAGCGAAGGTGGCAGCGGTGCAGCCGGCGCATATCGAGGCCGCCGCCCACTTCGTCGCGGCACTCAACGCGCCGGCCGCGCACGATGCCGCGGCCGCGCTCGCGCCGGGGTCGGAGGCCTGCTTCTCCAATGCGGCGCATGCCGCCACCGTCGCGCGCCGTGTCGCGCGGCTGGACACGAAGCTTGACTCGGACGCACCGCATGCCGCGGCAGCCACCGCGCTGGTGCGCGACCGGCTGCTGCCGCGCTGGGAGGCCATCGCGCGCGACCTGCCGCGCGACGAAGCCGGGCAACCCTGGTGCGTCTCGCCCTCCGACTTCGGCTTCCACAACGCCTTGGAGCACGAGGGTCGTCTGACCTTCCTCGATTTCGAGTATGCGGGCCGCGACGACCCCGCGAAGCTGATCTGCGACTTCTTCTGCCAGCCGGAGCTGCCCGCCCCGCGCGCGCTGTATCCCGGCTTCCGCGACGCGGTGCTCGACGCGCTCGGCATCGGCACGCCCGCGCAGCGTGCGCGCTGCGACGCGCTGCTGCCGGCCTATCGCGTGAAATGGGCGTGCATCATGCTGAACGACTTCCTGCCGACCGACGCCGCCCGCCGCGACTTCGCCGAAGCCGGGGACCGCGCCGCGCGCTGCGCCGCACAGCTTGCCAAGGCCGAGGCCGCGCTAGACCACCTGCACGACTAGAACCAGGAGACCGCCGATGGCCTACCGCGAGTTCATCACTCTCGTCCACAAATCCACCACGCGCGATTACCTCGCCCGCGTCACGCAGCGCGACAAGGCGGAGGTCGCGGAGCTCGCGATCCAGTGGGGCCATGACTACTGGGACGGCTCGCGCGAGACCGGGTACGGCGGCTACAGGTACGACGGCCGCTGGCGGAAGGTCGCGGACGCGATGCGCGATGCGTACGGCCTGAAGCCCGGCATGCGCGTGCTTGATGTCGGCGCCGGCAAGGGCTTCCTCATGCACGACCTCATGGAATCCGTGCCGGGCCTGGATGTCGAGGGCATTGACATCTCGGGCTACGCGATCGAGCGCGCGCATGGCCTGGCGCAGGGCCGCATCGAGGAAGGCAACGCGGCGAAGCTGCCCTGGCCGGACGGGCATTTCGACCTGGTGATCTCCATCACCACGCTGCACAACCTCTACATCCACGACCTGTTTGCGGCGCTGACCGAGATGCAGCGCGTCTCGAAGCGCGACAAATACCTGTGCGTCGAGGGATACCGGAACGAGCGCGAGAAGGTGAACCTGATGTACTGGCAGCTCACCTGCCGCGCCTTCCACACGCCCGAGGAGTGGGAGTGGATCTTCGACCGCGCCGGCTACACCGGCGACCACGAGTTCATCTTCTTCGAGTGAGGGCGGGCGGCGGGGACAAGCTGACGGGCGGATGCCAACAGCTGCTGGTCGTGGATTCGTAGCCACGCATCGCGTCAGGGCGCGAAGCCTGACAGTTCCGCGTCGTCCGCGCGCCGGCGGCCCAGTGCGAGTTCGGCGATCAGGCAGGCGACATGCGGGCCGGCGGTGAAGCCCATCCACGGGAAGAAGCACAGGAAGACGCCCGCCGCGCATTCGCCGAGGATCGGGCGCCAGTCTGCCGTCCCGTTGACGAACGCGGCCCATGTGCGTACGGCGCGGACGCGCGCCAGCGCAGGTACCGCGCCGACGGCCAAGTGCAGGTTGGGGATGAGCGAATCCACGCTGACCGCCGGGCGTCCCGCATAGAGCCGTGCGGGCCAGCCGCCGCCGATGATCACGCTGCCCTGCGCGGTCTGCTTCAGGGTCAGGCGGTCGGCGGCCGAATACACCAGGTGCGGGATGTGCGGCGCGATGCGTTCCGTGACGGTGACCTGGATCGCGTGCACCTCGATCGGCAGGTCGAGTCCGAGCCAGGCGGCGATGCGGCCAACCTCGGCGCCGGCGCAGGCCAGGACGCGGCGGGCGCGGACCGGGCCTGCGCTCGTCGCGACGAGCCAGCCGTTTCCGTCGCGCTGCAGCCCGTTCACCTCCGTCCGCAACCGGATACGGGCGCCCGCGCGCGCGGCTGCGCGGGCGAAGGCGTGCGTCGCGACCAGCGGGTTGGCCTTCCCCTCCATGGGGCAGAAAGCGGCACCGACGACGTCCGGCGCGAGGTAGGGCGCGAGCGCCAATGTCTCGTCGCGGCCGAGGATGTTCACCTGCACGCCCTGGCCCGTCTCGATCGCCGATTTGCGGCGGAGCATCGCGAGTTCCTCCGCGCGCCTCGCCACCATCAACCCGCCCGAGACGCTGACGCCGAGATCGGGTGCGTCGAGCTCCCCCGGCAATTCGCGCCAGCGCGCAATTCCCGCCGTCAGAAGCCGCAGCGTCGGCGCGAAGCGGTGCGCCCAGGAATCGCCGCCATGGAGGAACGGCTCGACGGGGATCTGGGCGTGCAGGCTGCCCGAATTGTTGCCGGACGCCGCCGCATTCAGCTCGCCGCGTTCCAGCAGCAGCACATCCGCGCCCTCGCGGGCAAGGTAGTACGCCGCCGCGCATCCGGCGATGCCGCCGCCGATCACCACGTAGTCGGCCTTTCCAGCGATGGATGGGCCGGCGGGCGCGGGATGGGCTATGTCTTGCTGCGGACCGGGCTGCATTCGAAGGGAGAGGCATCATGGCGAGAGCGTTTCGGGGCTGCCACACTGTCACGGTCACGCCGTTCACTGAAGACGGCAGCGCGCTCGACATGCCTGCGCTGAAGCGCTTCCTCGACTGGCAACATGCGTCCGGCGTGCCCGGCGTGATCATCCTCGGCACCACCGGAGAGTTCCTGACGGTCTCCGACGCCGAGCGCGAAGAATACGTGGCGGAGACCGTCGCGCATTGCCGCGGCCGCATGTCCGTGATGGTCGGCGCGACGAATGCCCACACGCCCACCGCGGTGCGCTACGCGCGGATGGCGGAGCGGCTGGGCGCGGAGGGGCTGATGATCGCGCCGCCCTACTACTACACGCCAACCGAGGACGAGATCTTCGCCTACTACGCGGCGATCAGCGAAGCGGTCTCGCTTCCGATCATGCTCTACAACAACCCGTTCACGACGCATGTGGACATGAAGCCGCAGCTCGTCGCGCGACTGACGAAGTCGCTGCCCAACATCCGCTACATCAAGGAAGCCAGCATGGATGTCGGGCGCGTCTTCGACATCGTCGAGGCGACCGAGGGCGTGATGAACGTGTTCGCCGGGGAGCGCGTGGTGGAGAGCTTCAAGCTCGGCGCGGTCGGCTACGTGGACCCGTACGGGAACTACGCGCCGCGCGCCTCCACCGCGCTGTTCCCTCTGCTGGAAGCGGGGCGCGTGCGGGAAGCAACGGCGATCCAGCACGTGCTGGACGAGATGACCGCGATCATCAAGGAAGGCCACCCGCTCTACGGACATCAGTGCTACTCGAAGGCGCTGGCCGCCGCGGCCGGCTATCCGGTTGGCGACGTGCGGCCGCCCATCACGACGTTCCGCTCGCTCGGCGAGGAAGGGCGGCAGCGGGTGGAGGTGCTGGCCGGCCTGATGCGCAGGCTCGACCGGATGATGGACGAGTTCTCGGGCAGCAAGGCGGCCTAGCGCGCGCTGTTCGCAACGCGAACTTCCTTCGGGTTGCGAACCTCCGGGCGCCCTGCGTAGTCTCGCAGCGGCGGCGGAGGAGCGGGCGGCTTGCCCTCGATCATAAGGCTGGTTGACCGGCTCAACCTGGTCCTGACCTACGTGATCGGCGCGCTGCTGGCCGTGATGACCGTCGCCGTCTTCACGCAGGTGATGGTGCGCTTCGTGCTGACCGCGCTTGGCGTGAACCTCTCCGCCGCCTGGACCGAGGAACTGGCGCGCTATGTCCTGATCTGGATCGTGTTCCTCGGCGCCGGAATCGGTTGCCGCAAGCGGCAGTTGATCTCGCTCGAATTCGTGGTGCGCTGGCTGCCCTCGCCACTCGGACCGGCCCTCGTCCACCTCGGCCTGTTGGCGTGCATCGCCTTCTTCGCGCTGCTGATCGTGCAAGGGCTGGCCTTCGTGGAGCTGGGCGACATCGAGACCAGCCCGGTGATGCAGGTGCCGAAGGCCTGGGTGTATGCGGCCATGCCAGCGGGCGCGGCGCTGATGATCCTCAACACCGCGACGCTGATCGCGGAAAGCCTGGTGCGCCGGGCGGATATCCGCCTGATCGGCGGCGTGACCGGGCCTTCGGAATAGGCATGGCCGGCGCGCTCCTCTCGCTGGTCGCGCTGTTCCTGGCGGGGCTTCCGATCGCGCTCGCGCTCGGCATCGCGCCGCTGCCGACGCTGCTGGGACTGGGCATCCCGCTGATCGCGATCCCGCAGGTGGTGTTCGAGAGCCTGGACAGCTTCGCGCTGATGGCGCTGCCGCTCTACGTGCTCGCCGGGCGGCTGATGCAGTTGGGCGGGATCGCGCAGCGGCTCGTCGGCTTCGCGGTCGCGATCGTGGGCATCCTGCCGGGCGGGCTGGCGGCCGCGGTCGTGCTCACCTCCATGCTGTTCGCGACGATCAGCGGAAGCTCCGCCGCGACCGCAGCGGCGATCGGCAGCGTGCTGATTCCGGAAATGGAGCGGCAGCGCTACCCGCGACCCTATTCGGCATCCGTCGTCGCGGCCTCCGGGGAACTCGGCGTCATCATCCCGCCCTCGGTGCCGATGGTGATCTACGCGGTGCTGACGGGTGTCTCCATCACCGACCTGTTCCTGGCGGGCATGCTGCCTGGCCTGCTGATCGGGCTGTCGCTGATGCTGACGGCGAGCCTGATGGCGCTGGCCGGCGGCTACGGGGAGCGGCTGCGGCCGACACTCCCGGAATACGGCCGCAACCTGCTGGCGGCGTTCCGGCGCGCCTTCCTGTCCCTGCTGATGCCGCTGATCATCCTCGGCGGCATCTATGGCGGCATCTTCACGCCGACCGAGGCGGCCGTCATCGCCGTCGTCTATGCACTGGTCCTCGGCGTGTTCGTGTATCGCGAGATCAAGCCCGCGGAGGTCCCGAGGATCTTCGCCGATGCGGCGCTGACGGCCTCGGTGGTGATGATCATCGTGGGCTTCGCGGCGATGTTCGGCTACGCCCTGCAACTGTTGCGGGCGCCGCAGGCGATCGCGGCGGCGCTGTCCGGCGTGTCCTCCGACGCGGCGGTATTCCTGCTGCTGGTGAACCTGTTCCTGCTGGTGGTCGGCATGTTCATGGAGACCTTCGCCGCGATCATCATCCTGGCGCCGATCCTGGCGCCCGTCGCGGCGGCCTTCGGCATTGATCCCGTGCATTTCGGCCTGGTCGTGATCGTCAACCTGGCCGTCGGGATGGTGACGCCGCCGGTGGGCGTGAACCTCTTCGTCGCCTGCGGCATCGCGCGGATCACCATGGAGCAGCTCATGCGGCCGCTGCTGGTGTTCCTGGCCGTGCTGATGCTCGATCTCGCCATCATCACCTACGTGCCTGCGCTGAGCCTGGCGCTGGTGCGGTGAGCAAGGACAAGGGAGAGGAGAACGAACATGACGACCCCCATCACCCGCCGGGGACTCGGCCTCGCCGCCGGCGCGGCGCTGGCCGCGCCCGGCATCGCGCGCGCGCAGGCCATCACGATGAACCTCGGCCATGTGCTGAGCGCGACCAGCGCCTACCAGGTGATCTTTGACCGCTTCAAGGAAATCGCCGCGCAGCGCACCGACGGCCGCGTGACGGTGGTCATCCAGGGCGGCGGCGCGGCGGGCAACGAGGGGCGGCTGATCCAGTCGCTGCGGACCGGCGTGATTGACGGCGCCTTCGTCGGCGGCTCCTCGCTGGAGACGGTGGTGCGCGACTACCGCGTGCTGTCCCTGCCCTACGTCTTCGACGACCACCCGCAGGCCAATCGCATCCTGCAAGGGCCGGTCGGCGACGAGATGCTCACGCTGCTCGAATCGCTGGGAATGATCGGCCTGGGCTTCGGCGCGATCTTCGAGCGCAACATCGCCGGCCGCCGCGCGATCCGCGCGCCGGCGGACCTGCAGGGCCTGAAGATCCGCGTGCTGCAGACGCCAGGCTTCGTCGAGGCCTATCGCGTGCTCGGCACGCAGCCCACGCCGATGGCGTATGGCGAGGTGTTCCTCGCCTTGCAGAACGGCGTGGTGGACGCGCTGGAAATCTCCTCCGATGCGGTCGTGGCGGACCGCTTCGTGGAGGTGATCCAGCACTACGCGCTGACGAAGGTGCACCAGTCCACCACGGTCTTCGCGGTCAGCGGCGCGCGCTTCCGCGCCCTGCCGGCGGATGTGCAGGGCATCCTGCGCACGGCGGCGAAGGAGGCGATCCGGCACGGGCTCGGCGTGCATGACCAGTTGAACGTGGAGGGCCTCTCGGCCGTGCGCGCGCGGGGCGTGACGGCGCACGAGCCGGACCTCGAACCCTTCAAGGTGATCGCCCGCCGCAGCTACGACGCCATCCTGGCGGAGGCGCCGAATGGCCGGAGCTGGGTGGAGAAGATCAACGGGGCAAAGCGCCAGGCGTGATCCGGCGCCTGCGGCTCAGCGCAGGTAGGATGCGCCGTTGACGTCAATGGTCGCGCCGGTGAGGTGCCGGACGCGGCCCGTGGCCAGGAAGGCGACGAGGTCGCCGATCTCGGATGGCGGCACCCATTCACCCATGGCGAGGCCTGCCGTCACCTTGGCCTCGCCGCCCGCGATCGCGGCGGCGTCCACGCTCATCTGCGTGCGCACCACGCCGGGCGCGACGATGTAGGAGAGCACGCCGGCCCGGGCGTAGTGCCGCGCGACGGTCTGCGCCGCGGCCTTCACGGCCGCCTTGCTGGCGGCGTAGGCGATGGTCGCCGGGCTGCCGGAGCCGCGCTGCGCGGCCCAGGACGAGAGGGTGACGAGCACGCCGCCGCCATGCGCGACGAAGTGGTTCACCGCATGCTTCATCAGCCGCGCCGGGGACGCGACGTTCACGCGCCACTGCGTGTCCCAGGCACGATCCCAGGCGTCGAGGTCGTCCTCGAGGCCGCCTGAATTGATGAAGACGGCCGCGTTGAGCACGACGCAGTCAATGCGGGGCGCGACGGCGACCGCGTCCGCCCACAGACTGTCCATCGCCGGTGGGTGGCCACCGTCGGCGGTCAGCACGTGTCCCCGGCCCGGCGGCAGATCCGAGAGCGCGGCCTTCGCGCCCTCCGTATCGGTGTTGCAGTGGGCGAGCACGGTCGCGCCGGCCGCGCCGACGGCGCGCGCGATCTCCGCGCCGATGCCCTTCGAGGCGCCGGTGACGAGGACGACCTTGCCGGCGAGCTGCACCCCGCGTTCCTCCCGATCTGCGGAGGCGAGCATGGCGCCGTCCGAAGCCGCCCCGTCAAGCGGAGGCGTCCGGCTGCCTGCGCGCAGCATTGTTTCACCTCGGCAAGTTCCCGTTGAAATGGTCGCGCGCGGACTCGCATCCTCTGCGCAGGGGAGAGACGACCATGACGATCCGCATCCATGTCACCGATGAAGCCGAACGGCCGATTGCCGGCGCGCGGGTCTCGGCGGGCGACGCCTCCGCGACGACGGATGCGAAGGGGCGGGCGACGCTGACTGCCGCAGCCGGCGAGATCGCCGTCGAGGCGCAGGGCTTCGAGGCCCAGCGGCGCACGCTGCGCGAGGGCGAAGCCGGGCGCGAGCAGCGCTTCGTGCTCGGCCGGCCGGGCAGCGCGTATCTCTGGCGCGGGCGAGTGAAGGTGCCGTTCCAGCCGATGCAAGGGACGGTCGGCGTGCTCGCCAAGCCCGTGCGCGCGGCGCGGAACCGGCGCGGGCAGGACGCGGCGGCGGTGGTCACCGCGATGACGCGACGGCTGAACGCGCGGCCGATGCGGCAGGGCGGCAACTTCGCGCGCAGCGGCATCGCCGTGCTCTCGTGGCCGGAGGACCGCGAGCCACAGCAGATGGAAGCGCGGCTGCGCGAGCTCTCGGCCGATCCGGCGGTGGAGGCGGCGGGCGCTGTCGTGCGCCTGACGGACCGGCATGCATCCTTCCTGACGAACCTCATCATCGCGAGGTTCGAGGAGATCCTGGAGGAGGCCGAGGTCTCGGAGATCGCGAAGCGGCACGGGCTGGCGCCGGAAGGGCGCTTCAACGCGCTCGGCAACATTTGGCGCCTGCGCTTCGGCGGGCCGGCCACCTATGCGGTGGTGGATGCGGCGAACCGGCTCGCCGAGGAGCCGGAGGTGATCTGGGCGGAGCCCGACCTGGCGCACACCAGCGAGGAAGACGCGGTGGTACCGACCGACTTTCTCTTCCCGGAGCAATGGGACCACCAGCTCATCCGCACGCCGGATGCCTGGCAGGCGCTGCGTGACATGGATGCCGCGCGCACCTTCGGCAATGCGGACCTCGTCGTGGCCGTGGTGGACAACGGCGTGGATGACAGCCACCCGGAGCTGTCGGGCAACGTCTCCTCCGGCAGCGCGAAGCAGGTCTCGCTGTTCGACTTCGCGAACATGGTCGCGGGCATGGCGAATGTCAGCACGACGGCTGCGCAGCGCGACCACGGCACGGCCTGCGCCAGCGCATCCGTGGGCAACGTGAACAACCCATCCGCGGTAGCGGGCGTGAACGAGGGCATCGCGGGCGTCGCGGGCAATTGCCGGCTGATCGGCGTGCTGCGCGGCGGGACGGAGGCGCGCTACGCCGAGATGTATCTCTGGGCTGCGGGCTTCGACGCGGGCAGCACGACCGCAGGCTTCCCGGCGCAGCTCGCGCGCGGGGCCGACGTGATCACCAACAGCTTCGGCTTCAGCGTGAACATGGCGATCTCCGGCCTCATGCAGACCACCTTCGACCGGCTGACCGATGACGGGCGCGGCGGCCGCGGCGTGCTGCTGTTCTTCTCCGCCGGCAACGACGCGGTGGACCTGGACACCACCAACCGCCGTCCCTGGAGCATGTACGAACGCTGCTTCGGCGTGGCGGCCTCCACGCTCGCGAATGACGGCGTGACGGAGGTGCGCGCGAACTACAGCAATTTCGGCTCCACCGTGGACTGGTGCGCGCCGAGCAACGACAATGAGGGGCGGCACGATCCGCCGACGCGCTTCGGCGCGCATTCCGCGACCATTGACCACGCGCCGGACGGCGATGCGATTCCCGGCGCGCCGGTCGCGCAGACCACGCTCGCCGCGGCCGCGGCCGCTGGTGCTGCGACGCTGACCCTCGCGAGCGCGGCGGGCTTCGCGGTGGGCCAGGCGGTGCTGGCGGGGGCGCCGGGCGGCGGCACGGCATCAGGCCGGCTGGTCACGGCGCTGAATGCGGGAATGAACCAGGTCACGCTGGATGCGGGGATCGGCGACGCGCTGGCAATCGGCGCGCCGGTGGTCGCCGGCCCGCGGAACTACCGCACGAACTTTGGCGGCACGTCCTATGCCACGCCGGTTTCGGCGGGGATCGGCGCGCTCGTGCTCTCGGCCAATCCCGACCTGCGCTGGGACGAGGTGCGGGACGTGCTGCGGGCGACGGCGGTGAAGATTGATCCGAACAACGCGAACGCCGTGGGGCGCTGGCGGGACTTGAACGGGCTGATCTCCACCGATGCCGGCTACCTCGGCCCGAACTTCTCCGAATGGTACGGCTTCGGCAGGCTCGACGCGGCGGAGGCGGTGCGCGCGGCGGGCTGGCGGATTGAGCTGATGACGCCGGCGCTGAACTTCAACGACGTGCCGCAGGGCGAGACGACGGTGCGTGCCGTGCGCTTCGACGTGCAGAGCCTGTGGACCGTAGGCTTCCAGATCACGGCGGGGCCGGGCGCGCCCTTCTCCACGCCGCTCGGCGGCCTCGTCTCCTCGCCCGGCACGCCGAGCGCGGACACCGTGCGGGAGGTGATCCTGTGGATCGCCTATACCGGCACGAACCCGGGCGACATCGCGGTCGGCAGCGTGACGGTGCGCAACACGCAGACCGGGCGGGACTGGGTAATTCCAATCACCGCGAACACGGTCGCGCGGCAGAGCGCCTGCGTGATGCTCACCCTCGACCGGTCCGGCAGCATGGACGCGGCATCGGGCATCGGGACGGCGAAGCGGATCGAGGTGCTGCGCTTCTCCGCCGAGATCATGGTGGACGTGGTGCATGAGGGCGACGGCGTCGGCATCGTGTCCTTCGACCACGACGCGCAGGACGTGGAGGTGCCGCCGCTCGGGCCACTCGGGCCGGTCAGCGCCTTCGACGTGCAGCGCGACACGTTGCGATCGCGCATCTCCATCTTCGCCGTGAACCCGGCGGGGCTGACGGCAATCGGGGACGGCGTGGAGCGGGCGCAGCTTCGCCTGAATCCCGTGGCGGGCTTCGACAGCAAGTCGGTGGTGGTGTTCACCGACGGCTTCGAGACCGACGCCAAATACATCAGCGACGTGGCCGGCAGTATCACCGACCGCGTCTTCGCCGTCGGGCTGGGGCGGGCGGAGAATATCCGCCCGGCGGCGCTGACCGCGCTGACCAACGGCACCGGCGGCTTCTGCGTGCTGACAGGCGATCTCGACATCAACAGCCGCTACAAGCTGGCGAAATACTTCCTGCAGATCCTCGCCGGCGTGAAGAACGAGGACGTGGTGGTGGACCCCGACGGCTGGATTGCGCCGGGCCAGGTTCATGAGGTGCCGTTCGACCTGGCCGAGACCGACATCGCCACCGACGTGATCCTGATGACGCCGGCGCGCGGCGCGATCGAGATGGTGCTGGTGACGCCGGACGGCAGCGTGGTGGACCGCAGCGCGGCGCTTTCCATGCCGGGCGGGACGTATTTCGACGGCAAGAATGTCAGCTACTACCGCCTGACGCTGCCGGCCCCTGTCGGCGCCGGCGCGCGGGAGGGGCGGTGGCGCGCGCGGCTCGGGCTGCGTCGCGGCGGGACCGGCCTCTCGACCCATGCGCGGGAACAGCCGGCGGTCGCGGCGGCGTCGAAGGCGCACGGCCTGCCCTACAGCCTGCTGGTGCACACCTATTCCAACCTGCGGATGGCCACCACGCTGTCGCAGGGCGGCTTCACGCCGGGCGCGGTGTTCACGCTGCGCGCGATGCTGACGGAATACGGGCTGCCGGTGGAAGGGCGCGCGCGCGTGCAGGCGCGCGTCACCGATCCGGCGGGGCTCGCCATGACAGTCACCTTGACCGAGGTCGCGCCGGGCGTGTTCGAGGCGGCGATCCCGTCCGTGCTCCCGGGCACCTACGACATGCGCGTGACCGCGCGCGGCCGCACGCTGCGCCGGCGCGACTTCACGCGGGAAGCGGTGAGGACCGGCAATGTCTGGATCGGCGGCGACCGGCCGCCGCCGTCGAGCGATGATCCCGGCCGCGGCGACGCCGGAGACCTGATCTGCCGCGTGCTGCACTGCATGCTCTCGGAACGCGTGATCCGGCCGGAGCTGCGCAAGCGCTGGTTGGAAATGGGTCTCGACGTGGACGCGCTGCTGAAATGCGTCGGCGCGGCCTGCGACCACGGGCGCGCGCGGGACGTCATCCCGCGCGCCAAGATGGAAGAGGCGCTGGGCGCGGCGATGGCGGTGCTGGGACGGACGCCGTAGAGCCGCGGCCGTACCAGCTTCGTCACGTATGTGACATCGGCCGGTCATGCAGGCGACGTAGATGCCTGCCCGAGACCGCCGGAGAAGACCGATGCGTGCCCCCGTGATCCTGCTGGGCCTAGCCGTCCTGGCCTCGCCGGCGCTCGCCGACCAGCGCTTCGAGGCGACGCTCGCCGGCCACGCGATCCTACCCGCCTTCACAATGGCGCTGCCGCCCGCCGATGCGCCGCGCGATGCGCTCGTCTCCGGCAAGTTCGCCGGGCCGGGCAACCTGCGCGTGGATCGTCCCGGCTCCATCCCGGGCGATACCGGCCCGGTGCATGGCCGCCGCCCCACCGGCATCGCCTTCCCCTTCGTCGGCCAGCCCGTCCAGGGCTTCTCCGGAATCAAGCCGGTCACCGGCGAGCCCGGCCACTTCTGGGTCGTCACGGACAACGGCTTCGGCAACCGCCGCAACAGCCCCGACGCGCTGCTGATGTTCCACAAGGTGCGGCCGGATTGGCGCAACGGCGCGGTGGAGGTGATGCAGACCACCTTCCTCTCCGACCCCAACCGCCGCGTGCCCTTCCGCATCGCGTACGAAGGCACGGAGAGCCGCTACCTCACCGGCGCCGACTTCGACCTGGAAAGCATCCAGCCGCTGCCGGATGGCGGCTTCCTGTTCGGCGACGAGTTCGGCCCCTACCTGATCCAGGCCGATGCCGCCGGCCGCGTGATCCGCGTGGTGGAGACGCGGCTGGACGGCCAGCCGCTCATCGGGCCGGATCACCACTCCTTGCAGGTCGCGGCGACGCCCATCGCCGGCGTGGCCTACCGCGCCCGCCGCTCCGGCGGCTACGAAGGCGTGGCGTTGACACCGGACGGCCAGACCGCCTGGGCGATGTTGGAACAGCCGCTCTTCGCACCGGGCTCCGACCAGGCGGAGGGACAGTTCCTGCGCGTGCTCGAATACAGCGTGCCGCGCGGCGAGTGGACCGGCCGCCAGGTGCGCTACCGGCTGGAGCCGGGCGCGACCGCGATCGGTGACTTCAACTTCGTGGACGCGACCCGCGCCCTGGTGATCGAGCGCGACAACGGCGAGGGCGACCCCGGATTTGCCTGCGCGCAGGGCGTGCAGCCCACGCGCGATGCGCCCTGCTTCCCGCTGCCCGCGCGCTTCAAGCGCGTCTACCTCGTGGACATCGGCCAGACGGATGCCGACGGCTTCGCGCGCAAGATCGGCCATGTGGACCTGATGGCGATCCGCGATCCCGAAGGGCTGGCGCGCCAGCGCGGCGACCTGCCCCCCAACGCGCCGCGGGAGCGCTTCACCTTCCCCTTCTTCACCATCGAGAACGTCGCGATGGTGGATGCCGACCACATCATCGTCGGCAACGACAACAACCTGCCCTTCAGCGCCGGCCGGCATCTCTTCCGCGCCGACGACAACGAGATGGCCCTGCTCCGCGTGCCCGAACTGCTGCGCGCACGCTGACGCATCGCCCGTTCCGACAGGAAGACATCAGATGATCCAGCGACGCATCACGCTGCTCGCCATCGCCACATCGCTCGCCTCCCCCGCCGTCCGGGCGCAATCGGGCTGGCGCGGGCAGGTGCGGGAATTGCGGCTCGGCATCTCCTCCGCCGAGAACGAACGCGACGCGATCGCGCGCCAGCAGCCCTTCCAGGACTACATCCAGCGGGCGCTCGGCGTGCCGCTGCGCGTGTTCCGCGCCACCGATTACGCCGGCGTGGTAGAGGCGATGCGCAGCAGCCAGATCGAGTTCGCGCGCATCGGCCCCGCGAACTACGCGCTCGCCCGCCGCGTGATGGGCGACCGCATCGTGCCCTTCGCGCGCGACCGCGACGAGACGGGCGAGACCGGCTACACCTCCGTCGCCTTCGTCAAGGCCGACAGCCCGTACCGCCGGATCGAGGATCTGCGCGGCCGCAGCTTCGCCTTCGCCGATCCGAACTCCACCTCCGGCTTCGCCTTCCCGGCCTATTACCTGCGCCGCGCCGGCTTCGATCCCAACACCTTCTTCGGCCGCACCGGCTTCTCCGGCAGCCACGAGCAGAGCGTCATCGCGGTGCTGAACGGCACCTACGATGGCGGCGCGACATTCCGCAACACCGAGCGCCGCGGCAACATCCAGCGCATGGAGGAGAAGGGGATGATCCCCGCCGGCTCCACGCGGATCATCTGGGAAAGCCCGCAAATCCCGAACAGTCCCTGGGTGATGCGCACCGACCTGCCGGAAGACCTGAAGCGCGACTGGGCCGCCGCCGTCTTCGCAATGCCGGAACGCGACCCGGCCGCCTTCGCCGTCGCCGCATCCGGCGCGGCCGGAGTCGTGCCGACGCAGCATGACGACTACCTCGACGTGATCGCGGTGGTGGAGGAGAACCTGGCGCGGCGCCGGCAGCGGAGCTGAGGCGGCGCGTGCGTTCGGCCACCGCCGCCGCGGCGCATCGCGCCTGGCACGCGCGGCGACGCCAACGGCGCGTCGGCCTTTCGGTGTGGCTCGCGGTCTTCATGCTGGCCGTCGCCGTCGCAGCGCAAGTGGGGGAGGTGAGCCTCGGGCGCCTCGTCGCCGGGCTGCCATCCGCGGCCGACTATGTCTGGCGCACCGTGCCGGAACTCCGCTGGGCGAGCCTGGCGGCGGACCTCGCCGAATGGATGTGGGGCCTCGACCTCTGGGTCGTGCTGCTGCTCGACACGCTGCTGATCGCGTATGCCGGCACCGCGCTCGGCGCGGCGGCCGCGCTGCTGCTCTCCTTCCCCGCGGCGGCGTCGCTCGCCCCGCGCCCCGTCGCGGCGGTCGTGCGACGCCTGTTGGAACTGGCGCGCACCGTGCCGACGCTCGTCTTCGCGCTGATCTTCGTCTATGCCTTCGGCCTTGGGCCGCTCGCCGGCGTGCTCGCACTCGCCCTCCATTCCACCGGCGCGCTCGGCAAGCTGTTCGCGGAACTGCACGAGAACGCCGATCCGCGCACCGTGGACGCGGTGCGCGCGGCCGGCGGCAACTGGCCGCAGGCGATGCGCTTCGGCGTGCTGCCGCAATCGCTGCCCGGCCTGCTCTCCTTCGGGCTGCTCCGCTTCGAGATCAACGTGCGCGAGGCGAGCGTGCTCGGCATCGTCGGCGCCGGCGGCATCGGGGAGGAGCTGTACCTGTCGGTGCGCCAGTTCAGCTACCCCGACATCTCCGCGATCCTGCTGCTGATCCTGCTCACCGTGACGCTGATTGACCTGCTCTGCGGCTGGCTGCGCGCGCGGGTGATCGGCGCGGAGGATTTGCGCGCGGCATGAGGCTGTCCCGCACGCCTGTCCTCTTCGCCACCGGCTTCGCGCTGCTGCTGCTGGGCCTCTGGCGCGTGGACGCCTCGCCCGCCCGGCTGTGGGACGGCTTGGCGAAGCTCGGCTGGCTGGTCGCGCTGATGTGGCCGCCCTCGGCCGGCGGCGCGCTGCCCGACCTGCTGGAGGCGATGGCGCAGACGCTGGCGATGGCCTTCCTCGGCACGCTGCTCGCGGCCGCCGTCGCGCTGCCGCTGTCCTTCCTCGGCGCCGGCAACGTCGTGTCGAGCACCCTGGCGCGCTTCACGGTGCGCCGCGCCTATGACGGGCTGCGCGCGGTGGACAGCCTAGTCTGGGCGCTGATCTTCGTCTCGGCCGTCGGCATGGGGCCTTTCGCCGGCATCCTGGCGCTCGCGCTGCCCGATATCGGCACCCTCGCCAAGGTGTTCTCGGAAGCGCTGGAATCTGCCGACCGCCGCCCGGTGGAAGGCGTGCGCTCGGCGGGCGGATCGCGCCTGCATGCGATCCGCTACGGGCTGGTGCCGCAGGCCGCGCCGGTGATGCTGGCGCAGGTGCTCTACACGCTGGAGAGCAACACGCGGTCCGCCACGATCATCGGCGTGGTCGGCGCCGGCGGCATCGGCCTGGCGCTGGCCGACCGGATGCGCATCAACAACTGGGACGAGGCCGCCTTCATCATCCTGCTGATCCTCGTCGCCGTCGCCGCCATCGACGCGGCCAGCCGTCGCATACGCATGAGGCTCATCAGGGCATGACCGACACGCCCGGCTACCGAGACCCGGAAACCGCCGCCAAGACGCTCGGCGAGACGCCGGCCATCCACCCGACGGCGCGCGTGCGCGACAGCCGCCTCGGCGCCTACACGGAAGTCGGCGCGCGCACGACGCTCGCGGAGGTCGAGATGGGCGACTACTCCTACGTCGTCCACGACGCGCAGATCATCTACGCGACGATCGGCCGCTTCTGCTCCATCGCGAGCCACACGCGGATCAATCCCGGCAACCACCCGTTGGACCGCGTGGCGCTGAACCACTTCACCTACCGCGCCAGCGCCTACGGCCTCGGCCCGGATGAGGCCGGGTTCTTCGACTGGCGCCGGGGCCATCGCGTCACGCTCGGCCACGATGTCTGGCTCGGCCACGGGGTGATCGTGCTGCCCGGCGTCAGCATCGGCACGGGTGCCGCGATCGGGGCGGGCGCGGTGGTGACGAAGGACGTGCCGCCCTTCGCGGTGGTCGTCGGCAATCCCGGCCGCGTCCTGCGCTTCCGCTTCCCCGAGGAGATCCGCGCCGCGCTGACACGGATCGCGTGGTGGGACTGGCCGCGCGACCGTCTGGCGGCGGCGCTGGAGGGCATCCGCACCCTGCCCGCCGAGGAATTCTGCCGCCGGTACGATCCGAACGTGGCGTGACGCCGACCGGCTGAAATTCTGACCTTTTCGGTGTCGCCCCCGCGAAAGCGGGGGCCCACCTCCCCGCACCTCCGACACGCGGCGCGGTGGGTTCCCGCTTCCGCGGGAACGACAGAACCTGGATCAGAAGTTGCGCGGTTCAGTACGAGCGGCCACGCGAGCGGCGGCGCGGACTTCCCTCAACGGAGGCGTCCATCGCGGCCAACCGGCGCCGCTCGCGGGCGGAGCAGGCCGTCGCGCAGCAGCCGCGCCGCAGCGATCGCACCGCACATCGCAGCCAAGGCCAGCCAGGCGTAGGGCCACAGCAGCGGCATGGCCAGCAGGATCAGCCCGTCGTTGCTGCCGGGCACCAACAGCCCGCCCCAGGCCATCACTGTGCCGCCCGCCGCGCAACGCAGCACCTGCGCCACCGACGGTGCGCGCGCCCGCAGCCGGCCGGCGGTCCAGCCGCCGAGCACGGCGCCGAGCAGCAGCGCGAACAGCAACGCCGCGCGGCCGGGAAGGCCCTGCGCCATGTCGCGGGACAGTTCCGCGAGCGTGTCCGTGTAGCTCCAGGCGCCGACCAGGATCAGCATGATCACGAAGGTGATCGCGATGACCGTCGTCGCCGCGTGCGGCGTCCAGACGCCCGCTGCAAGCTCGCCCATCCAGGCGCCGATCCCGTTGACGCGCGATCGTGCGGCGAAGGACGGGTGAAGGATCCGCCAGGCCGCAAACATGGCGAACAGAAGCACCACCCAGCCCGGCGCATCCAGCACCGGGGAGCCATACGGCAAGGGTTGAACGACCGGCGACCCGAACAATGCGGGGAAGGTGACGCAGCCCAGCAGGAAGCCGGCCGGCGTTGCCAGGTAGGCCCATTCGCCGCTGCCGAGACGCGCGATCGCGCCGAACACGCAGGCCCCGTTGACGAAGGCGCCGAGGCCCAGCAGCGCGCCGCCCAGCAGTGTCCACCCACTCGCGGCGAAGCCGGCCGGCATGGTGTCCGGCGCACCGAGCGCCCGTGCGACCAGCAGCCCGCCCGCGACCCAGAGCGAAGCCTCCAGCATCGCCGCGAGGCGTCGGGCGCTGCGCCGCTCGAAGACCTCGTTCACCGCGATGACCATGCAGGTCGCGCCGCGCTGGATCGCGTAGCCCATGACGGCCGCGCAGAGCGCGGCGGCGGCGAAGCCGAGGGTGGCGAGCATGACCTGCATGCGTCAGCCGCTACGCGGCACGGCGAAGGCATCGGGCATCACGAGGCGTCGGCTCGCTCCTTCCCTCATTCAAGTCAGCCCTCGCTCAGGATCGTGCCGGCTTCCGTCTCGTGCAGGATGATACCCTCGATCGGATCGAAGTCGTGCGTCCAGGGCTGCTGGGCGAGCACGCGCATCGCATCGGCGTAGCCGGCCTGCCAGCGGCCGCGGATTCCGCCGGCGCTGAAGTCTATGTCCTTCGTGTGGTCTTCTCCCGCCAGCGGTGGTGCCAGCAGCCGCACGACATGCATGCGCGTCAGGCAGCCATAGCCGGCGAGCTTGCGAACTTCCGGACTGGCGCGGCGGTCTTCCGGCAGCTCCTTCACCAGCTCGGCGATCACGTGCCGCAGCCGGTGGATCTGCTTCTGGCGGATCACCTGCGCCGTCGCCCGGCTGGCGTATTGCAGGTCCTTCTGCCGGCTGAGGACGCGCGCGATGTCCGAGGGCTCCGGCCCGTGCGGCTGCCAGATGTTCACCATGAACACCAGCCCGCTGCGGCGCGGGTTGTCGTCGAACACCGCTTCCGCCGGCGTGTTGGAGAGGATGCCGCCATCCCAATAGAGCTCGCCGTCAATGCGCACCGCCGGGAAGGCCGGCGGCAGCGCGCCGGATGCGAGGATGTGCCGGACCGAGAGCGGCATGTCCCGGCTGTCGAAGTAGCGCATCTCCGCGGTGCGGACATTCGCCGCGCCGACCGTCAGGCGGGTGGCGCAGCTGCCGAGCACCTCGGCATCGATCAGCTCGGCGAGCGTCGCTTCCAGCGGCGCGGTGGAGTAGTAGCCCGCGGTGTCCGGCGTCAGGCCGAGGCCGAGGAACGCCCACGGGTTGGGGGTGAAGAAGCGCGGCAAGCCCCCCATCACCGTCATCGCGTTGGCCACGGCGCCGCCCCAGAACGGCATGTCGGCGACCATCTGCGTCATCGGGTGATGGCGCATGCGCTCCCAGAACTCGCGCAGGCGCGGCAGCCGCGCCTCCGGCCGGTTGCCGGCGATGATGCCGGCGTTGATCGCACCGATCGAGGTGCCGATCACCCAGTCCGGCTCGATGCCTGCCTCGTCCAGCGCCTGATAGACGCCCGCCTGGTAGGCGCCGAGCGCCCCGCCGCCCTGCAGGACCAGGACGAGCTGTCCCAGCTCCGTCTTGTCCAGGTGAAGCCCTGCCGCAGCGGCAGCGGCTTTCGGTATGCTGCCATCCATGTCCGGGCGCTCCTCAATGCGCAGTCCAGCCGCCATCCACTGCGATGGCGGCACCGGTGATGGAGGCCGCGGCCTCCCCCGCGAGGAACGCGGTGATGGCACCGATCTCCTCGACGCTCGCGAAGCGCTTGTTCGGCTGCTGCGCGAGCAGCACGTCGCGCACCACCGCATCGCGCGAGATGCCGTGCGCCTTCGCCTGGTCGGCGATCTGCTGTTCGACCAGCGGCGTGGCAACATAGCCCGGGCAGACGGCGTTGCAGGTGATCGGCTCCTCCGCCACTTCCAGCGCGACGGATTTGGTGAAGCCGACCAGGCCGTGCTTCGCCGCGACGTAGGCGGACTTGAAGGGCGAGGCGACGAGCCCGTGCGCCGAGGCGATGTTCACGATCCGCCCGAAGCCGTGAGCACGCATCGCCGGCAAGGCAAGCCGGGTCGTGTGGAAGGCGGCGGCGAGGTTGATCGCGATGATGCGCTCCCACTTCTCCACCGGAAATTCCGCCACGGGTGCGACATGCTGGATGCCGGCATTGTTGACGAGGACGTCGAGCCGGCCGTGCTGGCGCAGAGCCCCCTCGATCATGCCGGCGATCGCTTCCGGATCGGACATGTCGGCGCCCGAGAAGCTGGTGGGGACGCCGTACTCCCGCGCGATGGCGTCCTCGACCATCGCGATCTCGTCCGTGCGGCCGAAGCCGTTCAGCACGATGGCGGCGCCTGCGGCTGCGAGGGCGCGCGCAATCCCAAGGCCGATCCCGCTCGTCGAGCCGGTGACGAGCGCGACCTTGCCGGCAAGGTCAGGGGCACGCGCGCGTGGGGCGGGGGATTGAAGGGCCATGGAAGGTCTCCCGGACGGCGGGCGGTGCGCGCCGCGCTGCGAACCCTACTTCGCTTCGGCTGCCATGCGCTGTGAAATGCGCAGGACGCATGGTTTCGATGCCGTGGCCCGGCGCGCGTCAGAAGTTTCCTCCTCTACCGCCGTCGCCACAGACGCAGCGGCGTGCTGACCAGCGGCCAGTCGGCCGCGACCACCGGGGCCTCGCCCAGCTGGTCCCACTCGGTGCGCAGGCGCTCCGCCAGAGCGGCCAGGGCAGGCCAGCCCGGGGCGGCGACGGCGCGGTGATACGTGCCGGGCGGCGCCGCCGCGTCGAGGCCACCGGCCGCGCAGAACTCGTATTCCGGCGAGGCCATCACGACGAGCGCGCCCGATGCCGCGCGGTTGAACACTTCGGCGAACCACGCGCCGTCATCGGGCTGCGGCCACACGATCAGCAGCGGCGGCACGCTGCCCTGGCTATCGAGGAGCGCCAGTGTCGCCGCGGCGTCCATGCCCGGGCGCACGGGAAACGCGATGCCGGTGCGCGGGCCGGTGGCGAGGTCGCTCGCCACGGTGAGCATCCCGGCGCGTTCCAGCGCGCGCGCGAACAGGCCGAAGCCTGCGCCGACTTCGCAGATGCGGCCGAGCGGGCGCAACAGCCGCACCGCTTCGGCGGTCGGCAACGCCTTGCCCAGGAAGCGGAAGGCGTGCGGGACGGCGCAGCAGGCGGCGACGAGTTCGGCGGCGGGCGGCGGCGCGCCGCGGTCCACGGCGTGCAGGTACCAGCGCCGCCGTTCCGCAGCCGCCTCGCACCAGCGCGCGGCGTCACCGAGGGCGTGCAGCGCCTGCGTCGCGTCCGCGGCGGCCCGAACCGTGTCTTCCGTCCAGCTTCGCGCGCGGTCGTCCCCCGGCATCGTCGAGGGCAACGCAGCCGCGTGGAACGCGAAGGACGCGGGATCGGGCGTCAGGGTGGAGTAGGGCAGCAGCGCGTCCGGCGGGTGCACCACTTCCAGCACGCCCTCGAACAGCGCCCGCTGACCGAGCCGGAAGGGCGGCAGCCAGGGAACCGCGGTGAAGTCACCCATTGCGGGCGATCACCCCCGCTCGGTCACGCCCGTCGCGAAGCCGTCCACCAGCTCCCGGATACGCGCCGGGTCGCTCTGCTCCATCACGCGGCGCGCGAAGCGGGCGCAGTCGCCGATGTCGAGCGACCGCACCGCCTGCTTCACCTTCGGGATGGCGCTGGCGTTCATGGAGAGGCATCGGATGCCGAGGCCCAGCAGCAGCGGCACCAGCCGCGCATTCCCCGCCATCTCGCCGCAGATGCTCACGGGCATGCGCAGCCGCAGCGCGGCTTCCGTGCTGAACTGCATCAGCCGCAGCACCGCCGGGTGCAGCGGGTCATACAGGTGCGCGACCTCCGCGTCGCCGCGGTCCACCGCCAGCGTGTACATGGCCAGGTCGTTGGTGCCGATGGCGAAGAAGTCGGCCTCCAGCGCGATCGCGTCGGCCGCGAGCGCGGCACCCGGCGTCTCGATCATCGCGCCGAGTTCGGGCAGCTTCTCCGGCAGCTTCTCGCCCTTGCGGCGCAGGCGGCGCGCGACGCGCTCGTAGATGTCGCGCGCGGCCTTCACCTCCTCCGGCACGGTGACCATCGGCAGCATCACGCGCACCGCGCCCTCCGGCGAGTTGGCGGCGACGCGGAGGATCGCGGCGAACTGCGCCTCCAGCAGCTCCGGCCGCTTCAGCAGCATGCGGATGCCGCGCAGGCCGAGCGCGGGATTCGGGCTGACATGGTGCGGCTCCACCCCCTCGGCCAGCGCCTCCATGTCCTTCTCGCCGCCCCAGTCGAGCACGCGGATCGTCACGGGATCGCCGTTCATGGCCTCCACGATCGGGCCGTAGGCGGCGAACTGCACGTCCTCGTCCGGCAGGTCCTCGCGGTTCATGAACAGGAACTCGGAACGCAGCAGCCCGATGCCCTGCGCGCCGGCCTGGGCGATCAGCGGCAGTTCGGCGGGGATCTCCATGTTCGCCACCAGCTCCACCGCCTCACCGTCGGTGGTGACTGCGGGCAGGCGGCGGAGCTTCGCCAGGCGCTGCCGCTCCTTCGCGTGCGCCGCGAGCTGTTCCTTCGCGTGACCGAGCGTGACGGTCGCGGGGTGCAGCGCGACGGTGCCCGCGCCGCCATCGAGCACCGCCGGATCTCCGCGCCGCGCCGCTTCCGTCAGCCCGGGCGCGCCGAGCACGGCGGGGATGCCCAGCGCGCGCAGCATGATCGCGGTGTGGCCGTCCGCCCCGCCTTCCTCCGTGGCGACACCGGCGATCCGCGCCGGGTCGAGCAGCGCGGCATCGGCCGGCGTCAACTCCTCCGCGACGAGGATCGCGCCCTCCGGCACGTCCTTGAAGCTGCGGAACGGGTTCTGGGTCAGGTTGCGCGTCAGCCGGCGTGCGATCTCCCGCACCTCGCCTGCACGGCGCTTCAGGCCGGCCTTGTCGTCGTCGCGCGCCGCGAGGATCACCTCGGCGATCGCATCCGCCTCGTCCGCCACCGCGGTCTCGGCGCCGAGCAGCTCGGCCTCGATGCGTCGGCGCGCGCCGCGGATCAGGCGGCTGTCGCCGAGCATCATCACATAGGCGTCGAGCAGCGGCTCCAACTCCTCCTGCGCCTCCTCGGGCAGGACGGAGAGGCGGGTCTTGAGCTTGGCAACCTGCTTCCTGGAAGCCGAGACCGCCGAAGCGAGGCGGGCCTTCTCGGCCTCGACCTCGGTCGCCCCGATAACCCGGCGCGGCGCCTCGGCCGGCGGCTCGGTGGTGTCGAAGACGGCGCCGATCGCAACCCCGGGCGAGACCGGAATGCCGCGGATCACGATTTCCTTTGAGCGGCGCGCGGCCTTCTTCGCGGCGGGATCGGCAGGCTTCGGTTCGGCCTTTGCGTCTGGACGGTCGTGCTTCTCAGTCTTCATGGAAACCGGCCTCGATCAGGCCGGCTACCGCCTCGAGAGCTTCCTTGGCGTCCCAGCCTTCGGCTTCCACGGCAACTTCGCTGCCCTGGCCGGCGCCCAGCATCATCAGCCCCATAATGGAGCAGGCCGGCACGCTCTGGCCGTGGCGGGAGACATTGACGCAAGCGGAGAAGCGCTCCGCCACGGCGACGAGCTTGGCCGCCGCCCGCGCGTGCAGGCCGCGGCTGTTCGTGATCTTCACGACGCGTCGCATGGTCATGCCGCCGGAAGGGTCGCAGCCGCAGGGGCCGGCGTCCACCGCCATCGCGGGGATCGGTGCCGGGGCGGCCTTCGTCTCGCCGGCTTCGTCGGGCCACTCGTTCATGCATCGCTCCCGTTCGGCGTCGCCGCTGCGCCGTTGGCGCCGTTCGGCCTGGGCAGCTCCGGCATGTCGGCGGCGCAGGCGATGTATTTGCGCCCGGCAGCCGTCGCATGCGCGACCGCCTCGGCCAGCGGTTCCGTCCCGCGGATCTTTGCGAGCTTCACCAGCAGCGGCAGGTTGACGCCCGCGATCACCTCCACCTTGCGGTGGTCGCAGAGCTGGAATGCCAGGTTGGACGGCGTGCCGCCGAGGATGTCCGTCAGCACGACGACGCCGTCGCCGGCATCCACCCCGGTGATCGCGGTGCGGATGTCCTCCCGCCGCGCGTCCAGCGTGTCTTCCGGGAAGATGCAGACGGTGTCCACGCCGGCCTGCGGGCCGACGACGTGTTCCATCGCCGAGCGGAGTTCCTCGGCGAGGCGCCCGTGCGTGACGAGCACAAGTCCGATCATGTGAGCCTGGTCATGGTGTACGAGCCAGGGCCTCCCGCCCCGTAGGCGATGTGCCGGGTCCGGCCTGCTGGGCCGGAGGCGGCGCGAGTTCACGGTGGATAATCTCCACCTGCCAACCGCAGGCGGTCAGATGGGTGGCCAGGCGTTCCGCCACAAGCACGGACCGATGCCGCCCCCCGGTGCAGCCGAGCGCGACGGTCAGGTATTTCTTTCCCTCCGCCTGATAGCGGGGCAAGAGCAGGTCCAGCAGGCCAGTCATGCGATCCCAGAAGGGCGCGAAGGCCGGGTCGGCCGCGATGAAGGCCGCCACGTCCGGGTCGCGGCCGGTCTGCGGCCGCAGCACCGGGTCGTAATGCGGGTTGCGCAGGAAGCGCAGGTCCAGGACCAGGTCGGCCTCCCGCGGCAGGCCGCGCGGATAGGCGAAGGATTGCACCGCGATGTCGAGGCCGGTGGTCCCGGCCGGGCGGAACCGCCGCTCGATGAGGCGGCGCAGCTCCGGCAGGGGCAGCTCCGACGTGTCAACCACCAGGTCGGCGGCCTCGCGCAGCGGGAACAGCAGGTCGGCCTCCCGCGCGATGCCGTCGGCGACGCGGGAGCCGAGCGGCCCGCCGGGGGTCAGCGGATGGCGGCGGCGGGTTTCCGAGAAGCGGCGGAGCAGCACGGTTTCCTCGGCGGTCGCGAAGACGAGGTGGACCGCGATGTCCTCCTGCAGGCGCAGCTCCTCGACCGCGGCGAGCACCTCGGAGGCTTCGAAGCCGCGGGAGCGGGCATCCACGCCGATCGCGATGGGGTTGCTGCCGTCGGTCACCAGCTCGCCGAGGATGGTCAGCGGCGGGTTGTCCACCGTCTCGAAGCCGAGGTCCTCGAGGGTGCGGAGGATGGAGGCCTTGCCGGCGCCCGAGAGGCCGGTGACGAGCACGACCGGGCGCCGCGGCGCGTTCATGTGAAGGCGCCGGCCGTCATGCGGAGCCTGCCGAGCGCGGCATCCAGCGCGAGCGCGACCTTGTCGGGGAGCGCGGCCTCGCGCGCGGCCAGCGCGAGGCGGGGCAGCGTGCAGCCCGCCGCCTCGAAGCGGCGCGGCTCGGGCAGGCGGGGCGGCTGCTCGCCGTCAGGCAGCAGGTCCACAACCAGGCGGAGGCGGGCCGGCGCGGCGACCGGCAGGTCGCGCAACAGGCCGAGGCCGCGCACCTCCAGCATGCCGCGCAGCGCCTCCGGCGGCCGCGCGGCGAGCCCGTCCGGAGGTTCGGCGTCGAGCTCCACCTGGTCATCAGCCACGAGGGACCACCCGCGCCCGATCAACCGGAGCACGAGTTCGGACTTCCCGGAGCCCGGCGGGCCCAGGAACAGCACCCCATCGCCGCGAAGTGCGGCGCAGGAGGCGTGGAGAGGCATCCCTGGGTAACACCCCCATGCGAGGGCGCGGACCATGGCAGAAACGCGGCGGCCGGTGAAGGGACCCCCGTTCCGCCTCCGGATCGCGCCGGTTCGCGTGCGGCCGCAACGGGCGGAGTGCGGGCGGCGGCACCGGCGGGCATGAGGGGCGGGTCGTCAGGAGAAGACAACATGCCCGGCTTCCGCTGCATCGCCATGCCGACCGAGACCGCCCGCCGCTTCCGTGCGAGCGGCCGCGACGACCGCGGCAACCCTGTGATCCGCCGCGTCGTGGAGACGGCGGGCGGCGCGCCCTGCCGCCACTGCCTGCAATACGGCAAGCCCGGAGAGGCGATGCTGCTGGCCAGCTACGACCTGCCGCGCCCGACCGGCGTGTACTGGACCCCGAGCCCGATCTTCCTGCACGAGGCCGATTGCCCGCGCTTCGAGGCTTACAACATCGTCGCGCCGACCGCGACGGGACCCGACACCATCGTATCGGTCCGCGCCTACGACGCCGACGGGATGTGCCTCTACGACCTCGGCCAGGTGGCGAAGGGCCCGGAGGTGGAGGCGCCGCTGATGCGCGCGCTGGCCGACCCGCGCACGCGCTTCGTCAACCTCCACACCGCGCGTCCCGGGTGCTGGATCGCGGGTGCCGAGTTGCTCTGAGGCGCCGGCGCTGGCAGCGTCCGGCGCGATGACGAGACCAGACCGCGCCGAAATGGAAGCCGCCGCCGCGCGCATCGCGCCGTTTGTCCGCCGCACGCCGGTGATGCGGATGGGTGGCGCCGACCTCGGCCTCGACCTGGACCTGATCCTGAAGCTGGAACTGCTGCAGGCCACCGGCTCCTTCAAGCCGCGCGGCGCCTTCAACCGGATGCTGTCGGGGACGCTGCCGGAGGCCGGCGTCGCGACCGCCTCGGGCGGCAATCACGGCGCGGCGGTCGCCTATGCCGCGCGCGCGCTCGGCGTGCGGGCGGAGGTGTTCTGCCCGGTCGCCACGCCGGCCGCCAAGACGGCGAAGATCGAGGGCTACGGCGCCGTCCTGCACCGCATCGGCGCGGCGTATGACGAGGCGCGGGTGGCGAGCGAGGCGCGGGCGGCGGAGACCGGCGCCGCTATCGTCCACGCCTACGACCAGCCGGAGGTCCTGGCCGGCCAGGGCACGGTCGGGCTGGAGCTGGAGGCCGACGCGCCGGAGGCGACCCATGTGCTGGTGGCGACCGGTGGCGGCGGCCTCATCGGCGGCATCGCCGCCTGGTATGCCGGCACGGCCACGCAGGTGATCAGCGTGGAGCCGGAGGGCTGCCCGACACTCGCGACGGCGCTGCAGGAGGGCCGCCCGGTGCCCTGTCCTGTCGGCGGCGTGGCGGCGGACAGCCTGGGCGCGCGGCAGGTCGGCGCGCTGATGTTCGAGGTGGCGAAGCACCATGTCGTACAAGCGGTTCTGGTGCCCGACGAGGCGATCCGCGACGCGCAGCGTCGCCTTTGGGCCGCGCTACGGCTCGTCGCCGAACCCGGCGGCGCCACCGCCCTCGCCGCCCTGACCTCCGGCGCCTGGACGCCGCCGGCGGGCGCGCGCGTGGCGGTGGTGGTCTGCGGGTCGAACACTGACCCGGCGGGCGTGACAGGGTGAGGTGTTACCAGATCGTCGCCACGCCGTAGGGCGCGAAGGCCCGGTCGTTGGTGATGATGGGGATGCCGGCGTTGAGCGCGGTCGCGATCAGCAGGCGGTCCATCGGATCACGGTGGTGGTTCGGCAGGGTCGCGGCACGGGCGGCGGCGGCCCAGTCGAGCACGATCGGCAGGTAGCCGGCCTGACGAAGGAAGGTGACGAAGGTTCCGTCGCCGGCGCGCGGCAGCATCGGCAAGCGCCTGTCCCCGGCCTTTCGCACGATCTCCCAGACCGTGATGGCGGCAACATGCACATTCGGGCCCGACATGACGGCAATGGCGCGCGGCGACATGCCAGCCGCGCCGAGGCCGTGGAAGACGATGAGCGCGCAGGCATCCGCGATGACGGCATCGGATGGCAGCGCCGACCAGGGCGCGGCGGCTTCGGCGAAGCCGCGTTGCGCGGGCATCAATCGTCCCAGCCCTCTTCCCTCATCTGCTCATCGGTGAGCGGCGCGAAGATCGAGTGGTCGTATTCGAAGTTCTCCCATCCCGGATACCTCCGCCAATCGCCCGGCGTGCGCTTCACCCTGCGCTCGATCGGCGTGATGCGCGCCACCGGCACGCCGTTGCGCGCGACGATCACCTCCTCCCCCGCCTCGACCTCGGCCAGGATCTTCGAGAGTTGGGTCTTGGCCTCATATACGTTGACGGTGCGCATATGAGCGCTCCTTGGGTTGGTCAGGCGCTTGACTAACCGGGGGAGACCCAGTTGGTCAAGGCTTGACCAAGTCAGACCAGACCCTTCAGCGCCAGCAGCCCCCACGCCGCCAAGGTCACCGCGTCCTGGATCTCGCCCTCCCGCAGCATCCGCTCGACGTCGGCGCGCGGGACGCGGCGGCTAATCAGGTCCTGCTCCTCCTGCTCCGGCCGCGCCGCGCCGCTCGTCAGCCCGGTGGCGAGGAACACCCGGAATCCCTGGCGCATGGTGCCGTAGGCGCAGAAGAGGTGGCCTGCCTCGGTGAGGCTTTCGGCGACAAGCCCCGTCTCCTCCGCCAGCTCATGCGCCGCGGCCAGGGCCGGGTCGGTGCCGGGCGGGCCCCACATGCCCTGGCAGAACTCCCAGAAGCGCCCGCCGACGGGGTAGCGGTACTGCTGGACGAGGGTGATCGAGCCGTCGTCGTGCACCGGCACGACCACGACGAAATCGTCCTTCTCGACCACGCCGTAGATTCCCGCCGAGCCGTCGCGGCGGCGGATCGCGTCCTCGCGCACGCGCATCCAGCGGTTCCCGTACACGACGCGGCTGGAGGTCGGGACGATGTCCGGCCCGTCGTCAGCCAAGCCCGTTCGCCTCGCGCATCGCGGCCGCCGCCGCGTGCTCGCCGCGCGCGTCGAGTTCCGCGATCACCGCCACGCGGTCGCCGGCGGCACGGTTCTGGCTCTGCTTGCGCTTGCCCGTCCACTCCGCGACCTCGATCGAGATGCCGACCAGGCCCTTGAACATGCGGGACATGAAGTCGGCGGGCTGGCGGTCCATGTCGAAGCCGGGGACCGGCTCGTAGCGGGCGGCGAGCGCGCGCATCTGCACGGCGATCGCCTCGGTGTCCTCCACTAGCGTGGCATGGCCGCGCGCCTGCACGGCGTCGTAATTCCAGGTCGGCACCGCCGGCTGCACGCCGTACCAGGCGGAGGAGACATAGGCGTGCGGCCCGCGGAACACGGCGAGCGCTTCGGCACCGCCCCCTGCGAAGGCCTGCCAATGCGGGTTGGCGCGGGCGACGTGGCAGAGCAGGCGCGCCGGGGCGCCGCCCTCCGGCCGGATCAGGTGGAAAGGCAGGTGGCTGATCGTCAGCGGCGCGGCGCTGACGAGGGTGCCGAAATCATGCGTCTCGACGAAGCCGAACATCCATCCGGCATCGTCCACGCGGAAGGCGGGCGGGGTGTACATGTCGGCACTCTGCCACGCGCGGGCGGGGATCGCGCAACCGCGTCCGCGAAAGGTCAGCCCCGCGCGCGGGACCGCACGAGCAGGGCGAGGCCGCCCAGCGTCAGCAGCCCGCCCACGATGTCGCTGAGGTAGAGCCGCTCGCCCAGCAGCGCCCAGCCGAACACCGCGGCCAGCGGCGGCGCCAGCAATTGCAGGGCGGAGGCGGTGGAGGTCGGCACGCGCTTCAGCAGGACGAAGTAGAGCGCATAGCCGCCGATGCCGACGACGATCATGGACCAGGCCAGGCCGCCGAGCGTGAACCACGTGGCCGTCCGCGGCATCCCGCCTTCCAGCAGCAGCGCGAGCAGCAGGCAGAGCGCGGCGGATACCGCCGTCTGGCCGAGGCTCGCCACCCACAGGTCCACGCGCTCCTTCGCCGGCGCGTAGATCAGCAGGCCGACGGCCTGCGCCGCCGCAGCGCCGATCGCGAGGACGAAGCCGAGAGCCTCCGCCGCGGCCAGCCCGTCCAGCGCGCGCAGGGATCCCAGAAGCGCTACGCCGAACCAGCCGAGCGCCAGGCCGACCCAGGCCAGCGGCGGCAACGGCCGGCGCAGGATCGCGCTCTCGCCGGCGGCGACCAGCAGCGGCGTGGTGGCGCAGATCAGCGCGACGAGGCCGGTCGGGATGCGTGCCATCGCGAGCCAGGCGAGGGCGAGGTAGCCACCCATCCCGAACAGCCCGAGCAGCGCCACGCGTCCGACGTCGCGCGGCCGCGGCAGGCGCGCGCGCAGAACGAGCGCGATCGCCAGCAGGATCGGCGCCGTCAGCGTGAAGCGGATGGCGAGCGACCACAGCGGCGGCCATTCCCGCACCACGATCCCGGCGACGGTGAAGGCGGAGGCCCAGATCGCGACGAAGGCGCCGCCGATCCCGAGCCCCGCGGCGCCCGTCACGTCCGCCGGGCCAGCGCCGCCTCCAGCGTGTTCTCGAGCAGGCAGGCGATGGTCATCGGGCCGACGCCGCCGGGCACCGGGGTGATCGCCGCGGCCCGCGCGGCGGCGGCCGCGAACTCCACGTCGCCGGCGAGGCGGCCGTCGGGCAGGCGGTTGATGCCGACGTCAATCACCGTCGCACCCTCCGCGATCCAGTCGCCGCGCACCGCCTCGGCCCGGCCGATCGCGGCCACGAGGATGCCGGCGCGAGCGCATTCCGCCGGCAGGTCGCGCGTGCGGGAATGCGCGACGGTCACCGTGCAGTCGGCCGCGAGCAGGAGCTGCGCCATCGGCCGCCCGACGATGTTGCTCCGCCCGAGCACGAGCGCGCGCGCCCCGCGAAGCCGCGTGCCGGCCGCGCGCAGCAGGTGCATCACCCCCTTGGGCGTGCAGGGCACCAGCCCTGGCTGTCCCGATGCGAGCCGCCCGGCATTGAGCGGATGGAAGCCGTCCACGTCCTTCTCCGGCGCCACCGCCGCGATCACGCGGTCCGCGCGGATCTGCGGCGGCAGGGGAAGCTGCACGAGGATGCCGTCCACCGCCGGATCGGCGTTCAGCCGCGCGACGGTGCCGAGCAGGTCGGCCTCCGTCGTCTCCGCCGGCAGGTGGATCGTCGCGCTGTCGAAGCCGGCCTCCGTCGCCGCGCGATCCTTGTTTCGGACATATACGCCGCTCGCCGGATCCTCGCCGACGCGCACCACGCGCAGGCCCGGGCGGAAGGGCAGCGCGGCGACGCGCGCCGCGAGGTCGTGCCGCAGCTCCGCGGCGACCGCCTTGCCGTCAATCAGCCGCGCGGTCATGGCGCTCAGAAGTAGATGCCGGCGCGCAGCATGTAGCCGCGGACCGCGCCCACCCCGATGGACACCGCGGTGATCAGCAGCAGCAGCACGAGCGGCGAGAGGTCTATGCCGCCGAGGTTCGGCAGCCGGTTGCGGAGTGGGCGCAGCGCCGGCTCCGTCACGCGGTAAAGGAAGTCCGCAATCGTCCAGACGATGCGGTTCCGCCCATCCAGCACGTTGAACGCCATCAGCGTCTGCACGATGGCCGCCAGCAGCACCGCCCACCAGAAGAGGTCGAGGCCGGCCTGCACGAGGAAGAACACGGCGTCGAGCAGCATCTGGCGGTCCCTGGCGTGGCTTGGTTGGGCGGAACCTAATGGCCGCACCTGCCGCGAACAAGGCGCGTCCGGCCGCGCGAACAAGACGCGTCCGGCCGCCTTGACTTGACCCCCTCCCCCGCCGATAAGGCGCGCCTTGCGGCGGACGGGGCTGTAGCTCAGTTGGGAGAGCGCGTCGTTCGCAATGACGAGGTCAGGGGTTCGATTCCCCTCAGCTCCACCACCGCCGCCCTCCCATCATCCAGGTCCGACAGGCGTTCCTGAGCACGCGCTGCGGCCGCTCAGGCCGGGCACGATTCCTGCGCTGTAAGCAGGCGCAGCAGGTCGGCGACGCTCTCGCAGGCTGCGGCCTCGATACGGCTGATCGCGACTCCGAACCGCCCCTGCATGACGGTCACGACCTCGGTCCGGTCGCCGTCATCGCACGCCAGCGCCTCGGCAAGGTCGAGCTTGAAGTGGGCGTGACCGGGCGCGATGCCCAGCACGTCGGACATCGCCGCCCGCAGGCGCGGCAGGTGCTGGAGGACGATGGCGAGGGACAGGGAAGGCATCAGCGTCAGCGGACCGGCAGCGCCCTGGAGGTTGAGGTTAAGCGGGACGGAACCCGCCGGGGAGCCTTGGCGCGATCTTCGCCGACAGGACTCTCGTCCTTCTACATAGCACATCTGCGCCTGAATGCCACAAATCAACGGTGCCGGCCGTTGCGTACCCACACACGGTTGCACGATCGGGCTGACAAGGCGGGCGCGACCGTCACGGATCGTCACATGTCGCCCGCATCGCGCGGCGCGGCGGAAGGCGGTATCTCGGGCCCGCCCGTGACCGAGATCATCCCTCCCGACCCGCGCCCGGTCCGACCGCGCCCCGGTGCGCGGCCGCAGGGGCCGTGGATGCTGGTCTCCGTGGGCGCGCACCTGGCGATCGTGGCAGCGATGCTGTTCCTCGCCGGGCGAGCGCCGGTCGAGCCCGAGCAGCTTCCCGCCCCGGCGGTGGAGGTGGTCTTCGAGGGCGGGCAGCCCGAACGCGCGGAGGCCGAGCCGCCGCCCGGGATCGAGGCCCCGCCCTCGCCGCCGGCGCCGCCGGAACCCGCGGCGCCGCCCGCCTTGCCCGCGCCCCCGGTCGCGCAGCCGCCGATCCCGTCCCCGCCCGTTCCACCTGCCCCACCACCGCCCGCCGTCGCGGCGGTCGAGCCACCGCCCGTGCCGGCCCTGCCCCTGGCTCCGTCCCCGGTCCCGCCGCCGCCCGAGCCGCCGCCGCAGGTCGCCGAGGAGCCGCAGGCGCCGCCGCTGCCGCCGATCGCCGAACTCGTCCTGCCGCCGCCACCGGAGATGCGGCTTCGCGAGCGGGTCGAGACACCCCCGGCACCGCCGCAACCCGCACCACCGCGGAGCGAAGCCGCGCCCGCCTTGCCGCCCGGCACGATTTTCCTGCCCGGCGGCCTGCAGCTCTCGCAGCCCTCCGGCCGGCCACGGGCGCGCGGCCTCGACTTGACGGTGGATCCGCGCCTGGCGGAGGGGAATTTCAGCGCCGATCCCAGCGTGCGCGTCAGCGGCGCGCAGGTGGGCCCCGATTGGCGCGCCGCCTTCCGCCGCTGGCTCGACCAAAATCTGCGCTACCCGCTGCGGGCCGCCGAACTGGGCGAGTCCGGCACCGTGAGGGTGGTGGTCACCGCCGACCCCGACGGGCGCGTGCGGTCGGTGCGGCTGGTCGGGCCGTCGGCGTCGCCGTCGCTGAACCTGGGCACTACCTTCCCGTTCCGCGGCGCGACCCTGCCGGCCTTCCCGCCGCCGGCCGACCCCAACGGCATCACCGTGGACCTGACGGTGAACTATATCCTGATCCGGCGGTGAGCTTCGGCGCGCCCCCTGCCGCCGTCTCGATGGCGCGGCGGATGGTGACGGCTGGCACCGCCCAGCCGCCCGCCGCGGCGTTCATCGCCATGGAGCCGACGCCCGCGACCGCCCACACCCCGTTCGGTTCCCGCGTCAGCAGCGGGCCGCCGCTCGACCCGCTCGTCGCCGAGCAGGAATGCCGCAGCATCGCGACCCCGTTCGGCACCCGGGCATAGCCCACCACCTGGCAATCGAGATCCGCGAGCAGCAGGTTCGGCCGGTCGGCCTGGTAGCCGCCGAAGGCCAGCGCCGTGCCAGGCCGCGCGACGCTGAAGGCCATCGGCAGCACCTGCTCCGGCGAGGCCTCTGCCGCCGCGGGGTCCAGCAGCAGCATGGCCCAGTCGGAATCCGGCGGCACGGCCGGGTCCGGCGAGGGGCCGGGTCGCGCCCGGAAGCCGGGGCCGAGCACCATGCCCGCGACCGCCACACGCCGCCCCATCCCCTGCGGCGAAAGGCCGATCGCAACCTGCACATCCCGCGCGTCCAGCGCAGTGCCGGTGCGTGGATGCACCACGCAATGCGCCGCGGTCAGCACCACGCGCGGCCCGATCAGGGCGCCGGTGCAGCGACCGCCGACCGAAGTCGCGACGGCGCCGATCGAGCGCCACGGCGCGCTCGACAGCTCGACGGGCGTCCGCACCTCCGTCAGGCCGAGGCCGGGAAGCGGGCGGGTCTCGCAGGCCGCCAGCAGCGCTGCGGCAAGGATGGCGAGCGTGCGGCGGGCGCGCATGGGCCTGGGCAGGGTAAGCGGAACTGCCGCGCCAGCGCTATGCCCCGGCGGCCACGAGCGCCGCTTCCGGGTCCACCCGCCCGTCGTACAGCGCGCGGCCGAGGATGGCGCCGGCGATGCCGGCCTCGCGCAGCGCGGCGATCTCGCCGACGGAGGCCAGGCCGCCCGAGGCGATCACCGGCACCGGCACGGCGCGCGCCAGGTCGGCGGTGCTGTCCAGGTTCACGCCGCTGAGCATGCCGTCGCGGGCGATGTCGGTGAACACGATGGCTGCCGCGCCGGCATCGGCGAAGCGCAGCGCGAGGTCGCGCGCGGTGATGCCGCTCGTCTCCGCCCAGCCCTCCGTCGCCACGAACCCGTCCCGCGCATCGAGGCCGAGCGCGACGCGGCCGGGGAAGGCCCGGCAGGCGGCGCGGGCGAAGTCCGGGTCCTTCACCGCCGCCGAGCCCAGGATGATCCGCGCGACGCCGGCGCCGAGCCAGGCTTCGGCGGTTGCCATGTCGCGGATGCCGCCGCCGAGCTGCACCGGCAGGCCGGGCACGGCGGCGAGTACGCCGCGCACCGCCTCCGCATTCGCGGGCCGGCCGGCGAAGGCGCCGTCGAGGTCCACCACATGCACCCAGGCGAACCCCTGCGCGGCGAAGCGCGCCGCCTGCGCGGCCGGATCATCGGCATAGACCGTCGCCTGGTCCATCTCGCCGCGCTTCAGGCGCACGACCTGGCCGCCCTTCAGATCAATCGCGGGGTAGAGCGTGAAGGGCATCAGAAGGCGCCGATGAGGCTTTCGGTGGAACGCCCGCGGCCGGGGTCGAGCAGCTTGTGATAGAAATGGCCCGACACCGTCCGGCCATCCACCCGCGCATAGGCCGGGTGCGTGCCCCAGCGCACGTAGCCCATCGTCTCGAACAGCGCGATGGCGCGCTCCTGCGTCTCCCGCACGTCCAGGTTCAGCACGCGGAAACCCAGCGCCGCGGCGTGCTCCTCCACCCGCCGCATCAGCGCCCGCGCCAAGCCGTGGCCGCGGGCATAGGGCGCGATGTAGGCGTGCGTGACCTGCGCCGCGAAGGCCTGCGCCTCGTTGTTGCGGGGCGGGCGGACGAGTTGCGCGGAACCGACGACCACCGCATCCAGCCGCGCGAGGAACAGCGTGCGGTCGGGCACCAGCAGCACGCCGCGGAAATGCCGCGCCAGCGCGGCACGGTCCTGGCTGCCGATCCAGCCGAAGCCGCCGCCCTCGATGATGGCGGCGTTGGTGGCCTCGCAGAGGTCCTCGATGTCGCCATCCTCGATGCGCTCGGCGATCTCGACGGACAGGGCGTGGGCGACCGTGCGCGTCATGGCCGCCAGTGCAGGAAGTTGGAGAGGATGCGCAGCCCGACCGCGCCGGACTTCTCGACGTGGAACTGCGTGCCGGCCAGGTTGCTGCGCCCGACCACCGCCGCGACGGGGACGCCGTAGGTGGTGTCCGCGATCAGCTCCTCCCCCCTTCCGCCGGCCAGCGCGTAGGAGTGGACGAAATAGGCGTGGTCGCCGGAGGCGATGCCCTCCAGCAGCGGATGCGCGGTGGCCGGGCGCAGCGCGTTCCACCCCATCTGGGGCAGCGGCAGCGGCGCGCCGGCCTCGTCGCGCGGGTCCATCGGCGCGATCTCGCCGGCGATCCAGCCGAGGCCGGGGGTCTCGCCGTGTTCCAGCCCGCGCTCCGCCATCAGCTGCATGCCGACGCAGATGCCGAGGAACGGCTTCCCGCGTTCGCGCACCTCCTCGTTCAGGGCGCCCACCATGCCGGGCAGCGCATCCAGGCCACGGCGGCACGCGGCGAAGGCGCCCTGGCCGGGCAGCACGATCCGGTCGGCGTCGCGCAGGTCGCTCGCGTCGGTTGTCACGACGATGTCGGCCTCCTGCGCGCCCTCCCGCGCGACGCGGTCGAGCGCGCGACGGACGGAGGCGAGGTTGCCGGAGCCGGGGTCCACCACGGCCACCTTCATGGCAGGGCCTTCACCAGGTCGGGCCGCTGCTGGCCGAGCCGGAACCACGCGAGGTCGAGGTCCGGCGCGGCGACCACGCCGAGCTCCGTCAGGCCCTGCCGGTCGAGGCGGGCGCGGAGGCGGTCGCGTCCCTCCAGCCCCGCCAGCAAGTGCAGCGCGAGGAGCGCGATGCCGGAAGCGGGGTCGGGCAGCAGGAGGAGTGCCGCGGCCGTCAGCACGAAGAGGCCCAGCGCCTCCCACCACAGCCGCTTCGTCAGGAACCAGAGGAAGCCGAAGACGAAGGGGTAGATCGAGAAACCCTCCCGGATCAGCACGGGCGCGCGCCCCTTCGCCTCCGGCCAGCCCTCGATCCCGGGCGGGCGGGGCGGCTCGGCATGCACCGTGTAAAGCCGCATCACAGGCTGCCCTTGGTCGAGGGGATCGCCCCGGCGGCGCGCGGATCGGGCTCCACCGCCATGCGCAGCGCGCGGGCGACGGCCTTGAAGCAGGCTTCCGCGACGTGGTGTGCGTTCGTCCCGGCCTTCAGCGTGACATGCAGCGTGACGCCGGCGTTGAAGGCGAAGGCGCGGAAGAACTCCTCCACCAGCTCCGTGTCGAAGGTGCCGATCTGCGGGCGCGCGAAGGCGACCTGCCAAGCCAGGAACGGCCGGCCGGAGATATCCAGCGCGGCTTCGGCCAGGGCCTCGTCCATCGGGACCAGCGCGTGCCCGTAGCGCCGGATGCCGCGCTTGTCGCCGAGCGCCTGTTTCACCACCGCGCCGAGGACGATGCCGACATCCTCGGCGGTGTGGTGGTCGTCTATGTGAAGATCGCCCTTCGCCACTACCGTCAGATCGAACAGCGCGTGGCGGGCGAGCGCGGTCAGCATGTGGTCGAGGAAGCCGATGCCCGTTGCGATGTCGGCGTGGCCGGTGCCGTCCAGATTCACCGTAAGGCGGATGTCGGTTTCCGAGGTCGCGCGCGCGACGGACGAGACACGGCCGCCGCCGATGCTCGCGTGCTGGTTGCGCTCTCCATCCATGTCGCCCCTTTACGCCCGGTGGCAGGGCTTGGCGAGAGGGCGTTGCCCGCACGCGATCGCGACGCCACATGAGCCGCGACATGACATCCCCACAACACGATTCCCTCGGCTGGCACGGCACCACCATCCTCTGCGTCCGGAAGGACGGCCGTGTCGCCATGGCCGGCGACGGCCAGGTCTCGCTCGGGCAGACCGTGGTGAAGGGCAATGCGCGCAAGGTGCGGCGCATCGCTCAGGGCCGCGTGCTGGCCGGCTTCGCCGGCGCGACCGCGGACGCCTTCACCCTGCTCGAACGCCTGGAAGCCAAGCTGGAACGCTTCCCCGACCAGCTCGAACGCGCCTGCGTGGAGCTGGCGAAGGACTGGCGGACGGACCGCTACCTTCGTCGGCTGGAAGCGCTGCTCGCCGTCGCCGATTCCAAGCGCAGCCTGCTGCTGACCGGCCAGGGCGACGTGCTGGAACCCGAGGACGCGGTGATCGGCATCGGCTCGGGGGGCAATTTCGCGCTGGCCGCCGCGCGGGCGCTGCTGCCGGTGGAGGGCGTCTCCGCCGAGGAGGTCTGCCGGCGCGCCATGAAGATCGCCGGCGACATCTGCGTGTACACCAACGGCAACATCATCCTCGAGAGCCTGGACCAGTGAGTGAAACGGTGAACCTGAGCCCGCGCGAGATCGTCTCCGAGCTCGACCGCCACATCGTCGGCCAGGGCGAGGCGAAGCGCGCCGTCGCGATCGCACTGCGCAACCGCTGGCGCCGCCAGCAGCTCGCCGCCGGGCTGCGCGAGGAGGTGGTGCCGAAGAACATCCTGATGATCGGCCCGACCGGCTGCGGCAAGACGGAGATCGCGCGCCGCCTCGCCAAGCTCGCCAACGCGCCCTTCCTGAAGGTGGAGGCGACGAAGTTCACGGAGGTCGGCTATGTCGGCCGCGACGTGGAGAGCATCGTCCGGGACCTCGTCGAGGCGAGCATCACCCAGACCCGCGACGCCGCGCGCAAGGCCGTGCAGGCGAAGGCGGAGCTTGCGGCGGAGGAGCGGCTGGTGACCGCGCTGGTCGGCGAGGGCGCGGCCGGCGAGACGCGCCAGAAGTTCCGCCGGATGCTGCGGGACGGCCAGATCGAGGACCGCGAGGTGGAAATCCAGGTCGCCGAGACCGGCGGCGGCATGCCGATCGGCATGATGGACATCCCCGGCGCGCAAGGCATCCAGATGCAGAACATGCAGGAGATGCTCGGCAAGATGTTCGGCGGCCGCACCAAGCCCCGCAAGATGAACGTCGCCGAGGCCCGCATCGCGCTGGCGAAGGACGAGGCCGACAAGCTGCTGGACCAGGACGCGCTGGCGCGCGAGGCGGTGGCGAACGCCGAGAACAACGGCATCGTCTTCGTGGACGAGATAGACAAGGTCGCCGCGCGCGGTTCCGGCCCCGACGGGTCAGGCGGCTTCCGCGGCGGCGACGTCTCCCGCGAGGGCGTGCAGCGCGACCTGCTGCCGCTGATCGAGGGCACGACCGTCACCACCAAGCACGGGCCGGTGAAGACCGACCACATCCTCTTCATCGCCTCCGGCGCCTTCCACATGGCGAAGCCCTCCGACCTGCTGCCGGAATTGCAGGGCCGCCTGCCGATCCGGGTGGAGCTGAAGGCGCTCGGCCGCGACGACTTGCGCCGCATCCTGACGGAGCCCGAGCACTCCCTGGTCAAGCAATACGTCGCGCTGCTGGGGACGGAGGGCGTGACGCTCGACGTGACCGGCGACGCCGTGGACGCGATGGCCGACCTGGCCGCCGAGATCAACGCGACGGTCGAGAATATCGGCGCGCGTCGCCTGGCGACGGTGATGGAGCGGTTGCTGGACGAAATCTCATTCACCGCGTCCGACCGGGGCGGGGAACGGGTGACGGTGGACGGGGCGATGGTGAGGGACCGCGTGGCCCCGCTGGCGGCGAGCGCGGATTTGAGCCGGTTCATCTTGTGATAACAAGCGTGGACACATAGGCCGGGCGCTGTTATAACCTCCGTGTAAACGGAGGTCCTGCCATGGCGAGCGTGAAGCTGCGGTCGGTCGGCAACTCGGTGGGGGTCGTGTTCCCGAAGGAGTTGTTGGCGAGGCTCGGCGTCAAGGAAGGCGACACCCTGCACGTGGTGGAGGTGTCCGATGGCCTCCGCCTCAAGCGGGCCGACCCGGATTTCGAGGAGCAGATGGAGGTCGCGCGCGAGGTCATGCGGCGTCGCCGCGCGGTGCTGCGCGAGTTGGCGAAGTGACCGCCGAGCCGCGTTGGATCAGCGTCGAAACCGCCCTGGCGATCCACGAAGAGCAGATTGCCGAGCACGGCGGCGCGGAAGGCGTGCGCGACGGAGGTCTGCTGGAAAGCGCGCTCGCCCGGCCGCGCAATGCCTGGGGTTACGGTGTCGAGGACCTCTGCGCGCTCGCGGCCTCCGTCGGGCATGGAGTCGCGCGCAACCACCCCTTCGTGGATGGCAACAAGCGCACGGCCTATGTCGTGGTGGAGACCTTCCTGCTGCTGCACGGCACGACCCTCACGGCTTCGGATGCCGAAAGTGTCGTCGCCATGCTCGACCTCGCGGCCGGCGAGATGACGGAGGAGGAATTCGCCGCCTGGCTCCGCGATCACACCGTTTCGAGGCGCTGACGACGCGAAAACCCGCGCGCGCCTTCCCATATTGATGCCGTGATGTCCGCCGCCACCCACCTCCCTTCCCCCGCCGACCTTCCCAGCCCCGCCCGCGACGAGCTCGCGCGCGCCGTTACGCAGCTTGAAGGCTCCTCCTACGCATCGCGCCTGTCCAACCTCGTCGGCCAGCCGATCGAGGCGTTGAAGGCGCGCCTGCCAGGCCCCGTGCAGAGGGGGCTCGACGGCGCCGTGCGGCGCGCGCTCACGGTTGCCGTGAAGGCCGCGCTCCGCACCGATCCCGGCCGCACGCCGATGGCCGTGGACAGCACGCTGTTCCATCGCGCCGCCGCGGTCGCCTCCGGCGCAGCGGGCGGCGCCTTCGGCCTGCCCGGCACCCTGCTCGAATTGCCGTTCTCCACCACGCTCCTGCTGCGCCAGATCGCTGCCGTCGCCGCCGAGAACGGGGAGGATTTGTCCGAATCCACGATCGCCGCCGAATGCCTGAAGGTCTTCGCCCTCGGTGGCCGGGAACCGCACGACGACGCGGCGGAAAGCGGCTACTTCGCCGTCCGCGTCGCGTTGGCCGAGGCGCTGAAGACCGCCGTCGGCCGCGGCGTGACGAGCGCGCTGCTGCCGGGCTTCGTCGGCGTCATCGCGGCGCGCTTCGGCGGCCCGGTGGCGCTGAAGCTCTCCGCCCAGGCGGCGCCGATCATCGGCGCGGCGGCGGGTGCCGCGGTGAACCTCGCTTTCCTCGAGCATTTCCGAGGCGTCGCGGGCGGCCACTTCACTGTCCGCCGGCTGGAACGGACGCATGGCGCGGAGGCGGTGCGCGCGGCCTATGCCGCGGTCCAGGCCGGCCGCGACGCGCGCTTCAGCGGGTAGCGCCGCGGCGGCTGGCGCGCGACAACCGCGTGCCCAGGAGGATCCGCCCATGTCCGAAGACGCCGTGCAGCACGCGATCCGCGAACTCGTCCTCGCCAACCGCATCCTGGCGCGGGAGGACGTGATTGACGATTTCGGCCATGTCAGCCTGCGCCACCCGACGGATCCCGGCCGCTACCTGCTCTCGCGCAGCCGCAGCCCCGTGGCGGTGACGGCCGACGACATCATGGACTTCGCGCTGGACGGCACGCCGACGGATGCGCGGGGACGGCGGATGTATGCCGAACGCGCGATCCACGGGACGACCTACATGGCGCGCCCCGATGTGCGCGCCGTCATTCACCACCATGCGCGGCCGGTCATCCCCTTCACGGTGACGAAGCTCGCGCTGAAGCCCGTCTTCCACATGGGCAGCGTGATCGGGCCGGAGGTGCCGATCTGGGACAGCCAGGCGGAGTTCGGCGACACCAACATGCTGGTGGACGACCTGCCGAAGGGTCATTCGCTCGCGAAGGCGCTCGGCCCGCACCGCACCGTGCTGCTCGCGCGCCACGGCGCCTGCTGCGTCGGTGCGAACCTTCGCGCGGCGGTCTTCACGGCGGTCTACATGAAGGACAACGCGGCGATGATCCTCGCCAGCCTGCCGCACGGCCCCGTCAGCTACCTGACGCCCGGCGAGATCGAGAAGACGGCGACGATGCTGCTGTCCGACATGCCGCTCGCGCGGGCATGGGATTACTGGCTGACGCGGGCGGGGTTCGGCGGCCTGTGAGGCTCAGGCCACCACCGGCAGCGCAACCCCCACCAGCGCATCCCGCGTGACGATCTCCGCCAGCCGCGCCGCGTCCCACCCTTCGGTCCCGGCAGGCCGTTCCGGCAGAACCATCCAACGGTAGTCCGCCGTGCTGTCCACCACGCGCAGCTCCACACCCTCGGGAAGCACCGTCCCCCACTCCGCCAGCACGCCGCGCGGGTCGCGCACCGCGCGGGCGCGATACGCCGCCGATTTGTACCAATGCGGCGGATAGCCGAGCACCGCGCGCGGGTAGCAGGAACACAGCGTGCAGACGACAAGGTGATGCAGCCCCGGCGCATCGGCCAGCACGCCGAGCGGCGGCATGCCGGCCATCGAGACCCCCATCGCCTCCGCCGCCGCGCTCCCGTCGCGGACCAGCAGCTCGCGGTAGTCCGGATCGGTCCAGGCGCGGGCGACCATGCGCGCCCCGATCTCCGGGTTCGCCTCGTCGGTGCGCGCGACCTGCTCCTCGATCTCCGCGTCGGTGACGAGGCCGCCGGCCTTCAGCGCGGCGACGAAGCGGTCCAGCAGCGCGATGCTTTCAGGTCCAGGACGTGCTGCCATCAATGCGGCTCCAACCAGTGTTCGAACAGCTCCACCAGCAGCGTGTCGCCGGCCGCTCCTTCGCCGAACGGCGCGCGGCCGTCGAAACGCACGTGATACAGCGGCACGCGCGAAGCCGGCCGGCCGAAGGCCAGGTCCTCCGGGTTCGGGAAGGCGCCGAGCGGCCGTTCGACCACGCCGTCCAGCCCGCGCAGGTAATGCGGCGTGCGGATGTGGCACGCGCCGCGAGTCTCCGGGAAATCCCGGCGCACGCGCACGGCGTCGCCGGCGCCGAACCTCACCGCAACTGCTCCCTCTGCACCACGCCCTTCTCCACCATCAGCCCGGAGATCGCGCGCAGCCACCGCTCGTAATAGCCGAGCGCATGGTATTCGCCCTCGGGGATCGCCTCGACCCCGCGCCGCAGCTCGTCCACGCTCATCAGGCCCTTGCGCGCGAGGATCTGGCGCAGCGCGTCCACGCGCTTGCCAAAGGCGTCGGGCGGCGCGTCGTCAGGGTCCACCGGCGTGCAGCGGAAGCGCGGCGCGCCGCCGAGGTCGTGGGTCGCCGGCGGGGGCGTCTCGTCCGTCACTTCACCTCCTCCTCGGCGCCGATGCCCCAGACATCGGCCCGGCGAAGATAGCCGCGATGCGACTGGACCTGAACCTCGCACCACGCGACCCCGGCCGGGCATTCGCGGATGCGGGCGATCACGCCGGGGCGAAGCCGCGCGACGGCGTTGGCGCTCTCCTCCGCGCGTCGCCGCAGGGTGACCTCCGCCGTGTTGGCGGGCGGGCGGATGAGGGCCGTGCGCTTGCCGGCGAGGGTGGATTGATGGACCCAGCCCTCGGCGCCGTCGGCGTCGCGGATGCGGCGCCAGACCTGGAATTCGCCGACGATCATCACCGGCAGGTCGCGGCGCTGGAAGGTCCACTCGATCGGGTAGCTCGTGCTCGGCCCGACGCGCATGTTCACCTGGTCCGACCGCAAGGATGCGAAGCGCGGCAGCGGCAGGCCGCTGACCCCGCCGGTGGTCGGCTGCGGCGGAGGCGGAGGTGCTGCGGGCTGCGCCGGCTCCGGCGCGCGCGT
>Ga0209909_100191_pt1 | contig 85063 bp, 74 predicted proteins | sample FECB22metaG_FD_188302 | JGI IMG/M metagenome (GOLD analysis project Ga0209909, IMG submission 188302) | Cyanobacterial communities from the Joint Genome Institute, California, USA - FECB-22 (SPAdes) (version 3) | ecosystem: Environmental > Aquatic > Thermal springs > Hot (42-90C) > Microbial mats...
CGAGACATCATTGCACTGGGTGCTCGATGTCACCTTCAACGAGGACAAGGCGCGCAGCCGCACCGGCCACGGTCCCGCCAACATGGCCGTCGTGCGCCACTTCGCCTTCAACATGCTCCGCCGCGTCAACGACAAGCGATCCATCAAGCTGCGCAGAAAACGGGCCGCACGCAACAACCAGTACCTTCAGCACATACTCCAGCCCTCAGCCCGTTAACCCGGATTCAGAGCCGTGAGGCGCGGGCGCCTCGGATGCATCGGGCCGTCTGGTACTGTCCGCGTCCTGGTCGCGACGCTTCAATGAGGCCGAGGCGCGGGCGCCTCGGATGCGCATCGGCCTGTCGCGCCGGAGCGTTATCTGGGTCGTGGCTTCAATGAGGCCGAGGCGCGGGCGCCTCGGATGCCTTGCAAATCCGGAAGGGCTCTCCATACCTGACCCTGCTTCAATGAGGCCGAGGCGCGGGCGCCTCGGATGCGGCGCCCGCCCCCGCCCTGAGCGAGTCTAGGGAAACGCTTCAATGAGGCCGAGGCGCGGGCGCCTCGGATGCGATGAAGGAGCATATGGTTGAGGCTTCGGATGAGGCGCTTCAATGAGGCCGAGGCGCGGGCGCCTCGGATGCCGTACTCGGAAGTGTCACGGTGCGATCGTTCCCACTGCTTCAATGAGGCCGAGGCGCGGGCGCCTCGGATGCCGCGCGCGCGTCCATCGCCGCGCAGCAGAAGACTCCGCTTCAATGAGGCCGAGGCGCGGGCGCCTCGGATGCGATGGGAGTCTGTCAAATCTTACTATGAACTTGTTTATGCTTCAATGAGGCCGAGGCGCGGGCGCCTCGGATGCGGAGCCATTGGAGGTGACGATTAAGATGTCCTCGACGCTTCAATGAGGCCGAGGCGCGGGCGCCTCGGATGCTTTGATGGTTTTTAGTTTGTTCTTCTTCGTTCCGTTAGGCTTCAATGAGGCCGAGGCGCGGGCGCCTCGGATGCAGAACTAACGTATCAGTATCATTTTGTTCAAATAAAGGCTTCAATGAGGCCGAGGCGCGGGCGCCTCGGATGCAAAGAACATTTTGGTCATGATCCGAGAATTAGATATAGAGCTTCAATGAGGCCGAGGCGCGGGCGCCTCGGATGCTTTGAATCTGTTATATATGATGTCAACAGTAATAAAGCTTCAATGAGGCCGAGGCGCGGGCGCCTCGGATGCGTTGTCGAATTCACGACCGAAGCCGGGAAGATTTCGCTTCAATGAGGCCGAGGCGCGGGCGCCTCGGATGCACAAATCAGGTGAACGCGATGCTCGTTATTTTGTGAGCTTCAATGAGGCCGAGGCGCGGGCGCCTCGGATGCTTTTGATTGATGATAAGGTTAGTGACATGACTTGGAAGCTTCAATGAGGCCGAGGCGCGGGCGCCTCGGATGCTTGTAAATCACATTCGAGGTCAATAATCTTAGAACGGCTTCAATGAGGCCGAGGCGCGGGCGCCTCGGATGCGGGGAGGGTGACCGACTCTGTCGAGCTCGTAGTTCAGGCTTCAATGAGGCCGAGGCGCGGGCGCCTCGGATGCTTCCGCCCCGTCATTCACGACGCCGGCGTGCAGGCCGCTTCAATGAGGCCGAGGCGCGGGCGCCTCGGATGCCTCCGTCTCGGTGCCCCATTGCATTGCGGTGGTGGTGCTTCAATGAGGCCGAGGCGCGGGCGCCTCGGATGCGATGCGCGCCATGCGCTCAAGATGGTCCACCAGTGCGCTTCAATGAGGCCGAGGCGCGGGCGCCTCGGATGCCCGGTCAAATCGGGATGCGCCGGGGCAAACACGTGGCTTCAATGAGGCCGAGGCGCGGGCGCCTCGGATGCTCGCCACGCCAGAGGCGATCTTGCACCGGTCACCGAGCTTCAATGAGGCCGAGGCGCGGGCGCCTCGGATGCGGCCATCCTACAAGGCTCTGGAGACCCACGCAATCTCGCTGAGCTTTCGACCGGTTGCAGGCATAGGCGCGCAAAGCCGACTGATCGACATGGACGTGATCATGCTTACGATATCAAACAGCGTTTCATATCAATCACCTGGCAAGATTCGAGCGAGTCCGCCGTTCCGCGCAGCACGCCGCCGCTCGAACGTAGCCGGCGGCGGAATTCCCTTCGGCCGATCTCTCCCCGGCTTGTGCCAAGTCATCGGCAAACGTATCAGATTCCGCTAGATGACAGTAGCTCGGCGCTCCATCTTGGAGAAGGTCTTGCCGATGCTCTCGATCGCCAGGTCGATCGTCGACGCCGGCCCGACATCGATCAGCAGCACGTGGTCCTCGCCGTTCCTTATCAACTCGCGCAGCCGCGTCTCGAGCTCGGCGCGGCGCCGCCGTGTGAGCCTGCACTGGAAGACGGAAAGCTGCAGCCACGCGCCATAGCCATGCATGGCCTTGAAGACGCGACGCCAGCGCTTCGGGTCGGAAATGTCGTAGGTGACAATGTAAAGATGTTCGTCCGTCATCGGGCCCCATCAGCGCGGCAGGAAATGCGGGTAGCTTGACAACTCGCCCAGCAGGAAGCGCGAGAGCAATCGCGCCTGCACCAGAAGCATGCGGCGCATGCTGACCTGATAGCCGAAGACAGGATGGGTCGTCTCCTGCGAAAGCCGGCGCTCGAAGGCTTCCAGGAAGCGGCGGCGGCCGGCTTGGGTGAGCGCGGTGCCTGTGACCGCCACCACGAAATCGTTCGGTCCGACTTCGCCGGTGTTGACCGCCGCCAGCACGACGGAATCGGCAATGATCGGGCGAAACGGCTCCATGAGATCAAGGGCCAATGCCGGGCGCCCGTAGCGCGGCGCGTGGTAGAAGCCGCGGTAGGGATCGAGACCGACCGAGGCCAGCGCAATCGTAAAGTGCCGGGTCAGCATGGCATAGCCGAGCGAGAGCATCGCATTGACCGGATCAGACGGCGGCCGACGGTTGCGCGCCTCGAAGCGGAACGCCGCGAGCGCGCCCGTGGCTTGCCTGTTCTCCGGAAGTTTCAACAGGCCGGCAAAAGCCCGGAAATAGACGGCCGCAGCATCCCCTTCGATGCCGAGCAGCTGCGTCAGCGTGGTCGCCGCGCCGACGGCCCTTCGGGCGGCGGAGAGTCGGTCCAGAACCGCCTGCCGCTCCGCTGCCGTCCCGCGCCAGTTGCGGCGCAGCATGGTCCGCTGGTTGGTGATCTTCGCCGCAACCAGCTCCCTTGCGAATCTGAGGCACGCGGCCTCGTCGAAGCTCATGCGATACTGTGCCGTACGGACCTCGACGTTGCGGTGACCGATACCATGGGCGGCGCCGCGGAACCAGCCGCCGTGACTATGGAAGGTGACGGGAATCTCGCGTTCGAGCAGCGCCGTCAGCGCCGGCGTGGTGATCGAGACATTGCCGAACAGCGCGACATCCGAAATGTCGATGAGGCGCACCTGCGTCTCGCCCTTCTCCTCGTCGGTAATCTTGAGTGTCTCGCCCTCCTTGCCGATCCTCGCCCGCTGGGACTGGACGACGAGCGGAAGCGCCTCGTCGGGCGGAACGGCAATCATGCGCGGCGCGAGCGAAGCGCCTGACAGGGCGCGCACCTCATCCGGCAGGCACACTGTCACGAGCGCGCAGCGCGGACATTTCGGGCTATCTGCCAGCGGGGGCGGGATGCGGCTCTGCATCACCATCAGGCGCAACTCACTGACGGCTGTTCGCGTCGCCGTGCGGAGCGCATCGTCCAACACGATGCGCACACGCTCCCTGCTCTCGGCATAGTAAATGGCGCCCTCCTCGACGCGGTAGCCATGCTCCTCGAGCAGCAGCGCCTGCAGGCAGATCTGGATGCGCTCCGGCTCGTAGGCGCCTTGCGCCACATGCGGGCGCCTGCCGCGCTTGTAATCAACAGGCGTGACGACGCCATCCTGGGCCTCCGCGATGTCGAGCCTGGCGATGACGCCGAGCGTCGTAGAGGAGAGCGTGAGCGAGCGACTGACGATCCTGCTGGTTTCCTTTACATCATGTCCTTCAAGCGCCTGTGGCAGGGGAAGCGGTGCGCCAGGCCTGTCGACGCGCGCGTGTACGCGCTGGCCTTCGACCGTATCGCCCGTTTCCACCCATTCGCCTTGCGTCCACATCAGGTAGGCAAGTCGCCGGCAATAGACGAACTCGTTGACCATTCGCGCGGGGATCAGCGGCATGTCGCCGCTGACCGGCGGCGCGGGAAGGTGAAGTTCCAGCTGTGCATCGGTCGGCAATCTCAGCGCCTCCCCGCAAGTTCGAGACACCGGCAAGGCACGCCCGGGATTCATCAGTCCAAGGCAGCAAGCCTCCCGAGGCCGATCTGGCGGCTGGCGCCGACAACGATCCGCCCCGACACCTCCTCCGCACCGGTGATGACCACGTTCGAAGGAGGGAACGCCCTCGAATAGTAGCGTCTCCGAACCGTAATGCACGCGATAGTTGCGCATCCGCTCTGCACCGCGAGAGACCATTGGCGCGGCAGCGCGCATACGGCGTGCGGCGTCGAACAGACTGCCTGCGCCGGGCCGATCGACATCCGGGATTGACGCCATCCGGCCTGCTCGTTCCGGGGTCCGCAACCTGATGCTGGCTGGAGGTAACGGTTGGCGCCGCGTCACGCGTTGACCGATGCGCAATGGCTGGCGCGACTGTGGTCCGAGCCCCGTGGTGGCCCTCATTTGACTGTGGTGTCCGTCAAACGAGAAGGGAGACGGGCGATGCGGAAGAGCAGGCTCACCGAGGAACCGTTCATCGCGATCCTCGCTGGGCAGGAACGCGGGATGGCGACGGCGCAGGTGTGCCGTCGCCACGGGATCAGCTCGGCGACCTTCTACACGTGGAAGGCGAAGTCCGGCGGTCTGGACGTGTCGGACGCGCGCAAGCTGAAGACACTGGAGACGGAGAACGCCCGGCTCAAGCGGCTCCTGGCGGAGGCCGAGGCGGACAAGACGGTCCTGAAGGACCTCCCGGGAAACGGCTGACGACGCCCCTGGAGAGGCAGGACGCGGCGCTGAAGCGATATCGAGGTTCGCCGTCACCCAGCGCCGTGCCTGCCGGCTGGTCGGCGTCGATCGGAAGACGGTGCGACGTGAGTGGGTTTCAGACCGCCTGGAGATCCGTGCGCGGATGCGCGAGATCGCAGCCGAGCGGCGGCGCTTCGGCTACCGCCGGATCGGTTGCTGCTCGAGCTGGAAGGTGCGCGCCTGAACCACGGGAAGCTGAGGCGGCTCTACCGGGAGGAAGGGCTGGCGGTGAAGCGCCGGCGCCGCCGCACGCGGACCAGCCTGGGCGGGGGCTGAATCACTCCCACTCGATCGTGCCAGGCGGCTTTGATGTGACGTCGTAGACGACCCGGTTCACGCCCTTGACCTCGTTGATGATCCGCGTCGCCGTGCGGCCGAGGAACGTCATGTCGAAGGGATAGAAATCCGCCGTCATGCCGTCGACCGAGGTGACCGCGCGCAGGGCCAGCACGAAGTCGTAGGTGCGGCCGTCGCCCATCACGCCCACGCTCTGGACCGGCAGCAGCACGGCAAAGGCCTGCCAGATCGCGTCATAGAGGCCGGCCTTGCGGATCTCGTCGAGATAGATCGCATCGGCCTTGCGGAGGATGTCGAGCTTCTCGCGGCTGATCGCGCCGGGACAGCGGATGGCAAGGCCCGGGCCCGGGAAGGGATGCCGGCCAACGAAGGCCTCGGGCAGGCCGAGCTCGCGGCCGAGCGCCCTCACCTCGTCCTTGAACAGCTCGCGCAGCGGCTCGACGAGCTTCAGGTTCATGCGTTCGGGCAGGCCACCCACATTGTGATGCGACTTGATGGTGACCGAAGGTCCGCCCGTGAAGGAGACGGATTCGATCACGTCGGGATAGAGTGTGCCCTGGGCGAGGAATTCGGGCGGACCCTTGCCGTCCGCGGCAATCTTGCGGGCCTCCGCCTCGAACACGTCGATGAACAGCCGGCCGATGGTCTTGCGCTTGGTTTCCGGATCGGTGACGCCCTCGAGCGCGGCGAGAAAGGTGTCGGATGCATCGACATGCACGAGCGGAATATTGTAGTGGCCGCGGAACAGGTCGACCACCTGGCGCGCCTCGTCCTGCCGCATCAGCCCGTGATCGACGAAGACGCAGGTAAGCCGGTCGCCGATTGCCTCGTGGATGAGAACGGCCGCGACGGAGGAATCGACGCCCCCAGACAGGCCGCAGATCACCCTGCCCTCACCGACCTGCTCGCGGATGCGGGCGATCGCCTCGTCGCGATAGGCGGCCATGGTCCAGTCCGGACGGCAGCCACAGATGTCAACCACGAAACGGGCAAGCAGTCGCCCGCCGTCCGGCGTGTGGGAGACCTCGGGATGGAACATGGTGGTGTAGATGCGGCGCGTCTCGTCGGTGGCCACCGCGAAAGGCGCGTTCTCGGAGACCGCACGCACGCCGAAGCCGTCCGGCAGGCGCGTCACCCGGTCGCCGTGACTCATCCAGACCTGATGGCGCTCGCCGACGTTCCAGATTCCCTCGTAGAGCGCCGAAGGCTCCCTTATCTCGACGAAGGCGCGGCCGAATTCGGCGGCATGACCGCCTTCGACAGTGCCACCGAGCTGCTTTGCCGTCGTCTGCTGTCCGTAGCAGATGCCTAGGATCGGCAATCCGGCCGCGAAGATCTCCGGTGGCGCGGCCGGCGCATTGGCGTCCAGCACCGAGGCCGGTCCGCCGGACAGGATCACGCCCTTCGGCCGCATCCGCTCGAAGGCCGCCGCCGCGCTCTGAAACGGATGGATCTCGCAGTAGACCCCGGCCTCGCGCACGCGCCTTGCGATCAGCTGCGTGACCTGGCTGCCGAAATCGACGATCAGGATGGAATCGTGGGAATGTTTCGCCATCGCGGGCACATATTACGGACCTGGCACGCTGTCCAGCCGTTGCGAAGGTATTGAGATCGGCAGCGGCATGCTCGATCACGCCGACTGGCGCCGACCTCGGGACCGACCGGCGGTGGTCCGGCCCGTCACGGCGACGAGACGACAGCCATGACGGTCATCATCGCATGGACAGCAACCAATCGCCGCCGGACTCGCGGCGGCCACCGGACCGGCTCGGCATCGGCCTGCGAACCGGTTCCCCCGCCGACCATATGCTGAGCATTCAGGCGAACCACCAGGCATAGGCGCCAAGTGCGGCAGCCGTCCCTGCCGCGGCGACCGCCGCGACGATCGCCACATGCAGCCAGAGGCGCAGCGTCGGGCAGGCGAAGGTGAGCAGCAGTGACGACGGCAGGATCGCCGCCGCCACGGCGAGGTTCGCCAGTGCCGCGGGCAGCCACCAGCTCTCCGGCGGAGCCAGCAGGTAGCCGAGCCCGGACAGCGCATGGCTCACCAGAAGGAACAGGAGGGTCCCCGGCAGCGCCGAGACCAGGAATGTCGCAGCCGCCAGCAGCACAGTCGCGGCAAGAGGCCAGAGCAGCCGTGACGGCCAGTGGATGCGGCCGGGGCGCAGGGCGCTCATGGCCGCATCAGTCGCACCGCTCGAACACCATCACGAGCCCGTCGTCGAGGTCGATCTCGATCAGGCGGCGGATGTTCCCCTCGACATCGCGGTCAAGGGCGAACATCGCCTTGCGGGTCGAGGATTCGCCCTCACCCGAGCAGGTCAGCTCGGCACGCCAGGCATCGCCCTCGCCGATCCGCTCCATCGCGTCGAAGGTGCACTGGCTCTCGTAACCCTCGATGTGGGGGAAGTCGATCATGATCGGCACCAGGTCGGTGGTGCCGCGCTCATTGCCGCAGATTTCGGGGTCGAATGCCCAGAAACCGTCGAAGGGCCCATGCGCGAGAGCCGGCACCACGCCGATCCAGAGCGCTGCGGCGAAGGCGAAGCGGGAAAATGGCATAGCGCCTCCTTCCTGTAACGAGTCAGCAGCCATTGCAGCTGCGGCAGGTCCGGCAAAGCGAATCGGCGTGCCGGCTTGCCACAGGTTTCTCGCAGACGGATTCAGCCGGTTGGCGACGCGCCTTGCAAGCCTGATCGGCATGCGCGGCGCCGGCCGGCGCGCTCAGCTGCGGCGCAAGGCGGCGACGTAGAATCCGTCCGTACCGGTGCGCCGCGGTGTCATCTGCAGGCCATGGCGGGTGGCCAGCGAAGGGTCGGCGAACCGGGCTCGTCCCGCGTCGGAAAGTGGTGCAGCTGCGACCAGATCGAGCGGAGGCACGACCGAGAAGTCGGGATGGCCGGCCAGAAACGCCTCGATGCGTCCGTCGTTCTCGACTGGCAGCACCGAACAGGTGACATACACCAGAATGCCGCCCGGCTTCGGCAACGGCGCTGCGGTTGTCAGCGTCGCGTCCTGCTCGGCGAGTCGCATCGCGAGCGCAGTCTCGCCGACCCGCCATTTCGAATCCGGCCGCCGCCGCCAGACACCGGTACCGGTGCACGGGGCATCGACGAGCACCACGTCCATCCGGCCGACAAGGTCGCCGAGAACTGCCGGATCACCCGCCTCGCGCACCTGGGCGTTGCGTACGCCCGCCCGCTGCAGGCGCTCGTGAATGCCGGCGAGACGACGGCGGTCGCTGTCCCAGGCGTAGACCTGCCCCTTGTTCTGCATGGCGGCTGCCATCGCCAGGGTCTTGCCGCCGGCGCCTGCGCAGATGTCGGCGACCTGCAGACCGGGCGCAGCGCCCGCAAGCAGCGCGGCCAATTGCGATCCCTCGTCCTGAAGTTCGAACCAGCCCTTGCGGTAGCCGGCCTCCGCTTCAACATGGGGTTGGCGCGACGGCCCCGATCCGGGCTCCAGTCTCAGCCCGACCGGCGACAGCGGAGTCTGCGCCGGCGCCAAGCGGGCGAGCGCCTTCACGACCTTGGCGCGATCGGCCTTCAGCGTATTGACGCGCAGATCGACCGGCGCCCTTGCCGCGAGCGCCGCGCCTTCAGCGGCAGCCTCGCCGCCGAAGGCCTGGGCGAAGGCGGGTGCCAACCACTCCGGGTAGTCGCCCCGCACCCAATCCGGCGCACCCTCGAGCGTCGCGGTACGCAGTGCCACGCGCTCGCGGTCGGTCAGGGGCTGCGGGGAGTGGCGGTCGGATGCGAGGACCACGTCCAGCCGATCGGGGTTCACATCCCAAACGAAGCGATAGGCCCCGAGCGCCAGCGCGCGGGGCGTGTCCTCGCCCATGCGCCAAGCGATCGAGGCGCGGCGGCGCAACGCGTCGAAGACGAGGCTGCCGAGCGCGGCGCGATCGCCGGACCCGGCGAAGCGGTGGCTGGTGCCCCAGTCCCTCAGCGCCTCGGAGGCGGGACGGTGGCGGGTCTCAATATCGGTGAGGACGTCGATCGCCGCCGCGATGATGCCGCCGTGTTTCATCTCCGGCATCTCATCGGGCAAGGCTGCCGAGGACGATCAGCACACCGTGCGCCGTCAGCAGGCCGATCAGGACGAGACCGACCCCGAACACGCGCAACCGCAGCATGACATCCGAGGTGCGGATGTGGACGGCCGCGTGGACGACCCGAACCGCCACGAAGGCCCAGGCGACGATGACATCGAACATCGTCACCCGGTTGACCGCGACCAGCATCAGCACCAGCGCATAGAACAGGACCGGCAACTCGAACTGATTGGCGACGTTGCGGGTAATGCGACCGAGGTACTCCGGTTCGTCCCTGACCACGACATACTGCGAGACCGTCACCTCGCCACGCCGCGCCGCCGCGTACCGCGCGCGCACCAGCACAGCATAGACGACGATGGTCAGGATGACCTGGGCGAGCAGCGCAGACAGGATGAGGGTCGTGTTGAGCGGCATCAGATCGCGCCCGGATAGTTCGGGCTCTCGCGGGTGATGGTGACGTCGTGGGCGTGGCTTTCACGCAGCGCCGACGGCGAAATGCGCAGGAACCTGGCGCGAGCATGGAACTCGGCGATGGTGGCCGATCCGGTATAGCCCATCGCCGCGCGCAGGCCGCCGACCAGCTGGTGGATGACACTCGCCAACGGCCCCTTGTAAGGCACCTGGCCCTCGACGCCTTCCGGCACGAGCTTCAGCGAATCCTTGACTTCCTGCTGGAAATACCGGTCGGCCGAACCGCGCGCCATGGCGCCGACCGAGCCCATGCCGCGATAGGCCTTGTAGCTGCGGCCCTGATAGAGAAACACCTCGCCGGGGCTCTCTTCGGTGCCGGCGAACAGCGAGCCGATCATGGCGCATTCGGCGCCCGCCGCGATCGCCTTGGCGAGGTCGCCCGAATACTTGATGCCGCCGTCGGCGATCACCGGGATGTCGGCCTTGCGGGCGACCTCGACCGCCTCGAGGATCGCGGTGAGCTGCGGCACGCCGACGCCCGCGACGATGCGGGTCGTGCAGATCGAGCCGGGGCCGATGCCGACCTTCACGGCGTCGGCGCCGGCGTCGATCAGAGCCTGCGTGCCCTCGCCGGTTGCGACATTGCCCGCAATCACTTGGACGGCGTTGGACAGCCGCTTGATGCGGCCGACCGTGTCGAGCACGCTCTGCGAATGGCCGTGTGCGGTATCGACGACGATGACGTCGACGCCGGCGTCGATCAGCATCTCCGAGCGGGCGAAACCGCTGTCGCCGACGGTCGTCGCGGCTGCGACCCGCAGCCGCCCCTGCTCGTCCTTTGCCGAATTGGGATGCAGCCGCGCCTTCTCGATGTCCTTTACCGTGACGAGACCGATGCAGCGATAGTGCTCGTCAACCACCAGAAGCTTCTCGATGCGATGCTGGTGCAGCAGACGCTTCGCCTCCTCCTGGCTGACCGTCTCGCGGACGGTGACCAGTCGCTCCCGGGTCATCAGTTCGGACACCGGCTGGTCGGGATTGGTGGCGAATCGCACGTCGCGGTTCGTCAGGATGCCGACAAGGCGAGTCTGCTCGCCGTTGCCGTTGCGCTCGACCACCGGGATGCCTGAAATGCCATGGTCGCGCATCAGCGCCAGCGCGTCGGCCAAGGTCGCGTCGGGCGTGATGGTGAGCGGGTTCACCACCATCCCCGACTCGAACTTCTTGACCTGGCGGACTTCCTCGGCCTGCCGTTCGGGATCGAGATTGCGGTGGATGACGCCGATGCCGCCGGCCTGTGCCATGGCGATCGCGAGCCGCGCCTCGGTCACCGTGTCCATCGCCGCGGAGAGGACGGGAATGTTGAGGCGGATCGAGCGCGTCAGTCGGGTCGAGGTATCCACCTCGCCGGGCATTACCGTCGAATGCCCCGGCCGCAGCAGCACGTCGTCGAAGGTGAGCGCCACGCTGCCGAAAGCATGGGTCGCGAGCCCCCGCATCGGATCCGTCGGGCCAGTGTCGATCATCGCCAACTCCGGAAAACGGGACCCGGCGGCCTCGGCAGATTGCTGCCGGGGGCGAGTCGGATCGCGTCGGAAAAGATTGGCGCCGGTGATTAGCACGTTGAGGGGGCGGGCGGAAGGGCGTCGCGTCCAGAGATGGTTCCGCGTCCCCGAGAGACCGGACGCATGTTCCGGCTTGCGATTGCGGGGCACCGACCGAATTCGCGCATTCCGCTCCGCGTCATCCCGGACGGCCGTTCGGCCGATCCGGGACCGGGAGTGCAGGACGGCGGCCGGCGAGGCGAGCCGGTTCCGGCTCTCCGCTTGCGCTTCGGCCGGGAAGACGGGCCATGGGGGCGGGATGCCGCTCCGCAATATGTCTGCCATCCGGGCGGCGGTCCGCCGGAATCGGGGAGATGAACGGCCCCGGCATCCCCCTACTTCGCGTCGCGCTTCGCCTGGGCTATGGCGCCGGCCTTGCGCTGGCGGCCGCGCTCCATCGGGTTGACGAGGGTCCGGCCGCGCGGGTTGGCGATGTTGCGCATGCCCATGCGGGCGTGGCGGCTGTTGAAATCCGGCCCCTTGGCTGCCCCGGCGGCGCGCTTCATGGCGAGCGCCTTGCGGGCGTTGTCGGCGAGGTCGGCGCGCGCGGCGAGCCGGCGGCGCCGCTGAACCTCGCTGTTCAACCGGCGCACCGCCATCGCCAGCACGGCGAGCTTCAGCTTCGAGCCCTCGTCGGCGGCCGACGCGGTGGCGCCCTTCGGCGCGCCCTTGCCACGCATTTCGCGGCGGCGCTGGTTCGCCTGCGCCTGCGCCTTGTCGCGGCGCTCGCGCACCAGCTTCACGAGGTTCGCCAGCTCGGCATCGGGAAGCTCCTGCAGCATCGGGTGGTGGGATTTCTCGACGAGTTCGCGCTCGTCCGCGCTCAGCGCCCGCGCCTCGTCCTTCTGCGAAATGGCCATCGTCTGCTGATCCTTCCGTTGGTGTTGAGACCCGAGACACCGGGACGAACGCCGGGACACGCTTCCGGTTCGGTTCACCGCTTCCAGCCGATGAACCGCCCTCCCCCGAGCGCGCCGGAGCCGATCGCCTCGACGAAGAACTCGTAGTTGCGGATATAGGTGTCGAACCGCTCCCGGCCAAAGCGGGCGACGGTCTCGCGCTCGAGCGAGCGGAACATCGCCAGCCGCTCGACGAGAATGACCCGCCAGTCCGCCGACAGGTCCATCGCCTGGACGTCGACGAAGCCCGCGCCCTTCAGGAGATCGACATAGTCAAGGAGGCCTACCAGCTTCGGCGCGGCGAAGGTCTCGGCGAAGAAGGCGCGCGCGTCCGGCCCGAGCTTCTCCGTCGCCGTCCAGTCGGTGAAGCCGAGACCGCCGCCGGGCCTGAGCACCCTGTAGCAGCCGGCAAACAGGCTCTCCCGGTCGGAGATGTGCAGGAACGCCTCCTGGCTGATCGCCCGGTCGAAGCGGGCCTCGCCGAGATCGAGACGGGCGGCGTCGCCGATACTGAACGTCACCTTGTCGCCAAGCCCGACCATCTCGGTCAGCTGCTGCGCGCCGAGGACGCGGGACTCGGTGAGATCGACGCCGTGGACGCTCACCCCGTGCCGATAGGCAAGATAGCGGCTTGTACCGCCGAGCCCCGAGCATATGTCGAGCACGTGCATGCCCGGCGAAATGCGCAGCGCCTCGACCAGCGCGTCGGTGGCCGCCGTTCCGCCGTAGTGATCCTGGTCGTAGCGCGACAGATGCTCGGGCCGGATATCGTCGCGGCCGATACCCTCGGCCTCGACCTTCTCGACGATCTCGCTCGCATTGATCGGATGCTCGTCGTAGAAGGTCTGAAGGCTGATCATCCCGGTCTCCCCTGTTGACTGCAGCGCTGCGCGGATCGGGCGGCCGCGGATGGTGCTGCCCGGGCGGCCTCAGTCGATCTGCTCGACATGGGCTGCCTGGTCGGGAACGAACTTCACCCGGTAGGTCGCATTCGAGCAGGTCAGGATCCAGGCCTGCTCGCCCGGCGTCGTGTCGGCCTCGTCGCGGCTGGCGCCTTCGACGGTGTCGCAGGTAAAGCCCTGACTGCGGATCTGGTCGGCGACGATGCCCGGCGGCGTGTCTGCGCCCTGTGCAAGCGCGGGCATTGCGAGGCCAAAGGCGCACAGCGCCAGGCCAAGGCCCGTTACAGCGTATATGGGCATCGCGATCTCCCAGGATTCCGGATCTGGCAATGGCCCAGCGTGGCCAATGCGGCCGCCCGAGGCAATCTCTGAAGCGATCGACGGCTCATTGCTTGAGCTTGTAGCCGCTTCTGAAGATCCAGGCCACGATCGCAAGTCCCATCGCGAGAAACACGAGGGTCATGGCGAGGCTCACCCCGAAGCTGACATCCGACATGTCGTAGAAGCTCCACCGGAAGCCGGACACCAGATAGACGACCGGATTGGCGAGCGAGATCTGCTGCCAGACCGGCGGCAGCATCTCGATCGAATAAAAGGTCCCGCCGAGGAAGGCCAACGGCGTGACGATCAGCAGCGGCACGAGCTGGAGCTGCTCGAAATTCTCCGCCCAGATGCCGATGATGAAACCGAATAGGCTGAAGGTGACCGCAGTCAGCACCAGGAACACCAGCATCCAGACCGGATGCTCGATGTGCAGCGGTACGAACAGGCTGGCGGTCGCCAGGATGATCAGGCCGAGAATGATCGACTTGGTGGCCGCCGCGCCGACATAGGCGATAACGATCTCGAGATACGAGACCGGCGCCGACAGGATCTCGTAGATCGTCCCGACAAAGCGCGGGAAATAGATGCCGAACGAGGCGTTCGACAGGCTCTGGGTGAACAGCATCAGCATGATCAGCCCCGGCACGATGAAGGCGCCGTAGCTGACCCCGTCGATCTCGGTGATGCGCGAACCGATCGCCGCGCCGAACACGACGAAATAGAGCGAGGTGGAAATCACCGGAGAGACCACGCTCTGCAACAACGTGCGGCGCATGCGCGCCATCTCGAACCGGTAGATCGTGCGGATCGCGACGAGGTTCATTGCCGTTTGCTCACAAGACTGACGAAGATCTCCTCGAGCGAGCTCTGGCTCGTGTGGAGATCGCGGAATCGGATGCCGGCTGCGGCGAGATCGCGCAAGAGCGAGGTGATGCCGGTGCGCTCGGCCCGGGTGTCGTAGCGATAGGTCAGTGCGGTGCCGTCGTCCGACAGCACCAGCCCGTAGGCGGCGAGGTCCGGCGGAATCGCCGTCAGCGGTTCGAACAGGTGCAGGACGAGTTCCTTCCTGCCGAGCTTGCGCATCAGTTCGGCCTTCTCCTCGACGAGGATCAGCTCGCCCCGGTTCACCACGCCGACCCGATCGGCCATCTCCTCGGCCTCCTCGATATAGTGGGTGGTCAGGATCACCGTGACGCCGCCCCGGCGCAGTTCGCGCACGAGGTTCCACATGTCGCGCCGCAGTTCCACATCCACGCCCGCCGTCGGCTCGTCGAGGAACAGGATCTGCGGCTCGTGTGACAGCGCCTTGGCGATCATCACCCGTCGCTTCATGCCGCCCGACAGCGTCATGATCTTCTGGTCCTTCTTGTCCCACAGCGACAGCTGCCGGAGGACCTTCTCGATATGGGCGGGATCGGCCCGGCGGCCGAACAGCCCACGGCTGAACGAAACCGTCGCCCAAACCGTCTCGAAGGCATCGGTGGTCAGTTCCTGCGGCACCAGCCCGATCATCGAGCGGGCCGCGCGGTAATCCTCGATGATGTCGTGGCCACCGACGCTGACGCGCCCGCCGGTAGGTGTGACAATGCCGCAGACGATCGAAATCAGCGTCGTCTTGCCCGCGCCATTGGGTCCGAGCAGGGCGAAGATCTCGCCCCGCCGAATGTCGAGATCGACGCGCTTGAGCGCCTGGAATCCGTTGGCATAGGTCTTCGTCAGACCGGAGACGGAGATGATCGGCTGCATGATCGGACGCAGGGCTGGAGATCCTTGGGACGTGGGCGGGTCGTCGGGCCCCTCGACCGGCACACGCCGGCGGAATGCGGAAGGGCTCGGGACTGGAGGCAGCGGATATCTGGTGCGGGCGGAAGCGGCGGCAAGGCCGGCATGTGCCGGATCGCAGCGCGCCGCCGACGCAAAGCCGGGACGCAGTCCGCTTCGCAAGCGGCCCCCCCATCACATGGTTCCGGCCAGCGCCGCGTCGCGACGCCTCTCGATGCGCGCATTCAGGCCGAACGGCAAATCCTCCGTCTGCTGCGACCTGTTGCAGTGTACCGGACAGCGACCGATGGCCGCCTGCCCGCTGACATGTTCCAAGGTTCCGCGGCAGCGGCGCGTTGCGCGGGCTCGCCATGACGGTGATCCGCCTGACGCTGATCTTCGGATCGGCCGCCCCGGTTCTCAAGGTTTCGGGCCGAACGACACCCTCGCCGGGGTCGCCTCGCTGCACAGGGTCTGTTAGAGCGGATCGTCGTCTCAGGGACTCGATGATCCGATCCGGCTCGCTGCCTTGTCGCAAGGCCTGACGGAGAACCGGTTTCCACGCCTCCGGTCATTGCTCCCGGTCTGGGATCGCCCATGCAGCCTCGCACCCTCGTCCTGCTCGTCGTCGCCTGTGCGCTGTTCATGGAGAATCTCGATTCGACGGTTCTCTCGACGGCGCTTCCGGCGATCGCGGCCGATTTCGGCGAGGATCCGATCCGCCTGAAGCTGGCGCTGACCTCGTATCTGATCAGCCTCGCCATCTTCATCCCGGCCAGTGGCTGGCTCGCCGACCGTTTCGGCACACGCCTCGTGTTCCGGCTGGCGATCCTGGTGTTCACGCTCGGCTCGATCGCCTGCGGCCTGTCGCAGTCGGTTCCCGAGATCGTGGTCGCCCGTGTCGTTCAGGGCATGGGCGGCGCGATGATGGTGCCGGTGGGCCGGCTGGTGGTGATGCGGACGATACCGAAGGCCGAGCTTATCGGCGCCATGGCCTGGCTGACGGTTCCCGCGCTGACCGGGCCGGTACTCGGACCGCCGCTCGGCGGCTTCATCACAACCTATTTCCATTGGCGCTGGATCTTCTGGGTGAACGTCCCGATCGGCGCGCTGGGGCTGATCTTCGCGACCCTTTACATTCCCGACGTGCGTGGCGCGATGCGGGTCCGGTTCGATCTGACCGGGTTCCTGATGTCGGGACTGGGACTTGCGCTCGTCGTCACCGGCGCAACCAATATCGGCCTCGCAGTGCTGCCGGGGCCGGTCATCCTGGCAATGCTCGGCTTCGGCGGGCTGTTGCTCGCCGGCTATTGGGTCCACGCCCGGAATCACCCCGCGCCGATCCTCGATCTCGGCCTGTTCTCGATCCCGACCTTCCGCGCCGGCGTGCTGGGCGGCGCCCTGTTCCGCATCGGGGTCGGGGCGACGCCGTTCCTGATACCGCTGATGCTGCAGTTGCTCTACGGACTGACGCCGTTCGCCTCGGGCATGACCACATTCGTCGCGGCGATCGGGGCGATCGCGATGAAGTTCGCTGCGCCGCCGGTGCTCCGGCGCCTCGGCTTCCGCACCATCCTCACCGTCAACGGTCTGATCTGTGCGCTGTTCATCGGACTGCCGGCGCTGTTCGACCTGTCGACGCCGGTGGCGATGTTCACGCTCGTTCTCCTGATCGGTGGCTTCTTCCGCTCGCTGCAGTTCACCGGATCGAATAGCCTGGCCATCGCCGACATCGATCCGGACCGCATGAGCAAGGCGACCTCGATGACCAGCGTCGTGCAGCAGCTGTCCATCTCGGTCGGCATCTCGGTGGCGGCGATGACGCTGGAATTCAGCCGGCTGGCGCGCGGCGGAGGCGCGCTCGCCGTCGCCGACTTCTCCGCCGCCTTCATCGTCGTCGGTCTGGCGACCGCCGCCTCAGTCCTGATCTTCGTTACCCTGCCGAAGGATGCGGGTCAGGAGGTCAGCGGCCACCGTCGCAAGCTGCCCGCCGATCCGGTGACGGCAGCACGCGAGCGGTGAGCGCGGCTCAATCGTCATCTGCAACGGCAGGTCCGGCGACGGGCCGGATTCCCTTTCCCCGGAATCCCGTCGCCAGCACATAGAGCTCGGCGGAATCGGCCCGGCTCGCCGGGGGCTTGACGTGGCGGACGGCAGCGAAGTCGCGCTTCATGTCGGCGAGCAGGGCGCCTTCGGTGCCGCCGCGCAGGACCTTCGCGAGAAATGCGCCGCCGGGCACCAGCACCTGGCGGGCAAATTCGAGCGCGGCCTCGCACAGAGCCATGATACGCATGTGGTCGGTCTGGCGGTGGCCGGTGGTGGCCGGCGCCATGTCGGACAGCACCACGTCCGCCGGGCCGCCGAGCGCTACCGTCAGCCGTTCCGGCGCCGCAGCGTCCAGGAAGTCGAGTTGCAGCACCTCGACGCCGGGAATGGCAGCCATCTCGAGGATGTCGATCGCCACCACCCTGCCCTTGCCGCCGGGCGATCCGACCCGGGCAGCCACGACCTGGGACCAGCCGCCGGGTGCCGCGCCGAGATCGACGACGCGCGCGCCGGGCTTCAGCAAATGGAAGCGGTCGTCCAGCTCGATCAGCTTGTAGGCGGCGCGCGACCGGTAGCCCTCGGCACGAGCCTTCTCCACATAGGGATCGTTCAGCTGCCGCTCGAGCCAGCGCGTCGAGGAGGTCGAGCGGCGCCTGGCTGTCCTGACACGGACCTTGATGCGTCCGGTCCGCCCCGAACCACCGCTCCGGGTCACGGGCGGCTCCCACGCAGCCCGCCCTGGCCAACGCGCGCCGCGGCATTGCGTCCGCGATATCCGCGCCCGCGGCGAAAGTGGCGCCAGACGCCATCATCGGTCATCAGCGTTATCAGGATGCCCTCGCGCAGACCGCGGTCGGCGACACGGACGCGTTCGCACGGCCAGCACCTGCGGATCGCCTCGAAGATCGCGCATCCCGCCAGCACCAGGTCAGCACGGTCGGCACCGATACAGGGATTGCTGACCCGCTCGCGATAGCTCATCGCCAGCAGCCTCTCGGTGACGGCGATGACATCGGCGCGGCGCATCCACGAACCGTCCACGCGCCGCCGGTCGTAGCGGTCGAGCCCGAGATGAACGCCGCAGATCGTGGTGACCGTCCCGGAGGTACCGAGCAGGTGGACGGCCTCATGGTCGAACCGGGCATGGTGGGCGACCCGCGCGGCAAATGGCGTCAGCGCCGTATGCACATGTTCCACCATGGCCTCGAACGTGTCGCGGTCGACCTCGACGCCGCCGAAGCGCTCAGACAGCGTGACGACTCCGATCGGCAGGGAGGTCCACTCCGCGACGTGACGCTGTACCGTGAACGGACTGCCGAATCCGCCCTCCCCCGATTGCAGCAGAACGAGTTCGGTCGAGCCGCCGCCGATGTCGAAGACGATGACGCTGCGGGCGGCGGGATCGACCAGCGAAGCGCAGCCCGAGACCGCGAGGCGCGCCTCGGTCTCGCGGTTGACGATCTCCAGCTCGAGGCCCGTCGCCTCACGCACCCGCGCCAGGAATTCGGCGCCGTTTTCCGCGATGCGGCATGCCTCGGTGGCGATCAGCCGATGCCGGGTTACACCCCGCGCGAGCATCTTGTCGCGGCACACCGCAAGCGCGTCGACGGCCCGGCGCATCGCATCGTCCGCCAACCGGCCGCTGTGGCTGACGCCTTCGCCCAGACGGACGATGCGCGAGAACGCATCGACGACGCGGAAGGCCCGCCGGGTCGGCTCGGCGACGAGAAGGCGGCAGTTGTTGGTGCCGAGATCAAGCGCCGCGTAGATCTGGGCGCCCTGCCCGTCTCGCGCTGCCCGCCGGGAGCCGCGGGCGCCCGAAGGAGGGCCCGTCGTCGGGCCACGTGCGACCACGCCGGCACCGCTGCCGTTCCTGTCCAATGTCCCGGTCCCGTATCGCCGCAGGTCGCGCATACGCCGACGCGCCCGGTGCGGACTGATGCCCAAGTTGGCAACAGGTTATCAAGCTGCGCGCTCAGCGCAATGGGCGCGCATAGCCCTGGATCGCAGGCGCGGCGCGCCGATCCCTACAGAAGTCCGAGCGGGATCTTCAGGTAGGCTCGCCCATTGTCTTCCGGTTCCGGCAGACGGCCGCCGCGCATGTTCACCTGCAACGCCTGCAGGATCAGCCTCGGCATCGGCAATGTCCGGTCTCGTGCCTGGCGTCGGGCGACGAAGGTCGCCTCGTCGGGATCGTCCTTCAGATGAATATTGGCGCGCTTCTGCTCGGCAACCGTCGATTCATAGGCGAGCGGGCGCCCGCCGGGCATATAGTCGTGTCCGGTGAACAGGCGGGTCTCATCGGGCAATGCCAGGATCGCCCTGATCGACCGGTACAGCATGGCCGCGTTGCCGCCCGGGAAATCCGCGCGGGCGGTTCCGAAATCCGGCTGGAACAGCGTGTCATGGACGAAGGCGGTATCGCCGATCAGATAGGTGATCGAGGCAAGCGTATGTCCCGGCGAGAACATGACCCGCGCCTCGAGGTTGCCGATCCGGAACATGTCCCCGTCGGCGAACAGTCTGTCCCACTGCGAGCCGTCGGCCGGGAAGTCGGGCAGATTGTAGAAGTCCTTCCACAGCTTCTGGACCTCGACGACGTGCTCGCCGATCGCGGTGGGAGCGCCGAGCCGCTCCTTCAGATAGGCGGCCGCCGAGAAGTGGTCGGCATGAGGATGGGTATCGAGGATCCAGTCGACGACCAGGCCGCGGCGGTCCACCTCGTGGAGCATCGCGTCGGCCGAGTGGGTTGATACCCTGCCGGCGCATTCGTCGAAGTCGAGGACTGGATCGATGATCGCCGCCCGCGCGGTCGCCGGATCGACCACCAGATAGGCGATCGAGCAGGTTGGCTCGTGGAAGAAGCCGGTGACCTCCGGACGGCTGATCGTCATCGTACGCGCCTCCCCGCTCGACCGGATCGCACCGCCGCAGGCAAGCCGCCACCGGCCATGCCCAGTCCCATCGCGCTTTGCCTCGCGCAATTCGCGGCGACGTGGACCCCGGCCTTCCGTCAGGAATTGCTGCAGGACAGATCGTCGGGGCGGATCATCGAACCCGTTAACGATCAACCGCTCTAGCACCCCCCACCGCAGCGTTCAACGCGCCGCAGCGCCGCAATCGCTGCGTCCGGACGAACGCTGCGGCAAAGTCGAGCGAGGGGGGGTTGAGAAAGCGGAAGAGGTGGGTTATCTGAACGCCCGTCCCCGCTGGGGGATAGTTTAACGGTAGAACCGCGGACTCTGACTCCGCTAGTCCTGGTTCGAATCCAGGTCCCCCAGCCAAATCTCAGCTCAGGGCTCATTCGCCGTTTCGCCGGCCCCGTCGCAGGCGGGAGATACTGCCGTATCCGCTGACAATTGAAGCAGTTGGCGAAGGGTGGCAACGGGTCACTTCCCGAATGGTGGTACAGTTCGGTGGAGGAAGCCGCTTGCGAGCGCACCCTTCGAGGTTCGTCGGAGCGAGTGGCTCGCGGCGATCATCGGGTACGAGCATGACCGGCATGTTCAAGCGCAGGCGTAGCCGGGTGTTCTTGTAACCTTACCCTGCTGCGCTCGGACGGAAGGACCGCGCGATGGAGCGCCGCTCCACCGCATGACCCCTCGTCCAGCTCCAACTTGCGATCGAGAAGATCTCGGTTCCCGTGTCCGACAGGATCGTCCCCGCCGTTCCATGAGCGTCTCCGCCAGCGCCTCGCGCATGCCGCAGAGGTCGAGACCAGGTTCGCCGGCCGCGTGCCACCGCCACGTCGCCATTTCGCTGGTCAGGTGCCTTTCGGCGGCTTCAAGCATCGGACGCAACCCTGGCGCGGCAGACCCGACCACCCCCTCGTCGTCGGCCATGACGAAGTCTTCGGCTTCTGAACCGACTCGCGACCACTCGACGTCGTTGCTAACCCGGGTACGAATGTATACAATCGTGCGCAGAACGTTGGAGGGCGGAGATGGCGGGTTTCGATGTAGTTGTCGTCGGCGGCGGGAATGCCGCGTTCTGCGCAGCGCTTGCAGCCGAGGAACAAGGGGCGAAGGTCGCCGTTCTGGAGCGCGCCCCCGAAGAGGAGAGCGGCGGCAACAGCCGGTTCACGGCCGGCGCCATCCGCTTTGCCTATCGCGGCTTGGAGGACCTGCGCGAGGTCATGCCCGACCTGACGGAGGAGGAGATCGAGCGCACGGATTTCGGCACCTATACCGAGGACCAGTTCTTCGACGACATGTTCCGCGTCACGCGCTACCGCACCGATCCGGTGCTATGCGAACTTCTCGTCAGGCGCAGCTTCGAGACGATGAAGTGGCTGCGCGGCAAGGGTGTCCGCTTCCAGCCGATCTACGGAAGGCAGGCGTTCAACGTGGACGGCCGATTCAAGTTCTGGGGTGGGTTGACCGTCGAGGCATGGGGCGGTGGCCCCGGCCTCGTCGACACCGAGACCGAGATTGCCCGATCGAAGGGCATCGACATCCGCTATGGCTGCCGTGTGCTGGAGCTGCTCCACGATGGAGGGCGCGTGACCGGCGTGCGCGCGAAGCAGGCCGGACGCATTGTCGAGATCGCGGCAAAGGCCGTCGTGCTCGCCTCGGGAGGATTCGAATCTGATCCGGAACTGCGCGCCCGCTATCTCGGCCCCGGCTGGGAGCTCGCGCGGGTGCGTGGCACGCGCTTCAATACCGGCGACGGCATCGCGATGGCGCGCGCCATCGGTGCGGCCGCCTACGGCAACTGGTCGGGCTGTCATGCCGTCGGTTGGGACTTCAATGCACCGGAGTTCGGCGATCTTGCCGTCGGCGACGGCTTCCAGAAGCACTCCTATCCCTTCGGCATCATGGTCAACGCCAATGGCCGTCGCTTTGTCGACGAAGGGGCCGACTTCCGCAACTATACCTATGCCAAGTACGGACGGGTGATCCTCGAGCAGCCCGGAAACTTCGCCTGGCAGATATTCGATGCCAAGGTGACGCATCTGCTGCGCGACGAATACCGCATCAAGCAGGTCACGCGCGTCGTCGCCGACACGCTGGAGGAGCTTGCCGACAAGCTGGAGGGCGTCGATGCCGCCGCCTTCCTTGAGGAAGTTGCCGCCTACAATGCAGCGGTTTGCACCGAAATCCCGTTCAATCCCAACGTCAAGGACGGGCGCGCCACGCGCGGCCTCGCCGTGCCGAAATCCAACTGGGCCAACACGCTGGACCAAGGTCCGTTCCAGGCGTTCCAGGTCGGCTGCGGCATCACCTTCACCTTCGGCGGGCTGCGCATCAACGAGGATGCGCAGGTTCTGGATGTCGATCTCGCGCCGATCGGCGGTCTGTTCGCTGCCGGCGAGATCGTCGGCGGCCTGTTCTACTTCAACTATCCGGGCGGCACCGGGCTGATGTCCGGCGCCGTGTTCGGTCGCATCGCCGGCACCTCGGCGGCAAGGACGGCCAGGGCCGCTTGAAGGCGGCGGGACGGCATGACGGGCACGGCGCAATGGATGACGGCAGCCGATACGATCTGATCGTGCTGGGAAGCGGCGCTGCCGGCCTCACCGCTGCGCTCACGGCGCGCCTCGCGGGCCTGAGCTGTCTCGTGCTCGAACATGCCGAAACCATCGGTGGAACCAGCGCGCGCTCCTCCGGCACGGTCTGGATCCCCGCCAACCATCACCTCGAGGCGCGCGGCGTTCACAACGACCGCACCGCCGCCGAGACCTATCTGGCCTCGCTGGTTGGCGACCGTGGCGAGGCGGCGATGTGGCGCGCCTTCCTCGATGCCGCGCCGAAGATGCTGTACGATCTGGAATCGCGTTCGGGCCTTGCCTTGCGGCCGTTCATGGCTGCGCCCGACTACCGGCAGGATCATCCAGGCGCTGCTTCGGGCGGGCGGGCGCTCGAGCCTCCCCCCTTCGACGGCCGGTTGCTTGGCGCCGATTTTGCGCTGCTTGAACCGCCCCTGCCTGAGCTGATGCTGTTCGGCGGAATGATGGTAACGCGCGCCGAAGCGGCGGAGCTGCTACGCGCCGACCGCGCACCGCGCGCCGCGTGGCTTGGCCTCAGACTCATCGCGCGCTACCTCAGCGATCGGCTCCGCCACCACCGCGGCACGCGGCTGGTGCTCGGCAACGCGCTCGTTGCCCACCTCTTCTTCCGCTGCCGCGACACCGGAGTGGAGGTGTTGACAGCCGCGAGGCCGCACGACCTCGTGATCGAGGACGGCCGGGTCGGCGGCGTGCGCTTCACGCATGCCGGTAGCGAGCGCATGGCGCATGCCCGCCGCGGCGTGGTCATGGCCGGCGGCGGCTTCCCGGCCAATCGGCAGTGGCGCGAGGAGCAGCTGCCGAAGCCCGCGCCCGACCACAGTGTGGCCGCGCCCGGCTGCGACGGCAGCACGATTGCACTGGCGCTCGCTGCCGGCGGTACGCTCGGACCGTCGGGGCTCGACAATGCCTTATGGTTTCCGGGCTCGGTGATGATCCGGCCGGATGGCTCAACCGCCCTATGGCCGCACATCGTGCTTGACCGGCCGAAGCCCGGCCTCATCGCGGTCGACCGCACGGGCCGGCGCTTCGTCAACGAGGCCGTCTCCTACCACGAGTTCGTGCGCGCGATGTATGCGACGGGGGCAGTTCCGGCCTGGCTCATCTGCGACCGCGCCTTCATCCGGCGCCATGGTCTGGGCCTGATCCGGCCTCGCAGCCCGAAACTCGCGCACTATGTGCGCAACGGATATCTCAAGGAAGCGGACTCCATCTCCGGACTAGCAGCGCGGATCGGCATTCCGGCCGACGCGCTGGCCGCAACCATTGAGCGTTGGAACAACTTTGCCGCAAGCGGCAAGGATCCGGATTTCGGCAAGGGCGAGTCGATCTACGACAGGGCCGGCGGCGATCCCGATGTCCGGCCGAACCCTTGCGTCGGTCCGATCACAGTGCCGACCTTCCATGCCGTCGAGATTGCACCGATGCCCCTCGGCACCAGCCGGGGCCTGCGCGCGGATGTCAATGCGCGCGTGCTCGACCGCGACGGCAAGCCGATCCCCGGCCTGTATGTCTGCGGCAACGACATGCAGTCCGCCTTTGGCGGCGAGTATCCCGGGGCGGGCGCGCAGCTCGGTCAGGGCATGACATTTGGCTGGATCGCCGCCAACCACGCGGCCGGTGAACGGAACTGAGGAGAAGGTTCGGAAATGGCACTGCGCAAGGGTGGCGACCTGATCGCCGAGTTCCTGGTCAAGGAGAAGATGCCATACGTCTTCGGCATCTGCGGCCACGGCAATGTCGGGCTGCTCGATTGCCTCTACGAGGTGCGCGACGACGTGAAGCTCGTCTCGCCGCGCCACGAGCAGACTGCAGCCCACATGGCGGACGGATTCTTCCGGGTCAGCCACAGGCCCGCCGCCACGCTGACATCGACCGGGCCAGGCTCGGCCAACCTGATCATGGGCCTCGCCGTGGCGCAGACCGATTCCTCGGCCGTGTTCTCCATCACTGCCAACGTGCCGACCTCGCAGTTCAACCGCGGCCCCTTCCAGGAGCTGAACCACCACCACCAGGCGGATTTCAACAACGTGATCCGTCCGGTGGTGAAGCGCAGCTTCCAGCCGACGCGCGTGGAGATGTTGCCGCTCGCCATGCGGCAGGCTGCCCAGACCATGACCACGGGCCGTCCCGGTCCGGTCAATCTCGACGTGCCCTACAACCTCTTCGTCGAGAGCGCCGAGGTTAAGGAGGAGGCGCCGTGGAACGGCTTCGGCACCCGCCGCAGCGGCGCATCGCCCGAAGACATAGCGACCGTGCTCGACTGGCTGCTCGCCGCCGAACGGCCCGTTCTGTTCGTCGGCCACGGCGTGACGCTGTCGGAGGCCGGCAATGAGCTGACGGCGCTGGCCGAGCGCCTGTCGGTGCCCGTCATCTCGTCGCCGAACGGCATGGGCACGATCGACATGCGCCACGAGCTGTCCCTGGGCTTCATCGGGCGAAACGGCGCATATCCTGCCAATCAGGCCGGCCGTCATGCCGATCTAGTGCTCGCCATCGGCGTGCGATTCGATGACCGATCCGCCTCATCCTGGATTCCGGGCTATTCATGGAACTTTCCGCATACGCGGCTCGTCCACGTCGATCTCGACCATGCCGAGCTCGGCCGCAACTATCCGCCCGACCTTGCGATCCTCGCCGATGCTCGCACCTTCCTGCGCCAGCTCCTCGCCGGCGTCGATGCGCGCGGCATTCCGGAGGGACCGAGACTGCAGGCGTGGCATCAGGACATCGCTGGCTGGCGGACAGAATGGGAGGACTTCGTCCGGCCGGGCTTCGAGAGTCATGCGACTCCGATCCGGCCGGAGCGTATCGTTGCCGACTGCCGCGCGGTGCTGCCCGACGACGTCATCATCACGCTTGATTCCGGCGTCCACCACAACTGGTTCATGCAGTTCTGGCAGGCGAGACGACCGCAGTCGATGCTCAACACCTGGGGCTATTCGGGCATGGGATTTGGCCCGAGCTCGGCGCTCGGCGCCAAGCTCGCAGCACCGGACCGGCCAGTCGTGTCGATCTGCGGTGACGGAGGCTTCACCATGGTGCCGCACGTGCTGTGCACCGCGGTGGAGTACGACATTCCGGTCGTCTGGGTGGTGTGGAACAACTTCGCCTGGGGTGCGATCCGCGATCTCCAGTATGCATACTTCGACAGTCGCGAATACGGCACAGCCTTCTACCACGGGCAAAACCGGGAACCCTACAATCCCGACTTTGCCGCCTGGGCGCGCGCGGCAGGCGTCGACGGCTACACCGTCACCCGCTCGCAGGATTTCGCCGGCGTGCTCGAAATGGCGGTCGCCGCCAACCGTCCGGCGCTGATCGACGTCCATGTCGACGCCAACATTCGCCCGCCGGCGACCGGCGCGTGGGAACTGCCGCCGATCCCGCCGAAGCAACCGGTGTTCGGCCGGCCATGGCGGCCCGGCGACCGCGACTGACATGGATCAACTAGGGAGGTCTACCGATGAGCAAGCCTTACGAGGCCAGCATCCGAAACATTGCCGAGGAGCCGTGGCAGCAGTTTCCCGACCATTTCGGCGGTGCGCTGTCCAAGGCATTGGTGCATCCCGACACGGTCGGCTCGCGCCAGCTTGACTACCGCATCTCCACCTACGCTCCGATGGCCTATGTGGCGAAGCATCAGCACAAGGTGCAGGAGCAGGTCTATCACGTCCTCGAGGGCGAGGGGCTGATGGAAATCGGCGACGAGAAGCGGGTGGTGCGGCAACACGATGTCGTCTTCCTGCCGCCAGGCGTGCCGCATTCGATCCAGAACAGCGGGCTCGGCAACCTGACCTTCATCGTCGTCACGACACCGGTGAAGGACGCGTAAGACTCTCCCGTGACGGGATCGGGCGGCGGGCGTGCTTTCGACCGACGGTCCGGTGGCGCGTCGCCCGCTTCAGGCAAGGCATTCCTCAGCTCGCGAGCCGGCTGACGCTGCTGGCGCGCTGCGCCCGCGCCTCCTCGAAGCCTCGCCAGTTCTTGCTCTCGATCAGCTCGCGCGCGCACTCCTTGAGCTCGTTGGCCACCACAACCGCCGCAGCCGTCGACCGCTCTGGCGGCAGGCGATGGAGATAGTTGCGGCGCCGGAAGCGCAGGTCCGAGAAGGACAGGCAGCGCCATTCCCGCCCGCGCGCACCTTCCTGCATCACCGCGCCCATCGGCTTGATGGTCGCGCCCATGCCGCAGAACACGGCATTCATCAGCAGGGACAGCGAATCGATCTCGGCGACGACGTTGCTGGTCAGGCCGCGGTTCTCGAATTCGATGGCAATGCGCTGGCGCAGCCCGTGCGAGCCGGTTGGCAGGATCAGCGGCAGCTCGGCGGCCTCGGCGATCGTGATCGTCCTGCGATGCTGCGGCACCAGCGTTGAATGCGCTGGCAGCATCAGGAAAAGCTCCTCGATCATCAGCGGCTCGACGACGATCTCGGGCAGGTCCTCGCTGCTGAACAGCACCGCGAGGTCGAGCTGGCCCAGCCGCATGAGCTGGCCGATATGGCCGCTCATGCCTTCGACCACGTTGAGCAGGATCGCCGGATAGCGCTCGCGCACGCGGGTGACGAGCGGCAGGCCGATCGCGGCGACCGTGGTGGCAGGCAGGCCGACCGTGACCATGCCCTGCACGGCGGATTCGCTTCGCGCGATCGACAGTGCCTGGTCGAGCTGGCGCAACATGAACTTCGCATGATTGTAAAGGGCAAGCCCGTTCTCCGTCGGCGAAACGCCACGCGACGAGCGGTTGAGCAACGGCTTGCCGACGAGGCTCTCCAGCTTGGCCAGCTGCTGGCTTAGCGCCGGTTGCGCGATGTGCAGCAGGCTCGACGCCTTGGAGAGGCTGCCGGCCTCGACGATCTGAACGAAATAGCGAAGCTGACGGATGTCCATGCGACAGTGAAACTCCGGTTGTTGGTATAAGTTTGACTTATACCAGCTTCCCTATTCCATATTTCCGCTCGCGGAAAGGGCCTTCTACACTGCCTGAAAAGGATCGTCCGGGCGCAGTTGCATTCGATGCCACGGCGCCAAGCGGTGCGATTCGGCGCATGAAACGTCACGTCAGGGAGGAATGACGATGAAGATTTCCGACAGCGGTTCACCGCACGCATCCGGATACTGGTCCAGGCGCGATGCCCTGAAGGCGGGCGCCGGCGCGGCGGCCGTAGGGTTGCTCGGGTTCCCGGCCATCGTGCGGGCTCAGCCCAGGGCGATTCGCATCGGCCACCTCACTCCGATGACCGGCTTTCTCGGCACGCTGGGCGAGTATGCCGTGCAGGGCATCCAGATGGCTGCGGAGGAGATCAACGCCGCCGGCGGGGTCAACGGTCATCAGATCGACGTCATGTCCGAGGATTCGATCAATCCCGAGAACGCGGCCACCAAGGCCCAGCGCATGATCGAGCGCGACGGCGTCGACTTCATCGCCGGCGAGATCAGTTCCGCCTCCGCGCTTGCCATCTCTCAGGTCGCAGCGCGCCATCAGAAGCTGTTCATCGCTGTCGGCCCGCGCTCGGACGTTTTGCGCGGGGCAAACTGCAGCAAGTACATGTTCTGCATCGACATCCCGAACACGGTGATGGTCAATGCCGTCGGCAGCGCGCTCAAGCGTGACGGCATGGTCGACGGCAAGAACTTCTACACGCTGACGGCCGATTACGTATTCGGCCACGACCTTCTCGCTGCGGCCAAGAACTTCTTCGCCGCCAACAATGCGACGCTGATCGGCAACGAGCTGATCGCCACCGACGTCACCGATTTCAGTCCGTTCCTGATCAAGGTCCGTCAGGCGCGGCCCGACATCGTCTGCCTCAACCTCGCCGGCAACCAGGTGACGAACTTCATCAAGCAGTACGCCGAGTTCGGGCTGCCGTACCCGACGGTCGGTTTCAACCTCAATACGGCCGACGCCTGGGCGGCCGGTGTCGGCAACCTGACGGGTACGTGGCCGACGGTGTGGTATCACACGCTGGACAACCCGCGCTCGAAGACCTTCGTTGAGGCATTCCAGGCCAAATACAATCGCCTGCCCGAGAATCATGCATGGATCTCCTACATCACACTGAAGATCATGGCGCAGGCGATGGGGGAAGTCGGCTCAGCCGAGACCCCAGCCCTGATCGAGTATCTGGAATCGGGCGCCGAGTTCGACATCCTCAAGGATCGGCCTGCCCATTTCCGCTCGTGGGACCATCAGCTCATCCAGGAAGCATATCCGTTCACGGTGAAGCCCGCGGGCGAGGCGGCCGACGTCTACGACATGATCGTGCTCGGCGACCCGGTTCCGGACGCCTCCGAGCCGCTTGAGAACATCTATCCAACGGCGCAGCAGAACACCTGCACGTTCTGAGCATCGACCAGTCGCGGGCGGTCCATGACGGTCCGCCCGCAGGTCGAACCTCGTGGACCCGATGATGCAATTCGTCTTCCTGCTGGAGCAGGTGGTCAACGGCCTCGTGCTCGGAGGCTACTACCTGCTCATCGCCCTCGGCCTGTCGCTGATCTTCAGCGTCGGCGGCATTGTCAATCTTGCGCACGGCGCCTTCTATGCGCTCGGCGCCTATCTGTCGATCACCATCAGCCGCTGGCTGGGCTTCATGCCCGGCATCGTGATCTCGCCCGTGCTCGTCGCGATGCTTGGCATCGTCTTCGAGCGCCTGATCCTGCGACGCTTCTATCGCGAGGATCCGATCATCAGTCTCCTCGTCACATTCGGGCTCGCCATGGTGGCAGAGCAGGCGCTGCGCATGATCTGGGGCTCCGCGCCGCTGGTTCAGAACCTGCCCCCCGAGTTCCGCGGCCCGGTCATGCTCGGCGATTTCCTGTTCTCGCGCTACCGCCTGACCCTGCTCGCCGTGGTCGTGGTGGTGATGGCCGGTCTGTGGCTGCTCCTCAACAAGACGGCGTTCGGACGCGTCGTGCGCGCCGGCATCCAGCAGCCCGACATGGTCGCGGCGCTGGGCATCCGCCTCCAGCCTTACATGACGACGATCGTCATGCTCGGAGTCGGCCTCGCTGCGCTCGCAGGCGCGCTCTTCGCGCCGATCACCATCGTCCATCCGGCGATGGGCGCAGAAATCCTCACCATCGCCTTCGTCGTCGTAGTCATCGGCGGGCTCGGCAGCTTCTGGGGCGTCGTGCTCGCGGCGGTGCTGGTCGGCGTCGTGCGCGGCGTCACCATCCACTACGCGCCCGCCGCCGGCGAGGCATCCATGTATGTCCTGATGTTCCTCGTGCTGCTGCTGCGCCCGCGCGGCCTCCTCGGCGAGCCGATCGAGAAGTTCGAGAAATGAAGTCCAGACTTCTTGCCAAGTATCAGCCGCTGGTGATCGCCGCTGTCGGGCTGGCGGTGCTCCCCTTCGTTGTGCCGTGGTTCGGACTGACGGTCAGCACGGCGACGGTGATCGTCGTCCTCACGATCGCCGCCCTCGGCCTGAACATGATGATGGGCTATGCCGGCCTCGTCTCGTTCGGCCATGCCGCCTGGTTCGGGATCGGTGGCTATGCTGCAGCGCTCGCCCAGCGTCACGTCCTTCCCGACCAGATCGTCCTGCCGATCCTGTGCGGCATGGCGTTCGTCGCGCTCCTGTCCGCGATCGTCGGCGCGGTGATGCTGCGCCGCCGCGGCGTCTACTTCGCCCTGATGACGCTGGCGCTCTGCGCGCTCACCTACACGATCTCCTTCCGCTGGACGGCCGTCACCGGCGGCGAAGATGGCCTCGGCGGCTTGCGGCGCGGCTCGATCGGGCCGTTCAGCCTCGACGTGCAGATGAACTACTACATCTTCGTCGCCCTTGTCGGTCTTGCCGCGCTTTACCTGCTCGTGCGCGTCGTCCACTCGCCGTTCGGCCACGTGCTGGTCGCCATCCGCGAGAACCAGGCGCGGGCGACGTTCCAGGGCTATCCGGTCCAGCGCTACAAGCTCGCGGTGTTCGTGCTGTCAGCCACCGTCACCGCGCTTGCCGGCGCGCTATCGGGCTTCCAGCACTACATCGTGTCGGCCGAGGCGACCTCGATCGAGTTTTCCGGCGAACTTCTTGCCATGGTCGTCATCGGCGGGATGCACCATCACATCCTCGGCCCCGCCGTCGGCGTCATGTTCTACATCCTGTTCCGCGAGCTGTTCTCGATCTGGACGCAGGACTGGCTGTTCTGGTTCGGCCTGATCTTCGTCGCCTTCGTCATGTACTTGCCGGGTGGGATCGTCGGCATCGGCGCCCGGATTCGCGACCGTCTGCGGCCGCCGCCCGAGGAGGACGCGGCGATGAGTCGGCGCAGGATCTATCAAGGCCTGCCCGTGCCGGAGTTCCTGCGGCCACAGCGCCGCGAGGGCGCCGTGCTCGAGGTAGACGACGTGGCGAAGCGCTTTGGCGGCATCCAGGCCGTGAACGGCGCCAGGCTCGCCGTGGAGTCGGGGCAGATCCATGCGCTCATCGGACCGAACGGCGCCGGCAAGACAACATTGTTCAACTTGATTTCTGGCGCCTATGCGCCCGACCGCGGCACGGTCAGGCTCCATGGTCGGCCGATTCACGGGCTGTCTCCCGACGCGATCTGCCAGCAGGGGCTGGCCCGCTCGTTCCAGATCACCAACCTGTTCGAGGGGCTGTCGATCCTCGAGAACCTGCGTCTGTCCGCCCAGGCACGCCATCCAGGTCGCTTCAACTTCTGGCGCGACGTCGACAGCTACACGCAGGTGAACGCCGACACGGCCGAACTGATCCGCTTCCTTGGCCTAGAAGGCATCGAGGACATCAAGGGCAGGGACCTGTCCTATGGCGGCCAGCGGCTCGTCGATCTCGGCATCGCGCTCGCCTCGCGCCCGCAAGTGCTGCTGCTCGACGAGCCGCTGGCGGGCCTCGCCGCAGCCGAGCGCGAGCGCGTTTTCGACCTCGTGCGCACCGTGTCGTCGAACATCCCGGTGCTGCTCGTCGAGCACGATATCGACCGGGTGCTCGCCCTGTCACACCGGGTCACGGTTATGAACCAAGGCGAGGTGCTGGTCTCCGGAAGTCCCGAGGAAATCCGCAACGACCGGCGCGTGCAGGAAATCTACACCGGAAAGGGGGCGCATGCCCTCGCCGGGCGGCCGCCATGCTCGGTGAGCGGCAACGAGGTCGTCCTCTCGGCACAGAAACTCAACACCTTCTACGGCAAGAGCCATATCCTCAACGACGCGACGCTGGAGGTGCGCAAGGGCGAGATCGTCGCGCTGCTCGGCCGCAACGGCGCCGGCAAGTCGACGTTGCTGAAGTCTCTGGCCGGGCTGGTGCCACCGAAGTCGGGCAGCATCATCTTCGAGGGCCGCGAGATCGTCGGGCTGCCTGCCCATGAGGTCGCCCGTCTCGGAATCGGCTACGTGCCGCAGAATCGGGGTCTGTTCGCCGGCATGACGGTCGCCGAGAATCTCGAACTGGGGCGGATCGCGCGTACCACCGAGTCGCGCGGCGGCGTGGTGTGGAGCGAGGAGCGCATCCTGGAGATGTTTCCGCGCCTTCGCGAGCGCCTGCACACCCATGCCGACTATCTCTCCGGTGGCGAGCAGCAGATGCTGTCCATCGCGCGGGCGCTCTCCGGCAATGTCAGACTGCTGCTGCTCGACGAGCCGTTCGAGGGTCTGGCACCGGCCGTCATCGACGAGCTGTTCGACGTGCTCGACCGGCTGCGCGCCGACCTGCCGATCATCGTCGTGGAGCACAATCTCGACCTCGTCCTGGCGCTCGCCGACCGGGTCTTCGCTCTCGAGCGCGGCGAGGTGTTCCATCAGGGGCCGGCCCACGCGCTGCTCACCGATCTCGAGTACCGCAAGCAGATCCTGTGGCTGTGAACGAAGTACGGAAAGGTCCGGCCGTGAACGACACGACGACGAACGCCAACATTGCTGCCTCGCGACAGGCCGAGGCGCGGCTGCTGATCGCCGGACGCTGGGAGCAAGGTGAAGGCTCGCCGGTCCCGATCCTCGACAAGTTCCTGTTGTCGCAGATTGGCGAGGTGCGCCCGGCATCGGCCCGGCAGGTGGAGCTCATGGTGGAGTCGGCTGCCGCTGCCTTCCGCAAGGGGGCACCCGTCGCCCACGAGCGCGGCGAGATCCTTTCCCGCGCGGCCGCGATTGTGGCGGCAAGACGCCGGGATTTTGTCGCCACGATGCAATCCGAAGCAGGTTTCACCATTGCCGACGCCGAGGGCGAGGTGACGCGCTGCCTGGAGACGTTGCGGCTTTCTGCCGAGGAGGCGCGGCGGCTGACCGGTGACATGCTGCCGTTCGAGGGGGCACCCGGCCAGGCCGGCCGCCTTGCCTTCACGCTTCGCGTGCCGCTCGGCGTCGTCGCCGCCATCACGCCGTTCAATTCGCCGCTCAACACCGTGGCGCACAAGGTTGCGCCGGCCTTCGCGGCCGGCAACGCGGTGATCCTCAAGCCCTCGACCAGCACGCCGCTGACGGCATGCCTTCTGGCCGAGGCGCTGGTCGAGGCCGGCCTGCCAACCGGCTTCCTCTCCCTCCTCCACGGAGGCGGCGAGGTGGCGCGCTTCCTCCTCGACAACGAGCAGGTGCGCTTCTTCGCCTTCACCGGCAGCACCGAGGTCGGCCGGATCATCCAGGCCGCGGCCGGCCTCAGACGCACGCAGATGGAGCTCGGTTCGATCGCCTTCACCATCCTTGGCGAAGACGCCGATCTCGACCGCGCCCTGCCCAAGATCGTCAATGCCGGCTACCGCAAGGCCGGTCAGGTCTGCACGTCGGTACAGATTCTCCTCGTCCACGAGGCACGCCGCGCCGAGGTCGAGCGGCGCCTCGCCCCGATGGTCGCCGCGCTGCGCTGCGGCGATCCACGCGACCCGGCAACCTTTGTCGGGCCGCTGATTGGCGAGCGCGAGGCTGCGCGTGTCGAGGCCTGGATTGGTGAGGCGGTGGCGGGCGGGGCACGCCTGCTCGCCGGCGGCACGCGCAGCGGCCCGGTGGTGGCACCGACCCTGCTGACCGACATCCGTGCCGACATGAAGGTCGGATGCGCGGAAATCTTCGGACCGGTCATCTGTATCGCACCGTTCGCGACGCTCGACGAGGCGATCGATCGCGTCAATTCCACACCATTCGGGCTGGCCACCGGGCTCTTCACCCAGCGGCTCAACGACGCCTTCGAGGCGGCTCGGCGGCTGGAGGTCGGCGGAGTGCACATCAACGAAACGTCGAGTGCCCGCGTCGACCTGATGCCCTATGGCGGCTCCAAGGACAGCGGCTTCGGGCGAGAAGGACCACACTACGCGATCCGCGAGATGACCGAGGAGCGCGTCGTCTCGATCTCCACCCGCTGAGAAGCGGCTGTTCCAACCAAACCGAGGAAAGCATGACCAGGAAGATCGCCTTCGTTTTCGGCGGCTCGCGCGGCATCGGCGCGGCTTGCGTGACGGCGCTGCGTGCCGACGGCTTCGACGTCGCCTACAGCTATGTGACCAATGCCCCCGTTGCCGCGGAAGACGGGCCGGGCAAGCGTGCCTTCCGGGCCGACATCAGCGATCCGGGCGATGTCGCCCGGTTCTTCGACGAGGCGGGCGCCGCGCTCGGCGGAGCGCCAGACTGCGTGGTCGCCAATGCCGGCATCAACGTTCCGCCGGTACCGCTGGCGCAGTTTCCGCCAGAGGATTTTCGCCGACTCATGGAAATCAACGTCGTCGGCGCCTTCAACATCCTGTCGGAAGCGGCACGCAGGATTGCTGACAACGGCTCGATCATCGCGCTGACCACGTCGCTGGTGCGCCACGCTGTGCCGGGCACCGGCCCCTACAGCGCCTCCAAGGCGGCGGTGGAGTGCCTGGTGCGCTCCCTGGCGAAAGAGCTTGCCGGGCGGGGCATCCGCGTCAACGCCGTCGCGCCCGGTCCGGTAGACACCGACCTCTTCCGCACCGGCAAGGACGAGGCGGCGATCCAGCGGTCGGCGGGGCTCAGCCCGTTCAACCGCGTCGGCCGCCCGGAGGAGGTGGCGAACGTCGTGAGCTTCCTGGCGTCGCCGAAGGCGAGCTGGATTCACGGCCAGATCGTGCAGCCGAACGGCGGACTGATCTAGCCTCATCCGCCATTGCACAGCTGCCTCATGTCAACCGGCATGCAGGGGTCCGGTCCGGTCCGGCGCAGATGGGCTTCAGTAATGTCGGCACGCCGCGCGCCGCACGCCCGATTGCCCCGGCCACCGGAACGAAGACGATGGCGTCGTCGCCGACTGGATGTGACCGGCAATCCGTCTGCGCCGTGTCGCAGATCCGGGCGAGCGGCACCTGTTCAACAGTTTCTCATCAACGAAGGTGGCGTTCGCCATATCGGTGCAGACGCCATTCGCCTCCTGGCCGGCGACCGCCGCCATACGTTCGGCCGGATCGCTCAGGCGTGAAGGGCCGGGTCGCCTCCCGGCTTGCCCGGCGCTGGGCTCCGGCGCTCGGCAGCAACCTGTGGCGCGCGGCCTGGACATGGACGAGCCGTGGTCTTCCGCGGCAGCGCAAAGAGCGGATCGGCCGTCGCCGGGCCGACAGTGAACCTACCGAGGCCGCCGGACCGTCCTCCAGCCGCAGATGACATCGATGGAGCAGCAGATCGGACACCCTGCCCCTTGAAGTAGATCCGTCCGGGGACGCTCACCCAGGCCGTGAGGAACAATGTGCCGGCGCACGCAGTCGAGGTAGAGCCGTCGCCGGTCGGCGTCATGACGCGCTCTCGTGCATGGCGGTGACAGACGGCAGGGAATTCAGCATACTCTTGTACGCATCCGGATACGCCAGTCTGCTCCGCTTGCACAGGCGCTGGGCTGCCTTAACGAACGGAGTTCCTGCCGAACTGGCATCGTGACAGCGCGGCACTCGGAGAACGGCGATGGCAAGACAGGCAAGAACCGCCCGGGACCGGGCCGAACCGCTGAGCACGATGGTGTATCGCAGCCTCGTCGACCGGCTCCGCGCGGGGACCCTCGCGCCCGGCAGCCGTCTGCGCGAGGAAGACATCGCCGCCGAAATGGGCGTCAGCCGCACGCCGGTGCGCGAGGCGCTGACGCGATTTCATGCGCGCGGCCTTGCTACGGCAAGCAGCTACGGTCTTACCGTCACCGAGCTCGATCGCCGGCAGGTGGGCGAGCTGTACGCGATGCGCGCCGTTCTCGAAGGAGCGGCCGCCCGCTTCGCGGCGGAGAATGCCTCGGCCGCCGACCTCGCCGCCATACGCCATGCAGCCGAAATCTTCGAGCAGGAGGCCCACGACGCAGCATCGCTCGCGCGAGCCAATGCGGCCTTCCATGAATCGATCTACCAGACCGCCCGCAACGACTACCTGATGCGGATGCTGGAGGATCTGAACGATTCGCTCGCGCTGCTGCCGCGCACCACCTTTCAGATTCCGGGGCGCAGCGAGGAAGCCAAGCGGGAGCACGCCGCCGTTCTCGACGCGATCGAGCGGCGCGACGCCGACGCTGCCGAGCAGGCGATGCGCAACCACATGCACAAGGCTCTGGTCGGCCGGCTGAAATTGCAGTTCTCGCTGGTCGCGCGGCCGGCATGAACGGCGCCAGGTATCCGCGTGGCCGTTGCGGACGGAGAATGGCCCGCGCGGCATCCGGCCGGAGCGCGCCGGGGACAGCCCGACTCCGGGGCTGCCTCGATGCCTCGACGAGGTGCCGGAAACCGCAAACGGCGGATGCCGATCGGACATGTGTAAATCTCGTGTTACATATGCTTCGTAAACGTGATAGAACATTCGCGAAGAGCAACAGCGCGGGATGGGTCCGATGCTACATGTCCCGGGCCATGGAAACGGCCGGCTCAGGGCACCGGTGGAGCAGCCTGCGGCCCGGTTCGACCGGTCTCGCTCTCACGCCGGCGGACAGCCGTCCGGCCGACGCCGGCATGTCGAGCAGGGCGGGCGGCCGGCGTTCCCGTTCTCGGCCATCGTCGCGCAGGATGACCTCAAGCGGGCTCTGATCCTCGCCGCGATCGACCCGATGATCGGCGGCGTTCTGGCGTTCGGCGATCGCGGCACCGGCAAGTCGACCATTGTCCGCGCACTCGCCGCGCTCTTGCCGCCGATCGCTGTCGTCGCGGGCTGCCCTTACAATTGCCGGCCTGGCGCACCGCAGGAGCAGTGCGACACCTGTCGCGATGCGCGTGCCTCCAGAAGCCTCAAGGTGCCGGTTCCGGTCGTCGATCTGCCGCTCGGCGCGACCGAGGACCGGGTCGTCGGCGCACTCGATCTCGAGCGGGCGCTGGTCGCTGGCGAGAAGCGCTTCGAGCCCGGCATTCTGGCGCGGGCCAATCGCGGCTTCCTCTACGTCGACGAGGTGAACCTGCTGGAGGACCATCTGGTCGACCTGTTGCTCGACGTGGCGGCATCCGGCGAGAACGTCGTGGAACGCGAGGGCATCAGCCTGCGTCATCCGGCGCGCTTCGTGCTGGTCGGCAGCGGCAATCCGGAGGAGGGCGAACTGCGGCCGCAACTGCTCGACCGCTTCGGGCTCGCCGTCAAGGTCGCGACACCCGATAATCTCGCCGACCGGATCGAGGTCGTCCGGCGGCGCGATGCCTACGACCGCGATCCCGGCGGATTCGCCGCCCTCTGGGCCGGCCGGGAGCGAAGCCTGCGGCGCCGGATTTCGGCAGCCCGGCGGCGGCTGGCGACCGTCGGGACACCGGACGCTGCCCTCGAATCCGCCGCCGGCCTGTGTATGGCGGTCGGTACGGACGGGCTGCGCGCGGAGCTGACGTTGATCCGCGCCGCCCGCGCACTCGCCGCATTCGAGGATCGGCCGGCGGTCGCCGGCGACCATCTGAAGGCGGTCGCCCCACTGGCGCTGCGCCATCGCCTGCGCCGCAATCCGCTCGACGAGACCGGTTCCGGCGCGCGCCTCGAGCGCGCGCTGACCGACCATTTCGGATGACCGGCAGCGGCCCATCGCCGCATGACTGGCCGGACGCGGTGCTGGCCGCCGGCCTCCTCGCCGTCGCCGGCCCGGCCCTGGGCGGCGCCGTCGTCAGGGCCGCGCACGGGCCGGCCCGCGAGCGCTGGAACGGCATCCTCGCCGCTCTCATGCCGCCAGCCGCGCCGATGCGCAGGGTGCCCCTTCATATCGACGATGAGCGTCTGATCGGCGGCATCGACCTCGTCGCGAGCCTCGCCGTCGGCCGTCCCGTCGCCGAGCGTGGCCTGCTCGCGGCGGCGGATGGCGGCCTGCTGATCCTGCCAATGGCGGAACGGGCTGACCCGGCGACGGTAGCGAGGATCGGACAGGCGCTCGATAGCGGATCGGTGACGCTCGCGCGTGACGGGCTGTGCCGCCGCTGGCCCGCCCGCTTCGCTGTGGTCGCGTTCGACGAAGGGATCGGCGAGGACGAGACGGTCGCAGAGCCGCTGAGGGAGCGGCTCGGGCTGTGGCTGGATCTGTCGGACACATGTCCGATGGAGCTGGACGTCAAGCCGGCCGACATCGCCGCCGCCGTGGCGGCCGGGCGTGGATGCCTTGCGGCGACACGGCTCGCCAAGGGTGCACCGGACACCCTGTGCACCACCGCGGCGCTGCTCGGCATCGGGTCGCTTCGCGCGCCGATCCTGGCGGCGCGCGCCGCAACGGCAATTGCCGCCCTCGACGGTCGCGACCTGACGGACGAGCGTGATATCGCCCTCGCCGCGAGGCTGGTGCTCGGGCCGCGAGCGACGCAGCTGCCGCAGGATGGTGCGGCGCGCGGCGAGTCCGATCCGACGGGGACTGCTGCCCCCCCGCGGTCCGACCAGACCGCGGAACCCGATGCAGCGGACCGGCCGGTCGAGGAACACGCCGAGGACATCGCCGTCGCTGCCGCCTTTGCCGCCCTGCCCCCCGGATTGCTGGAACGGCTGCGCCACGGCGGCGGCCAGCGCCGGCAGGTGCGGCACGGCGGATCCGGCGCGACCGGCTTGTCCGCACAGCGCGGTCGCGCCCACGGCACGAAACGGACAGCCCCCGGCCGCCCCGAGAAGATCGACATCCTCGCCACGCTGCGCGCGGCAGCCCCATGGCAGCGGCTGCGGTCGGCCGGGCGGACCGGGGGTAGCCGCCGCATCGAGGTACGCAAGGACGATCTGCGCGCGATCCGGCGCAAGCAGCGCCGGCAAACCACGACGATCTTCGTCGTCGACGCCTCGGGCTCCTGTGCCCTGCAGCGCCTGGCCGAGGCCAAGGGCGCAGTCGAACTCCTCCTTGCCGACTGCTACGTGCGCCGCGACCATGTGGCGCTGCTGGCGTTTCGCGGCTCCGACGCCGAGATCGTGCTGCCGGCGACCCGCTCCCTGCACCGGGCGCGACGCGACCTTGCCTGCCTGCCGGGCGGCGGCGGCACGCCGCTGGCGAGCGCCATAGAGCGGGCTGCCGAGCTCGCCGACCAGGAACTGCGCCGCGATCGCTCACCGGTGATCGTCCTGCTGACGGACGGACGGGCCAATGTCACCCGCGACAACCGGCGCGACCGCGTGACAGCAACGCGCGAGGCGATCGACGCCGGCAGGGCGCTGGCCATGGCAGGCGTCGCATCGGTGCTGATCGACACGGCGCTGCGCCCCGACCCCCGGGCGCTCGAACTCGCGCAGGCGATGGGTGCAATCTATCTGCCCATGCCACATGCCGACGCCGCCGGTCTGTCGAGCGCGGCGCGCAAGGCAGCCGGGGCGATGCGGAGCGCTGCGCCATGGCAATGACCGCGAGCCTTCCGGCCTGGCCGGACTGGCCGGGTCGCGATTCGAGCCGTATCGTCGAGGCGGGCGGCGTTTCGTGGCATGTCCAGCAATCCGGCCACGGCCCCGACCTGCTGCTCGTCCACGGCACGGGTGCCTCCACCCATTCCTGGCGAGGGCTGATGCCATACCTCACCGAACGCTGGCGCGTCACCGCGCCGGACCTGCCGGGACATGGCTTCACCGATCCGATCCGCCACGGCCAGCCGACCTTGCCGGCGATCGCCCATGTGCTGACCGCTCTGGTCGAACAGCTGGCGATCCGGCCGATGGTGGCGGTCGGACATTCGGCCGGGGCCGCGATCCTCGCCCGGATGGCAATCGACGGAGGTATCCGGCCGGCGCTCCTCGTCGCGATCAACGGTGCATTCCTGCCGTTCCGGGGCATCGCGGTGCGGATGTTTCCGCAGCTCGCGCGCCTCCTCGTCGCCAACCCCCTCGTCGCGCGAACGCTTGCCCTGTCGTCGAGCGAACGGACGGTGAACAGGATGATCCGCGGCAGTGGCTCCAGCATCGACGAGCACGGGATCGACCTGTACGGACGGCTGTTCCGCGATCACCATCACGTCGCCGGCGCGCTGGAAATGATGGCGAACTGGGATCTCGCGCCGCTGGTGCGCGATCTTCCCCGCCTCGACATTCCCACCCTGCTCATAGTCGGCGAGGGCGACCGCTACGTGGACCCGTCGGAATCCCGGATCGTCGCCCGCCTGATTCCGCAGTGCGAACGGGTCCTGCTGCCCGGTCTCGGCCACCTCATGCACGAGGAGGCACCCGCCAAGATCGCCGACCTCATCCTCGACCGGGCCGAGGCAGCCGGTGCGGATGCCGCGCCATGACGCGCCACGCCCCTCCCCCGGCGTTCCGGGCTGCGGCAGCGGCCAGCCACTCGGCCCCGCACGCGGTCATCATCGGCAGCGGTTTCGGCGGGCTTGCGGCAGCTATCCGGCTGGGTGCGCGGGGCTACCGGGTCACCGTCCTCGAACAGCTGGAGCAGCCCGGCGGGCGGGCTTCGGTATTCCGGCAGGACGGCTTCACCTTCGACGCGGGACCGACCATCGTCACGGCACCCTTCCTGTTCGAAGAGCTCTGGTCGCTGTGCGGGCGCAGGCTCGCGGACGATGTAGACCTGCGACCAATATCGCCCTTCTACGAATTGAGGTTCGACGATGGCAGCCGGTTCCGCTGCGATGCGGACCCGGAATTCATGCGCGCCGAGGTCGCCCGCCTGTCGCCGGGCGACGTGGCCGGATACGAGGCCTTCATGCGGCGCAGCGAGGCGATGTGCCGTGTCGGGTTCGAGGAACTCGGCCATGTGCCGTTTCACCGGCCCGGCAGCATGGTCCGCATCCTGCCCGATCTCGTGCGGCTTGGCGGCCACCGTTCGGTCTATGGCCTCGTTGCCCGCCACGTGCGTGACGAGCGGCTGCGCACGGCGCTGAGCTTCCATCCCCTGCTGATCGGCGGCAATCCGTTCCGGGCGACCGCCATCTACTGCCTGATCGCCCATCTCGAGCGCAGATGGGGGGTGCATTTCGCCATGGGCGGCACCGGCCGGCTGGTGGCGGGCATGGTCCGGCTGATCGAAGACCAGGGCAACGAAATACGCTGCCACGCCCGCGTCGAGAGGATCGCCGTCGACTCCGGCCGGGCGGTCGGCGTGAGGCTCGCCTCCGGCGAGACGGTGGCCGCAGACGTGGTCGTGTCCAACGCCGATTCCGCCACCACCTATCGCGCACTCCTAGCGCCGGGCCGGCGGCGGCGCTGGACGAACCGGCGGATCGACCGGGCGCGCTACTCGATGAGCCTGTTCGTCTGGTATTTCGGCACACGGCGGCAGTTCCCCGAGGTCGGACACCACACGATCCTGCTCGGCCCGCGCTATCGCGGCCTGCTCGCCGACATATTCGACCGCAAGGTGCTCGCGGACGATTTCAGCCTTTACCTGCATCGCCCGACGGCCACCGATCCTTCTCTGGCGCCGGCCGGCTGCGATGCCTTCTACGTGCTGTCGCCTGTACCGCATCTCGACAGCAGGATCGACTGGAGCGTCGCCGCCGAGCCCTATCGCCGGCGCATCGCCGCCTTCCTCGACGCTCGCCTGATGCCGGGTTTCGAGGCCGATATCGTGACCTCGCGACTGATGACGCCCGCCGACTTCCGCGATCGGCTCGCCTCCCACAAGGGGGCGGCGTTCGGGCTCGAACCGGTGCTCACCCAGAGCGCATGGTTCCGGCCGCACAACCGCAGCGAGGAGATCGAGAACCTGTTTCTCGTCGGCGCCGGCACGCATCCCGGCGCGGGCATCCCCGGCGTGCTGTCGTCGGCACGCGTTCTCGACAGGGTCGTACCCGATGCTGTCGCCGCCGCATGACGCCCGGGTATCCACCGCCCTCGCCGGGGACTTCGTCCACTGCCGCGAAATGATCCGCGGCGGATCGCGGAGCTTTCACGCCGCCTCGCTGCTGTTGCCGACACGCGTGCGGCGGCCGGCCTATGCGCTCTATGCCTTCTGCCGCCTGTCCGACGATGCGGTGGACCTGAACGGCAGCCGGACAGGCACGCTCGCACGCCTGCATGAGCGGCTGGTGCGCGCCTATGCGGGACGGCCGCTCGACCATCCGGTCGACCGCGCCTTCGCGGCTACCGTCAGCCGCTTCGCGATCCCGCCCGACCTGCCGCTCGCGCTGCTGGAGGGGCTCGCCTGGGACGCGGCGGGACGGCGCTACGACACGATCGCCGATCTCGAGGCCTATGCGGCGCGGGTGGCAGGCTCGGTCGGCGCGATGATGGCGCTTCTGATGGGCGTCCGTGATCCGCGGCTGCTGGCGCGGGCCTGCGATCTCGGCGTTGCCATGCAATACACCAACATCGCCCGCGACGTCGGCGAGGATGCGCGCAACGGCCGCCTCTACCTGCCAGGTCAGTGGCTGACGGAGGAAGGCGTCAATCCCGCCTCCTTCCTCGCCGCGCCCGCCTGCACATCGGCGATCCGGCGCGTGGTCGCCCGCCTGCTCGGCGAGGCGGACCGCCTCTATGCCCGTGCCGATGCCGGCATCGCCGGCCTGCCGATCTCGTGCAGGCCCGCCATCACTGCCGCACGGCTGCTCTATGCGGCGATCGGGCGGGAGGTTGCCCGCAACGGCTTCGATCCGGTCTCCCGGCGGGCCGTCGTGCCGACCCGCCGCAAATGCGCGCTGGTTGCCCGGGCGCTGATCGGTCTGCCGCGCGCCCCGGCACCGGCATCGGCGCCGCCGCTGGCGGCGACGCGGTTCCTGGTTGACGCGGCGCGCGAGGCGCGTCCGCCGACCCGCCCCGCAGCCTGGTGGGACATTGGCGGGCGGGTCGTGTTCGCGATCGAGCTGTTCGACAGGCTGGAGCGGCGCGACCGCCTGCAGCGCGTCATGTCACGCAGCTGACGGATCCAGCGGGAACCCTATGCCGTACGATGGCATTATGATCCTTCCGGCACGGCATTCGGATCCGACACGATGAACCTCTATCCCTATCTCGTCCTCGGCGGCTTCTGTGTCGCCTGCACGCTGGTGGCGCTGAGCGGCGCGCTGTTTCCGCCCGGAGAGTGGTACGAGCGGCTCGCCAAGCCGAGCTGGACGCCACCAAATTGGGTGTTCGGGCCGGTCTGGACCGTGCTCTACGTGATGATCGCCGTTTCGGGCTGGCTGGTCTGGCGCGACTCCGGCTTCTCCGGCGCGCGCACCGCGTTCTTCATCTATGGCGTGCAGCTTGTCCTCAACGGCCTGTGGTCGGCGATCTTCTTCGGCATGAAGCGGCCGGGCCTCGCCATCCTCGACGTGGTTGCGCTCTGGCTGTCGATCGTCGCCACAATCGTCGCATTCCTCCCGCACAGTCCGCTCGCGGCCTGGCTGCTCGCGCCCTATCTCGCCTGGGTGACGCTTGCGACAGCGCTCAACATCTCGGTGTGGCGCCTCAACGCCGCATCCGCTGAGGCGAGAGGCTGAGGGTCGCAGATGACGGGATGGCTGGCGCTCGCGGAACTCCTTCTCGTCTTCGGCGGTGTGCTGGCCTTCGGCATCTGGCAGCTGCGCTCCCTGCGCCGTGACCGGGGCGACGACGGATCGATCTAAGGCCGCCGTGGCATCCGGAACGGCAGCAGCAGGCGTACCCACTGGCGGGCGAAGCGGTCGAGATCGAGGCTTTCGTGGACGGCGGCGACCTTGCGGCCCTTCCAGGACAGGTGGAGCAGCGAGCGGGCGTAGAAGGGAGAATCCTCGAGGGTATGCACGACATCCGCAGCCGCATCCAGCGGGATCCGCGTGGACCGTCTGATCCCCCACGGCGTCGTCGGCAGCGCACGCGGCGGCGGCATCGGCATGTCATCAACCGACCCGTCATCGGCGATGCGCAGGCATCGGGCGAAGGGGGGACCCTGCCGGGGATCCGTCTCGTAGACGATGACGGTACCCTCCGGCGTGTGCGCGCGCGACCATTGCCAGCTGCGGAACCCGGCTTCGAGAGGCTCGCTGCCGTGGTTTGCATCGAGATAGGCCGTGCCCGTCCAGTGCAGCGCCGGATCGCGCATCTCGACCTCGATCCGTGCCCTCGGGGCGATGGGCCGCCAGTGATGGCGGCCAGCCTCGTCAAGCACGAAGCCCACCGCCGGCATTGGGCGCGGTTCGATGCGGATCAGGCCGAGCACACGGCGCGGAACCGGCACAGCGACCTCGTCGAGATGAATGACGAGGGCGGTGCCGTCCCAGGCAAACCAACTCGAACCGACGGTGAGCGACATCTCATTGCGACCGAGACTGTCGCGGCCGCGCTCGGTCATCGTCCAGCGGCGTCTGCGACCATAAAGCGCCACATTGACCGCAACGTGATCGTCGGGATCGCGGCGCCCCCGCCAGGCGTAATAGGGCGAGAACACCGAGCCGACGAAGGCGATGACCGTCAGCGCGTCCGTACCGTCGTCGCTGATTGCATCGACATACCACCAGGCATAGCCACCGGGTGGAACCGGCGTGTCGAAGCGTGGTCCCGCAGGAGCGCTTCTGCCGCGAGCCGGCCCGAGATCACAGCCATCGGCGCGCCCGGCCCCGGGTGGATGCTGCCGCCCGCCAGATAGAGGCCTGGAATGCGGCTGCGCGACCCCGGCCGACGAAACGAGGCCATCGCGCCATGTGGCGCCCGCCCGTACAGGGCTCCGCCCGTGCCCGGGAACATCGCGGCAAACTGTGCCGGTGTCGTTATCGCTGGCGGCTCCTGCCAGCTCAGTGTCAATCCGCATCTGGCCATGAGCGCGGTTGCAGCCGTCAAGCACCGGTCGATCTCCTCCTGCTGGAAGCCCCGGACGTCGCCGTTCGGGGGCGCATTGATGATCCAGAACAACCGCTCCGACGCCCCGTCTGCGCGCAGGGTCCCGGCATCGTCGCGATCCTGGGCGCAGACATAGACGGTCGGCGCGTCGGGCAACTGTCCGCGGTCGAAGACATCAACGAACTCCGCCTCGTAGTCGGTGGAGAAGAAGACCGTATGATGCGCCGGCGCGAACCCGTCGGTCCGGGCGAGCATCGAGACGGTCAGCGCGGACTGCGACCTGGCGGCCGGCGGAACCGGATCGCAGGCTGCAGCGACCGCGGCGCCGAAACAGCCGGCGGCATAGGCGCCAGCATCGGCAGTCGACACCACCAGGTCCGCTGCGATGGTCTCGCCGTTGTCGAGCACCAGGCCCGACACGCGACCATCGGCGACGACGATCTCGTCGACGCTGACACCGTGGCGGAACGCAACGCCCCTGGCCTCGGCGAGGTCCTGCATCGCGACGGCGAGGCGATGCATTCCGCCGCGCACCAGCCAGACACCGGATTGCTCGACATGCGCGACCAGCATCAGCGTCGCCGGGGCGCGGAACGGCGAGGCCCCGCAATAGGTGGCGTAGCGGCCGAACAGCTGCCGCAGCCGGGCGTCGCGGAAGTGGCCGCGCAAGACCTTCCACAACGGCGTGAACGGGCGGATCGCCAGTAGGTCGGACGTGCCGGCAAGGCCGAACCGCCGCGCGAGCCCGACCGGCGTCGGCAGGTCTGCGCGGATGAAGGTGTTCTCCAGCGCCTCGAAGATGCGTTGCGCCTCCGCACAGAAGGCGAGATAGCCGCGTGCCTCGGCAGGGCCGGCAAAGGCGGCGATGGCATCGGCAGCGGCCGACCGGCCGTCAGGCAGATCGATCTGCCCGCCACCGTCCCACGCATGGCGGGCGAGAACCGACGCGCGGCGCATCGGCACACGATCTTCGAGCGAGGCGCCGGCGAGGTCGAACAGCTCGTCGAAGACGTCGCGCAGGGTAAGGACGGTGGGACCGGCATCGATCTGCCGTCCGCCGACTTGCTGCTCGCGCATTTTGCCGCCGGACTGCGCCATGCGCTCGACAACCGTCACCTCGAGACCGTGGACGGCCAGTTCCAGCGCGGCGGACAATCCCGCGATACCGGCACCGATGACGATCACCCGTGGGGAGCGCATTCCGCCGATCTCCGTGCGAACTGATGTCCACTTTATCTTACATCAAAAATAGTCAATAGTTGTTTACATGCGGGCCTGGAGGAGCGCGAAATGGACCCGACCTCTCGAATCGAACTCGCCCTCGAAACTGCGGTCGGACAGGCTGCGACGGAGGACTGCCCGAAGCGCCTTGCCGATGCTCTGCGCTATGCGGTGTTCCCCGGAGGTGCCCGGGTGCGACCGCGCCTGTGCCTGTCGGTCGCCCATGCCTGCGGGGACACCGACCCCGCCCTTGCCGACGCCGCAGCCTCTGCCATCGAACTGCTGCATTGCGCGTCGCTGGTGCACGACGATCTGCCCTGCTTCGACGACGCCGCCATCCGCCGCGGCAAGCCATCGGTCCATCTGGCCTTCGGGGAGCCGATCGCAGTGCTGGCCGGCGACGCGCTGATCGTGCTGGCCTTCGAGACCCTGGCACGGGCGGCGGGATCGGATGCCGCGCGACTCGCCCGCATCGTCGGGCTGATCGGACGCGGTGTCGGTGCGCCCCATGGCATCGCCGCCGGACAAGCCTGGGAATCCGAACCGGATGTGGATCTGGCGCGCTACCACCGGACCAAGACGGGATCGCTGTTTGCGACTGCGACCATGTGCGGGGCAGCGGCAAGCGGCCACGACCCGGTGCCGTGGCAGGCACTCGGCGAGCGGATCGGCGAGGCCTTTCAGGTTGCCGACGACCTGCGCGACGTGGTCGAGGATACCCTGTCGACCGGCAAGCCGTCCGGCCAGGATGCGGCGCGCGCCCGGCCGAGCGCAGTGACGAGCCTCGGCCTCGCCGGCGCGGTGCGCCGTCTCGAGGGGCTTGTCGCAGCGGCCATCGAGGCGATCCCGCCCTGCCCGGGCCGCGACGAGCTCAGGGACCAGATCCTGCAGGAAAGCCGGCACTTCCTGCCGAAGGGTGTGCCGTTGATTGCGGCATGACCGGCCCGACCGCACCAGCCGGGCGCCTCGACTCCGCAGCCGCGCCGATGACCGGCCAATCAGACCGCCGCCCGCGCGCGCCACTCGATGCCTGGCGGAACTTCCGCAACCGGCTGGTGGCCGATCCGCGCTTCCGGCGCTTGGCGGCCGCGCTGCCCTTCTCCCGCCTTATCGCCGAGCAGGCAACGCGGCGGATCTTCGACCTCTGCGCCGGCTTCACCTATTCGCAGACCCTGTTCGCCTGCGTCGAGCTCGGCATCCTCACCCGTCTTGCCGACCGGACCATGACCGCAGAGGAGCTGGCGCCTGATGTCGGCCTCTCGGCGTCTGCGATGGAGCGGCTGCTCGCCGCGGCCGCTGCGCTCGGCATCGTCGAGCCGCGCGCCGGCGGGCGCCACGGCCTCGGCCTGACCGGCACGATCATCGCCGCAGAACCGGGGCTTGCCGAGATGATCTCGCATCACCGGCTGCTCTACGCCGATCTCGCCGACCCGGTCGCGCTCCTTCGCGGGTGGAGGGATAGCACGCGTCTGTCTGCTTACTGGGCCTATGCCGGACGGCCGGCCGCCGAGGCCGTGGCGGCGGACACGGACGCCTATACGACGCTGATGGGCGCAACACAGGCCAGCATCGCCGACGCGATCCTCGACGCCTACGACTTCTCGCGCCACCGGCGGCTGCTCGACGTGGCGGGCGGCGACGGCAGCTTCGCCATCGCCGCGATGCAGCGTCATCCGCGACTTGCCGCCACAACCTTCGACCTGCCCTGCGTTGCGGCACGCGCCGAAGCCCGGATCGCAGCTGCGGGGCTCTCGGCCCGCGGGGCAGCGACGGGAGGTGACTTCATTACAGATCCCCTGCCCGGGGGCCACGACGTCGCGACCCTGGTGAGGGTGGCGCTCGATCACGAGGAGCCGACCGTGGCGCGGCTGCTTCGCGCGATCCATGCCGCGCTCCCGCGGGGCGGAACCCTGGTGATCGCCGAGCCGATCGCCGGCACCGCCGGGGCCGAACGCATCACCGATACCTATTTCGGGCTCTATCTGCTCGCCATGGGGGGTGGCCGCACACGGACCTTCGACGATTTCCGCACGCTGCTCAAGGCTGCCGGATTTGTGCGCGTGCGCCGCATCGCAACGCGGCAGCGGCTGCTCTGCGGACTGGTTGTCGCGCAGGTCGGGTCGCCGCCATTGTAAGTTTGACTTGACGTCTTTGGATGTAAATATAGACTTACAGATGGAGAGTCACCCGACCTGTCAGATGGAGCTGTCAGGCGGGCCGACGAGGCGACGAGCGACAACGATGAACACCCTCGCCATCGTCCTTGAGGAGCCCCGCCAACTGGTGCTGCGCGAGCTCGAGCTCGATGCACTCGGTGACGACGACGTGGCCGTGGCCATCGACTGGAGCGGAATTTCCACGGGCACGGAACGCCTCCTCTGGACTGGCCGGATGCCGGCCTTCCCTGGCATGGGCTATCCCCTGGTGCCCGGTTACGAATCGGTCGGCCGCGTGGTCGCTGCCGGCTCGGCGGCGACGGTTCCGGTGGGTGCACGGGTGTTCGTACCGGGCGCCCGCTGCTTCGGCGAAGTGCGTAGCCTGTTCGGCGGCGCCGCCTCGCATGTGATCGTTCCCGCGACCCGGGTCTGTCGTCTCGACGAGGACATGGGCGAGGAAGCGACACTGCTCGCGCTGGCCGCGACCGCCTGCCGCGCGGTTGCCGCGAACGGCGCCGCACCGCCCGAGCTGATCGTCGGTCACGGCGTGCTCGGCCGCCTGGTCGCGCGGACAAGCCTCGCCTTGCACGGATTGACGCCGACCGTGTGGGAGCACGATCCGGCGCGGCGCGGCGGCACGACCGGATATCCGGTCGTCGATCCGGCCGACGATCACCAGCGAACCTATCGCGTCATCTGCGATGTCAGCGGCGACGCGGCGCTGCTCGACACCCTGATCGGCCGGCTCGCGCCGGGCGGCGAGATCGTGCTGGCAGGCTTCTACGAGAGCCGACCGAGCTTCGACTTCCCCGCCGCCTTCATGCGCGAAGCGCGCCTGCGGATCTCGGCCGAATGGAAGCCGCAGGATCTCGATTTGGCGCTCAGTCTCGTGCGCGCCGGCAGACTCGACCTTTCTGGACTCATCACCCATCGCCGCGCCGCGCGCGACGCGGACGCCGCCTATCGCACGGCCTTCGACGACCCGGGCTGTCTCAAGATGATCCTCGACTGGAGAACGCTGTCATGAACGCGATACCCCCGCCCGTGACTCCGGTCGCGCAACGCACCATGCACGACGTCCTTCGCGAGGAGGCGGCCATCGAACCGGATCCGGTGCACACCGAGCCGGCCCGCAAGGCGACCCAGGTCATCGCCATCTACGGCAAGGGCGGCATCGGCAAGAGCTTCACGCTTGCCAACCTGTCCTACATGATGGCCCAGCAGGGCAAGAAGGTGTTGCTGATCGGCTGCGACCCGAAAAGCGACACCACCTCGCTGTTGTTCGGCGGTCGGGCCTGCCCGACCATCATCGAGACGTCCTCGCGCAAGAAGGCGGCTGGCGAACAGGTCGAGATCGGCGACGTCTGCTTCATCCGCGACGGCGTGTTCGCGATGGAGCTCGGCGGACCTGAAGTCGGCCGCGGCTGCGGCGGACGCGGCATCATCCACGGCTTCGAGCTGCTCGAGAAGCTCGGCTTCCACGACTGGGGCTTCGACTACGTCCTGCTCGACTTCCTCGGCGACGTTGTGTGCGGCGGCTTCGGCCTGCCGATCGCCCGCGACATGTGCCAGAAGGTGATCGTGGTCGGTTCGAACGACCTGCAGTCGCTCTACGTCGCCAACAATGTCTGCTCGGCGGTTCAATACTTCCGCAAGCTCGGCGGCAATGTCGGCGTCGCCGGCATGGTGGTGAACAAGGATGACGGCACCGGCGAGGCGGCAGCCTTCGCGAACGCCGTCGGTATCCCGGTGCTCGCCTCGATCCCGGCACACGAGGACATCCGCCGCAAGAGCGCGAACTACCAGATCATCGGCATTCCCGGCGGCGAATGGGGCCCGCTGTTCAGCCAACTTGCGACCAATGTCGCGGAGGCGCCGCCGCTGCATCCCACCCCGCTCGACCAGGATGGGCTGCTCGGCCTGTTCAAGAGCGAGACGGTCGGTCGTGACATCGTGCTGACGCCGGCGACGATGGCCGACATGTGCGGCACCGATGTGGTCAGCAGGCCGTCGCTCGAAGTGATCTACGACTCGGTGTGACGGTGATCCGGCCATGAACGCGCCCACCCATCCACCGATCAGCGAAGCGCCGCCAGCGGCCGCCGCCGAGGCCAGCGGCTGTCACGCCGGACGGACGGAGATGCTGCGGGCGGCCGCCTCGGTCGGCAGGAGCGAGACGCTCGCCCGCTATGCCACCGACTATCCGACCGGGCCGCACGACCAGCCGCAGTCCATGTGCCCGGCCTTCGGGTCGCTCCGGGTGGGCTTGCGGATGCGGCGCACCGCCACCGTCCTGTCCGGCTCGGCCTGCTGCGTCTACGGCCTGACCTTCACCTCGCACTTCTACGGGGCGAAACGCACGGTCGGCTACGTCCCGTTCAACTCCGAGACGCTGGTCACGGGAAAGCTGTTCGAGGACATCCGCGACGCGGTTCACGCGCTGGCGGACCCGGCCCTCTACGACGCGATCGTGGTGACCAATCTGTGCGTGCCGACCGCTTCCGGCGTACCGCTGCAGCTCCTGCCGAAGGAGATCAACGGCGTTCGGATCATAGGCATCGACGTTCCGGGCTTTGGCGTGCCGACGCATGCGGAGGCGAAGGACGTGCTTTCCGGCGCGATGCTCGCCTATGCCCGGAGCGAGGCCGAGGCGGGTCCGGTGCAGGCGCCGCGCGCCGGTCCCGCTTCGCGCCCGACGGTAACGCTGCTCGGCGAGATGTTCCCGGCCGACCCGGTCGCCATCGGCCGGATGCTGGAGCCAATGGGACTCGCCGCCGGCCCGGTGGTGCCGACACGGGAGTGGCGCGAACTGTACGCAGCACTGGATTGCGTCGCCGTCGCAGCCATCCATCCCTTCTACACCGCATCGATCCGCGAGTTCGAGACCGCCGGCCGCCCTGTCGTGGGCTCCGCACCAGTCGGCCTCGATGGCACCGCAGCCTGGCTGGAGTCCATCGGGGCCGCCGCAAATGTCGGTGCTACTGCGATCGACGCGGCGAAGGCCGCTGTCCTGCCCGCAATCCGCAGGGCGCTCGCGGCGACACCGATCCGCGGGCGGATTACCGTATCGGGCTACGAGGGCTCGGAACTGCTGGTCGCCCGGCTCCTGATCGAGAGCGGCGCCGAGGTGCCCTATGTCGGCACCGCCTGCCCGCGAACGCGCTGGTCGGAGCCCGACCGCGAGTGGCTGGAGGCGCATGGCACAACGGTCTGCTACCGCGCCTCGCTGGAACAGGATCTCGCCGCGCTCGCCGATCTCGGGCCGGATCTGGCGATCGGCACGACCCCGGTGGTGCAGGCGGCCAAGGAGGGCGCTACGCCTGCCCTCTACTTCACCAACCTGATTTCAGCACGGCCGCTGTTCGGCCCGGCTGGCGCCGGTGCACTGGCGCAGGTCGTCAACGCGGCGCTCGGCAATGGCGCCCGAATGGCGGCGATGAAGGCGTTCTTCGAAGGCGTCGGCAGCGGCGATGCGGCCGGCATCTGGGAGGACATGCCGCGCGAACATCCGGATTTCCGGCGCAAGCACCTTGCGCGGATGCGCAAGGCGGCCGCGCTCGCCGAGGAGATCCCGTGATGCTGGTGCTCGATCACGACCGGGCCGGCGGCTACTGGGGATCGGTCTACGTCTTCACGGCGATCAAGGGCCTGCAGGTCGTCATCGATGGGCCAGTCGGCTGCGAGAACCTGCCTGTCACCTCGGTGCTGCACTACACCGATGCGCTGCCGCCGCATGAACTGCCGATCGTCGTGACCGGGCTGTCGGAGGACGAACTCGGCCGGCACGGCACCGAGGCGGCAATGAAGCGGGCGCATGCAACGCTCGACCCGGCGCTGCCCAGTGTCGTCGTCACCGGGTCCATCGCCGAGATGATCGGCGGCGGGGTGACGCCGGAAGGCACCGGCCTGCAGCGCTTCCTGCCGCGCACCATCGACGAGGACCAGTGGCAGAGCGCCAATCGCGCGATGTACTGGCTGTGGAGCGAGTACGGCGCGCCGAAGGGGCGGATGCCGAAGCCGCGGCCGCGGCCCGAGGGCGCGAAGCCGCGCGTAAACATCATCGGCCCGATTTACGGTACCTTCAACACCTGGTCGGATCTGGCCGAGATTCGCCGGCTGGTCGAGGGAATCGGTGCGCAGGTCAACATGACCTTCCCGCTCGGCGCGCATCTGTCGGAGATCCCGCGCCTGGTCGATGCGGACGCCAACATCTGCATGTACCGCGAATACGGCCGGATGCTGTGCGAGGCGCTGGAGAAGCCCTACTTCCAGGCGCCGATCGGCCTGCATTCCACGACGGCCTTCCTGCGCGCGCTCGGCGCGACCCTCGGGCTCGACCCCGAACCGTTCATCGCCCGCGAGAAGCACACCACGATCAAGCCGCTGTGGGATCTGTGGCGCTCGGTAACGCAGGACTTCTTCGGCACGGCCTCGTTCGGGATCGTCGCCAACGAGACCTACACGCGAGGCATACGCCACTTCCTCGAGGAAGAAATGGGGTTGCCATGCCACTTCGCGGTGGCGCGTCGGGCAGGCGGGAAAACCGACAACGAGACGGTGCGCGGTCTGATCCGCGAGAAGCCGCCGCTGATCGTGTTCGGCAGCTACAACGAGCGGATGTATCTGGCCGAGGTCGCGGCCAGGTCGGTATTCATCCCGGCCTCGTTCCCCGGCGCGATCATCCGCCGCCATACCGGCACGCCGTTCATGGGCTACGCCGGCGCCACCTACCTCGTGCAGGAGGTTTGCAACGCCCTGTTCGACGCGCTGTTCCACGTCCTGCCGCTGGCCGCCGATCTCGACCGGATCGATCCGACGCCGGCGCGCCGCCACGACGATCTGCCCTGGGACGAGGCGGCACTGGCCGCGCTGGAAGCGACCGTCGAGGCAATGCCGGTGCTGGTGCGCATCTCCGCGGCCAAACGGTTGCGCGACGAGGCGGAGCGCGCGGCGCGCGCGGCAGGCGAAGGCCGTGTCACCGCCGCGCGGCTCGCCCGGTCATCGGCGCAGGTCCGCGAGGTTCACGCCGCATGAGTGCGACACGCGACATCGCCACGGCGACGCGCGTGCCGACGGCCGATGGCATCCGAAGAGGGGAAGGAACGCCAATGCATGACGCAACCCTGCCACTGGCGAGACTGAGCCGGAGCGAACAGGCCTCGTTCCGCCGCATCTACATCGCGAGCTTTCCGCTGTTCCTCGCGGCCGCAGTCATCGCCCGCCTGGTTGCCCCGCTGGCTTCCGGCCGCACCGCGGGCCAGCGCAGGTCGGTTTTCGGGGAGGCCAAGGCACTCGCCGATTCCACGATTCCGTTCGCCTTCATGAAGTGAGGCGGACGGATGTGTCCGGCTCGCCGGACACCCAGTGCGTCGCGGCGGAACACCGTCGCGGCGGTTCCAGCCGCATGGCGACATGCGGTTCCGGCCCTCGGGCCAAGTAACGGAGGTCGCAAATGGCCACACCCTCGGACGCATCGTTGTCCGGGCTGACCGAAGGAGAAGCCAGGGAGTTCCACAGCATATTCATGTCGAGCTTCCTGATGTTCGTCGCGGTCGCCATCGTCGCGCACATTCTCGCGTGGCTGTGGCGCCCGTGGCTTCCGCCGGAGGGCGGCTACGCGTCGGTGATGACCGACGTGCAATTCGCCGCGGCCCAACTGCTGACGTTCGTAGGATAGGAGCGGAACACATGTGGAGAATGTGGCTCCTCTTCGATCCTCGGCGGACGCTGGTGGCGCTCTTCACCTTCCTGTTCGTCCTCGCCCTGCTGATCCACTTCATCCTGCTGAGCACCGACCGGTTCAACTGGCTGGAAGGCCCGTCGCCGCGGGCGAGCTCGGTGGAGGTGTCGGTGGTGATGCCGGCCTAGACGCAACTGCCGTTCCGGTGAACGGCTGGCGGTGGGCGTGACGGGCAGCCCCGTGATGCCCACCGCAAACAGGGGCCCGGACAACGGGCACGTCGCAAGTCTTCAGGAGAAGGACGGCGCAGATGGCCATGCTCAGCTTCGAACGCAAGTACCGCGTCAGGGGAGGCACCCTGATCGGGGGCGACCTCTTCGACTTCTGGGTCGGGCCGTTCTATGTCGGCTTCTTCGGCGTCACGACCCTGTTCTTCACGGCGCTCGGCACCGCGCTGATCATCTGGGGCGCGGCACTCGGGCCGACATGGAACGTCTGGCTGATCTCGATCGCGCCGCCCGATCTCAGCTACGGCCTGGCTCTCGCCCCGCTGAAGGAAGGAGGCCTGTGGCAGATCATCACCATCTGCGCGATCGGTGCCTTCGTCTCATGGGCTTTGCGCGAGGTCGAGATCTGCCGCAAGCTCGGCATCGGCTACCATGTTCCGTTCGCCTTCTCGGTGGCGATCTTCGCCTATGTGGCGCTGGTGGTGATCCGGCCGCTGCTGCTCGGCGCCTGGGGGCACGGATTTCCCTACGGCATCATCAGCCATCTCGATTGGGTGTCGAACGTCGGCTACCAGTACCTGCACTTCCACTACAATCCCGCCCACATGATCGCCGTGACGTTCTTCTTCACGACGACGCTGGCCTTGTCCCTGCACGGGGCGGTGATCCTGTCGACGCTCAATCCCGGCCCCGGCGAGACGGTCAAGACGCCGGAGGACGAGAACACCTATTTCCGCGACACCATCGGCTACTCGATCGGCCCGCTCGGCATCCATCGCCTCGGATTGTTCCTGGCGCTGAACGCCGGCTTCTGGAGCGCCGTGTGCATCATCATCAGCGGACCGTTCTGGACGCGCGGCTGGCCCGAATGGTGGGGCTGGTGGCTCAACCTGCCGATCTGGCGCTGAGCCTCGGGGAGGGCGAGACATGAGCGAGTATCAGAACATCTTCACCCGCGTTCAGGTGCGTGGCCCGCTCTATGCCGGCACGCCGCTGGAGCGCGGCACGATGGGCCGCGAGAAGGGGGCCGGCTTCGTCCACCTGCTCGGCCGTTTCGGCGACGCCCAGATCGGGCCGATCTATCTCGGCTGGACGGGCATCGCCTCGCTGTTCTGCGGCTTCGTCGCCATCGAGATCATCGGGCTCAACATGTGGGCCTCGGTGAACTGGGATCCGATCCAGTTCATCCGCCAACTGCCGTGGCTCAGCCTCGAGCCGCCGCCGCCGGAGCGCGGCCTGTGCGTCATCTGCCCGCTCAACGAAGGCGGCTGGTGGCAGCTGGCCGGCTTCTTCCTGACCGCCTCCATCCTGCTGTGGTGGGTCAGGATGTACCGGCGTGCGCGTGCGCTGAAGATGGGCACCCATGTGGCCTGGGCCTTCGCCTCGGCGATCTGGCTCTACCTGGTGCTGGGCTTCATCCGGCCGCTGTTGATGGGAAGCTGGAGCGAGGCGGTACCGTTCGGGATCTTCCCGCATCTCGACTGGACCGCGGCTTTCTCGATCCGCTACGGTAATCTGTTCTACAACCCCTTCCACATGCTCTCGATCGTCTTCCTGTACGGCTCGACGCTCCTGTTCGCCATGCATGGTGCGACGATCCTGGCGGTCAGCCGCTACGGCGGCGAGCGCGAGATCGAGCAGGTGGTCGACCGCGGCACGGCCGCGGAACGGGCGGCGCTGTTCTGGCGCTGGACGATGGGCTTCAACGCGACGATGGAATCGATCCACCGCTGGGCCTGGTGGTTCGCCGTGCTCTGCCCGCTGACCGGCGGGATCGGCATCCTGCTCACCGGAACCGTCGTCGACAACTGGTACCTCTGGGGCGTCAAGCACAGCATCGCGCCGTCCTATCCGGCAGTCTTCGGGCCGATCGGCGATCCCTCCGCGATCCAGGGAGCAGGACAATGAAACTCACCCTCACACTCCTCGGCATCGTCGTGGCGAGCCTGCTCGGCATCGCGATGATGACCACCTGGGAACGCCCGCCGATGGACTCGACCCAGCTCGGCTTCCGCGGCACAGGCATGGTGGAGATCACCAATCCGAGGCTCGACGCCAAGGCCGCGGCGATGCGCCCGGCCATCCCCGAACCGCTGCCGCCGGCCGACGACGAGGGCGGGCCGCGCGCGGGGGAAATCTACGAGAACGTCCAGGTGCTGGGCGATCTCACCGAAGGCCAGTTCATCCGCCTGATGAGCGCCATGACGGAATGGGTCGCTCCGCAGGAAGGCTGCGGCTATTGCCACAATCTCGAGAACCTGGCTGAGGACGCGCCCTATACCAAGATCGTCGCGCGGCGGATGCTGCAAATGAACCGCCATATCAACAATGACTGGACCGATCATGTCAGGGAGACCGGCGTCACCTGCTACACCTGCCATCTCGGCAAGCCGGTGCCCGCGAATATCTGGTTCCGCAACGAGGGACCGCCTCAGGCCAGGGGCATGGCCGCCAGCCGCGATGGCCAGAACCTCGCCTCACCGACGGTCGGGCTGACGTCGCTGCCCTACGATCCGTTCAGCGGGCTGCTCGACTACGCCAACCGGATCCGTGTCGTGGGCGCCTCGGCCTTGCCGCAGGGCCCGGGGGCCTCGATCAGGCAGACCGAGACCACCTACGGGCTGATGATCCACATGTCGGAGGCTCTCGGGGTCAATTGCACCTTCTGCCATAACGCCCAGTCGTTCACGACGTGGAGCACAAGCCGGCCGCAGCGCGTGACGGCCTTCCATGGCATCGCAATGGTCCGCGATCTCAACATGCAATACCTGCAGAGCCTGCAGGACGTGTTTCCCGCGGAACGTCTGGGGCCGACGGGTGACGTCGCCAAGATCAACTGCGCCACCTGCCATGCGGGTCAGAACAAGCCGCTCGGCGGGGTGAGCCTGCTCAAGGACTACCCGGAACTGAATTGATCCTGGCGGCACCGTTCGACCCGGATGGAAATCCGTCCGACGCCTGCAGGCGTACCATTTGCGCAGGCAATATCCGGAGCCCGCTCCGTTGCAACTTCAGGGAGAGCGTCACGTGCGCGAATTGCTGTACATCGCCCTGACGGCATATGTGGCGACGACCATCGGTGCGCATGCCTTCGATCCCGGCGACGCGGACCAGGGCGAGAAGAACTTCCGCCAGTGCCAGGCCTGCCACATGGTCGGTCCACAGGCAAAGAACCGCACCGGACCCATCCTGAACGGCATTGTCGGCCGCCCTGTCGCCTCTGAACCAGGGTTCAACTATGGGAAGGGCATCAAGACCTTTGCCGAAGGCGGAAAGGTCTGGGACGAGGACATGATCTTCGAATATCTGAAGGATCCGTCTGCCTTTATCGGCGGGCCGTCGAAGATGGCGATGAAGTTCCCAGACGAGACGTTCCGTCGCGATGTCGTGACCTATCTGGCGCAGATTGGCGCGGACGGCCAGCGTACCCAGTAGCACCGCTGCCCACCCTCCGGGCGCGTTCGCGACCGACGCATCGATCGTTCAAGCGGGCTCACCGGGGCCTGTTCAGATGCGGCTTCGCCCCGCGGCGGGTGCAAACCTGGTCAGCCGTGACGGGCAAAGGCAATGGTCGCCTCGCCGAGCAGGACGCCGAATTTCGACATGCGAGCGCGATTGATCACCAGGTCGCCGACCCTGAAGAAGCGGTCGTCGAAACGCATGCGCCAGATCCGGCCTGAAACCGGCAGGTCGATCGCATAGCGCCATTCGATGTGGTCGGGCGCAATCCTGCCGTGCGCCAAGCCGACGATATCGTCAGCGGTGCCGACATAGCGATCTTCGCCGATCGTGCTGATGCGCCAGATGCGCCGTTCGCGGCGACCGTCGTCGTAGACGAATCGCTCGTCGAGGATGAAGTCCTGCGCCTCGGCATAACCGTCGATCTCGGCGATGAACCGCGCCCGGACGTTGCCGAACCGGTCCTGGAAGATGCCGTGGGCGCGCGTGCGTCCCAGAAGCGCGGTCTCGATGCGGAACGGCTCACCATCGATCGGGCGCATCATGTTCATGCCGGCCCCCTTGCGCGCCGCGCTCTGGCCCCACCAGCCGCCCTTTCGCGTCAAGCAATTGAATCCACGTCCATATTACGAGATCGATGTGACTTCGGATCACGCCGGGCTCAGCGATTGTCGGCGAAATGACGCCGGTGGAGATCGACGAGATGGGCAACGAGCGACAGCGACAGGAACAGGATTGTCCAGCCTGCCGCGGCATCGGCGAGAACGCTCCTGAGCGCCAGCACCAGACAGGCACCCGCGGCGAGACTCGGCACGACGTCGCGCGCGGCGCGGGCCATCCCGCCGTTGCGGCCAAGCAGCACGACCAGGGCCAGCGCCTCCGCAGCAATGACGCCGAGCACGATGTCGACGAACAGCACCATGGCGGCGGATCGTCGCCGGCCCGGTCAGCCGCACGCCCGGACGGGACCGACGCCGGCCGGCCTCATGGCGACACGAGCCGCATCAGATGCGCCATGTCCTTGAAGAAGATGCGCAGATGCGCTCCGGGCCGGCGTCGCACCAGCTGCTTCTCCATATAGGCCGACCAGGTCAGCGCCTGGACATCGGGATCGCGGCAGATGCTGACGAATCGCTCGCGTCGGCTGTCGCTGACATACCAGAAGCGCTGCATGATCCGGAGGATCCAGAAGACCCTGCCGTGCAGCCGCATGAATCGTCTGCGCGCCGTCGCGAGCGCCCGGGGGTTTCCGGTGGCAAGACACTCGGCAACAGCTTCTGCAGCGAGGCGTCCCCCGAGCATCGCGTAATAGATGCCCTCGCCGGAAGCTGGCGCGACGACGCCGGCTGCATCGCCGGCCAGGACGACGTTGCGGCCGTCGTCCCATCTTCGCAGCGCTCGCAACGGAATCGGCGCGCCCTCGCGGCGGACCGTCTCGCAGCCTGCCAGGCCCGCCGTCAGCCGGAGCTCGGTCACCGCCTCACGCAGCGAGAAGCCCTTGACGGCAGTCCCGGTGCCGACGCTGGCGGTGTCGCCGTGCGGAAACACCCAGCCGTAGAAGTCGGGTGACAGGCGGCCCTGGTAATAGACGTCGCAGCGCCCGCCGTCATAGCCGGGAAGACCGGGGGGCACACGGACGATCTCGTGATAGGCGAAGACGTACGGCACCCTGCCCTCGCGCGGCAGGGCCGTGCGGGCGACCGCAGAGGCTGCACCGTCGGCGCCGATCACCAGTCGCGCGCGCACCGTCGTCATGCTACCGGCGGCATCGCGATAGGTGACGCGCACGGTGCCATCCGGATCGCGGCTCAGATCCTCGAAGGTGCCGGTGCGCCGCTCGGCGCCGGCCGCGCGGGCCCGCTCCCGCAGCCATTCGTCGAAGATCTCGCGATCGACCATGCCGACGTAGCCGCCGGCCGCAATCGGCATGTCAACCTCCCGCGAGCTGGGCGCGACGATGCGGGCCGACGTCACGCGGGCGACCAACAGGGATTCGGGAATGGCGAACTCGCGGATCAGACGGGGCGGTACCGCGCCCCCGCAAGGCTTGATGCGGCCGGCCCTGTCGAGGAGCAGCACCGCGTGGCCGAGCCGTGCCAGATCCGCGGCGGCAGTCGCACCGGCCGGTCCGCCGCCCGCCACCACGACATCGAACGCTTCAGGTCCGTACATCGCTTCCTCCCTGCAGGATCGCCGGTCCGATCGCGCCGCGACGCGGCGGTGCGACGATGGCCCGGCCGATCCGCATGGCCAGCCCGGCCGACACCAGGAACAGCAGCGCCTCGAGCGCAAACACCGTCGCGTAGGCTGCAGCCGGTGCCTCGAGGACAAGGCGCAGGATGTCCACAACAGCTGTTCCGGCGAATCCGCCGAGACCGAAGGCAATCGCCTGCGCCGCGCCCCAGAGACCCATGCGGATACCCTCGCGCGGCAGATTGCCGATGCTCGCCAACCCCATCATCGATCCGATGGCAGCGACGGCGAAGACCCCGTTGGCGGCGCCCAGCATGAAGACGTTTGCAGTCAGCGGCCAGCCGAGCCCCACCGAGCCACCGAGCGACAGCAGTGCCAGAGCCAGCGCCGAAGCAACACAGCCGCCGATGGTCCAGCCACGCAACGTGCCAAGGCGCCCCCGCCAGATGCCTGAACAGGCAAGCGCGACGGCGATCATGCCGACGAACACGCCGCCGTGCTGGATCCCGGACAGCTGGGTCGACTGGCCGGGCGTCATGCTGAAGACCGCGCCGGCAAACGGCTCCAGAACGAGATCCTGGGCACTGTAGGCCAGCATCGACACGAAGACGAAGATCGCGAAACGCCGCGAATCTGGCTCTGTCCACACCTGGCGGAGGGCATCTGCAAAGCGGCCGGCCACAACCGTCCGCGGTGGAACGACAGCCGTCGCCGGCCCTTCCACCCGCCACAGCGCGACGATTGTGACGAGGACGGCGACCAGCGATACCGTTGCCGTGACGACCACCAGACGCCCGACGGAGAACGGATCGAGGAAGTGCCCGGCAAGCGTCGCGGTCATGACGAAGCCTGCGATCATCATCAGCCAGACGATGGTGGCCGCCGGAGCGCGCCGGGCGGGATCGACGCGAGCGGCGAGAAGCGCCAGCAGGTTGGTACCCGACGCACCGACGCCGATTCCGACGAGCAGGAAGGCCAGGACGGCAACGCAGAGTCCGGCAAACGGACGGGTCCCGATCATCGCGGTGCCGACCGCCGCCAGCGTGCCGCCGGCGGCCAGCACGCCCATGCCGCCCAGGATCCATCCGCTGCGCCGGCCACTCGTGTCCGATCCGTAGCCCCACCGCGGCCTGAGGATCTGGACGCCATAATGCATGGCGACGAGGGCACCCGGCAGGACCGCCGGAAGGGCGAGTTCGACGACCATGACGCGATTGATGGTCGATGTGGTGAGCACCACGATCGCGCCAAGCGCCGTCTGCACGAGGCCGAGGCGAAGGATCGCGATCCAGCCAAGCGCAGCAACCCCGCTCATGGCCGCGATCCGATCATGCCGGAACCTGAATCGGCCGGACAGCGAAGGCGCTGGCGAGCATCGCCAGAACGAACAGCGAGGTGCCGGTCGCATTGTAGAGCGCGGCGCGTTGGCGGGGGCGCTCGAGCAGCTTGCGCAGGGGAAACAGAAGGACCGCCATCAGCACGACCTGCCCGACGAGCAACGCGGCGACGATCGCCGCGTGCACGGGCCGGCCCCAGGCGAGGAGCAGGCAAATCACCACAAGCTGGGGAACAGCCATCACGAGGCAGGCCAGCCGCGTCGCCGCCGCCACGCCAAGCCTGACCGGCAGCGAGCCGACGCCCATGCGTCTGTCGCCGCCGACCGATTTGAAGTCGTTGAGGGTCATGATGCCGTGCGCGCCAATGCTGAACAGCAGCGCCAGCCAGACGACGCGCCAGTCGGGCATGGCGGCCGCCATCACGGCTGCTCCCGTGAACCACGGCAGCCCCTCGTAGCAGAGGCCGACCGCGGCATTGCCGAACCAGCCGTTCTGCTTGAGGCGGAATGGCGGAGCGCTGTAGGCCCAGGCCAGTGCGAGCCCGATCAGCGCGGCGCCGAGCACCCATGGTCCGAGCATGGCCGCCACCAGCAGCGACAGGCCCGACCAGATGATCGCGACATAGAGTCCCCACAGGCCGGGCATCCGGCCCGATGGTATCGGCCGACCGGGCTCGTTGAGCGCATCGACATGGCGATCGAACCAGTCATTGACCGCCTGACTGGTGGCACAGAGCAGCGGTCCGGCCAGCAGCAAGCCGGCGGCGACCAGCCAGAACCGGCCGAGGATGTCGCCACCGCTCGACACGACGCCGCAGCCGAAGGCCCACATCGGGGCGAACCAGGTGATGGGCTTGAGGAGTTCCAGCACCGCCGACGGGGCGGGCCGCTCCGGCGCCCGAATGGAGATGGCGAGGCGCGTCATGAACTGACGCTACAGTTGACATATGTAACTGTCAATTATAATTGACATACCACTCGCATGGCTCATCGGCTGGCCCGGCAACGAAGATCCGGGTGACGACTATCCTGGGCGACGACCATCCGCGAGTCGCCGGAAGCGCCGTCGAGAGCACGCGGTATCAGGAGCGTATCAGGAGTCGAGCTCGCCGAGTCCGTAGCGGCGCAGCTTGGCGTAGAAGCTCTGCCGGCTGAGGCCGAGCATCTGGGCCGCCGAAGCGCGGTTGTCGCGGGTCAACCGCAGCGACGCCTCGATGCACAGCTTCTCGATGACGTCGGTGGCCTCGCGCACGAGGTCCTTCAGCGGAACACGCCCGACCAGTTCGGTCAGCTGGTCGACGGAGTGCGGCAACCCATGCGGAACGCCGTTCAGTTCCCGTGTCGAGCGGCCCACATAGCGGATGATGAAGCCGAGACACGGTGCGTCGCCGTCCGGCACGGACACCGCCGTGATCTCCACGTCCTCCCGCCCTTCGTACTCGCCGCGGATGAACGTCGAGAAGTTGCGCAGCGAACCGTGTTCGCGAAGATTGCTCAACAGCGAATTGGCATCGATCGAGCCGCGGCCGAGCCAGCGCTCGAGCGAATGTCCCTTCGCCTGGTCCTCGGTGGCGAGCTGGGTGAGGTCGAGGAAGGCGGCGTTGCAGGCCAGCACCCTGAGTTCGGGATCGGTGACCACGAAGCCGTCCGGCAGGCCCTGCATGACGCCCTGCAGCAAGGAATTGTGCTTGGGCGCGACGATCGCCGTCTCGTCGTGCGGCAGCGACAGGCGGACGAGATAGTAAGCCGATTCCTCGCGCCGGAAGATCGACGCGGAGACCATGCAGGGCCCGCGATTGTCGCGCAGACAGGCCGCAACCGGGTCGGAATGCCCGGAGGAGTGGAGCGTGGCGAACATCCGCTCGACCGAGCGGGCGCTGTCAGCGTCGAGCAAGTCCGTGAAGCTGCGCCCGACGGTGCGATCCTGACTGCGCTGCAGCACGTCGAGGGCCGCCGGATTGACCTCCTGAACCTTGCCCGTGGTCGCGTTGACGATGACAACCGGCTCCGAGGCGAGCTGGAACAACAGCCGATACCTCGTTTCCGCATGCCTGAGGCGGGCGTATTCGCGTTCCATCGTCTGCTGGACTTCCACAAGTCGCTGCTGCAGGGCGGCAAGAGCAACCAGATCGCGGCCTAGGGCCAGGATCCTATCACCTCTCAGGCGCCGAGCGAGATACCGAACCGGAATGTCCGGCCCGGAACCCGCGGGATGGTTGACCTGACGCCAGCGCGCCGGATCGCCGGCAAGCGCGGCATTCACCATCTCCACCACTTTCGGGCGGCTCTCGACCGTCACGATATCGATCCAGTTGCGGCCGCGCCAGCTCTGCGGCTCCAGCCGAGACGCGTCCTCGCTGCTGCAGGCGACATCGCAGATCGTGCCATCCGGCTCCAGAATAAGCGCGACATCCGCAGCCTCCTCGACGAGGAGGCCGATCGTTTCTGGGTCCAGATCACTGAAGGCGGCTGCCGGCGACCTGAACGAAACCCTGCCATTGCGCGAGGCCACGCTTTCCATTGTGCCTCCAGTTCATTGGGCCAGTTCCGTCTCTAGCATCGGCCCTCCACGGCACCAACCATAATTTCCGCAACCCTGACGGCCTCGCGGGCATCGCGGGCCATCGCGTCCGCCCCGACGCGTGCGACCCAGTCAGGGTGGTCGACGAAGACCCTGCCGCCAACGAGGATGCCGACGCCCTGATTGCGCGACTCCCGGCGGATCATCCTGATCACGCCCTCGAGCTGTTGGACAAGACTGTCGGCGCTGATCGACAGGCCGACCAAGGCGAACCAGTCGCGCCGCACGGCTCCCATCAGCTCCTTGCTGGACATCGCCGGCCCTCCGACCACGTCCCATCCGGCCCGCCGCAGAAATGATTCGACGAGGAAGATGCCCAGCGTGTGCTGCTCGCCCGGCATCGCCACCAGCATCGCCCGGCGTGTATCGCCGGACGACACCACCCCCTCGGCCTCGAATGCCGGGGCATGATGGGGCGCGATCTGCTGGAGGCGGGCCAGGCCGATGGTAACGTCGGCGAAGCTGCACAGATCCGCCTTCCACATCTCGCCGAGCAGCTTGGCGGCCGGCGTGATCAGATCGATGTAGATCGACTCGAGCGTCACTCCCTGCGCCTTCATCGCCTCGATATAGGCCTCGCCGATCGAACTGTCATGCAGCAGCACGATCCGGGTCAGCTCGGCCACCGCCTCCGCGCCCGGCTTCCGTTCGGGCGCGGGAGCCGGGCGCAGGCCAGGTTCTTCGGCATGGGCGAGCAGCAAACGAGGTATGACTTCGGAGGCAATCGCCTTCTCGAGATTGGCCTTCCAGCGGACCGAGGCCCGGCGACCGGGCGCTTGACCAGCCCCACCCAATCCCTCGTCCAGACAGTCGCTGTAAAGGTCGCTTATACAGCCGTCCGCAATGTGTGGGTCGGGGCCGCCGTCGTCGTTCATTGCCCACCTCCCTCGCCCGCCGCCAGCAGGCCCCCGTCCGGATGGGTATAACTTATTGTTTTTCTTCTTCTTTTATGAAACCGCCCCTGCAGCTGCAAGGACAACCCCATGCCGGAGGTAGTGACTACGATAGCGCCAAGTTGCCGCAGCAGGAAGACGATTCTGGCAAAAATCGGTCGCGAGTGTAAATCTACATGTACGTAAACATAGATTGACACTCGTTGGAGGCGTTCGTAGAGTCGCGGTGTCGCATTCCGGCGACCAACACAAACGTCCAAAGGGGCGCATCCGATGCAAAGGCGCGCGGACACTGGTCGCACTGGCGGCCCGCTCTACACCCCGCAGGAGCGACTGCGCCGTGACGCCTCCCCCTGGACGACCGTGCAGGCCGTTCTCGCCCCCCTGCAGTTCGTTGTGTTCCTTGCGAGCCTCGTGCTGGTCGTGCGCTATCTGGCGACCGGCGAGGGCTATTCGGCCGCCGTGATCTCGGTCGTGACGAAGACGCTCGTCCTGTACGTGATCATGGTCACCGGCTCGATCTGGGAAAAGGCGGTGTTCGGACGCTGGCTGTTCGCCCCGGCCTTCTACTGGGAAGACGTGTTCTCGATGCTGGTTCTGGCCCTGCACACCGCCTATCTGGCGGCGCTTGCGGCCGGCGTCGGCGGACCTCGCCAACAGATGCTGCTGGCGCTCGCTGCCTACGCCGCCTACGTCGTCAACGCCGTCCAGTTCCTGATCAAGCTGAGAACCGCCCGCCGCGAGGCGCCGACGCCCGGTGGCCGGGCCGGTGAGGTGACGGCATGACCGCGGCGGCCGCCATCGCCTGCCGCGACGCCGCGCCGCTGGCGATCCTGCGCGAGCGCGGCCAGCGCGAGGTGTTCTGCGGGCTCACCGGTATCGTATGGCTGCACCGCAGGATCCAGGATGCGTTCTTTCTCGTCGTGGGATCGCGCACCTGCGCGCATCTGCTGCAATCGGCGGCGGGCGTGATGATCTTCGCCGAACCGCGCTTCGCCACCGCCGTCATGGAGCAACGCGACCTCGCCGGTCTCGCCGACACTCACGACGAGCTCGAACGGATCGTTGCCCGGCTCATCGAGCGGCGCCCGGACATCCGGCTGCTGTTTCTTGTCGGCTCCTGCCCATCCGAGGTCATCAAGCTCGACCTCGCCAGGGCGGCGGCGCGGCTCTCGGTCCGGTATGCGCCGCAGGTCAGGATCCTCGCCTACTCGGGCAGCGGCATCGAGACGACCTTCACCGAGGGCGAGGATGCCTGCCTCGCCGCGCTGGCGGCCGAACTGCCGGCATCGGAAGGCGCCAGCACCCGGTCGCTGATGGTCGTCGGCGCGCTCGCCGACGTGGTCGAGGACCAGTTCCGGCGAATCTTCGCAGAGCTCGACATCGGCCCGGTGCATTTCCTGCCGCCGCGCCGCTGCGCCGACCTTCCGCCGGTCGGTTCGGGCACGCGGCTGCTTCTGGCGCAGCCCTTCCTCAACGAGACGACGCGCGTTCTCGAAGGCCGCGGCGCGCGCCGGCTGTCGGCGCCCTACCCGCTCGGCGCGGACGGTACCGCGGCGTGGCTTGCTGCCGCAGCAAGGGACTTCGCGGTACCGGCGGCAAGGTTCGAGGCGGTCATCCGGCCGGCACGGGAACGGGCGCGCCGCGCGCTGCTGCCGCATCGCGACAGGCTGCAGGGCCGGCGGATCTTCCTGTTTCCGGACTCCCAGCTCGAACCGCCGCTCGCCCGTTTCCTGGCGGGCGAACTGGGAATGCGGATCGTCGAGATCGGAACCCCCTATCTCAACACGCGCCTGCTGGACGCCGAGCTGCCACTGCTGCCGGCCGAGACGCTGGTGAGCGAGGGGCAGGACGTCGACCGGCAGCTGGACCGTTGCCGTGCCGCAGCGCCCGATCTGGTGGTCTGCGGCCTCGGTCTCGCCAATCCGCTCGAGGCCGAGGGCTTCACGACGAAATGGTCGATAGAGCTCGTCTTCACGCCAATCCAGGGGTTCGAGCAGGCCGGCGATCTCGCCGAGCTGTTCTCCAGACCCCTGCTGCGCCGCACACGGCTGGAGGTGTGAGGATGAAACTCACCGTATGGACCTACGAAGGACCGCCCCATGTCGGCGCCATGCGCGTCGCGACCGCGATGGACGGGGTGCACTACGTGCTGCATGCGCCGCAGGGCGACACCTATGCCGATCTGGTGTTCACCATGATCGAGCGGCTCGGCAAGCGCCCGCCGGTGACCTACACGACGTTTCAGGCCCGCGACCTCGGCGCGGACACGGCGAACCTCTTCAAGACCGCGACCCGCGAGGCCTGCGACCGGTTCCGCCCCGACGCCATCATCGTTGGCGCGTCGTGCACGGCGGAGCTGCTGCAGGACGATCCCGGCGGCCTCGCCAGGACGCTGGGTCTGCCGGTGCCGGTCATCCCGCTCGAACTCCCCTCCTACCAGCGCAAGGAGAACTGGGGCGCTTCCGAGACCTTCTACCAGCTGGTGCGGGCGATGTGCCAAGCCGAAGTCGCGCCACCGCGCGCCGACCGCGCCGACCGCGCCGGACGGCCTGTCTGCAACATCCTCGGGCCGACGGCGCTGGGTTTCCGGCATCGCGACGACGTCGCGGAGGTGCGGGGCCTGCTGGCGTCGCTCGGGATCTCGGTCAACGTGACTGCACCGCAGGGAGCTCGCCCGACCGACCTCGCCAGACTGCCGGAGGCCGATTTCAACGTGGTGCTCTACCCCGAGATCGCGGCGGTCGCGGCGCGCTGGCTCGAACGGTCGTTCGGCCAGCCCTTTACCCGGACCGTGCCGATCGGCGTCGGGGCGACCCGCGACTTCATCCGCGAGGTCGCAGCCCTCGCCGGCGTCGATCCGACACCGGCCCTCGATGATGAGCACTCGCGCCTGCCCTGGTATTCGCGCTCGGTCGATTCCACCTATCTCACCGGCAAGCGCGTGTTCGTCTTCGGCGACGCGACCCATGCGATCGCCGCCGCCCGCATCGCGCGCGAGGAACTCGGCTTCGAGGTCGTCGGCCTCGGCACCTATTCGCGCGAGTTCGCCCGCGAGGTGCGGGAGGCAGCTGGCCAGCTGGGGCTCGAGGCGCTGATCACCGACGACTATCTGGAGGTCGAGGCATGCATCGCCGACCTCCAGCCTGAGCTGGTGCTCGGCACCCAGATGGAGCGCCACATCGCCAAGCGCTTCCGCATTCCCTGCGCGGTGATCTCGGCCCCGGTCCATGTCCAGGATTTCCCGGCCCGCCGCTCGCCGCAAATGGGCTGGGAAGGCTCGAACGTCATCTTCGATTGCTGGGTGCATCCGCTGACGATGGGGCTCGAGGAGCATCTCCTGACGATGTTCCGCGAGGACCACGAATTCCACGACGCGGCCGGCCCCTCGCACCTGCAATCCGAGCAGCCCCGGGAGTCGAAACCGGCGGTCGCGCCGGTGAGCGACCTTGCCTGGTCCGGCGAAGCCGAGACGGAGCTGGCCAAGGTACCCTTCTTCGTGCGCGGCAAGGCCCGCCGCAACACCGAGCGCTTCGCGCGCGACCGGGGCCTGTCGGTCATCACGCTGGAGACGCTGTACGATGCCAAGGCGCATTTCGGGCGATAGCGCGCCCGAACGGGCGCAGAACCCGGCGGCGGTGCCGGTCAGGGTCGTCATCGTCACGCTGGACAACCATCTGGCCAGTGCCGTGGATCGCGCCGCCGTGGAACTGCGCCGTTCCATCCCCGGTCTCACGATCGACTTCCATACCGCCTCCGACTGGTCCGAGGATCCCGCGTCGCTCGAGCGCTGCAAGGCGGACATCGCCAGGGGCGACATCATCGTTGCGACAATGCTGTTCCTCGACGAGCATGTCCGGGCGATCGCACCGGCGCTCGAAGCACGACGCGAGCAGTGCGACGCGCTGCTGTGCTGCTTCTCGGCCGGCGAGATCGTCCGCCTGACCAAGGCCGGGCGCTTCTCGATGAGCACCGAGGCGCGCGGCGTGCTGGCAATGCTGAAGCGCCTGCGCGGCAGCCGCAAGGCCGGCGCCTCAAGCGGCCGCGGCCAGATGAGGATGCTGCGCCAGATCCCGCGGATGCTTCGGTTCATTCCGGGCACCGCTCAGGACGTGCGCGCCTACTTCCTGACGTTGCAATACTGGCTGGCGGGGTCGCAGGCCAACGTCGTCGGCATGGTGCGGATGCTGGTCGACCGTTATGCCGCCGGGCCGCGTGCCTGTCTGCGCGGCACGCTGCCGGCGGCGGCGCCGGAATGCTATCCCGAGACGGGTCTCTACCATCCCGACCTGACCGAACGCATCACCGACAGCGCCGGGCGCCTGCCGCGCCCGCAGGCGGCGCGCGGCACGGTCGGGCTGCTGATCATGCGCTCCTACGTGCTGGCCGGGAACACCGCCCACTACGACGCGGTGATCCGCGCCTTCGAGGCGGCCGGACTCGCCGTCGTTCCCGCCTTTGCAGCCGGTCTCGACAGCCGCCCGGCGATCGAGGCGCATTTCTTCCGGAACGGACGCAGTGCCGTCGATGCGGTCGTCTCGCTCACCGGCTTCTCTCTGGTCGGCGGTCCCGCCTACAACGATGCCCGCGCCGCCGAGGAGGTGCTCGCGCGGCTCGATGTACCTTACGTTGCCGCCCATGCCGTTGAATTCCAGACGCTGGAACAATGGGCGGCTTCGGCGCGCGGCCTGACCCCTGTCGAGGCGACGATGATGGTCGCGATCCCCGAAATCGACGGCGCCACCGGTCCGATCTTGTTCGGCGGGCGATCCGACGCGGCGTCGGCCGACATGCCCCGCGACATGCGCCCGCAGCCGGACCGAATCGACCGGCTGGTCGGGCGCATCGACCGGCTGATCACGCTGCGCCGCACGCCGGTCGCCGAGCGCCGCATCGCGATCGTGCTGTTCGGGTTCCCGCCGAATGCGGGCGCGACCGGCACCGCGGCCTATCTCGCCGTGTTCGAGTCGCTGTTCAACACGCTCACTGCGTTGCGCGGTGCAGGATACCGGATCGACATGCCGGACAGCGTCGCGGCGCTGCGCGCGGCGATCCTCGGCGGCAATGCGGAACTGTTCGGCACGGATGCCAATGTCGTCGCCCGCATCAGCGCCGACGATCACGTGCGCAACGAGCCGCACCTGGCCGAGATCGAGGCGCAATGGGGGCCGGCACCCGGCCGTCACCAGAGCGATGGCCGCTCGATCCTGGTGCTCGGGGCGCGATTCGGCAATGTTCTGGTCGGCGTGCAGCCCGCCTTCGGCTACGAGGGTGATCCGATGCGCCTGCTGTTTGAGGCAGGCTTCGCGCCGACCCATGCCTTTGCTGCGTTCTACCGCTACATCCGCGAGGACTTCGCCGCACATGCCGTCCTGCATTTCGGCACCCACGGCGCCCTCGAATTCATGCCGGGCAAGCAGGTCAGCCTATCGGCCGCGTGCTGGCCGGACCGGCTGATCGGCGATCTGCCCAACATCTATCTGTACGCCGCCAACAATCCCTCCGAGGGCACCATCGCCAGGCGGCGGTCGGCGGCCACGCTGGTCAGCTATCTCACGCCACCGGTGGCGCAGGCCGGCCTCTATCGGGGGCTGATCGACCTCAAGTCGTCGCTGCAGCGCTGGCGGGCGGGATCCGACCTTGCCGCAGGAGACCGCGACGCGCTGGCGGGCCTGATCCAGACCCAGGCCGCCGCCCTCGATCTTGCCACCGACACGCCGGCCTGGACGGCAGCCAGCGAGGCGGAGATCGCCGACCTGTGGGCGAGCCTCCTGGAACTCGAATACACGCTGATCCCGCACGGTCTGCACGTGATCGGCCGCCCTGCGAGCCCGGAGCAGCGAGCCGATCTGCTCGTCACCGTCGCGCAGGCCGCACACGGCACCGCGCTGCCGCGCGAGGCCGCGGAGGCGCTGGCCGCGGGCAGCAGCGCAGCGGACGTCGCCGACATCGCCGGAACCGCAGTGTCAGCGGACGTCGCCGAGGCGCTTGCAAGGACGGCGCGGCTGCTCGCCGAGGATCACGAGATCCCCGCGATCCTGCGCGCACTGGACGGCCGGTTCGTGCGTCCTGCGCCCGGCGGGGACCTGATCCGCACCACCGATATCCTGCCGACCGGCCGCAACCTGCACGGCTTCGATCCGTTCCGCATCCCGAGCGCCTTCGCTGTCGCGGACGGCGCCCGCCAGGCCGAGCGGCTGCTTGCCCGTCATTTCGAGGACACCGCCACGCTCCCCGAATCCGTGGCGATCGTGCTGTGGGGTACCGACAATCTGAAGACCGAGGGCGGCCCGATCGCCCAGGCGCTGGCGCTGATCGGCGCGCGACCACGCTTTGACAGCTACGGCCGGCTCGCCGGCGCCGAACTGATCCCGCTGGAGGCGCTGGGACGCCCCCGGATCGACGTGGTGATGACGCTGTCGGGGATCTTCCGTGACCTGCTGCCGCTGCAGACCCGGCTGTTGGCGGAAGCCTGTCTGCTCGCCGCGGAGGCCGACGAGCCGCCCGACCAGAATTTCGTCCGCAAGCACGCCCTCGCCTACCAGGCGACCCAGGGCTGCGACCTCGAGACGGCGGCGCTGCGCGTGTTCTCCAACGCCGACGGTGCGTACGGCTCGAACGTCAATCACCTGATCGACACCGGCTCCTGGGATAACGAGGACCAGCTCGCGGAGACCTACTCGGCCCGCAAGTGCTTCGCCTACGGCCGCACCGGCAAGCCGGTCCGCCAACCCGAGCTGCTCGAGGCAGTCCTCGCCAATGTCGAGCTGACCTATCAGAACCTCGAATCCGTCGAGCTCGGCGTCACCACCGTCGATCACTACTTCGACAGTCTCGGCGGGATCAGCCGCTCGATCGCACGCGCCCGCGGCGCCAGCGTGCCCGTCTATATCGGCGACCAGACGCGCGGCGGCGGACGGGTGCGCACGCTCGCCGAGCAGGTGGCCCTGGAGACGCGAACGCGGGCGCTGAACCCGAAATGGTACGAGGGCATGCTGTCGCACGGTTACGAGGGCGTCCGCCAGATCGAGGCGCATGTCACCAATACGCTGGGCTGGTCGGCAACGACCGGTCAGGTCGCGCCGTGGGTCTACGAACAGCTCACCCGCACCTTCGTGCTCGATCCGAAGATGCGCGCGCGTCTCGCCGCGCTCAATCCCAAGGCGTCGTCGCGGGTCGCCAACCGGCTGATCGAGGCGCACGAGCGGGCCTACTGGACGCCGGACGAATCGACGCTGTCCGCGCTTCGCGACGCGGGCGACGAACTCGAGGACAGGCTGGAAGGCCTGCAGGCGGAGGCTGCCGCATGACCACCGTGCTCGACCGCTATGGACCCGCCCGCTACCGCCGCGACGACGGCGACGGCAGCGTCCAGGTGAAGCTCGATCCCGCGATCCGGATCGAGACCGCCAAGGTGTTCGCCGTCTACGGCAAGGGCGGCATCGGCAAGAGCACCACGTCGTCAAACCTGTCGGTCGCCTTCTCCAAGCTCGGCAAGCGCGTGCTGCAGATCGGCTGCGACCCGAAGCACGATTCGACGTTCACGCTGACCAAGCGGCTGGTGCCGACCGTCATCGATGCGCTGGAATCGGTGGAGTTCCACTCCGAGGAGCTGCGCGTCGAGGACTTCGTGTACGAAGGCTACAATGGCGTCATGTGCGTCGAGGCGGGTGGACCGCCGGCCGGCACTGGCTGCGGTGGCTACGTCGTCGGGCAGACCGTCAAGCTGCTCAAGGAGCACCATCTGCTCGAGGATACCGACGTGGTGATCTTCGATGTGCTGGGCGACGTGGTGTGCGGCGGCTTCGCCTCGCCGCTGCAGCATGCGGAGCGGGCGCTGATCGTCACGGCGAACGACTTCGACTCGATCTTCGCGATGAACCGCATCGTCGCGGCAATCCAGGCCAAGTCGCGGAACTATGACGTCCGGGTCGGCGGCGTGATCGCCAACCGCAGCGCCGGGACCGACGAGATCGACCGGTTCAACGCTGCCACCGGCCTGCAGCGGCTCGCGCATTTCCCGGATCTCGACGAAATCCGCCGCAGCCGCCTGAAGAAGGCGACCCTGTTCGAGATGGAGCCGACCCCCGCGCTCGAGGCCGTTAAGGCCGAATATCTGCGGCTTGCGGCGCGTCTCTGGGCGGGGACGGAGGCGCTCGACGCGCGACCCATGAAGGACCGTGAGATCTTCGATTTCCTGGGGTTCGACTGATGCTTGGCCAAGGCTACGTCTGCCGTCGCGGCGAACTGGAAACCTACTTCGACCGAACCGCGGCCGACGCCTGGTCGCGGCTGACCTCGGACGCGCCGGTCGGGCGGATCCGCGCCACGGTCCGGGCGGGCCGGGAGCGAATGCGGCAGACGCTGCTCGCCTGGATGCCCGCTGACCTGTCTGGCTGCCGGCTGCTCGATGCCGGCTGCGGCACCGGAGCGCTGGCCATCGAGGCAGCACGGCGGGGAGCCGACGTGGTGGCCGTCGACCTGTCGGCAACACTGATCCGGATCGGCCGCGAGCGGATGCCCGACATGCGGCTTGCTGGTCGCGTCGATTTCCGCGTCGGCGACATGCTCGATGCGCGCTTCGGCCGGTTCGATTACGTGGTGGCGATGGACTCGCTGATCCACTACCGCAGCGAGGATCTCGCCCAGATGCTGGCCCGGCTCGCGGACCGCAGTCGCTTCGGCGTGCTGTTCACGGTGGCGCCGCGCACGCCGGTGCTGGCGGCCATGCATGCGGTCGGCCGGCTGTTCCCGCGCGGCAACCGCGCGCCCGCGATCGTTCCAGTCAGCGATCGTGCGCTGCGGCGGGCGATCCGCTCGACCCGCCTGCTGGATGCCTGGCGGATCGGCCGGACTGCGCGGGTCGCCAGCGGCTTCTATACCTCGCAGGCCATGGAGCTGGTCCCGGGATGAGACGGGTCAATGACAGCCTTGCACGGCTGTGGCTCGGGGTCGGGCAACGGTTCCTGCCATTCGCCGATGCCGCCACGACCGAGCTGCCGCTCGGACGGCTGCTCCGGCTGTCGCTGTTCCAGGTCTCCGTCGGTATGGCGGTCGTCCTGTTGAACGGCACGCTCAACCGGGTGATGATCGTCGAACTGAACGTTCCGGCCTGGCTGGTGGCGACGATGGTGGCCCTGCCGCTGGTGTTCGCCCCGGCCCGCGCGCTGATCGGCTTCAAGTCCGACACGCACCGCTCACTGCTCGGCTGGAAGCGCGTTCCCTACATCTGGTTCGGTACGCTGCTGCAGTTCGGCGGCTTCGCCATCATGCCGTTCGCGCTGCTGGTGCTGTCCGGCGAGGGGCACGGCGCCGCAATCTACGGCCAGATCGGGGCGGCGCTCGCCTTCCTGCTGGTCGGGGCGGGTCTGCATACGGTGCAGACCGCCGGCCTGGCCCTTGCAACCGATTTGGCGCCGGCCCGTGCGCGGCCGAGGGTTGTGGCGCTGCTCTACGTGATGCTGCTGGCCGGCATGGTGACGAGTTCACTCGTCTTCGGCGCAGCGCTGCGCGATTTCAGCCCGACCCTGCTCGTGCAGGTCGTCCAGGGCGCGGCCGTGCTGACGATGGGCCTCAACCTGATCGCGCTGTGGAAGCAGGAGCCGCGAAATCCCGAGGCGACCGCGTCGGGGCGCGTCCGGCCGACCTTCCGACAGGCCTGGGCGAGCTTCTCCCGGACGGCCAGCCCGCAGCGCCTGCTCGTCGCGGTCGGGCTCGGGACCGCGGCATTCTCGATGCAGGACATCCTGCTCGAACCCTATGGCGGCGAGATCCTCGGCCTGTCGGTCGGCGCGACCACGGTGCTGACCGCCCTGCTGGCAGGCGGGACACTGACCGGGTTTGCGCTCGCGGCACGGTCGCTCGGGCGCGGCGGCGATCCGCATCGCATCGCCGCACTGGGCGCGCTGGCCGGCATCGGTGCATTCACCCTGGTCATCCTCGCCGGCGCGATCGACTCCGCCGCGGTGTTCCGTGCCGGCACGGCGATGATCGGCTTCGGTGCCGGGCTTTTCGGGGTCGGCACGCTGATCGCCGCGATGGATCTCGCCGGCGAGGGCACCGCGGGAATGACGCTCGGCGCCTGGGGGGCGGTCCAGGCCACCGCCGCCGGCCTCGGCATCGCGGCCGGCGGCATCCTGCGCGATGTGATCGGCGGCCTTGGCACGACCGGTGTGCTCGGGCCGGCGCTGACGACGCCGGCGACCGGCTACAACTCCGTCTACGCCATCGAAATCGTCCTGCTCTTCGCAACGCTCGCGGCCATCGGACCGCTGGTGCGGCTCGTGCGCATCGACCCGATGCCGCGCGCGCCACAGCAATTCGGACTGGCCGAATTCCCTGGCTAGTCCCCGACTCGGGAGGTCTCAAATGCCAACCGGCGCCATCACAGGTCACATAGACGTCGCACAGGTCGTCCTGTACGCGTTCTGGATCTTCTTCGCGGGACTGATCTTCTACCTGCGGCGCGAGGACAAGCGCGAAGGTTATCCGATGGAGCGCTCGCCCAACGAGCGCCCGCAGCGCCCCAGCCGGGTCGGCTTCGTCGGCTTCCCGACGATGCCCTCGCCGAAGACCTTCCTGCTCGCCCACGGGCCTGCGGTGATGGCACCGGCGCCCAACGCCGACCACCGGCCAGTCAATGCCGTGCCCGGCGGCCGCTTTCCCGGCGCGCCGCTGATCCCCGCCGGCGATCCGATGACCGCTGGCGTCGGTCCGGGATCCTACGCGCTGCGCCATGACAAGCCGGACCTCACGGTCGACGGCGAGGCGAAGATCGTGCCTCTGCGGACGGCGGCGGGCTTCTATCTGGAGCCGCGCGACCCCGATCCGCGCGGCATGGAGGTGATCGGCGCCGACGGCAAGGTCGCCGGCAACGTGACCGACGTCTGGATCGACCGCTCGGAATACATCATGCGCTACCTGGAAGTGGCGCTCGCAGGCACTGCCGGTGAGTCGGCTCGGTCCGTCCTGCTGCCGGTCAACTTCGCACGGATCGACGGGAAGCGCCGCAAGGTTCGCGTGAACGCGATCCTGGCCTCGCAGTTCGCCGGCGTTCCACGCACGGCAGCCCCCGACACGGTGACATTCCTCGAGGAGGAGCGGATCTGCGCCTACTACGGTGCCGGCACGCTTTACGCCACCCGGGCGCGACAGGAGCCGCTGCTATGACAACGCGCGTCCGTCGCGGCATTGCCGGGCTGCCCGGCCCGCTTCCGGCAGGCGAGCGGCTGATCTGGCAGGGCACGCCGGACTGGCGCTCGCTTGCCCGCCACGCCTACCATGTGCGCAAGGTGGCGGTCTATTTCGGCTTCCTGATCGCCTGGTCCGTGACCGTCGATCTCCATGACGGCCACCCCCCGGCGCAGATCCTCGGCGCCGTCGTCTGGCTCATCGTGCCTGGGGCATGCGCCTGCGCGCTGCTCACGGCGCTCGCCTGGCTGTCCGGGCGGACGACGATCTACACGATCACCGACCGCCGGATCTGCCTGCGCTACGGAATTGCCTTGTCGGTCACGCTCAATCTGCCGTTCGCAGCCATCGAAGCGGCCGCGCTGAAGACCCATGCCGACGGCACCGGCGATCTCGCCGTGAAGATCGGCGAGGGACGCCGCATTGCCTATCTGGCGCTGTGGCCGCTGGCGCGGCCCTGGCACATCCGCAGTCCCGAACCGATGCTGCGGGCGCTACCGGAACCGCAGCATGTGGCACGCCTGCTCGGCGCCGCGCTGGCGGCCTCCGCCGGCCAGACGGAGCGCCCGCGCCCGGTCGAGCCCGTCGCCCGGCCGGCACTCTCCGGCGCAACCGCGCGGACGGCGGCGGCGGGCTAGGGAGGAACGACGATGCATGGCCACGCGATCGAGCCGTTTCCGAGAGGTCCGCTGCTGGCGGCCGGCGTCCTGATCGCCGCGACGATCGCCGTTGCCGCGTGGTCGCGCCACACCGGCGACGGGCGAGTCGCGCTGCCGCCGGTCGAGACGATCGCGAGCATCGACGTCGCGTTCGCCGACCGGGCCGACGGCGGCGTCGAGGTGACCGCGGCCGCCGACGGGCGGGTGCTGCATGTCTACGAGCCCGGCACCAATGGCTTCGTGCGCGGCGTGATGCGTGGGCTGGCGCGGGAGCGCCGGCTGGCCGGGATCGGCGCCGGGCCGCCGTTCCGGCTCGCGCTTGGCGCGGATGGCCGCCTGACGCTGAGCGATACCGCGACCGGCCGCGTGATCAGTCTGGAAGCGTTCGGGCCGGACAATGTCGGCGCCTTCGCAGAAATTCTGAACCATCGGGAGGTACGGCAATGATGGGCTTCGGCACCAGACGCAGGATCGAGGTGCCCTGCACGGTCGAGGTCTCGAACACCTTCGAAAGCCTCCACGCCCATGTCGTGCTCGATGGCGACATCGCCATCGAGCCGGGCGACGAGGTCAAGGTGCATGGCGGGCCGGTAAGGGTTCCCTACGGCGAGACGGCCACCTTCCGACGCCAGGCAACGATCGTGAAGGCCGGCCTTATCGAGCGCGAATGGACGCGCCTCACTGGCGACCTCGAGTTCATGGAACTGCTCGAATTCAGCTTCTCGGAAAAGGAGAAGAACGCGCTATGACCATCGAACGGCTGGCGATCACCGCCAAGGACACCACGAGTCTTGCGCAGCAGGACACGGTGCTGAGCCCGCGCTTCTACACCACCGATTTCGACGCGCTCGACCGGATGGACGTCACCCCGGTGCGGGAGGAATGGGACAAGCTGATCGCCGAGATGCGCAGTGATCCCAACAAGAAGCATTTCGTGCGCAACGAGGAATGGGACAGGGTCGACCTGAACGAGCTGCCCGAGGGGTTGCGCAAGGAGTTCATCGACTTCCTGGTCAGCTCGCTGACCGCCGAGTTCTCGGGCTGCGTGCTCTATGCGGAGATGAAGAAGAGGGGCACCAATCCGGACATCTGCGAACTGTTCAGGTACATGAGTCGCGACGAGGCCCGCCATGCTGGCTTCATCAACGACACCCTCAAGGATTTCGGTCTCGGCATCGACCTGGGCTTTCTGACCCGCACGAAGAAGTACACGTACTTCCGGCCGAAATTCATCTTCTATGCGACATACCTGTCGGAGAAGATCGGCTATGCCCGCTACATCACCATCTACCGGCAGCTCCAGAAGCATCCGGACCGGCGCTTCCATCCGATCTTCAAGTGGTTCGAGAAGTGGTGCAACGACGAGTTCCGTCACGGCGAGGCCTTCGCGCTGCTGATGCGGGCGAACCCGGAGGTCCTGTCGGGTCTGAACAGGCTGTGGGTGCGCTTCTTCCTGCTCGCCGTGTTCGCCACGATGTATGTCCGCGACCATGCCCGGCCGGAGTTCCACAAGGCACTCGGGGTCGACATCGACGACTACGACTTCACCGTGTTCCGGATCACGTCCGAGATCAGCAAGCAGGTCTTCCCGCTGACGCTCGATCTCGACCATCCGGCATTCAAGGCCGGTCTCGACCGGCTGGTCAGGATCAACGAGGGCATGGCCACCTGCGGCAGCGGCATCGGCGGGCGGTTGCGCAAGGCCGGGCTGGCGGCCGCCGCCGCCGCGACCTTCGTGCGGCTCTACCTGCTGCCTTCGCAGCGCAATGTCGCGCCTGACTCCCCCCGGCTGGCGCCGACCTGGTAGTGGCGCGGCGATGACGGCGGCGGAACACGGTCTGGCGGTCCTCTACGCCCTCGGCCTGTGGTGGGCATCGACGGGACTGATCCTCTATCTCGACGGCCTGCCCCGCCGCACCTTTCCGGTCACCCTGACCGGCGCGTCCGCCGCCGCCCTGGCCGCGCTGGCAGCGCTCGCCGCCGGATTCGGGGAAGACTCGGTCACCGGCGCCTATGTCGGCTTCACCTGCGCGATCGTCGTCTGGGGCTGGAATGAGGTGGCGTTCCTGCTCGGCTACGTCACCGGGCCGAACCGAAGCCCCTGCCCGCCCGGCGCGGCGGGTCGACGGCGCCTGAAGCTCGCGGTCGCGACGATTCTCTACCACGAGATCGCGATCCTCGCCGGCGCCGGCCTCATCGCGCTCGCCGCCTCGGGCCCGGCGGGCCAGGTGGCGCTGTGGACCTATCTGCTGCTGATGGCGATGCGGCTGTCGGCGAAGCTGAACGTCTTTCTCGGTGTTCCCAATCACGCCGAGGACATGCTGCCGCCGCATCTCGCCTATCTTTCGAGCCATTTCCGCCGCCGACCGATCAACCCGCTGTTCCCGCTGTCGGTGACGGGCGCGACAGTGCTGCTCGTCGTGCTGGTCATGACCGCATCGGGTCCGGCCCTGCCGGTCGATGCAGCCGCGGCGACCCTGCTCGCGGCGCTGGTGGCGCTGGCGATCGTCGAGCACTGGATGCTGATCCTGCCGCTGCCGGCCGCAAGCCTGTGGCGGTGGAGCCTGCGATCACGCGATCACGCGGGCGCGCAGGCGGCGGTCGCCACAGCGACCGCCGCCGCGCGTGCGTCCGTTTCCCGAGAGCCCTGGAGCCGGCCATGAACTACGAGGACTTCTTTCGCCGCGAGATCGACGGCCTGCACGAGGAAGGCCGCTACAGGGTCTTCGCCGATCTGGAACGCAACGCCGGCAGCTTCCCGCGCGCCACCCATCACCACGGCGAGGGGACGTCGGACGTCACCATCTGGTGCTCGAACGACTATCTCGGCATGGGCCAGCATCCGGCGGTGCTGGCGGCAATGCACGAGGCGCTGGACCGGTGCGGTGCGGGTGCCGGCGGCACGCGCAACATCTCCGGCACCAACCATTATCACGTCCTGCTGGAGCGCGAGCTCGCCGACCTGCACGGCAAGGAGGCCGCGCTGATCTTCACCTCCGGTTACGTCTCCAACTGGGCTGCGCTGTCGACGCTCGCCTCGCGGATTCCCGGCTGTGTCGTGTTCTCCGACGCGCTGAACCATGCCTCGATGATCGAGGGCATCCGCCACAGCCGGGCCGAGCGGCGCATCTTCGCGCACAACGATCCCGACGATCTCGACCGGCAGCTCTCGGCCTATCCGAAGGAGACGCCGAAGCTGGTCGCCTTCGAGTCGGTCTATTCGATGGACGGCGACATCGCGCCGATCGCCGAGATCTGCGACGTCGCCGAGGCACATGGCGCGATGACCTATCTCGACGAGGTGCATGCCGTTGGCCTGTACGGACCGCGCGGCGGCGGCGTCGCCGAGCGTGAGGGACTGATGCATCGGCTCACCGTCATCGAGGGCACGCTCGGCAAGGCATTCGGCGTGTTGGGCGGCTACATCGCCGCCTCCGCAGCGCTGTGCGACTTCGTGCGCAGCTTCGCGTCGGGCTTCATCTTCACGACCGCACTGCCGCCGGCCGTCGCGGCCGGGGTGATCGCGGCCGTCCGCCATCTGAAGACGAGCGAGCTGGAGCGGCAGCGCCAGCGCGACCGGGTGGCGAAGGTGCGCCGCCGGTTGGACGCCGCGGGCATTCCGCATCTGGCCAATCCGAGCCACATCGTGCCGGTGATGGTCTGCGACGCGGTGCTGTGCAAGCGGATCAGCGACGAACTGCTGAGGACCTACGGCATCTATGTCCAGCCGATCAATTATCCGACGGTGCCGCGCGGTGCCGAGCGGCTGCGGCTGACGCCATCCCCGCTGCATTCGGATGCCGACATCGACCATCTGATCGGCGCGCTCGGCGCGATCTGGGACGATCTCGGCCTGCGCCGCGCGGCCGCCTGAGCGAGGGCGGCGACCTGCCGCAGCCAGGAACGCACGAGACGACGAGGAGGAGGACAGGTCATGACCGCAGCGCCCATCGACGCCGCAGCCCTCAGCGCCGGCGCGCAGCTGCCCCGCGGACGTGACGCCGCGAGGGATGCGGGCCGGAACCGTGTTCGGGAAGCCGGCCGGGACCCGCGACCGCAGACCGCAACCCCGCCTCCGTCGGCAGCGGGATTTGCCGGCCCCACCCCCCTTTTGGACACGGTACGCGTTCCTGCTGATCTTCGTCGGCTGTCGGACGATCAGCTTCCGCAGCTTGCGGAGGAGCTTCGCCGAGAGCTTGTTGACGCGGTTTCGGTGACGGGTGGGCATCTGGGGGCTGGGCTTGGGGTTGTGGAGCTGACGGTTGCGCTGCACCACGTGTTCGACACGCCGGAGGACCGTCTGATCTGGGATGTCGGTCACCAGGCCTATCCGCACAAGATCCTGACCGGTCGTCGCGACCGGATCCGCACGCTGAGGCAGGGCGGCGGACTGTCTGGGTTCACGCGGCGTTCGGAGAGCGTCTACGACCCGTTCGGGGCGGCGCATTCCTCGACGTCGATCTCGGCCGGTCTGGGGATGGCGGTGGCGCGCGACCTGAAGGGGGAGCGGCGCAACGTGATCGCGGTGATTGGCGACGGGGCGATGTCGGCCGGGATGGCCTACGAGGCGATGAACAATGCCGGGGCGATGGACAAGCGGCTGATCGTGGTGCTGAACGACAACGACATGTCGATCGCGCCGCCGGTCGGTGCGATGAGCGCCTATCTTGCGCGCTCGATCTCGAGCCCGAGCTACATGACGATCCGGCGGCGCGGCAAGAAGCTGACGGCGCATCTGCCGAAACCGGTCGACCGGATGATCACCCGCTCGATGGAGCACATGCGCGGTCTGGTGACCGGCGGCACGCTGTTCGAGGAACTCGGCTTCTATTATGTGGGGCCGATCGACGGGCACAATTTCGACCACCTTCTGCCGGTTCTGCGGAACGTGCGGGACGCCGAGGAGGGGCCGATCCTGGTGCATGTGGTGACGCGCAAGGGCAAGGGCTATCCGCCGGCGGAGGCCTCCGACGACAAGTATCACGGGGTCTCGAAGTTCAACGTGGTGACCGGCGAGCAGGCCAGGGGCGCGGCGAAGGCGCCGAGCTACACGAAGGTGTTCGCCGAGAGCCTGATCGCGCAGGCGAGGAAGGACGAGCGGATCGTGGCGGTCACGGCGGCGATGCCGTCCGGGACCGGGCTCGACCTGTTCGGCAAGGCGTTTCCGGAGCGGACCTTCGACGTCGGCATCGCCGAGCAGCATGCGGTGACGTTTGCGGCGGGGATGGCGGCGGAGGGGCTGAAGCCGTTCGCGGCGATCTACTCGACCTTCCTGCAGCGGGCCTACGACCAGGTGGTGCACGACGTGGCGATCCAGTCGCTGCCGGTTCGCTTCGCCATCGACCGGGCCGGGCTGGTCGGCGCCGACGGGCCGACCCATGCGGGCGCCTTCGACGTGACCTTTCTTGCCTGCCTGCCGGGGATGGTGGTGATGGCGGCCGGCGACGAGGCGGAGCTTGTCCACATGGTGGCGACCGCCGCGGCGCTCGACGACCGGCCCTCGGCGTTCCGCTATCCGCGCGGCGAGGGGCTCGGCGTGGCGCTGCCGGCCGAAGGGGTGCCGCTGGAGATCGGCCGCGGCCGCATCCTGCGCGAGGGCGGCAAGGTGGCGATCCTGTCGCTCGGCTCGCGGCTCGCCGACGCGCTGAAGGCGGCCGACGAGCTCGCCGCCTACGGCCTGCCCGCCACCGTCGCCGACGCGCGCTTCGCCAAGCCGCTCGACCACGCGCTGATCCGCCAGCTGGCCGCCCACCACGAGGTGCTGGTGACGGTGGAGGAAGGCTCGATCGGCGGCTTCGGCAGCCATGTGCTGCAGTTCCTCGCCGAGCAGGGCCGCCTCGACCGCGGCCTGAAAGTCCGCACCATGTGCCTGCCGGACGCCTTCATCGACCACGACACCCCCGCCGCCATGATTGCCCGCGCCGGCCTCGACCACACCGCAATCCTCGCAAAGGTCCTCCAGACCATCGGACACCAAACCCAAACCGCAACTCCCAAACGCGCATGACACCACACCGGGGGGCCGGCATGGCTAACGCATGATTACCCGATGCCCCAGGCGAGTCGGCGATCCGCTTAAAGTTTTATTCGAGTGTTTCCGGCATGATCGGCGCATGCACCGGGCCCAAGCGATGCCCGGGCGACAGCACCGGAATTGCCGTTATGTGGACTCTGCTCAGACGGTTCCTGACCGATCGCCGCGGTAATGTCGCCATCCTCTTCGGCCTGCTGCTGCTGCCGATGATTGCGATGGTCGGAGTCGCGCTCGACTACAACCGGGCGGCCAATGCGCGCAGCAAGCTCACCGCCGCCCTCGACATCGCGCTGCTGTCGCTTGCGCGGAACGGTCACATGTCGGACGCCGAGGCGCGGAAGTTTCTCGAGCAGAACATCGCCGCCCAGCTTGCCGGGGGGAGCTACACGGGCGAATGGCACCTGGTGGACTTCGTGCAGACCGAGAAGACGATCCAGGCCGCGATCGCCTCGCCAGTGGAGACCACGATCCTCGGCCTGCTGTCGATCCCCATGATCGATGTCGCGGCAAATTCCGAGGTCACCCGCGAACAGAAGAAGATCGAGCTGGCGCTGGTGCTCGACAACACGGGCTCGATGAAGGGCACCCGCATGCTCAACCTGCAGATCGCGGCCATCGATCTCGTTGACACGCTGGTGTCTGCGGCGGCCCGCAGCGGCGAGCCCGACGCGGTGCGGCTGGCGCTGGTGCCCTACACGATGACGGTCAATGTCGGCCCGCACTATGCCAACGCCGCCTGGATCGACAGCCAGGGCAAGTCGCCGATCAACGACCAGATCTTCGATGGCGCGACGCAGGTCAAGCGGCTCGATCTGTTCCAGTCCATGAAGACGCCCTGGGCAGGCTGTGTCGAGACGCGGCCCGCGCCCTATGACGTCACCGAGACGGCGCCGACGTCATCGATTCCGGCCACGCTCTACGTGCCCTATTTCGCGCCCGACGAGCCCGACACGCTCGTCGGCCAGAGCTGCAACCTCCCCGGTTACTGCAACAACTACATCGCCGACGGCACCAACAGTTCGGACTGGAAGAAGCGCCAGGGTAACGTCGCCAAGTACAAGAACGCCAAGCCCAAGATCGGTATCAACCCGATCGGCTACCAGTTCGGCCCCAACGCCGGCTGCGAGATCCAGCCGCTCACCCGCCTGACCAGCAACTTCACCAGCTTCAAGACGGCCATCAAGTCGATGACCGCCGGCGGCGACACCAACATCTCGGCCGGGCTGATGTGGGGCTGGCACACGCTGTCGCCGCACGGCCCGTTCGGCGACGGCGTCCCCTATGGCACCGAGGGTTTCGTCAAGGCGCTGATCCTGATGACCGACGGCCAGAACCACAATGTCGTCGTGCCCAACAACAACCAGTCGGTCTATTCCGGCATCGGCTACATATGGCAGAACCGGCTGGGCATCTCGAGCGGCAGCCTCAACCAGCGCATCGCCAAGCTCAACGAGAAGCTAGCCCAGACCTGCAAGAACGTGAAGGCAACCGGGATCGTCATCTACACGATCCGGCTCGAGCATCCCGATGTCGACGACTCGACCATCCGGAACTGCGCCTCCTCGCCGGACAAGTTCTTCGACGTCACCGATTCGGCGAAGCTCTCGGCGGTGTTCGAGCGCATTGCCGGCGACATCCTGCGGTTGAGAGTGTCGAAATGATCGCCGCCGGCCGGCCGGTATCCGCGGGCAATTTGTGTTGAACTTGCCGAAAACCGCGCCGCCCTGTTTCAGTGTCGATTAGCGGGGCGGTGGCTAACGTCCGCGTCCGGCGGCGGCCAGGATGGTCGCCGGGGACAGCGGGCTATGGGCATGTATCGACAGCTTCGTCGGCTTCTGGCCGAAGAATCGGGCAGCTTCGCCGTTGCGTTCGGCATCCTGATCGTTCCCGTCATCGCGATGATGGGGGCCGCCATCGACTACAACCGGGCGGTCGCGGCCCGCGCCAAGCTCGGCAGCGCGCTGGATGCGGCGGCGCTGGCCCTCGCCAGGCGTCCGCTCGAGGGCGACGCGTCCGCGCGCCAGTTCCTGCAGGACTATATCCAGGCCACGCTCGAAGCGACCGGGTTTCCGGCGGCGCAGTGGTCGATCTCCCGCTTCGCGCAGACGACGAAGTCGGTTCAGGTCGAGCTGTCGGGCACTGTCGATACCGCGATCATGGCATTGCTCAGCGTCGACCAGATCTCCTTCAGCGCGGCCACCGAGGTGCTGCGCGACCAGACCAAGGTCGAGATCGCGCTCGTTCTCGACAACACCGGGTCGATGAAGGGCACGCGGATGGCCAACCTGAAGAGCGCGGCAACTGATCTCGTCGATACGCTGGCGGCCGCGGCGGCCCGCAGCGGCGAGCCCGACGCGGTGCGGCTGGCGCTGGTGCCCTACACGATGACGGTCAATGTCGGCCCGCACTATGCCAACGCCGCCTGGATCGACAGCCAAGGCAAGTCGCCGATCAACGACCAGATCTTCGATGGCGCGACGCAGGTCAAGCGGCTCGATCTGTTCCAGTCCATGAAGACGCCCTGGGCAGGCTGTGTCGAGACGCGGCCCGCGCCCTATGACGTCA
>Ga0209909_100192_pt1 | contig 84480 bp, 76 predicted proteins | sample FECB22metaG_FD_188302 | JGI IMG/M metagenome (GOLD analysis project Ga0209909, IMG submission 188302) | Cyanobacterial communities from the Joint Genome Institute, California, USA - FECB-22 (SPAdes) (version 3) | ecosystem: Environmental > Aquatic > Thermal springs > Hot (42-90C) > Microbial mats...
ACATGCTCCGCCGCGTCAACGACAAGCGATCCATCAAGCTGCGCAGAAAACGGGCCGCACGCAACAACCAGTACCTTCAGCACATACTCCAGCCCTCAGCCCGTTAACCCGGATTCAGAGCCGTGGGCGGGATCCGCAATGGTGGTAGCGTCAACCTGTTGCCGATCGCCCGCCGTCCCGCCATGCTCGGGCTGCGTCCGGGGAGCTGCACCATGCCCATCATCGACTTCTGGTACGAATTCGCCTCGAACTACGCCTTCCTCGCCGCCATGCGCATCGAGGCGGTTGCCGAGCGCGCGGGCGTCGGCGTGCGCTGGAGGCCGTTCATGCTCGGTCCCATCTTCGCCGCGCAGGGCCTGACCACTTCCCCCTTCAACCTGTTCCCGATCAAGGGCCGCCACATGATCCGCGACATGGAGCGGCAATGCGCGGCGATCGGCCTGGCCTTCGTCAAGCCCGATCCGTTCCCCCAGAACGGGCTCGCTGCCGCCCGCATCGCGCTGATCGGCCATGACGCGGGCTGGGGCCCGGAATTCTCCCGCCGGGTCTATCGCGCCGAGTTCGTCGAGGGCCGCACGATCTCGGACCGCGATGTTCTGACCGCGATCCTGGACGAGCTCGGCCTCGACGCCGGGGCGGTGCTCGCGGCATCGGAGACGCCCGACAACAAGGCCCGTCTCAAGGCGCAGACCGAAACGGCCCTCGGCCTCGGCATCTTCGGCGCGCCGAGCTTCATCACTGCCGACGGCGAATTGTTCTGGGGCAACGACCGGCTCGAACAGGCGCTGCATTGGGCGCGCCACGGGACACTGGAGGGTCTGCTGCCGCGTCTGTGAGCGATCCGCCGTCCCATCGGCTCCGTATCAGGACCGTCAGGCACCACCGTCAGGCACCATTGGGCGACGGCGATCGAGGCAACGCGTGATCCACACAACGATCCTGATCCGGGCGGCGGCCCTCACGGGCTTCATTGCGGCGGTTGCCGGAGCGGCCTCGGCCGCCGATGCCGAGGCACCCGCGCCACTGACGCTGGAGGGGTACTTCACCGGTACGACCCACGGCAGCGGCGCCTTCAACAGCTGGATCGCCGGGGTAGATCGGGCATTCGAGCTGACCGCCGAGGGATACTGGGACGGGACCACACTGACGCTGGTCGAGGACTTCCACTTCGCCGATGGCGCGCGCGAGCGCAAGACCTGGCGTTTCGTTCGCACCGGCGAGGGCACCTATATCGGCACGCGCGAGGATGTGGTCGGCGAGGCGGTCGTCACGACGGATGACGGCCAAATCCGCATGACCTACGACCTCGACCTGCCGCGCGCGGACGGCTCGACGATCCGCCTGCATTTCCGCGACATCATCGAGCGGCAGCGCGACGGCACGGTCCTGAACACCGCGCGGGTGACCAAGTTCGGGTTGCCGATTGCTCGCGTCGAGGTGGTGTTTTCCAAGCCCGCGATCGGACGAGGTGGCGGCGCGGCTGCCGGTCAGGCCGCGGGCTCGCGCAGCACGCCGGCGCCGCGCCCCGCCACCAGCCAGTAGACGAAGCCGCCGATCAGACCGGCGGCCACGAACAGGGGCAGACGCCCGCCGACGGCCGGATCGAGCGCCCCGGCCGCCTCGGACCATGCCGGCGGCGAGGCGGCGACATGGCCGAGCGCACCGGCAAGCCCGCCACACAGCACGTGATAGAGCGGCCCGCGGATGCCGAACACCTCCGACACCACGATCGCCAGCACGGCCGGCGCAAAGCCGTGGACCGCTGCCAGGGAGGCGAGAACGCCGCCGAAGAACAGCGATTCGACCGTGAGATGCGCCATCGGGGTGGCGATCTCGCCGCCGAGCCAGGCGTTGGCCACGATGGTCCCGGAGATTGCCGCTCCGACTGCGAGGCAGGCGATCACGTATCCGATGCTCGCAACGATCAGTCGGGCAAGGATGCGGCCGATGGTTCTCAACGGGCCTCGCCGCCGGCCGGCTGGCCCTCGCCCGCCAATCGCCGCTTCCAGGCCGGCACGCGTGCGGACTCCGATTTCAGCTGACCGCAGGCCGCCATGATGTCGCGCCCGCGCGGCGTACGCACCGGACTCGCATAGCCGGCGCGGTTGACCACGTCGGCAAAGGCCTCGATCCGTTCCCAGTCCGAGCATTGGTAGGGGCTGCCGGGCCAGGGATTGAACGGGATCAGGTTGATCTTGGCCGGAATGCCCTTCAGCAGCCGCACCAGCTCCCTCGCGTCGGCAAGCGAATCGTTGACATCCTTCAGCATCACGTACTCGAAGGTGATGCGCCGCGCGTTCGAGAGGCCCGGATAGGCTCGGCAGGCATCCAGCAGCTCGGCGATCGGATACTTGCGGTTGAGCGGCACAAGCTCGTCGCGCAGGTCGTCACGCACCGCATGCAGCGAGATCGCCAGCATCACGCCCATCTCGGCGCCGGCGCGCGGGATCAGCGGCACGACGCCGGCGGTCGACAGGGTGATCCGCCGCTTCGACAGCGACAGGCCCTCGCCGTCGGCCGCAATCAGCACCGCGTCCCGGACATTGTCGAAATTGTAGAGCGGCTCGCCCATGCCCATCAGCACAATGTTGGAGACGGCCCGCTCTGTGTCGGGCACGTACCCTTCGGCGGGCCGCGCCGCGCCGGGCCAGTCGCCGAGCCGGTCGCGCGCGACGAGGATCTGCGCGACGATTTCGTCCGGCGTCAGGTTGCGCACCCAGGGCTGGGTGCCGGTATGGCAGAACCGGCAGGTCAGCGTGCAGCCGACCTGGCTCGACACGCACAACGTGCCGCGATCGTGCTCGGGAATGTAGACGGTCTCGACCTCGACCGGCGTCTCGCCAGGCGCTCGCGGCGCGAACCGCAGCAGCCACTTGCGGGTGCCGTCGGCGGAGACCTGCTCGGCAACGATGGCCGGCCTTGTCAGCGAGAAGCGTGCATCGAGCCGCGCCCGCAGCTCCTTGCCGATATCGGTCATCGCCGCGAACGAGGTGGCGCCCCGGCCGTAGATCCAGCTCCACAGCTGGGTCGTGCGCATCCGCAGCTGGCGCTCGGGAATGCCGATCTCGGCGAGTGCGGCCGCCAGCCGTGCCCGGGTGAGACCGACGAGCGCCGCGCGACCGGGCGCCGCGGGCTCGGCAGCGACCGTCGGCGCATTCGGATTGGCGCGTGAGATATCGAGGGAAACTGCCATGGCGACCTTCATTCACCCCGCGCGGCGGCGCGGCAGCCTCGCCCCGGCCTGCCGGCAGCACGACCGGACGCACTATAGGGGGTGTGTCCGTCCGCGCCTATACGTTGCCGATCCAGCAGCGCCTGACGCTCAGCGGCATTCCTGGGCGATCCGGTCGAGCGCGGCCGAGATGCCCGACAGCGAATAGGTATCGGTCGTTTCGGTGCCGCGCTGCGAGGTGCCCTTGACCACCATCGTGGCGCCGGCGCGCATCGCGCTGACCAGTCGCGCCTCCTCGGCGGCATTCTCGACCCAGGCGCCATCGTCCTTCGTGAATAGGGTGAAGGTGTCGGAGCCGATCTGGGCGCTGGCCCGGCTGTCGGTGCGGAACGGATATCCGATCACCACGCTGACCTCGTTCTTCACGCCCTGCGCAGGGCGCGAGGTGACGAAGAAGTAGACCGGATCGCGATTGACGTTCTTCGGTTCCATCGATTTCGGCTGCGACAGCGCATAGCAGACCTTGCCGCCGCTCCCCTCCGCCACGTAGGCGCCCCAGTCCCTGAACTGGCCCAAGGGGGTCGCGGTCTGCGCCGATGCCGCTGCGGCCATCGACAGGCTGATCGCCGCCATGGCGAGCCCGGTTCTCAGTGTGATCATCGTTGCCTACCAGACATGGGTTTCGTGGCCACCGAGCGTGGCCCTTGGTTGAGACGGCGTGATTCGTCCTGTCGCGTCAAACAGCCCCCTGTCCGCGACGCGGTCGACGCCCGTTTGACGATCGATTGCCCAACAATGGCGGCGATAATTTGACGAATTGTAACAATGCGTGATCTACCGTGTTTGCACCGGTGCGGCTTGCCGCAGACCATTCCGTCCTCTATGCCCGAGACCGATCTGCCGCCATCGTGAACGGGAGTCCAGCCGATGAAAGCCGTCCTCTGCGAGACCCTCGGACCGCCATCGAAGCTCGTCGTGCGCGACCTGCCCGAGCCACGGCCCGGGCCGGGCGAGGTGGCGGTCAGGGTGTGCGCCGCGGCGCTCAACTTCTTCGACACGCTGATCATCGAGGGCAAGTACCAGTTCAAGCCGCAGCTGCCGTTCTCGCCGGGTGCCGAGTTCTGCGGCACCGTGGCCGCGCTCGGTGAGGGCGTTACCGGCTTCGCCGAGGGCGACCTGGTCGCGGGCTTCCCCGGCTGGGGCGCCTGCCGGGAGACCGTCGTCGTACCGGCGGCGAAGCTTGTGCATGTTCCCGCCGGCGCCGATCCGGAACAGGCGGCAGGCCTGATCGTCACCTACGGAACGACCCTGCACGCCCTTGCCGACCGGGCGAAGCTGAAGCCGGGCGAAACGCTCGCGGTGCTCGGCGCCTCCGGTGGTGTCGGCGCGGCCGCCGTCGAGATCGGCAAGTTGCTCGGCGCCCGGGTGATCGCCGCTGCCTCCTCGCCGGACAAGCTCGACTTCTGCCGCGCGCTCGGCGCCGACGAGGTGATCGACTACACCCGCGAAGATCTGAAGGAGCGGCTGAAGGAGCTGACCGGCGGCCGCGGCGTCGATGTCGTCTACGATCCGGTCGGAGGCGACTATGCCGAGCCAGCGCTGCGTTCGATGGCCTGGCAGGGGCGCTACCTGGTGATTGGGTTTGCGGCCGGCCAGATCCCCAAGATTCCCCTCAACCTGGTGCTGCTCAAGGGCTGCGACATCGTCGGCGTGTTCTACGGCAAGTTCGCCGAGGTCGAGGCCGAAGCCGACCGCGCCAATACCGCGCGCCTGCTCGGCTGGCTCGCCGAGGGCCGTCTGAAGGTCGCGATCCATGGCCGCTATCCGCTCGAGCGCACCGTCGATGCGCTCGAGGCGCTGGCGCGGCGCGAGATCAAGGGCAAGGCAGTGATCGTGATGGAGGCCGACGCCGCCGCGGCGCGCTGAGGCGGCTGACAGCCGGTCGCACCGCGGCGCAGACACCCCGGCCCGGCCGAGCTACCGGTCGAGCTGCCGCAATGTCGCGGCCGCCTTCTCGCGATGGTTGGGCGTGATATGGGCACCGACCACGGTCAGGGCGGCAAGCAGCACCGACGCATCGTCGCTCAGGCCGACCACGGCGAGCAGGTCGGGGACGGTGTCGACCGGGATCACGAAATAGGCGAGTGCACCGAACAGCACGGCCCGCACCCGGAACGGCGTTGCCGGATCGGTGGCGCAGTACCAGGCCGCGACCAGGTCATGCGCAAACGGCAGCCGCGCGGCAAGACGGCGCAGTTTCGGCCAGAAGCCGCCGCGCACCCTGCGCTCGTTGGCCGCTGCCACGGTCGGCAGCTGCATCTCGGCGCTTGTCCATTGGCTGATGTCCCCGGTGCTCAAGGTTCTCCTCCGGTTCGGCCACGTGACAGGCTAAACATGGCCCCTGCGACGATTTCCGCAAGCCGGTCGGTTTGCAGCCTCGCGCCGATCGTCTAAGACGGCTGCCACCGACGTCGGCAAGAACAGACTTGGAGGCGACTCATGGAACTGGGCAAGGACATCGCGGCGGTCATCACCGGCGGCGCATCGGGTCTGGGCGAGGCGACGGCGCGCATGTTGGCCGGTGCCGGTGTCAGGGTTGCACTGCTCGATGTGAATGCGGAGCGCGGCGAGACGGTCGCCAGAGAGACCGGCGGCGTGTTCTGCCGCTGCGACGTGACCGATCCGGCCAGTGTTGCCGAGGCACTGGCCAGGGCGCGCGCCGCAAACGGGCAGGAGCGCATCACGGTCAACTGCGCGGGCATCGCGATCGCCCAGAAGACCGCCAGCCGCAAGCGCGACACCGGCGAAGTCGTCGCCCATGACCCTGCCGCCTTCGTCAGGACGATCTCGATCAATCTGATCGGCACCTTCAATGTCGCGTCGCAGTCGGCCGCAGGCATGCTGACTGCCGACCCTCTCGGCCGGGACGGCGAACGCGGCGTGATCGTGATGACCGCCTCGGTGGCGGCGACGGACGGCCAGATCGGTCAGCTCGCCTACGCCGCCTCGAAGGGCGGCGTGCTGGGCATGACGCTGCCGATGGCCCGCGACCTCGCCAAGGACGGCATCCGGGCCGTCACCATCATGCCCGGCCTGTTCTACACGCCGATGTTCGACGGGCTGAGCGAGGAGGTCCGCCAGTCGCTCGCCGCCAGCGTGCCGTTCCCGCAGCGGCTCGGCGACCCCGCCGAGTATGCCATGCTGGTGCGCGCGATCTGCGAGAACCCGATGCTCAACGGCTCCGGCATCCGCCTCGACGGCGCGATCAGGCTCGCGCCGCGCTGAGGCCAGGGGCTGAGGCCAGGGATCGCCGGTCCTGCCGCGACCGCGGCGGGTCAGCGGCCGGCGATCGCGTCCATCGCCCTGGCGAGCGCGACATCCCGTTCCGTGACGCCGCCGGCATCATGGGTCGACAGCATCACCTCGACGGTTCGGTAGACGTTCCGCCATTCGGGGTGATGGTCCATCTTCTCGGCAACCAACGCCACCCGTGCCATGAAGCCGAAGGCCTCATTGAAATCCTTGAAGCGATAGGTCCGCTCGATTGCGTCGCGGCCGGCGGCCTCGCGCCATTCGGGCAGGCCAGCCAGCGCCTCGGCGCGGGCCGCTCCGGTCAGTGTCTGCGCCATGTCGTCCTCCCTTGCGCGTCGTTCCGGCAATCCTGCGTCCAACTGGGCGGGCGCGGCGCGAACATGCCCGGCGCGCCCCTCGCGCCTGACGGCCTCCCGGTCCCTCAGGCGGCCGTGCGCGGGGGCAGATGGCCGTCGCCTCCGGTCTGGGAGTCGGGCCGGGCGGGCGGGCGCCAGACGTCGCGCGGCGCCACCCCGAAGCGGCGGCGGAACAGGGTCGAGAAGTGCGCCGAACTGCTGAAGCCGAGATCGAAGGCGAGCTCGGTGATCGAGCGCGCCTGCCCACGCGCCAGCCGGTCATGTGCGAGCTGCAGGCGGCGGTACTGGATCCACTCCGACACCGACATGCCGGTGCCTTCGAACAGGACATGGAGGTAGCGTACCGAGATCCCGTTGGCTGCGGCGATCCGCTGCAGCGACAGGTCCGGTTCGGCGAGGTTTGCCTCGATCCAGCGCTGCACGGCCCGCAGGCGCGCGGTGCGAACCGAAGCGTCGGCGATGCCGCTGTCTTCGGGCGGCGCCATCAGCGCCAGCGCGAGGAGATCCATCACCTGGCCGCCGAGGCTGCGGCGCTGCTCGCCCGTGACCCGCGAACTCTCACTGGCGAGCGTTGCGCAGAATTCGGTGACCACCCGGCCGATGCCGCGGGTGGTGTTGATGGCTGCCGAGACCGGGATGCGCTGCTGCGGAAAGCGCTGCGCGAAGGCGTCGCGCGGCAGCTCCAGATAGAAGGAGCGCACCTCGCCGCGCACCTGCAGCTCGTACTGTTCGGCCGCCGAGAAGATGGCGCCGCATGCCGGATTGGAACGCAGCGTCTCGCCGCGCTGCAGGACGTCGAGGGTGCCCGAGTGCAGAAGCTGCACGTAACAGCAATCCTTGTCGAGGCGGGCGATATGGCGACGGTCGCGGCGGATGCGCTGTTCCGACAGCAGGATGTCCGTCAGGGTCACGTCGCCGAAGCGCGCCTCGCGGATGTAACCGCGATAGTTCTCGGGGTCGTTCGCACACACCTCCACGTTCACATAGACGTCGCAGATGGCGTCCCGCCAGGCGCCATAGCGCGCATGCGGCGGCAGGTCGTCGGTCGAGAAGACACTGTCCATGCGTTCCTCCCATCGCGGACAGGCAGTCGTCCGCCCGGAGCCGCCCGCCTTCAACGTGCAAGGTCGGCTCCGCGCCGTGAGGCTAGAGGCAAGCCCGCAACCTGTCCAGCAGCGTCGCCGGCAGTGCGCGCTCAGTAAAGTCGCGTGCGCGCCGCTGAAAGAAGCCGGCGGTCGCCATCGCTAGTCTCCCCGAAAGCCATGCACCAGTCGCGGCGGGGAGGGGAGCGGATGATTCCGCGTTTGAGCCAGGAACAGATCGTCTTCGCACTGGCGGTGCTCCTGTGCGCCGGCTTCGCGCTGTCACTGCCCGGCTTCCTGACCGGCGACAACATCCTGAATCTCATCCGGAGCGTCTCGATCCTCGGCATTCTCGGGGTGGCGATGGGCCTCGTCGTCATCGGCAGGGGCATCGACCTGTCGCTGGTGGCGCTGATGGCGGTGTCGGTCGCCTGGATGCTCAATCTCGTCACGGCCGGCATGCCGCTTGCCCAGGCGATCGTGCTCACGCTGGCGTTCAGCCTCGCCGTCGGCGCGATCAACGGCTGGCTGATCGCCTATGCGGAGATCCCCGCGATCTTCGCGACGCTGGCGATGGGCACGCTGATCTACGGTTTCGGACGCTACTTCCTGTTCAGCCTGGATGTGGCCTATCTGCCGCCGGGCGCCGCGCCGATCCTCTGGCTGAGCCAGGGCAGCGTGCTCGGCATTCCGGTGCCCATCCTCACCTTTGCCGCGATCTGCCTCGCCGCCCACCTGTTCCTGCGCTACACGGTGTGGGGTCGCTATCTGCGCGCCGTCGGCGACAACCTCGCCGCGGCACGGATCACCGGCATCCCGACCCGGCCGGTCATCGTCCTGCAATATGTGCTGTCGGCCGCCATCGGATATCTGGCCGGCCTCGTCACGGCGGCATCGGTCGCCAGCATGAACACGCGGCTCGCCCTGTCCACCTACGTCTACGACGTGATCCTCGTCGTGGTGCTCGGCGGCATCGGCCTGTCCGGCGGCAAGGGCGGAATCCGCAACGTGATCGTCGGCACGCTGCTGATCGGCGTGCTGCTCAACGGCATGACGATCATGGACATCCAGTACACCATCCAGAACGTCATCAAGGGCGCCCTGCTGCTGGCCGCCATCATGATCGACACGATCGTCAATCCCCGCGACGAGCAGACCGCCCAGCAAGGGGACATCTGATCCATAGCCATGGAGGGAGGAACGGAATGAGACTGATGCGCAATCTCGTCCTGTGTGCCGCGCTGGCAGTGCCGGGGCTCGCCCTGGCCCAGGGCATCGACGATCCGGCCCGGGCCGCCTACTACGACAGTCTGCGCGGCAAGCGGGTGGCCTATGTTCCGGTCGCCATGGGCTTCGACCTGACCGAGGGCTGGGCCGCCGGCCTGCGCGAAGCGCTCGAGCCGCTCGGGATCACCTTCGAGGTCCGCGATCCGAACTGGAACACCGACGCCGGCGCGCAGGCAATCACGTCGCTGATCGCCGAAAAGCCTGACGTCATCGTCGTGCACAATCCCGACGTGCAGTCCTATGCGCGGCTCCTGAAGCGGGCCGAGGAGGCCGGCATCTACGTCGTGCAGGTCAACATGCGCTCGAGCTACTCGACCGACGTGTTCGTCGGTGCCGACTATGTCGGCATGGGAGAGCAGATCGGCCGACGGCTGGTCGAGAAGTGCTCCCCCGCCAATGGCGGCAGCGGCAAGGTGGCGATCACCCAGGGCGTGCTGACGGCGGCGGCGAGCATCTACCAGATGCAGGGGATCGACAACGTGCTCAAGCAGCATCCGGAGATCCAGGTCGTCTCCAACCAGGCGGCCGACTGGGATTCGACCAAGGCGCGCAACATCGCCGCCACCGTCATCCAGCAGCACCCCGACCTGTGCGCCATCACCGGCTTCTGGGACGTGATGGACATCGGCACAGCCTCGGCGATCAAGGAATCGGGAAAGGACGTGTTCCTGCTGACCCAGGGCGGCGGCAACCGCATGGCCTGCGACAACATCGCCAACGGCACCTTCTCGGAAGTGGTCGTCTATCACGTGCCCGGTCAGGCACGCGACATGGCGACGATGATCAAGCACCTGCTGCAGAACGGCCAGAAGCCGGGCACGACGCGCACCACGCTGTTCACGCCGCTCGTGTTCCTCAACAAGGACAACATGACGCCGGCATCGTGCTGGGATCTGCCCAGCTGACACCTCGTGTCCCGCGCGGGCGGCCCTGTGCCGTCCGCGCCGTTTCCCTATCGCTGCGGCAGACCCGATGACCCTGACCGACCGCCTGGTGCGATGGCGTTACCGCCTCGTCCCCGACCATGTGCTTGGCGAGCTATTGTCCAAGCGCTGGATGGACAACGCTATCCCGCTCATCATCCTCGTCGCCGTGGCAGCGGTGTTCGGATCGCTGATTCCCGGTTTCTACGGTCCGCAGAGCCTGTCCGATCTGGCGCGCCAGTGGGGCGAGTTCGCGCTGATCGTGCTGGCGCTGACCATCGTGATGGCGGCCGGCGGCATCGATCTCAGCGTCGGCTCGACCTTCGCGCTCGGCAACATCGTGGCGCTGGCGCTGATTGGCGTGGCCGGGCTGCCCGTCTGGGCGGTCGTCGTGCTGACGATGGCCTGCGGGGCGGCGGTCGGGCTGGTCAACGGGCTGCTGGTAGGCTACCTGCGGCTGCGTGCCTTCCTGACGACGCTCGTCACGCTGATCATCGTGCGGGCCGTCGTGGACATGCTGCTGCTGCGCTACGCGGTGGCTATCGCGGCGTCGTTTCCGGACAGCGACCTGTGGTTCTGGTTCGGCGACGGCTTCGTCGCGGGCATTCCGGTCAGCGTCGTGGTGGCGGTCGCTGTCGCGCTGATCCTTCACCTGGTGCTCAGCCGCACGCGGCCGGGCTGGCAGGTGCTGGCAGTCGGCGGGTCGCGGCGCTCGGCGCACAATGTCGGGATCCCGGTTCGCCGCGTCATCTGCATGACCTATGTCGTCTCGGGCACGCTGGCTGCCGGCGCCGGCGTCCTGTTCGCCTCGCGCCTCGGCGCGGCGGGATCGGACATCGGTCTCGGCCTCGAGATCGCGGCGCTGACGGCAGCCGTGCTCGGCGGCAACAGCCTGGGCGGCGGCCGCAGCTCGGCGGCGAAGGCGGTGATCGGCTCGCTGATCGTGATGATCCTGGTCAACGGCCTGGTGCGGCTCGGCGTGACCAGCGGCGCGAACTCGCTGCTGCTCGGGCTCGTCCTGCTGATCGCGGTGGCGATCGACGTGCGCTGGCTGAAGAACCGCAACAAGGTGCTGGCCAAGGTCTATGTCTCGCCCACCTACGCGGACCTGCCCCCGGCGCCGGGCACCGACGACGGCTCGCCCTATGCCCTCAACGACCGCCTGCGTCCGGTCGAGGCGATCGGGCTGGGCGAGATCGACGGTCCCGAGGATGTCATTCTCGACGAGGACGACAACATCTATGTCGGCAACCGTACCGGCGACATCGTGCGCTTCCTCGCTCCCGACTACAGCCGGCACGAGGTCTTCGCCCATGTCGGCGGCCGGCCGTTGGGCATGGCGCTCGCCCGCGACGGGGCGCTGCTGGTCTGCATCGGCGGCATGGGCCTGTACCGTATCGGGCAGGACCGGACGGTCGAGCGGCTGACCGACGAGACCAACCGGTCCTTGTTCTCGATCATCGACGATTCCCGCCTGCGGCTTGCCGACGACCTCGACATCGCCCCCGACGGCCGGGTGTTCTTCTCCGAGGCCACGGTGCGCTACGAGATGCACGAATGGCCCGTCGACTGTCTCGAATCGCGGGGCAACGGCCGCATCATCTGCTATGATCCGAACAGCCGCACGACCCGCACGGTGCTGAGGAACCTCGTGTTCCCGAACGGCATCTGCATGACCCATGACGGCCAGTCCTTCCTGTTCGCCGAAACCTGGGCGTGCCGGGTCAGCCGCTACTGGTTCGACGGGCCGAGGAAGGGGCAGGTCGAGCCGATCATCCCGGATCTGCCCGGCTATCCCGACAACATCAATCGGGCCTCGGACGGCACCTACTGGCTGGCGCTGGTCGGCATGCGGACGCCGGCGTTCGACCTCGCGCTGCGCATGCCCGGCTTCCGTCGCCGGATGGCGCGTCGCGTCGCGCCGGATGAATGGATGTTCCCCAACATCAACACCGGCTGCGTGCTGCGCTTCGACGAGACCGGCCGGGTCATCGAGACGTTCTGGGATCGCAAGGGCGACAACCACCCGATGATCACCTCGATGCGTGAACACAAGGGCCATCTCTACATCGGCGGCATTTCCAACAACCGGATCGGCCGGCTGAAGCTCGAGGGCGCCGACCCCGGCTGGACCGGCTGGCAATCCTATTGGGGGCGGGCATGATCGCCCCGCTGATGCGCCTGATCGACGGCTTCTTCGGCCGCGGCGAGGCAGCCGTCACGGTGCCGCCGCTCGACGGGGCGATGCTGCCGAACCGGGCCCTCGACGATGCCCCCTTGCGTGTGCCGGTCGCCGATGCCGACTGCCTTGCCGCAGCGGACGGCCGGCTCTACCTGTCGGCCGGCTGCGAGGTGCTGGTCGAGCGGGATGGCAGATTCGTGGCACATCGCAGCTTCGACACGACAGTCTCGGCCCTCGCGCCGTTCGCCGGCGGACTGGCGGTGGCGCTGGAGGACGGATCCCTGCACGTCGAGGGCGGGCGCTTCGATGGTGCCAGGATCGACACCGGGTTGCGCTGCATCACCGCGATCGCCGCGGAGGGCGAGTCGATCCTTCTCGCCAACGGGTCGGAGCGCCACGGTCCAGCCGGCTGGCAGCGCGACCTGCTCGAGCGCGGCGACAGCGGCAGCCTGTGGCGCATCGCCGTCGGCACCGGCAGCTCACAGCGGATCGCCGCCGGGCTGGCATGGCCGGCCGGCGTCACCGTCGATGATCACGGCGTGGTGGTGACCGAAGCCTGGCGGCACCGCATCGTCCGGCCCGGCGGGGCCGTGCTGCATGGCGACCTGCCCGGCTATCCGGGCCGGCTCGCGGCCGGATCGGGCGGCTACTGGATGACGATGTTCGCGCCGCGCAGCCAGCTCGTCGAATTCGTGCTGCGCGAACCGGCCTTCCGGCGCCGCATGATGGCCGAGGTGCCCGAGCCGTACTGGGTCGCCCCGAAGCTGCGCGCTGGCCGCAGCTTCTATGAATCGCTCCAGGGCGGCGGCGTGAAGCAGCTCGGCATTCTCAAGCCCTGGGCGCCGACGATGTCGGCCGGGTTCTGCGTGCGTCTGGATAGGGGTTTCCAGCCGCGGGCGAGTCTGCAGAGCCGCGCCGATGGCACGACGCACGGCGTGACCAGCGCGATCGAACACGACGGCGCGCTGTGGGCGGCAGCCCGGGGCGATGGCGTCGTGGTCCGCATTCCGCTCCAGCACGGGGGGACGTCATGACACCGCTGGTCGAACTGCGCGGGGTCACCAAGGAGTATCGCGGCGTTCCTGCGGTCAGGGACGTGAGCTTCGCGCTCATGCCGGGCGAGGTGCATGCCTTGCTGGGCGAGAACGGGGCCGGCAAGTCGACCCTGACCAAGATGATCGCGGGCGTCGTGCAGCCCACGTCCGGCACGCTGCTCATCGACGGGGAGCCGGCCGTCCTGCAGACCCCGGCCGAGGCGCTGCGCCGCGGGATTGCGATGGTCTATCAGGAGACGAGCCTGGTTCCCTCGCTGACCGTCGCGCAGAACATCTATCTGACCGATGCCCGGCGGTTCCACCGCCTGCGCGGCCTCTACATCGCCGGCCAGCAGTTTCTGCAATCGCTGAACTTCCACGTCGATCCCACCGCGCTGGTGGCCTCGCTGGGAGCCGGCCAGAAGCAGATGGTCGAGATCGCCCGCGCCGTCCATCACAATGCGCGCTGCATCATCTTCGACGAGCCGACGGCGACGCTGACGCCTGAAGAGAAGCACCAGTTCTTCGCCCTGGTCGGACGGCTGAAGGCACGTGGCGTTTCGATCGTGTTCATCAGCCACGCACTCGAAGAGGCGCTGGCAATCGCCGACACGATCACCGTGATGCGGGACGGCGGCCATGTGGTGACCGGCCCGGCATCGTCGTTCGATCGCGAGAGCATCGTGCGGGCGATGGTGGGCCGCGGCCTGACCGAGGAGCTCTATGGCGCGCATCGCGACCGCTCGCCGCGTCCGGCCGGCGAGAAGGTGCTAAGCGTGCAGAACCTGTCGATGGGCAGGATGGTGCGCAACACCTCGTTCTCGCTGTTTGCAGGGCAGGTGACGGGTGTCTTCGGCCTGATCGGATCGGGCCGGACAGAAGCCGCCAAGGTCATTGCCGGGGTGTTCAAGCGCGACCTCTTCCACGGTGGCCAGATCCGATTGTTCGGACGGCCGGTCCGCTACCGGGTGCCGCGTCCGGGCGTGCGGGACGGAATCATCTACGTCACCGAGGACCGCAAGGCGGAAGGCTTCTTCGAGACGATGTCGATCGCCGAGAACATCCATACCGGCGCGATGGCGAGCGGACAGACCCGCGCCGCGGTGGTGTCGATGCGCGAAATGCAGGACATCGCCCGACACTGGATCGAGGCGCTGAAGATCCGGGCGATCAATGCCGATGCGCGCGTCATCGAGCTGTCCGGCGGCAACCAGCAGAAGGTGGTCGTCGCCAAGGCCCTGGTACAGAAGCCGAAGCTTGTCATCTTCGACGAACCGACGCGGGGCGTGGACGTCGGCGCCATCGCCGAGATTCACCAGATCATCAACGGGCTGGCCGATGCGGGCGTCGCGGTGATGGTGATCTCGTCCTACCTGCCGGAGATCCTCCACCTGTCCGACCGTATCCTCGTCTGCCGCCAGGGGCGGATCGTCGAGGAGTTCGAGGGGCACCGGACCGACGAGGAAACGATCATGTACGCAGCGGTGCACTGACCATGGATCAGCCGCTCAGGACCACCCGACCGGTGCGGACGGTCCGCACCATCGAAGACATTCGCGCCATCGAGGCCGAGCCGATGGACGCGCTGATCACGGCGCGCAATCTCTACGATCTGTTCCGCGCCACAGCCTTCCACCATCCGGACCGGATGGCCCTGACGGTGCTGCGCGCGCCAGACCCGGCGGAGGTGGGCGCCGCGTTGACGCATGCCCGGCTTCTGGCCGAGGTGACGCGCGCGGCGAACATGTTCCGTAGCCTCGGCCTTGCACCGGGGCAGGGTGTGGCGGCCTTTCTGGCGCCCACCCTTCCCGAACTTCCCGTGCTGATGCTGGGGGCCCAGGTCGCCGGCGTGGCCAGCGCCATCAATTATCTGCTCAGCGCCGACGCGATCGCCGATCTCCTGGTCGCCGAGGGTGCGACGGTGCTGGTGATTCCGGCCGCATCGCTCGACCGCGAGTGCTGGGACAAGGCTCAGGGCCTTCGCCAGGCCGTGCCGGGCCTGCGCGAGGTGCTGGTGATCGGTGGCGACGGGCCGCTGCCGGAGGGCTTCCGCCCGCTGTCCGCGGCGCTGGCCGCGCATTCCGGCGAGGTTCTCGACTTCGCGCCCTGCACCGACCGCGACACCGTCTGCGCCCTGTTCCATACCGGCGGCACGACCGGGCGGCCGAAGCTGGTGCAGCTTACCCACGGCAACCAGATCCATGCCGCCTTCTCGTTTGCGCAGGTATTCGGGTACGACGAACGAGACGTGGTGATGAACGGCTTTCCGTTCTTCCATGTCGGCGGGACCATGACGGTCGGGCTGTCCGTGCTGGCGGCGGGGGGGCATGTCGTCGTCCCCTCGCCCTATGCCCTGCGTCCGCCGGCCGTGATCGCGGCGTACTGGCGGCTCGTCGAACATTTCCGCGCGACCGTGGTCGGTGCAGTGCCCACGTCGATCGGTGCGCTGACCGAGGTGTTCGATCCCGCCATCGACGTGTCGTCGGTACGGATGGCCGGAACCGGCGGCGCGGTCATGCCGCCGGCGGTCGGCCGGCGCTTCATGGAGCGGACCGGCATCCGCCTGTTCGAGACCTACGGCATGACCGAGACGGCCGCGGCGATCGCCTTCAATCCCGGGCGGGGCGAACCGCTGGCCGGCAGTGTCGGTTTCCGGGCGCCGTGGTCGGAGCTGCGCATCGTGCGCACCGACGAGCCCGACCGCCTGTGCTCGCCGGGCGAGAGCGGTGTGGTGCAGGTGCGCGGCCCGCAGGTGTTCCCCGGCTATGTCGAGCCACAGCACAACATCGGCACGCTGTCGGCGGACGGCTGGCTGACCACCGGCGATATCGGATATCTGACCCCGGACGAGCGGCTGGTGCTGACGGGGCGGGCGAAGGATCTGATCATCCGCAGCGGGCATAATATCGACCCGGCAGCGATCGAAGATGTCGCCAACGGGTTCCCGGGCGTGGCGATCAGCGCCGCGGTCGGGATGCCCGACCAGTATGCCGGCGAGGTGCCGGTGCTGTTTGTGGTGCCGGCCAGGGGCGCGCCCCTCGATCTCGATGCGCTCGCCGCGCATATGGAGGCACATATCCACGAGCCGCCCGCACGGCCGCGCACGATCCTGACGCTCGACGCACTGCCGGTGACGGCCGTCGGCAAGATCTTCAAGCCCGACCTGCGCAAGGCGGCGATCCGCGAGAAGCTCAGGCAGGAGATCGCCGGCCGTACCGCGGCCGGCAGCCTGCTGTCGGCCGAGGTGAGCGAGGATGCGCAGAAGCGGACGCTGGTGGCCGCGACGCTCGCCGGGGTGACGGCGGGCGAACTCGTCGCGATCGGCAAGGCACTGGCGCCGCTGCCGCAGAGCTTCGCGCTGAGCGCCGTCGACGGGCCGGTCCGGCTTGCCTTCGACGGGCCGACCGCGATCCTGACGCTCGACAGTCCGGCGACGCTCAACGCCGCCTCGGCGGCGATGATGGGGGCGCTGGAGAGGCGACTGCGCGAGCTGGCGGCGTTGCCGTCGCTGCGCGCCGTCATCGTCACCGGCACCGGACGCGCCTTCAGCGCCGGCGGCGACCTAAACGAATTCCGCGCGGCGCTTGCGGCAGGGGGCACGGCGCTGCTCGATGTGCTGCGCTACAATCAGCAGGTCATCGGGCTGATCGAGGCGCTGCCGGTGCCGGTGATCGGGGCTGCCAACGGCCTTGCTGTCGCCGGCGGGCTCGAGCTGCTGCTGGCGTGCGACATCATTCTGGCCGCCGACGATGCGCGGCTCGGTGATGGCCATGCGCGATACGGCGTCGTGCCGGCCGGCGGAGCGACGGTGCGACTCGGCGAGCGGATCGGCCGCGGCCGGGCGGCGCAGCTCTTCCACACCGCCGCGCTGATCGATGCCGCCACCGCGGCCGCGTGGGGGCTCGTCAATGAAGTGGTGCCCGGCGACCGGCTGTTGGCGCGTGCCCGCGAGCTCGCCGGCGAGATCGCCGCCCAGAGCCCCGAGGCGCAGCGCGCGATCAAGCGACTCATGTTGCCATCCGACCCGCTGCGCGAGGCCCGGCTCGCCGCGGAAATCACCGCCTTCGCCGAACATCTCACCGGGACAGATCTGGCGGAGGGGCTGGCTGCCTTCGCCGAGAAGCGCACACCCCGCTACGCCGGCGACTGAGCGCAAGGCGGCCACGACCCGCGACCCGCCGGGGTCGGTCGCCCGGGGCGCCGATACCATACGGACCGCTGCGACGCCCTGCCTCGCCGACGGACCCTGTATCGACCGGTATCCGGGCCAGGCATTCCCGGCGCGTCCGGACGCGGGAAGACTGGCGGAGAGGGAGGGATTCGAACCCTCGGAACGCTTGCGCGCTCAACGGTTTTCGAGACCGCCCCGTTCGACCACTCCGGCACCTCTCCGCGTCACGGGCGAGCCTACCTACACGAGCGACCCCCACGGGGGCAAGGGCCGTGTGTCCGCAAGCGGCAAGACGCGGCCGCCGTGATGCGGGGGGGGCAGGCAACCCCTACGGGACCGGCAGGCCGCCGGGCTCCCCCGCGCGAAGGCGCCCGTGGCGCGCAAGGACCGCGTACAACGATTCCGGGCCGATGCCGGGGCGCAGGGCCGCCCCCACACGCGAACCGTGCAGGCGCGCGGCAATGTCGCCAGCCCGGCGGCCGCTCAGATCAGTTCCGCGGTCGCCCGCCACTCCGGCGACACGTAGTTGACGATCAGCGACCTGCGCACCCCGCGGATCGGTCGCCGCTCGAAGCCGTGCCAGGTATCGCCGGCCGGCAGGAAGATCAGGCCGAGCCCGCGGCCGTAGGGGGTCGCGCCCAGATGCACCTTGCCGGTCGCGTCGTAGATGTCGGTGCCGGCATCCGCCAGCGCCGGGTCGTCCGACAGGTAGATCAGCATGGTGAACAGCTTCACCGCGATGTCGGTGTGCGGCTCGAGCCAGAAGCCGTCGACGTCCTGGGTGTACTCGATGCGGCCGCGCGCCGCCGACAGATCGACGCCGCAGGTCGCCTCGATCGCCGCCACGGTGCGGGGATCGCGGAAGACGCTGGCGAGTTCGGCGCAGACCGGGTGGTGGACCTGGGCATCGCGGTCGAAGAACACGCGGGTCGAGTTGTTGGTCTCGCGACGCCCGTCGAACCGCGCCTTGACGGGTGCCCGGTACGGCAGGGCGAGAATGCGGTCGATGACGTCGCCGGGCAGCGCGTCACGCAGCAGCCAGTGGCGCCACGGGCTGTCGTTGCGGGTTGCCCGCGCGAGCGCCCCGGTGAAGGTCTCGATGGTGCGGTCGATCGGCGACTCGAGCATGGCGGTCCCCGTCAGACGAAGGGATTGAGGCGCTTGAGGCGCGCCGACAGGCGATGGCGACCGATCTCGCGGTCGTGGGCGGCCTGCGAGGTAACCCAGTTGAACATCACGTAGCGGCGCGGCCCCTCGAACGGCTTGTGGCCGTGCCAGGAATTGTCGGTGCGTCGGAAGGCGACGAAGGTCCCGCCGTCGGGCGGCACCTCGACGATGACCGAATCGATGTCGTCCGGATCGCGCAGCAGCCGCAGACGGCCACCGTCCTCAGCCCACGGCTCGTTGAGGTAGAGCAGGCAGGTGACCACCTTGGAGGTGGAATCGGTATGGATCCTGCCGTCGCTTGCCCGGCAGTGACCGCGCACCGTGATCATCAGCGGCCTGTCGGAGAGGTCGACATCGAACTTCTCCGACAGGATCGCCTCCAGATCGGCGCTGCGGATGTCCTCGATCAGCGCGGCAAAGGCGGGTCCGTAGGCGAGTTCCGACAGCGGGAAGATGCCGGGATGGGTGATCGCCGGGAAATCCGCCCGGATCGCCGCGAGCGCGTCGGCCGACAGCGTGTCCGATACGGTGAAATGTGCAAAGGGCTCGCGCACGACGCGCGTCCGGCGAATGGCCTCGAGATCGAGCATGTGCCGCCTCGGTGTTCGGTGCGTGCGCGTCAGGCTAGAGCCGGCTCGGCCGCCCGCCTTGCGCTGGATCAAGCCGCGTCGGGGTGCCGTGGGCGAGGCCGTCCTTCGCATTGACATCGCGGCCGCGCCACGTATATTCCGGCCCGATCGCGCGGGCAGGCAACTCCCGCGCTCAATTGCGCTGTCCGAGGTTTCGCTGCCCATCAGGGCGAGCCACCAAGACCGCGACGTCCGGCCGTTTCGTGGCGGCACGGCGCGGCACCGAAGGGCGCGGCGAGAGAAAAGGACTGGATCGACATGTTCGCGGTCATCAAGACCGGCGGGAAGCAGTATCGCGTCGCCGCCGACGATGTCATTACCGTCGAGAAGCTGGACGGCGAGCCAGGCGCGGCGATCACCTTCGGCGAGGTGCTGATGGTGGTGGATGGCCCGGCGACGACGATCGGCACGCCGCTGGTCGCCGGCGCGAGCGTCGCCGGCGAGGTGCTGGAGCAGACCCGCGGCGACAAGGTGCGCATCTTCAAGCGCAAGCGCCGCAAGCATTATCGCCGTTCGGCGGGGCATCGGCAGCAGCTGACGGTGGTGAAGATCACCGACATCCTGACCGGCGGTGCCAGGCCGGCGGCGAAGAAGGCCAAGGCGGCGAAGGGCGAGAGGCAGGACGAGGTGCCGGCAGTCGAGGCGGCGTCGGGGACGCCTGCGCCGGAGGCCGCGACCGAGACTGCGGCCGACACGGCGGCCGCGCAGAACTGAGGAGTATCGACCGATGGCACACAAGAAGGCAGGCGGTTCGTCCCGCAACGGCCGCGATACCGCCGGCCGACGCCTCGGCGTCAAGAAGTTCGGCGGCGAGCACGTCGTGGCCGGCAACATCATCATCCGCCAGCGTGGCACGAAGTGGCATCCCGGCACCAATGTCGGCATGGGCAGGGACCACACGATCTTCGCGCTCGTCGACGGCACCGTCAGGTTCCGCGAGGTCGCTGGCGGCCGGCAGTACGTCTCCGTGGTCCCGCCCTCGCCAGCTCCGGCCGAGTAGACGGCGGTTGGCCGCCGGCGTCCCTTCAACCCGGCGGAAGGACTGTTTTGCAAGCCAGGGGAGACGGGGCGACCGTCTCCCCTGACTTCGTTTGGGTGCATCCCATGACCTTCCCCATCGCCGACACGCTGGGACTCGACATGCTCAGGACCGACCGGCTGCTGCTGTGGCCGGTTGCGCCCGATGATGCGCCGGCGATCGCGGGACTCGCCGGCGAAGAGGCGGGGGCGGGCGAATGAAGTTCCTCGACCAAGCCAAGGTCTATGTGCGCTCCGGCGACGGCGGTGCGGGAGCGGTGTCGTTCCGGCGGGAGAAGTTCATCGAGTTCGGCGGTCCGGACGGCGGCGACGGCGGGCGCGGCGGAGACGTCTGGGCGGAATGCGTCGACGGGCTCAACACGCTGATCGACTACCGCTACCAGCAGCACTTCAAGGCGAAGACCGGCGGCCACGGCATGGGCCGCAACCGGTCCGGCGCCAAGGGCGCCGATGTGGTGCTGAAGGTCCCGGTCGGCACCGAGATCCTGGAGGACGATCAGGAGACGGTGATCGCCGATCTCACGCAGGTCGGACAGCGGGTGCTGCTGGCGCGCGGCGGCAATGGCGGATTCGGCAATGCCCACTTCAAGTCGTCGGTCAACCAGGCGCCGCGGCGCGCCAATCCCGGACTGCCCGGCGAGGAGCGCTGGATCTGGCTGCGCCTCAAGCTGATCGCCGATGCCGGGCTCGTCGGTCTGCCGAACGCGGGCAAGTCGACCTTCCTGGCGGCGGTCTCGGCCGCCAAGCCGAAGATCGCCGACTATCCGTTCACGACGCTGCATCCCAATCTCGGAGTCGTGCGGCTGGACACCCGGGAGTTCGTGCTGGCCGACATTCCCGGTCTGATCGAGGGGGCGCACGAGGGGATCGGCATCGGCGACCGGTTCCTCGGCCATATCGAGCGCTGCCGGGTGCTCTTGCATCTGGTCGACGCCACCGAGGAGAAGGTCGCCAGAGCCTACCGGATCGTGCGTAGCGAACTTGAGGCATATGGAGCGGGTCTCGACGAGAAGCGGGAAGTCGTCGCGCTGTCGAAATGCGATGCGGTGGAGCCGAAGGATCTCGAGAAGAAGCGCCGGGCGCTGGCCAGGGCCTGCGGCGGCGACGTGCTGATGGTCTCGGCAGCGACCGGGGCCGGGGTGCGCGAGGCGGTCGCCAGGCTGATGGCGGAAATCGACGCGGCCAGGGCCGAGGATGCCGCACGCCAGGAGGCCGAGGTCGTGAGGGAGCGCGGCTGGAGACCGTGATGTCGGGAAAGCGTCTGACCGGCCACCGCCGGATCGTGGTCAAGGTGGGATCCTCCCTGCTGGTCGATCCGAATGCGGGCCTGAAGCGGGACTGGCTTGCGACGCTGGCCGCCGACATTGCCGGGCTGGCGGCCGGCGGGGCGGAACCGATCATCGTCTCGTCGGGGGCGATCGCGCTCGGCCGCTCGGTGCTGGCGATGCCGCGCGGGCCGCTGCGGCTCGAGGAGAGCCAGGCAGCGGCCGCCGTCGGCCAGATCGCGCTGGCGGGGGCCTGGGCGGAGGCGCTCGGCCGTCACGGCCTGGTGGCCGGACAGATCCTGCTGACGCTCGGCGATACCGAGGAGCGGCGCCGCTATCTCAACGCCCGCTCGACGGTGACGATGCTCCTGAAGCTCAGGGCGGTGCCCGTCATCAACGAGAACGACACGGTGGCGACCTCCGAGATCCGCTATGGCGACAACGATCGGCTGGCGGCCCGCGTCGCCACCATGCTGAGCGCGGACTGCCTGGTCCTGCTATCGGATGTCGACGGCCTCTATACCGCCCCGCCGGGGGTGCGGGCGGACGCCGCCTTCATCCCCGAGGTCGACGCGATCACGCCGCAGATCGAGGCGATGGCGGGATCGGCGGGCTCGGAACTGTCGCGCGGCGGCATGCTGACCAAGATCGAGGCGGCCAAGATCGCGACCGCAGCCGGCGCGACGATGGTGATCGCGTCGGGGCGCATCGACCATCCGCTCGCGGCGATCGACGCCGGCGGCCGGGCGACCTGGTTCCGGGCGCGTGGCAATCCGGTGGCGGCACGCAAGACCTGGATCGCCGGTACGCTCGAGCCGCGCGGCACGGTCGTCGTCGACGATGGCGCGGCCCAGGCGCTGCGGCAGGGCAAGAGCCTGCTGCCGGCGGGGGTGCGGCGGGTCGAGGGCGGCTTCTGCCGCGGCGACGCCGTGGTGATCCGCGATCTCGCCGGCCGCGAACTCGGCCGTGGCCTCACGGCCTATGATCGCAGCGATGCCGAGCGCATCATCGGTCGCAACAGCCGGGAGATCGAGAGCATCCTCGGATATGCTGGGCGCGCCGAGATGATCCATCGCGACGACATGGCGCTCAGGCAGGAATAGCGAGGCGAACGGAGGCGGACGTGATGAGCGTCGAGGCAAGGCAGACGATCCGGAGTGGCGACCTCGCCGACACGATGCTGGCAATGGGCCGGCGCGCGCGGGCGGCGGCGCGCGTGCTGGCCCGCGCCGACGCCCGGACGAAGGATGGTGCGCTGGCGGCCATGGCGGCGGCGATCCGGCGCGACGCGCCGGCCATCCTCGCGGCCAACACCCGCGATCTCGAGGCGGCGGAAGCGCGCGGCACGGCCGGCTCGTTCCTCGACCGGCTGAAGCTCGATCCGTCCCGTATCGAGGCAATGGCGAAGGGAGTGGAAGAGATCGCTGCACTGCCCGATCCGGTCGGCACGGTGATCGCCGAATGGGATCGGCCGAACGGACTGCATATCGAGCGGGTGCGCACGCCGCTGGGGGTTATCGGGGTGATCTTCGAGAGCCGACCGAACGTCACGGCGGACGCCGGTGCCTTGTGCCTGAAGGCCGGCAACGCCGTGATCCTCAGACCCGGATCGGAGAGCGCCGGTTCGGCACGCGCGATCCATGCCTGTCTGGCCGAGGGGCTCGCAGCGGCGGGCCTGCCGGCCGACGCGATCCAGATCGTCCCGACCACCGACCGTGCCGCCGTCGGCGCGATGCTCGGTGGGCTCGATGGCGCGATCGACGTGATCGTGCCACGTGGCGGCAGGAGCCTCGTCGAGCGGGTGCAGGGCGAGGCGCGGGTGCCGGTGTTCGCGCATCTGGAGGGCATCTGCCACGTCTATCTGCACGCGCCGGCAAATCTGGACATGGCCCGACGCATCGTCGTCAATGCCAAGATGCGCCGCACCGGCATCTGCGGCGCGGCCGAGACGTTGCTCGTCGACCGGGCGCTGGCCGCCACGCATCTGTCGCCGATCCTGGCCGACCTGATCGCCGCCGGCTGCGAGGTCCGAGGCGATGCCGAGACGCAGGCCGCCGATCCGCGCGTGGTGGCGGCGGGCGAGGCCGACTACGGCAAGGAGTTCCTCGACGCGATCATCGCGGTCAAGGTCGTCGACGGTCTTGAGGCGGCGATCGAGCACATCGAGCGGTACGGGTCCAGCCACACCGAGGCGATCGTGACGGACGACCAGGCGGCTGCGGACAGATTCTTTGCGCTGGTCGATTCGGCGATCCTGCTGCACAACGCCTCCACCCAGTTCGCCGACGGTGGCGAATTCGGGATGGGGGCCGAGATCGGCATCGCGACCGGCCGCATGCATGCGCGCGGTCCGGTCGGGGTCGAGCAGCTGACCAGCTTCAAGTACCGCGTGCGCGGCTCGGGCCAGACGCGGCCGTGAGCGGGGCCGGCTGAGTTGGGCGGCATCGGAGGCTGGCCGAACCTGCCGTCCTGCGGGGTGGGACAACGGATCGGTCTGTTCGGCGGATCGTTCAACCCGCCACATGGCGGCCATCGGCTGGTCAGCGACATGGCCCTGCGGCGTCTTCGGCTCGACCGCATCTGGTGGCTGGTAACGCCCGGCAATCCGCTCAAGGACCCGCGCGCGCTACGGCCGCTCGAGGCGCGGATCGCCGAGGCAGCACGGATCGCCGCGCATCCGCGCATCCAGGTGACGGCGGTCGAGGCCGATATCGGCGCATCGCGCACACGCGATACGCTGCGATATCTGATCCGGCGCTGTCCGACCGCGCGTTTCGTCTGGCTCATGGGGGCGGACAATCTGGCCAGTTTCCACCACTGGTACGCCTGGCGGGAGATCGCCCGCACCGTCCCCATCGCCGTCGTCGACCGGCCGGGCTACGGCCTCGCCGCGGTCGCCAGCCCGGCCGCGCACTGGATGGCATCCAGGCGGATCGACGAGGCGGATGCGGCGCTGCTCGCGGACCTCGACCCGCCCGCCTGGGTCTTCCTGCACGGGCGCCGCTCGCCGCTCTCCTCGACCCAGCTCAGGGCGGACCAGACGCGCTGACCACGGCCGGGGCCGCGATTATTGAAAAGTTCACGAAACGTGCACTATCTTGTCTGCGTTGCGGTCAAGCATCCGGTGATGCCAATCGCGACAAGCTTGGATGGTATGACGAGAGGAAACCCCGCTGACACCATCGAAGTCCGCTGAGGGCGTCGCTCGCGGCGCGCCTCCCATTGTGACTGTCCGGCCGCAGCCGTCGTCGGACAGTCTGCTCGAAACGATCCTCGCCGCGCTGGAAGACGGCAAGGCAGAGGATGTGGTCATCATCGACCTGGCAGGTAAATCGTCGATCGCCGACACGATGGTCATCGCCTCCGGGCGATCCGACCGGCAGGTCGGCGCGATCGCCGATCGCGTGCTGCGCAGCCTCAAGGACGCCGGCTTCGGCCGCGTCGCGGTGGAGGGCATGCAGACCTGCGACTGGGTGCTGATCGATGCCGGCGACGTGATCGTGCATCTGTTCAGGCCAGAGGTCCGCGCCTTCTACAATCTCGAGAAGATGTGGTCCTCGGACACGCCGCGCGAGCGGCTGGCGATCTGAACCAGGCGCATCGTGCGCCGGCCGGCATGCGCGTCGAGATCCTCGCGGTCGGACGGCTGAAGACGGGCGCCCCGGAACGGGAGCTGGTGGCGCGCTATCTCGGCCGCGCCGCAGCGGCCGGTCGCGTGGTCGGGCTCACCGGGTTCGAGGTCGCCGAAGTGGGCGAGGGGCGGGACGTGGCCGCCGAAAGCCGGGCGCTTCTCGCCCGTCTTCCGGCCGGGGCGCGACGGATCGTGCTCGACGAGCGCGGCCGGGCGCTGTCCAGCCGCGAACTGGCCCGCCGCATCGCTGGCTGGCGCGATGAGGGGGCCTCGGCGGCGGCGTTTCTGATCGGCGGTGCCGACGGTCACGACGTCTCGGTCCGGACTGGCGCCGATCTGGTGCTGTCGCTTGGCCCGATGACATGGCCGCATCAGCTCGTGCGCGCGCTGATCGCCGAACAGCTTTACCGTGCCGTGACGATCCTCGGCGGCCATCCCTATCATCGCGATTAGATTGAGCAGTTCATTGGTCCGCGGCCGCGACGATCCGCTCCGAAACCCCGTTTCGTGCCGCATCCTGGCGGGGGACCGGTTCCGACATCTCCGTGACGGCTCCAGGGATCATCTCGCTGTTGCCGCAATCCTACGGTTATCGGTGCGTTAAACCGGAGCCTGCTATGCATCCGTCCATGCAGACCACTCTCCATCACGGCGGGTTCCGGACCCTCGCAGCGGCGCTGGTCGCAATCCTCGCGCTGGTCGCGTCTGCGGCCGGTGAAGACACGCCTGCGGCCGACTCGGCGGGTGCGGCGGCACCGGCGGCCGGACCCGAAGCCGTGCGCGAAGAGACGGAGCGGGCGCTTGCGACGCTGCGCGAGGACCTCGAGCGGCAGCGTGAGGTGGAGGCGCGCATTGCCGGCGAGGTGGCGGCGCTGGAGGCCGATCGGGCCGCGCTGAATGCCGAACTGCTTGCGACGGCCGGACGGATCGGCGAGCTGGAGACCGTTCTCGGCCACGTCGAGAATCGGATCGCGGCGCTGGTCGAGCGCGAGAATGACCTGAAGTCCTCGCTGCGCAGCCGATCCGGAGTCCTTGCCGAACTGATCGCCGCCCTGCAGCGCATGGGCCGGCGGCCGCCGCCGGCGGTGCTGATCAGCCCGGGCGATGCCTTGGAGACGGTGCGCACCGCCATGCTGCTTGGTGCCGTTCTGCCCGGTCTGAGGTTGGAAACCGAAGCCCTGGCCACCGATCTTGCCGAGCTTACCCGGCTGAAGCGCGAGATCGATGGCGAGAGAGCCAGGCTTTTGGCACAGACACGGGCACTCGGCGAACAGCGCACGCGGATTGCGCTGCTGATCGAGGCCAAGCGGCTGGTGGCGGCGTCGAGCGCCGAGGAGCTCGCAAGCGTGCGCCGGCGCGCCGAGGAGCTCGCAGCCAGGGCGCAGGACATGGAGGAACTGATCGCCTCGCTCGACCGGGAGATCGCGGTGGCTGAACGCGAGGCGGCCGCTTCGGCAACGAGGTCGCCACAGGAAGCGCTCGGCGCGCTGCGCGATCCGGCCCGCCTCGAACCTGCCATGCCGTTCGCCGACACCAAGGGGCTGTTGCCGATGCCGGCGGCCGGCGCTGTCGTGCGCGAATTCGGCGCGCCGGACGAATTCGGGACGGCCTCGCGCGGGATCACGATCGCAACGCGCGCAAACGCCCAGGTCATCGCCCCGGCCGACGGGTGGGTCGTCTACGCCGGGCCGTTCCGATCCTATGGGGAACTCTTGATACTGAATGTCGGCGACGGGTATCATGTCCTACTCGCCGGCATGGACGCAATCGCCGTTGATCTCGGCCAGTTCGTTCTGGCCGGTGAACCGGTCGGGCAAATGGGCGGGGTGGTGCTGGCAAGTGCCGCGAACGTGACTGTCGGCCGCAGCCAGCCCCTCCTATATGTGGAATTCCGGCAGGATGGTCAGTCCATCGATCCGGGCCCGTGGTGGGCAAGCGGCCGCAATGGAGCAGGCGGATAATGCGCAGGACGTCAATTCTCCTCCTTGGAATGTTGCTGGGCGGGGCGGCTGGCTTTGTCGTTTCGCAGCCGGCACTGATCACCGGTGATGCGATCGCTGCGGGCAAGAGCGACACCTACCGCCAGCTTAATCTGTTCGGTGACGTCTTCGAGCGGGTGAAGTCCGACTATGTGGAGGAGCCCGACGACGCGGCCCTGGTCGAGTCGGCCATCAATGGCATGCTGACCTCGCTCGATCCGCATTCGAGCTATCTGTCGCCGAAGGACTACCGCGACATGCAGGTCCAGACGCGCGGCGAGTTCGGTGGCCTCGGCATCGAGGTCACGATGGAGGACGGACTGGTCAAGGTCGTCACGCCGATCGACGACACGCCCGCCGCCCGCGCCGGCATACTGCCCGGAGACCTGATCACCCATCTCGACGGCGAGCCGGTGAAGGGGCTGACACTGGCCGAGGCCGTCGAGAAGATGCGCGGACGGGTGAATACCCCGATCGAGCTGACCATTCAGCGCGGCGAAGGCGAGCCGCTGAAGATTACGGTCGTGCGTGACATCATCCAGATCCGTGCCGTCCGCTTCAACAGCGAGGATGATGTCGGCTACATCCGCATCACACAGTTCAACGAGCAGACCTTCGAGAACCTGAAGCTCGCCATCGAGAAGCTGGAGCAGGAAATTCCCGCCGACCGGCTGAAGGGCTTCATCATCGACCTGCGGAACAATCCGGGCGGGCTCCTCGATCAGGCGATCGCCGTGTCCGACACATTCCTGGATCGCGGCGAGATCGTCTCGACGCGTGGGCGCAATCTCGACGAATCGCAGCGCTACAATGCCCGATCCGGCGATCTGACCAAGGGCAAGCCGGTCATCGTCCTGATCAATGGCGGTTCGGCGTCGGCATCGGAAATCGTCGCCGGCGCCCTGCAGGACCATCGCCGTGCGACCATCGTCGGAACCCGTTCCTTCGGCAAGGGGTCGGTGCAGACCATCATCCCGCTGGGGTCGAACGGCGCCCTGCGCCTGACGACGGCCCGCTACTACACGCCGTCCGGCCGTTCCATCCAGGCGACCGGCATCGAACCGGACATCGTGGTCGAACAGGACGTTCCCGAGGAACTGCGCGGGCAGACCACATCACGGGGCGAAGCCTCGCTGCGCGGGCACCTCGAATCGCAGGATGGCGAGGAGCAGGGCGGATCGTCCGCGTACATTCCCCCGGACAAGGCCGACGACAAGCAGCTCAACTATGCGCTTGACCTGCTGCGCGGGGTCCAGGTGCACAGCTCGTTCCCGCCCGATCCCAACGCGAGCGTGCCGAACTGAGGCACCGGCCGAACGCCGCGGGAGTCCCGCCCGGGCCGGCGGACATTGCGCGGCGGACTGATTGGACCGACCATGGCGGCACTGGGCGGCGACGGATCAACGGGCGGCGGACGCCTGGCCAGGACCTTGCGGGGCTTGAGCGTTCGCAAGGTCGTCCTGCTTCTGGCGGCCACGGCAGCCGTGCTGCTGGCCGGCCGACTTCTGCTGTTCGACGATCCGCTTGGCGGCGAACCGGTGGCGGTGGTGCAGCTCGACAGCCTGCCGGCCTCGCGGGCCAATACCGGCGAGACGACCGGCATGCGCGCGACGCTCGAGTCCGAACAGCCCGAAAGCCTGCCGGACGACCAGGCGCTGCCACCTGCCGACATCGTGATCGGCGATCCGCTGACACCGTCAGCGGCAACCGGTGGCGGTGAAATCGGTCTGGTCGAGATGAGCCGCCACGGCCCGATCCCGGCGATCGCCCCGGACGGACGCCGGCCCTTCGATGCCTATGCGCGTCCGCTCGGAGCTGTTCCACCGACCGGACCCCGCGTCGCCATCGTGCTTGGCGGGCTGGGGCTCTCGACGCTGACCACCGAGACGGCGATCGACCGGCTTCCCGCCGAGATCACGCTGGCCTTTGCGCCCTACGGCGACGAGCTGGAGCGCTTGAGCGCGCGCGCCCGCCAGGCTGGCCACGAACTGCTGCTGCACCTTCCGCTGGAGCCCTACGACTACCCCGACAGCGATCCCGGGCCGCACACGCTGCTGACCGGGCTCGACCCGGAACAGAATCGCGACCGTCTGCACTGGCTGATGAGCCGGTTCTCCGGCTATGCCGGGGTCCTGAACTACATGGGCGCCCGCTTCACCGCGAGCGAGGACGCCTTGCGGCCGTTTCTCGGCGAGCTCCGAGACCGTGGACTCGTCTATATCGACGACGGAACTTCGCCACGCAGCGCGGTGCCGAAGGTTGCCCGCGAGATCGGGCTGTCGGTGGCGGTGGCGACGCGGGTGGTGGACGCGGTGCCGACGCGCGCGGCCATCGACGAGGCGCTGCGCCAGCTCGAGGACAGCGCACGCGAAACCGGTTCTGCGCTCGGCATCGGCTCGGCGCTGCCGGTGAGCATCGAGGCGATCCGCGAATGGGCCCGCGGCCTCGAGGCGCGCGGAGTGACCCTCGTGCCGGCGAGTGCGCTGGTCGGCGGCGGGGCGATCTGAACCGCGTGCCCGGTTGACAGGCGGGGCGGCGGCGCGCCAACTCGCGGCGCGCAGACTTCGCAACGTCGGGAGCCGCCATGGCCGCAGACATCGCCGATCTTCCCTACCGCCCCTGTGTGGGGGCGCTGGTCATCAACCGCGACGGTCTCGTGTTCATCGGCCATCGCGCCGACGGGCCAGAAGAGCCGGAAGGCCCCGGCACCTGGTGGCAGATGCCTCAAGGCGGAATCGACGAGGGCGAGGATCCGGCCACAGCCGTCTTTCGCGAGCTCTACGAGGAGACCAGCATCCGCTCGGTTAGCCTGATTGCCGAGAGCCGCGACTGGATCCGCTACGATCTGCCGCCGAACCTGATCGGCAAGGCCTGGAAAGGCCGCTATCGCGGCCAGGCCCAGAAGTGGTTCGCGCTGCGCTTCACCGGCGAGGACAGCGAGATCGACATCCTCCATCCCGGCGGCGGTCACCACAAGCCTGAGTTCAACGCCTGGAGATGGGCGCGCCCCGACGAACTGACCGCCCTCGTGGTGCCGTTCAAGCGCGCGGTCTACGCGCAGATCGTCCGGGAATTCGAGGACATCATCGGCCGCAGCTGAGAGATTGGCGGCCGATCGTCACCATTGTCCAGTCAGCTGCGCATGAGGGAGCGATCGCATGTCCACCGTCCCACTTCTCTCCGACGAAGACCTCAGTCCGGCCGCCAGGGCGGTGTTCGACGACATCCGCAAGACCCGCAACACGGACTTCGGCAACAATTTCTGGCGGGCGCTGGCGAACGACCCGGTGTTGCTGAAGCGAACCTGGGACAGCGTCAAGGAGGTGATGGCGCCGGGCGCGCTCGATCCGCTGGTCAAGGAACTGATCTATGTCGCGGTCTCGGCGACCAACAACTGCGAATACTGCATCCGCTCCCACACCGCTTCCGCCCGCGCCAAGGGCATGACCGACGCCATGCTGATGGAGCTGCTCGCGGTGGTCGGGATGGCCAACGAGACCAATCGGCTGGCGAACGGCCTGCAGGTGCCGGTGGACGAGGCGTTCCGGTAGCCGGATGGCGGGCACTGGCATTCCGCCGCGCCGCCACGCCGCCGCGCCTTGCGGTGTGCCGGCAGCCGCTGGTATTGAAGGTTCCCCGACCCCTGCGCGCAGTTTCCGGCACCGGATGAGCCAGACTCCCAGCGAGCGCTACGCCGCTGTCGTGGCCCGCGGCGAGATCGCCTTCGATGCGGCGCAGGAGGCGCTGGCGGAGCGGCTGAGCCGGCTTGCGATCGAGCTGGAGAACCGGCGGCTCGCGCACAAGACCTCGCATCTCGGCTGGCTGTTCGCGCGCCGCCACCACGCCACCCCCGTCCGGGGACTGTACATCTATGGCGAGGTCGGCCGCGGCAAGACCATGCTGGTCGACATGTTCTTCGAGGCCGTCAGCGTCCGGCGCAAGCGTCGCGCCCATTTCGCCGACTTCATGGCCGATGTTCACGAGCGCGTGCACCGGACGCGCCAGCGCATCGCCGCAGGCGCGCTCAAGGGCGACGATCCGATCCCGCCGGTCGCCGCCGAGATCGCCGACGAAACCCGGCTGCTCTGTCTCGACGAATTCCATGTCGACGACATCACCGATGCCATGATCCTCGGGCGGCTGTTCACGCGCCTGTTCGACCGCGGGCTGGTGTTGGTGACGACGTCGAACACGGCGCCCGACGATCTTTATGCCGGTGGCCTCAACCGGGCGCTGTTCCTGCCTTTCGTGGCCCTGCTCAAGGAACGCACCGCCGTCGTCTGTCTCGATGCCCGGACCGACTACCGGCTCGGCCGTCTGGCCGGTGGCGAGGTCTATTTCACGCCGGCGGATGCGGCGGCGCGGGCCGCGATGGACCGGGCCTGGGCGGCGGTGACCGACGCGCGGCCCGGCAGCCCGATGGAGCTCGAGGTGAAGGGTCGGAAGGTTGCGGTGCCGCTGGCGGTGCGCGGCGCGGCGCGGTTCTCCTTCGCCGACCTGTGCCGGCAGCCGCTCGGAGCCAGCGACTACCTGAAGATCGCCCGAACGTTCCGGACCGTGTTCATCGACGACGTTCCGATGATGGGCCCGGCCGACCGCAACGCGGCGCGGCGCTTCGTGCTGCTGATCGACGCCCTCTACGACCAGCGCGTCAAGCTGGTCATGTCGGCGGATGCCGAGCCGGATGCGCTCAACACCTCGGGCGACGCGGCGGTCGAGTTCCGGCGGACGGCCTCGCGCCTCTACGAGATGCGCTCGCAGGACTACCTGGCCGCGCCGCACGGCGCGCAGGGGCCGGAATCGGTGGCACCCGCCGAGGTCTCTGTGCTCTAGGACGATCGCATTACTTGAACGCTTCAGGCATTCGGGCTAGTGACTGCGCGGGCTGACGCAGAGCTCCCTCACGACCTTCAATCGGGACCACGGAACCTCATGGCGCGACACAAGATCGCTTTGATCGGCGCCGGTCAGATCGGCGGCACGCTCGCCCATCTCGCCGGACTCAAGGAACTGGGCGACATCATCCTCTTCGACATCGCCGAGGGCACTCCGCAGGGCAAGGCGCTCGACATTGCCCAGTCCTCCCCGGTCGACGGGTTCGATGCGAAGCTCGCGGGAACCAACTCCTACGCGGCCATCAAGGACGCCGACGTGGTGATCGTCACCGCCGGCGTGCCGCGCAAGCCCGGCATGAGCCGCGATGACCTGCTCGGCATCAACCTCAAGGTGATGGAGCAGGTCGGCGCCGGCATCCGCAAGTATGCGTCGGACGCCTTCGTGATCTGCATCACGAACCCGCTGGACGCCATGGTCTGGGCGCTGCAGAAGGCTTCGGGTCTGCCCAAGCACATGGTCGTCGGCATGGCCGGCGTGCTCGATTCGGCGCGGTTCCGCTACTTCCTCGCCGAGGAGTTCGATGTCTCGGTCGAGGACGTCACCGCCTTCGTGCTCGGCGGTCACGGCGACACCATGGTGCCGCTCGCCCGCTACTCGACGGTTGCCGGCATCCCGCTGCCGGACCTCGTCAAGATGAACTGGACCACGAAGAAGCGGCTCGACGAGATCATCCAGCGCACCCGCGACGGCGGCGCGGAGATCGTCGGCCTGCTGAAGACCGGGTCGGCCTATTACGCCCCGGCAGCGTCGGCGATCGCCATGGCCGAGTCCTACCTCAAGGACAAGAAGCGCGTGCTGCCCTGCGCGGCCTATCTGAAGGGCGAGTACGGGGTGTACGACCTCTATGTCGGTGTGCCGGTGGTGATCGGTGCCAAGGGGGTCGAGCGGGTCGTCGAGATCGAGCTCAACCGCAGCGAGCGCAGCGCCTTCGACAAGTCGGTCGAGGCGGTGAAGGCGCTGGTCGAGGCCTGCAAGGCCATCGCGCCGGATCTCGGCAAGAGCAAGTGAACCGGGCGCGCCGATGAACATCCACGAATACCAGGCCAAGGCCATCCTCAAGGCCTACGGGGCGCCGGTCGCCGCCGGGGTCGCGATCTTTTCGCCCGAGGAGGCGGAACAGGCTGCCAGGCAGCTCGGCGGGCCGCTGTGGGTCGTCAAGTCGCAGATCCATGCCGGCGGCCGCGGGAAGGGCCGCTTCAAGGAGCTGGGACCCGACGCCAAGGGTGGCGTCCGGCTTGCGAAGAGCGTCGAGGAGGTCGTCGCCAATGCCCGCGAGATGCTCGGCAGGACGCTGGTGACCAAGCAGACCGGTCCTGCCGGCAAGCAGGTCAACCGCCTCTACATCGAGGACGGCGCCGACATCGCCCGCGAGCTCTATCTGTCGCTTCTCGTCGACCGCACCGTCGGCCGCGTCGCCTTCGTGGTCTCCACCGAGGGCGGCATGGACATCGAGCAGGTCGCGCACGACACGCCGGAGAAGATCGTCACCCTGGCGATCGACCCGTGCACGGGGGTCACGGCGGCCGACGCGGCGAAGATCGCCGATGCCCTGAAGCTCGAGGAGCCGGCGCGCGGCGAGATGACGAAGCTCGCCGACATCCTCTACCGGGCCTTCACCGAGAAGGACATGAGCCTGCTCGAGGTGAATCCGCTGATCGTGATGAAGGACGGTCACCTGCGCGTCCTCGATGCCAAGGTCTCGTTCGACAACAATGCGCTGTTCCGTCATCCCGACATCGTCGCGCTGCGCGACAAGACGGAAGAGGACGAGAAGGAGATCGAGGCGTCGAAGTACGACCTCGCCTATGTGGCGCTCGACGGCAACATCGGCTGCATGGTCAACGGCGCGGGTCTTGCCATGGCGACCATGGACATCATCAAGCTCTATGGCGCGGAGCCCGCGAATTTCCTCGACGTCGGCGGCGGCGCGTCGAAGGAGAAGGTGACGGCGGCATTCAAGATCATCACCGCCGATCCGAACGTGAAGGGCATTCTGGTCAACATCTTCGGCGGCATCATGCGCTGCGACACGATCGCCGAAGGCGTCGTCGCCGCCGTGAAGGAGGTCGGTCTGAAGGTGCCGCTGGTGGTGCGGCTCGAGGGTACCAAGGTCGAGGAGGGCAAGCGAATCCTCAACGAAAGCGGCCTCGACGTGGTGGCGGCCAACGATCTCGACGATGCCGCTCAGAAGATCGTCAATGCCGTGAAGGGGGCTCGCTGATGTCGATCCTGGTCGATCGCAACACCAAGGTCATCGTGCAGGGCCTCACCGGCAAGACGGGCACCTTCCATACCGAGCAGGCACTCGCCTATCACGGCACCCAGATGGTGGCCGGCGTCCATCCCGCGAAGGGCGGCGAGATGTGGACCGGTCACGTCAACGGCAGCGAGCGGCAGCTGCCGATCTATTCGACCGTTGCCGAGGCGAAGGAGCGGACCGGGGCGAACGCCACGGTGATCTACGTGCCGCCGGCCGGGGCGGCTGCGGCCATCGAGGAGGCGATCGACGCGGAGATTCCGCTGATCGTCTGCATCACCGAGGGGATACCGGTGATGGACATGGTCCGGGCGAAGGCCAAGCTCGTCAAATCGAAGTCGCGTCTGATCGGACCGAACTGTCCTGGCGTGATGACCGCCGACGAATGCAAGATCGGCATCATGCCGGGTTCGATCTTCCGCAAGGGCTCGGTTGGTGTCGTGTCGCGGTCCGGCACACTCACCTACGAGGCGGTCTACCAGACGACGATGGCCGGCCTCGGCCAGACCACGGCCGTCGGCATCGGCGGCGACCCGGTAAAGGGCACCGAGTTCATCGACGTCCTGGAGATGTTCCTGGCCGATGCGGCGACCCAGTCGATCATCATGATCGGGGAGATCGGCGGCTCGGCCGAGGAGGACGCCGCCCGGTTCATCCGCGACGAGGCGAAGAAGGGGCGTGCCAAGCCGATGGTCGGCTTCATTGCCGGGCGCACCGCACCGCCCGGCCGGACCATGGGCCACGCCGGCGCGGTGATTTCGGGCGGCAAGGGCGGTGCGGAGGACAAGATCGAGGCGATGAAGGCCGCCGGCATCCATGTCTCGGAGTCGCCGGCCCGTCTCGGCAAGACTCTCGCCGATGTGCTGAAGGGCTAACTTTATTGAAGGAAGGCCCGGGCCTATATGGCAGGGCAGCGTTGAATCCGGCCGCGCGGTGCGGCCGGATGCGAGGAGGAGAGGCCCTTTCGGGCCCGAATTGCGGTCATGGCCAAGCACGAGGCTAACGAAGCCTTCGCACTGACGTCGTTCCTGTACGGGACGAATGCGGGATGGATTGAGGATCAATACGCCCGCTACCAGCAGAACCCCGATCAGGTGGATGCCGGCTGGCGCACCTTCTTCGAGGCGCTCAAGGATGACCGCGACACGGTGATGAAGGAGGCACGCGGCGCCTCCTGGAAGCGGCCGGACTGGCCGATCCCGATGAACGGCGAACTGGTCAGCGCGTTCGATGCGAACTGGATGCCGCTTGAGAAGGATTTCGGCGCGAAGATCCAGGCGAAGGCTCAGGCCAAGGGCGTCGAGCTCAGCAGCGAGGCGCTGATGCGCGGCACGCGCGATTCTGTGCGCGCGCTGATGATGATCCGCGCCTACCGGATGCGCGGCCATCTGGCTGCCAACCTAGATCCGCTGGGGCTGACGCCGCGCGGCAGCCATCCGGAGCTCGACCCGGAATCCTACGGATTCACCGAGGCCGACTACGACCGCAAGATCTTCATCGACCATGTTCTGGGTCTCGAATTCGCCACCATTCGCGAGATGCTGGCGATCCTTCGGCGCACGTACTGCAATACGATCGGCGTCGAGTTCATGCACATTTCCGATCCCGCCGAGAAGGCGTGGATCCAGGAGCGAATCGAAGGACCCGACAAGGAGGTGACCTTCACGCCCGAGGGCAAGAAGGCGATCCTGAACAAGCTCGTCGAGGCCGAGGGCTTCGAGAAGTTCCTCGATGTGAAGTATACCGGCACCAAGCGATTCGGCCTCGATGGCGGCGAGTCGATCGTGCCGGCGCTCGAGCAGGTCATCAAGCGCGGCGGCCATCTGGGGCTCACCGAAATCGTCATCGGCATGGCGCATCGCGGCCGGCTGAATGTGCTCGCCCAGGTGATGGGCAAGCCGCACCGCGCGATCTTCCACGAGTTCAAGGGCGGCTCGGCCTCGCCGGACGACGTCGAGGGGTCGGGAGACGTGAAGTACCATCTCGGCGCCTCGTCGGACCGCGAGTTCGACAACAATCGCGTGCACCTGTCGCTGACCGCGAATCCGTCGCATCTGGAAATCGTCGATCCGGTGGTGCTCGGCAAGGCTCGCGCCAAGCAGGATCAGGCCGGCGATTTCGAGCGCTCGACCGTGCTGCCGCTGCTCATCCACGGAGATGCCGCCTTCGCCGGACAGGGGGTGGTGGCGGAGTGCTTCGGCCTGTCGGGCCTGAAGGGCCATCGCACCGGCGGCTCGCTGCATTTCATCATCAACAACCAGATCGGCTTCACCACCAATCCGCGTTTCTCGCGCTCGTCGCCCTATCCCTCGGACGTCGCCAAGATGATCGAGGCGCCGATCCTGCACGTGAACGGCGATGATCCCGAGGCCGTGGTGTTCGCTGCCAAGGTCGCCATCGAGTTCCGCCAGCGTTTCCACAAGCCGGTGGTGGTGGACATGTTCTGCTATCGCCGCTTCGGCCACAACGAGGGTGACGAGCCGGCCTTCACCCAGCCGATCATGTACCGCAAGATCCGCGAGCATCCCACGACGCTGCAGATCTATGCCGACAAGCTGATCGCCGAGGGCCTCGTCACCGCCGAGGAGGTCGAGCGGCTGAAGGCCGACTGGCGAGCCAAGCTCGACGCCGAATACGAGGCCGGGCAGAGCTACAAGCCCAACAAGGCCGACTGGCTCGACGGCCGCTGGTCGGGCCTTAAGGTCGCCCAGGACGAGGGGCCGCGCCGCGGCGATACCGGCGTTGCCCTCGACAGGCTGCGCGAGCTGGGCCTGAAGATGTGCGAGGTTCCGGAGGGGTTCCGGGTCCATCGGACGATCCGCCGCTTTCTCGACAACCGCCGCAAGATGATGGAGAGCGGCGAGGGCATCGACTGGGCGACCGCAGAGGCGCTCGCCTTCGGGACGCTGTGTGTCGAGGGGCACGTCGTGCGGCTGTCCGGACAGGACTGCGAGCGCGGCACGTTCTCGCAGCGCCATTCGGTGCTCTACGACCAGGAGACCGAAGAGCGCTACATCCCGCTCAACAACCTTTCGCCCGACCAGGCGCGCTACGAGGTCATCAACTCGATGCTCTCGGAGGAGGCGGTGCTCGGCTTCGAGTACGGGTACTCGCTGGCCGAACCGACGGCGCTGGTCATCTGGGAGGCCCAGTTCGGCGATTTCGCCAATGGCGCGCAGGTGGTGGTCGACCAGTTCATCTCCTCGGGCGAGCGCAAGTGGCTGAGAATGTCAGGGCTCGTCATGATGCTGCCGCATGGCTACGAGGGCCAGGGGCCGGAGCATTCCTCGGCGCGGCTCGAGCGCTTCCTGCAGCTGTGCGCCGAGGACAACATGCAGGTCGCCAACTGCACGACGCCGGCCAACTACTTCCACATCCTGCGCCGGCAGCTGAAGCGGGACTTCCGCAAGCCGCTGATTCTGATGACGCCGAAATCGCTGTTGCGGCACAAAAGGGTTACCTCGACGCTCGCCGAGTTCGGCCCCCAGTCGTGCTTCCACAGGTTGTTGTGGGACGACGCCGAAGTGCTGAAGGGCGAGCCAATCAAGCTCGTCCCCGACGACAAGATACGCCGGGTCATCCTGTGCTCCGGCAAGGTCTATTACGACCTTTACGAGGAGCGCGAGAAGCGTGGCATCAACGACATCTATCTGCTGCGTGTCGAGCAGCTCTATCCGGCTCCGGTGAAGGCGCTGGTCACCGAGCTCGGCCGCTTCCGGCAGGCAGAGATGGTATGGTGCCAGGAGGAGCCCCGCAACATGGGGGCCTGGAGCTTCATCGAGCCGATCATCGAGTGGTCGTTGAACCAGATCGAGGCCGACCACCGCAGACCACGCTATGTCGGCCGCCCGGCCTCCGCGGCGACCGCGACCGGCCTGATGTCCAAGCACCTCGCCCAGCTCGAGGCCTTCCTCGAGGAAGCCTTCGCCGCCTGACACCGCCACGACCACGACCAGAGCAACGGGACCCTAAAGCATGGCGACGGAAATCCGCGTACCGACCCTCGGCGAATCGGTGACCGAGGCGACCGTCGGGCAATGGTTCAAGAAGCCGGGCGACACGGTGAGTGTCGACGAGCCGCTGGTCGAACTGGAAACGGACAAGGTGACTGTCGAGGTGCCGGCGCCCGCGGCCGGAACCCTCTCGGAGATCCTGGTCGAGGAGGGGCAGACGGTCGAGGTCGGCGCGCTTCTCGCGCATCTGACCGAGGCTGGCGAAGGGCCGAGGCCCGCGGCCGGGGCCGAGGACAAGCCGGCTCCGGCCCGGACGTCCGATGCCGGGGCGGCCGGGAAGCCGGCCGCTGCACCCGCCGCCGGGAAGGTGGATATGCCTCCCGCTCCGTCGGCCCGCAAGATGATGGAGGAGAAGGGCATCTCCACCGATCAGGTCGAGGGGTCGGGCAAGCGCGGCCAGATACTCAAGGAGGACGTGCTGAAGGCGCTCGAGGTGGGCGTTTCGGCCCCCGTCGCGCCCTCCGTCCCTGCGGCTGCCCGTGCGCCGTCAGCTCCCGCCGACACCGCGCGCGAGGAGCGGGTCAGGATGACCAAGCTGCGCCAGACCATCGCCCAGCGGCTCAAGGACGCGCAGAACACCGCCGCCATCCTGACGACGTTCAACGACGTCGACATGGGCGCGGTGATGGATCTCAGGCGCGACTACAAGGACCTGTTCGAGAAGAAGCACGGTGTGCGGCTCGGCTTCATGGGCTTCTTCGTCAAGGCCGTCATCCAGGCGCTGAAGGAGATTCCCGCCGTCAACGCCGAGATCGACGGCACCGATCTGGTCTACAAGAACTATTACAACATCGGTGTCGCCGTCGGGACCGACAAGGGGCTGGTCGTGCCGGTGGTGCGCGATGCGGACCGGATGAGCATCGCCGAGATCGAGAAGACCATCAACGAGTTCGGCCGACGTGCCCGCGACGGCAAGCTCGCCATCGAGGATATGCAGGGCGGAACCTTCACGATCTCGAACGGCGGCGTCTACGGCTCGCTCATGTCGACGCCGATCCTCAATGCGCCGCAGTCCGGCATTCTCGGCATGCACCGGATCGAGGAACGCCCGGTGGTGCGCCAGGGGCAGATCGTCGCCCGCCCGATGATGTATCTGGCGCTGAGCTACGACCACCGCATCGTCGACGGCAAGGAAGCGGTGACCTTCCTTGTCCGCGTCAAGGAGGTCATCGAGGATCCGCAGCGGCTGGTGCTGGATCTGTAGGACGGGGGTCGGACAGGTAGCCGGCGCCCGGGCAACGGTCGCGCCGCCGGCCGCGGCGTTCACAATCGAGAGGCTCTCCCAATGTCCACCTATGATCTCGTCGTCATCGGTTCCGGCCCGGGCGGCTATGTCTGCGCGATCCGTGCGGCACAGCTCGGCATGAAGGTCGCGGTGGTGGAGAAGATGCCGACCTATGGCGGCACCTGCCTCAACATCGGCTGCATGCCCTCCAAGGCGCTGCTCCATGCCTCCGAAAAGTTCCACGAGGCGGGCCACGCGCTGGAGGCGCTCGGCGTGAAGGTCGGCATGCCGAAGCTCGACCTGAAGGCGATGATGGCCCACAAGGACGCGACGGTCGAGGCCAACGTCAACGGCGTCGCCTTCCTATTCAAGAAGAACAGGATCGACGGCATCCGCGGCATCGGGCGCATCGTCTCGGCCGGCAAGGTCGAGGTGACGCCCGACAAGGGTGACAAGCAGACGCTCGAGACCAAGGCGATCGTGATCGCCACCGGTTCCCAGTCTGCCCGTCTCAAGGGCATCGAGATCGACGAGAAGCGCATCGTCACCTCAACCGGCGCGCTGTCGCTTGCCAGGGTGCCCGGCAAGCTGATCGTGGTGGGGGCCGGTGTGATCGGCCTCGAGATGGGTTCGGTATGGTCGCGGCTCGGCTCCGAGGTGACGGTCGTCGAGTATCTGGACCGTATCCTGCCGGGCATGGACGGTGAGGTCGCCAAGCAGTTCCAGCGGATCCTGCAGAAGCAGGGCTTCACCTTCCGGCTCGGGGCCAAGGTCACTGCCGTTGACAGCAGCGGCAAGCTGCTGAAGGTATCCGTGGAACCGGCCCAGGGCGGCGCGGCCGAGACGCTGGAGGCTGATGTCGTGCTGGTCGCTATCGGCCGTGTGCCCTACACGCACGGGCTCGGGCTGGAGGAGGCCGGCATCCAGCTGGACGAGCGCGGCCGCGTCAGGACGGATGCGCACTACCGCACCAATGTCGAAGGCATCTATGCCATCGGCGACGTCATCGCCGGGCCGATGCTGGCCCACAAGGCCGAGGACGAGGGTATCGCCGTTGCCGAGATCATCGCCGGCCAGGCGGGCCACGTGACCTACGACGCGATACCCTCGGTCGTCTACACCTCGCCCGAGGTCGCGTCGGTCGGCCGGACCGAGGAGGAGCTCAGGACGGCCGGCATCGCCTACTCGGTCGGCAAGTTCCCGTTCACCGCGAATGGGCGGGCGCGGGCCATGAACCAGACCGACGGCTTCGTGAAGATCCTCGCCGACAAGACGACGGACCGGGTGCTCGGCGCCCACATCATCGGGCCGGTGGCGGGCGAACTGATCGCCGAGCTGGCGGTGCTGATCGAGTTCGGTGGCTCCTCCGAGGATCTGGCGCGTACCTGTCACGCCCATCCGACGCTGTCCGAGGCGATCCGCGAAGCAGCGCTCGGCGTCTCCCGGCGCGCGATCCACATCTGAGCCGGCGCCGTCCTGACGGTCACCGCGACGATCCGGCGACACCCCGTTCGGCACGAGGGTGTCACCCATGTCTCAGGTACAAACTGTTACCCATGTCCCCGGGTCGTACCGGGGAAGACTGGCGGCCCGGGAGGGACTCGAACCCCCGACACCCGGTTTAGGAAACCGGTGCTCTATCCTGCTGAGCTACCGGGCCGCTGCCGTCATCGTCTAACCCGTCAGGCACCGGACAATCAAGCACGGCCAAGCACGGCCAAGCCAAGCACGGGCACGCCCTGACGGGCGCCGACAGAGAAGCCCTCATATCGGCGGGCGCTTGCCGGACCTGCCTAGTCCGGCGTGACGTTCCGGATCACGGATCGGACGTCAGGCAGATGCGCGGTTGCTGCCCGCAAGTCCCGGCCGGGTGCGGCGTGAAGGAGCCTTGATGTCGGCCACCTCCCGCCGGACAATCGGCCGGCCGGCAGGGCACCGGTGACACAGGTGTCGCAGGGAAGGTCTGGCGGTGGCGTGGTGGCGGTTCCCGGGGCTGTGGGGAATGTCGAGGCTGCCGGCAGCTGCAGTGGCGGTGATGATCATCGCCCTCGAGGGTGGTGCGGTGGCCTGTCCGACCGGCCCGGTCGAGACGGTGCAGGTGGCCGAGGTCATATCGGCCACCGAGCTTCGCCTCGCGGACGGCCGCCGGATCCGGCTTGCGCAACTGCTGATCGAACCGGCCGCTGCCGGGGAGTCTGCTGCGCGGATCGCCGCTGCGGCGCAACGGAGCGTGGCGGAGGCTGTCGCGCAGGCTGGCGGTCGGCTTGCAATCCGGACGCTCGCCGCACGCCCGGATCGGCATGGACGGATCCCGGCCAATGTCGAGACACCGGGCCGGGGCGGCGGTTGGCTGCAGGGTCGGCTGGTCGAGTCGGGACTTGCGCAGGTCTCGGCGTTGCTGGATGATCCGACGTGCATCGGCGATCTGTTGCGGCGCGAAGCGGCGGCGCGATCAGAACGCAGGGGACTTTGGTCGACCGAGATCGGCACTATATGGCAGGCGGGAGACCCGGGCGCGCTTGCGGCGCGCACCGGTCACTTCGCCATTGTGGAAGGTCGCATCGTGTCGGTAGGGGAACGCCGACGGAGGACATATCTCAATTTCGGCGTGAACTGGGTGGAGGATTTCACCGTTCTGATCGAGGCGGATGACCTGCCGCGGCTGCAGGCCGCCGGGTTGGTCGTCGGCGATCTTGAAGGACGATGGGTGCGCGTACGCGGATGGATCCGGGACGACAGGGGACCGGCCATCCGGATCACGCATCCGGGGCAGCTGGACATTGTCGGAACGCGGTGATCATACAGCCTGTCTGAAGCGGAGCTGGCGCGGTCTGGCGGCGGCGACGCTCGCCCTCGCGCTGTCAGCGTGTACGGGCGGCAGCCTGACCGATGCCGAGTCGACCGTCCTGCCGACCATCACGCCGCCGACCCGGCCGTCCGTGGCTTCATCCGGCTTCGATGCCCGGGAGATCGCGCTTGGCCAGCGCGAGCATCCGAAGATCGTGGCCGCCTTCGGCGGCACCTATGTGGACCCGGATCTGCAGCGCTTCCTCGACACGATGGTCGCCGATCTGGCGAGGGTTTCCGAGCGGCCGGACCTCAGCTACACGGTGACGGTGCTGAATTCGCCGTCCATCAACGCCTTTTCGCTGCCCGGCGGCTACGTCTATGTGACGCGCGGCCTGCTGGCGCTGGCCAACGACACCTCGGAGATCGCCAACGTGCTGGCGCACGAAATGGCCCACATCACGCAGCGGCATGCGATCCAGCGCGAGCAGCAGGCGAGTTCCGTCGCGGTGATGAGCCAGGTCGTCACCGACGCGATCCGCGACCCCGAGACCGGTCAGGCCGCCCTCGCATTGACCAAGGGGCGGCTGGCGCAGTTCTCCCGCCAGCAGGAGCTTGACGCCGACGTGATCGGCATCAGGACCGCCGCCAAGGCCGGTTACGATCCAGAAGGCTCGGTCAACTTCCTGCGCGCGCTGGAGCGGCAAACGGAGCTGCATTCGCGTGTGCTCAACCAGGCCTACGATCCCGGCCGGGTTGACCTGTTCGCAAGCCATCCGGCGACGCCGCAGCGGATTCTCGCCGCCGAGCGCGAGGCTCAGCAGGTGGCCCGCACGACGGAATTCCGCCGCGACAGGGCTGCCTATCTCCGCGTGATCGACGGGCTGCCGTTCGGCGACGATCCGCGCGAGGGCTTCGTGCAGGGCCGCACCTTCGTGCATCCGCAGCTCGGCATCACGTTCACCGCCCCCGAAGGCTATGGGCTCGAAAATACCTCACGGGCCGTTGTGGGCTTCTCGCAGGCCGGCGACATCATCCGGTTCGACGCCGTCAGCGTGCCGGCGAGCGTCAGCCTGACCGAGTATCTGGCCACCGACGCCGTGCGCGGCGGTCAGGTCACGCAGATCGAACCGATGACGATCGGCGGACTGCCGGCGGCGACAGCGACGGTGACGAGCGAGGGGTGGAGCTTCAAGGTCGCGGCGATCCGCGGGCAGGGGGCGAGGGTCTACCGGTTCATCCTGGCCACGCGCGACCTCAACGCGGAGCGCGAGCGTGAGCTGCTGACCTCAGCGCAGAGTTTCCGGATCGTGCCGGAGGAGGTGGCGCGCCGCATCCGCCAGCAGCGCATTTCGGTGGTCCAGGTCGCGCCCGGCGACACGGTCGAGACGATGGCGAACCGCATGGCCTTCGACGATCATCGCATCGAACGATTCCGGGCGCTCAACGGACTGTCCCCGGGAGATCGTCTCAGTCCCGGCCAGCTCGTCAAGATCGTCGTGCAGTGACGCTGGCCACCGCGCACGCGCAGGCGCGGCAGTGTCCCTAGAGCGCCGTCCTCGCGGCGTCGCGGCTCACCACGTCGTCAGATCAGCGCGCCGGCGTCCGGTTCCTGATCGATCAGCGCGGCGCGCAGCTTCTCCAGGGCCCGGCTCTCGATCTGGCGGACGCGTTCCTTCGAGATGCCGAGCGCCAGGCCGAGAGCCTCCAGCGTCGCGCCTTCCTCGCGCAGCCGCCGCTCGCGCACGATCCGCAGCTCGCGCTCGGTGAGGACTTCCAGCGCCGCCCGCAGCCGCCGCCTACGCTTCTCGCCATCGATCGCCTCGCCGACCGTCTCGTCCTGCAGGGGTGCGTCGGAGACGAGGAAATCCTGACGCTCGGCGCTGCCCTCGGACTCGATGGCCGGCGCATTCAGGCTGGTGTCGGGCGCCGACAGGCGGGCATCCATCATCGCCACGTCGCTTTCCGAGACGCCGATCGCCTCGGCGATGCGTCGATGCAGTTCCTGTTCCGACAGCGGTGACGGCCCCTGGCCGAGCTTTGCGCGCAGGCGACGCAGGTTGAAGAACAAGGCCTTCTGCGTCGAGCTGGTTCCGCCGCGTACGATCGACCAGTTGCGCAGGATGTAATCCTGGATCGAGGCGCGGATCCACCAGGTCGCATAGGTCGAGAAGCGGACGTCACGGTCCGGCTCGAACCGGGCCGCCGCCTCCAGCAGTCCGACATGGCCCTCCTGGATCAGGTCGGACATGGCGAGGCCGAAATGCCGGAATCGCGCGGCGATGGCGATCACAAGGCGCATGTGTGCGTGGGTCAGCCGGTGCAGGGCCGCCTCGTCGCGGTCGTTGCGCCAGCGCTGGGCGAGCAACTGCTCCTCGTCCTTGTCCAGGTAGGGCGCGTTCATGGCCGCCCGGACGAAGCGGCGACGAGGACTCATGGTGCTCTGCATGGCGTCACATCCACCGGATGGCGAGTTGTGTCTCCGTCGAGATTACGTGCGAGGCACCGGCACGGTTCATTGCATCAAACCAGAAAAGCCGCCCGGCTTGAAGCCGGGCGGCCCGCATTGCTGGCATGCGCCTGTAACAGTCGCGTTATGTCACGCTGCTTCGTCGCGTTCCTCGTCGTCCGCCTCGACGTCGGCCTCGACGGCTGCGCCGCGGCGCGGCCCCTTGGCCAGCATGGCCTCGATCTCGCGAATCGCCTCGGTCTCGGTCAGCCGTTTCACGGCAGCGACCTCGCGCGCCATCCGGTCGAGCGCGGCCTCGTAGAGCTGGCGCTCACTGTAGGACTGCTCCGGCTGTGCATCGGAGCGGTGCAGGTCGCGCACAACCTCGCCGATGGCGATCAGATCGCCGGAGTTGATCTTTGCCTCGTACTCCTGGGCGCGGCGGCTCCACATCGTCCGCTTCACCCGGGCACGACCCTTCAGCACCTCGAGCGCCCGCGCGACGACCGCTTCCTCCGAGAGCTTTCGCATGCCGACGCTGGCGACCTTGCCGACGGGAACCCTCAGCGTCATCTTGTCCTTCTCGAAGTTGATCACGAACAGTTCGAGCTTGGTGCCTGCCACCTCCTGTTCCTCGATCGCCGTAATCTGCCCGACACCGTGCGCGGGATAGACGATGTACTCTGCGGTCCGGAATCCGTGACGCGATGCCGACTTCTTGTTGTTGCGGGTGGTCATTCTTCTATCTGAACTCCTGAACGTCGCGGATGCGACGCATGGGCCAAACACGACGCTGGCAGTCCTGCTCGGTCCGCCACGTTATGTCACGAGCCGGAATTCCCTCGGGGGCGAGCCGGCAACACAACCGGCGATCGTCGGAACAACGTCCCGACGCCCAAAAATATCGCCCGTTCGACGGGCGGATCAGGTGAGGGATTTCACCAGCGATATCTTGCATATATCACAGTATTCGGGGAAATCCAAGTGTTGCAGCGCAATAGGCCCGCACGCTGCCGGCGGCGGGCCGTCCGCTGCTCTCGGTATTGCCGCGCCGCGACGTTGCGGCGGCGCCCCCCTCGCGCCGAGATGAAGGCGGTTCAGGCGTTCAGTCGCCCTGGCCAGGCTCGGGAGAAAACTGCGTCTCCAGCTTGCCGGGGACCCCGTCCCATTCCTTGGCGTCGGCCGGCGGCTCGCGCTTCACGGTGATGTTGGGCCATTTTGCCGCATACTCGGCATTGAGGGCGATCCAGCGCTCGAGACCTGGCTCGGTATCCGGCTTGATCGCCTCGGCCGGGCATTCGGGCTCGCAGACCCCGCAATCGATGCATTCGTCGGGGTGAATGACCAGCATGTTGGCGCCCTCGTAGAAGCAGTCCACCGGGCAGACTTCCACGCAATCCATGTATTTGCAGCGGATGCAGTTGTCGGTGACGACGTAGGTCATGCCATTCTCCAGGGGCGGGCAGCCAACCGGACGTGGTGCCTATCGCTTTTGCCGGAACGGTTCAAGCGGGCGGACGGGATTAGATTTCTCAATCATCTGGAGCCGGGAGACTGCGTTTCCACGCGACCAGATGTCGCCGCTCACGCTTGGTTGGCCGACCGGCACCGGGCTCGCGTGCCACCGGCGGGCCGGCAGCCGGCTCGGTCGGCGCCGGCAAGGTCAACTCGGCGAACAGCGCCTGCGCGGCCGTCGCTGGCCCCCGCCGGTCGGCGAAGGCCTCAACCCTCAGCACCCGAATACCGCCGGAAAGGCTGGCGGTGACGATATCGCCCAGCCGGACCGGATGGCTCGGCTTGACGATGCGGATCCGGTTGAGCCGCACGTGGCCTGCGGCAACCAGGGCGGCGGCCTGGCTGCGGGTCTTCACCAGCCTTGCATGCCACAGCCACCGGTCGATGCGCTGGCAGTCGATCAAGCGTCGCGCCTGTCCCGTTCCGCGAGGGCGTCGCGAAGCCCCTTGAGCGCGGCGAACGGCGACAGCGGGTCGGGCTCGCGAGACTCGCGCCGCCCGCCTGACCGGGCCGGAGGTGGGGCGGCCACCCGCCGGTCATCGTTGCGCTCGCCACCCTTGCGCGGCGGCCGGCCCTTGCCGGGTCGCCCCTTGCTGCCGCGCTGGTCGGCCTGGTGGCGGTCCGGTCCGCGCAGGCGGCGCAGCCTGCCGCCGTCGGTCCCATCCTCGGCTGCGATCCCGGTGCGGGGACCGGTCGGCCGACCGTCCCGCCGCCCGTCCCGCCGCCCGGACGGCCGCTGCGCGGCATCGGGACGACGACCGGGCCGCCAGACGATGATCTCGGTCGCCACCGCCGGCCCGGCGGTCACTTCGGTCGGTATGTCGACCGCTGTGTCCGTCGGCGCTCCCCTCGGTGCATCGGCTGCGGCTGCGTCCGGTTCGCCGACCGCAGGCCGGACCGGCACCGGCTCGGATCTGTCGGCGCCGGACATGGCGTGCGGCATGGGCTGGTCCGCATCGGCGGCCTGCGCCGGCGCCTCGACCGCCGCATCTTCCGACGGCTCGCCGGGCGCGGGCGCATATGCTTCGGGCGAACCGGGATCGGTGTCGTCGGCATCGTTGCCGCCCTCATCCCCGCCACGGGCCTCGACGGCGGCTTCGGCGGTGGTTGCGGAGGATCCGGCAGCGGGGCGTTCGGCAGATGTGACCCGCGCCAAGGCGGTGGGCACCGCCGGCGCTGGCCGTGTCTCGCTGCGGTAGCCGAGCGCCTTCAGGATTTCGGCGAAATCCTCGCCGGCACAGCCGGCAAGCGACGTCATCTGCTCGGTGACGGTGAACACGCGCCCGTCGACCGCACCGGGCGGCCGGGAGGCGCTGCCGGGCTTCCAGGCGAGCGCGGCGCGGATCTGGTCGGCGATCCGCTCGAGGATGTCGATGCGGATGGCGCGGCCGCCGCAGGGGCGGAACCCGAAGGCGCGATACAGCCCGCGCGCCGTGCCCGGCTCGATCGCCATTGACATGCGTCCGCTCTGGACCAGCGCCGCGACGTGATCGAGGCCGGGCTGGTGCAGTCCGCCATGATGCAGCGCCCAGAGCTGGGCGGCCAGGACGCGCGGTCCGGGCTTCAGCAGGGCCGGCAGGTAGATGTGATGGGCGCCGAAGCGCACGCCGTGGCGGCGCAACGCCGCACGGTCGTCCTGGGACAGCGCCCGCACCTCGTCGCTGATCCTCGAACGTTCGAGGATTCCGAGCGCCTCGCCGAGCTGGAAGGCAATGCCGCGCGCCATGCCGGCGAGGCTGTCGTCCTCGAGGAGCGCCTTCAGCGGCCCCAGACGCTGGGCGATCCTGTCGGCCATCCAGCGTCCAAGCCGGTCCGCGGCATTGTCGCGCGGCGCGCCGGCGAGCTGCTCGTCGGCGAGCAGGGCGATACGCGGAGCGAGCAGGACATCACCCTTCTCGAGCCGGCCGACCGGCGCGCCGCGCCACATGAAGGTGCCGTCCAGGGTCAGCGAGATCACCTCGTCGGCATCCCTGGCCAGCCGCTCGGCGCGCGCCTGGAGTTCGCCGGCCAGCGAGCGCCGCGCCGCCGCCGAGATCGCCTTGAGATGGTTGCCGTCGGCTTCCGGATCGGGTGTGAAGCGCAGACCGTCCAGACGGCCGACATGATGGCCTTCGACAGTCACCTCGCCGCCGGTATCGATATCGGCTTCCATTGTGGCGTTCTCCCTCAGGCTGCGGGCCAGCACGCTGGTTCGGCGATCCACGAAACGGTGCGTCAGGCGCTCGTGCAGGGCGTCCGACAGACGGTCCTCTACGGCGTGGGTGCGCTCCTGCCAACCGGCAGGATCGGCCAGCCAGTCCGGTCGGTTGGCGACGAAGGTCCAGGTGCGGATGTGGGCGATTCGGTTGGACAGGGTGTCGATGTCGCCGTCGCTGCGGTCGCATTCGGCGACCTGCCGGGCGAACCAGTCCTCCGACAGCCGTCCATGGCGCATCAGCTGCGTATAAAGGGTCGCCACCAGCTCGACATGGTTGGCGGGCGCGATCTTGCGGTAGTCGGGCACCTGGCAGACATCCCAGAGCCGCTCCACCGCATGATGGCCGCGGGCGATGTCGGCGATCTCGGGATCGCAGGCCGCAGCCTCCAGGGCATGGATGTCATCGCCGGCGGGTGCCCGGGTCAGCCCATCCTCGCGCGGAGCCGCCGCCAGGCTGGCGCGCAGGGCCGTCAGCGAGGAGAAGTCGAGGTCGGCATTGCGCCACTGCAGCAGATGGACCGGCTCGAAATCGTGGCTCTCCAGCCGGCTCACCAGATCGTCGGCGAGCGGGTCGACGCGGCCGGTCACGCCGAACGTGCCGTCGCGCAGGTGCCGCCCGGCGCGGCCGGCGATCTGGCCCATCTCCGCGGGGGTGAGATCGCGGTAGTGGAATCCGTCGAACTTGCGCCTGGCGGCAAAGGCGACATGATCGACGTCGAGATTGAGCCCCATGCCGATCGCGTCGGTGGCCACCAGGAAATCCACCTCGCCGGACTGGTAGAGGCCGACCTGGGCGTTGCGTGTGCGCGGGCTCAGCGCCCCGAGCACCACTGCCGCGCCGCCGCGCTGACGCCGGATCAGCTCCGCAATGGCGTAGACCTCCTCGGCCGAGAAGGCGACGACGGCGGAGCGGCGCGGCAATCTGGTGATCTTCCGCTGGCCCGTATAGGCCAGATGCGACAGCCGCGGCCGGGTCACCACGTTGAGGTTCGGCATCAGCCGGGTCAGGATCGGGCGCATGGTGCCGGCGCCGAGCAGCAGCGTTTCCTCACGGCCGCGCCGGCGCAGAATGCGATCGGTGAAGACATGACCCCGGTCGAGATCGGCGGCAAGCTGCACCTCGTCGATCGCGACGAAGGCGACATCGAGATCGCGCGGCATCGCCTCGACCGTCGAGATCCAGTAGCGCGGATTGGCCGGCTTGATCTTCTCCTCGCCGGTAACGAGCGCGACCGCCTCGGCGCCGACCCGCTCCACGACGCGGCCGTAGACTTCGCGCGCGAGCAGCCGCAGCGGCAACCCGATGACGCCGGACTCGTGTCCGAGCATCCGCTCGATGGCAAGATGAGTCTTGCCCGTGTTCGTCGGCCCGAGCACCGCGGTCACGGTCCGCCCGCGCGCGGCGGGGTGGCGGCCGACATCCGGCAGGTTGGTCATGACGCCTCCCGTGGCGATGCCCCCGGCCATTGGGCCAAAGCCGTGTCGCATCTTACCCGCTGCCTGTAAAGAGGCGGAATCGGAGTATCCGCGCCGCAGCGATGCCCGGTTGTCCCGATCCGGCACAGGTCCGCTGGCACGATTCACGGCTGGAACGCGAACGGAACAAATCCCGCCCGAATCGCTGACTCGTCCCGCTTCGCGATTCGTTCCCGGCGAGATATGGAGTGCAAATGGAAACGGTCCACCATATCTGGAACCGGAACCGGGATGCCGATACGGGATCCGTTAACGGAATGGTTCGAGGCCGTCGGCGCGCGACGCGCCCTGTCGCCGCGGACGCCGTCAACTGGAGCCGGTGCAGGTCCCCATCATCCGCCCGCGTAACGACCTCTCCCGGCTGGCGCAGACCTGGAGCACGCGTCCGAGTCGTCCGTCAGTCGGCGAGCGCCGCCGCGCGGGTCTGCAGCGCGCCGCTGGCGGTCAGCTCGGTGGCCTGCACCACCGCAGCGCCGAGCGGCGTTGGAATGGTGACGCGATAGGGCACGAGAATGTCCGAGCCGGGCACGGGGGTGAGCATCACCTCGGCTGTGATCTTCTCGGCCGTCTTGACCTCGTCCTTGTCGGTGCGGTGGCCGGCGATCGCCCGGTAGCGGGCGTTACACACCAGCACCTCGTCGGCGAAGCCGACGCCGCCCGAGACGGGCTGGATCTCGCGGTATTCGAGGTTGACGTCGAAACGCTCCTGGCCGTTGAAGATCGGTACGCTGCGCTCACAGGCGCGCTTGTCGAAGCCGTCGACCGAGTAGCCGCCGGGAAAGAACAGCGCGCTGATCGGATCGATGATGCCGCGCTTGTCGGCCTCGGTCACCTTCACGCGATTGGGATGATTGACATGATAGGGCGTCGGCGTCGGGGTGATCCTGAGCTGGCGGACACCCGAGCTGTTCATCGTCATGCGGATCGTCGCGGTCTTCTTGCCGTCGGTGGCATTGACGGAGAAGGCGCTGGGCTGCGTCCTGCCGTGCTGCAGCCTGCCGGCGGACGAGGCGCTGGCGCTGTACTCGTAGAGGACGCCGGCGATGCCGGTAAGCTTGCCGAACCCGTCGATCCGGTATTTCGGGCCTTCGAAGGTGCCGACGAGGGTGGCATTGCCGATCGGCAGAGCGCCGAGGCTGACTCGGTAGTTCAGCTGGAACCGGTAATCGGCCTCGTTGCCGGTGGCGACAGTGACGGCTGCCAGCCCGACAACCGCGGCGACCGAGATCCGCTTCGCCAGCCTGGCGCTCCACGCAACCGACTTCATCGCACTCGCCTCATCGACCGGAGGACCAGACCCGCCAACCGCCTCGACATTCCGTCAGGCCATGCCGCGCAGGCTCGCTTGGTATGGTTAAGGTTCGGTTAGCGAACCCCTGTCACCCGACAGCATGGACGCCGAATCTGGCGCGTTGATGTTGGAACGGCAACCCCGCCCGGTTGTCGGCCGCCCTCGGCCGACTTGACGCTGTGCCGCGCGCTGTCTATAGGCTCACGCTGAATTCCCAGAACGGCAAGGCCGCCCGGTCCGCCGACCCTGTCAGGCGGCCGCAAGCATTTCGAGGATAGTACCATGGCCCGGCGTTGTGAGCTGACCGGCAAGGCGGTCATGTCCGGCAACAATGTGAGCCACGCCAACAACAAGACCCGGCGTCGGTTCCTTCCCAACCTGCTCAACGTGACGCTGATGAGCGACACGCTGAACCGCAGCTTCCGGCTGCGCATCTCGGCCAATGCGCTGCGTAGCGTGGAACATCGCGGCGGTCTCGACGCCTTCCTGATGAAGGCGCGCGACGAGGAGCTGTCCGAGCGGGCGCAGGGTCTGAAGCGCGATATCGCCAAGGCCGCAGCGGCAGCGACGCCGACGGCCTGAACCTGCCGGTCGGCGCCACAGGCGCCACGTCCCGTCATTTCTATGAACCGTTTGTCGCCGTCCTTGCGAACCGCCGCGGGCCGATAGGGATCAACGGCGGAACATCGGCTGGGACGGTGCGCTCCGATCCAGGTCCGGCAGGCGGCCGGAGCAGGGCAAATGCGCCTCCTCGCGGTCGGCAGGACGGTGAGGCCCGCGGCAGGAATCGCTGCGCCGGCGGGACTTCGCCATGCGGACCTTACGGGCCCTGTGACTGGCGCAATCGGGCGGATGGGATGGTCCTGCCATGACGACGGGTGGTGATTTCCAGGATCAGCGCGGCCGCGCGGGGATGCGTCTGTCGTTGCCAGTGGCGGCCATGGCGATGGTCGTCGCGGCTTCAAACGTGCTTGTCCAGTATCCGTTCACGCCGCTCGGCCTCGCCGATTACCTGACCTGGGGTGCCTTTTCCTATCCCTTCGCATTCCTGGTGACCGATCTGACCAATCGCCGCTTCGGTCCGGCGGCGGCGCGGCGGGTGGTCTATGCAGGGTTCGCAATCGCGGTCGCGTTGTCGGTCTGGCTCGCGACGCCGCGCATCGCACTTGCTTCGGGCACAGCCTTTCTTGCCGCGCAGCTCGTCGACGTCTGGATCTTCCACCGGCTGCGCCGGCAAGCCTGGTGGCAGGCGCCGCTCGCCTCCTCGCTGATCGGCGCGACGGTCGACACGACGCTGTTCTTCTCGCTCGCCTTTGCCGGATCCGGCATCGGCGAGGCCGACTACTGGGGTCTCGTGCTGCCGGTCTGGGTCGCCTGGGCAGTTTTCGACTGGATGGTCAAGCTGGTGCATGCCGTCGCGATGCTCGGTCCGTTCCACCTGCTGCGCCGGCGGACGGCGCCTGCGGTCGGAGAGTACCCCGCGCTGTAGCCGCAGCTGTCAGGGGTCGAGAAGTTCGAACTGCAGCAGCAGGGTGCGCTGCAGGGTGTTGAAATTGTCGTCGGAGATGATGCTGAGAACGGTGCGGCCGGCCTCGTCGGTGTGCACGGCGATGCCTTCCATGTTGTCCACCGCATAGGCCATGCCGGCGGCCAGCAGCACCACGCCGGAGATCGGCTCTTCACGGGCCAGTTCGGCCGCGCTTATCCGGCGCACCCGCATCGCCACGCCGGTCAGCACGTTGAAGCGTCGCTCGAGCACGATGACGTCGCCATTGGCGAGTGCCACCGCGTCGGTAACGTTGAAGTCGCCGTCGCGGATCAGGCCGATCTCGCGGCTGCTGCCGTCCGGCGCGATCACCCAGCCCGGAATCGTGCCGGGCCGCGCGGTGCTCTCGGATTCGGCCAGCGCGACCAGCGAGCCGGCGCCTGGAGCGCCGGGCGGGATGACCGCGAGTGCTTCGAGCCCCTGATTGTAGGGCAGATCGGCGATCGCCGCGGGCATCGCCACGGGCGACGCCCGCGCGAGGCGCCCATCCGGGCCGAAACTGTAGCGCAGGACGCGATTGTCGCGCTCGAAGGCGACCATGACGTCGTTCGTCAGGCCGTTGCCGCCGACGGAGCGCAGCGCCTCGGCGTCGGCGCCGAACTTGGCGCCGAGTGGCGCACCGTCCTCGTCGATGAGGCGCTCAACCGTCACTTGCGAGAGACCGGCCGGAGCCCTGCCGGCATGGTCGAGTGTGGCGGAGAAGAGGTCGCCGACATCGCTCACCATCATCAGCCGATGACCGTCCGGGGAGATCTCGAGGCCGGACAGACCGCCGAAGCGCTTGTCGGAGGAATCGAGCTGAAGCCCGCCAAGATAGCGCAGCCCGCCAAACACGGCCTGATCGGCGTGCTGTGGATCGAAGCTGGCGACGGGGGCGGCACGGACCGTGACGGCCTCCTCGGCCCGGGCGGGACCGGCAGCGGGCTGGCCGAAGGACAGGGCGAGGGACAGGGCCGCGGCGATCGCGGCGGACGCGCGTCCGTGCATGCTGCGGTTCAATTCGGGGCGGCCGCCCGGCGGCGGAGGCGGCGGCGGCCCGCGGCATGCACCGGACCGGAACCATCCTCGAACAGCTCGGCAAGCTTGTCGGTCATCGCACCGCCGAGTTCCTCGGCATCGACGATCGTGACCGCCCGGCGATAGTAGCGTGTGACGTCGTGGCCGATGCCGATGGCGATCAGTTCGACCGGCGAGCGGGTCTCGATGTCCTCGATCACCTGACGCAGGTGGCGCTCGAGATAGTTGCCGGGATTGACGGAGAGCGTCGAATCGTCGACCGGCGCGCCGTCGGAAATCATCATCAGGATCCGGCGCTGCTCGGGCCGGGCGATCAGCCGGTCGTGCGCCCAGGCCAGCGCCTCGCCGTCGATATTCTCCTTGAGCAGCCCCTCGCGCATCATCAGGCCGAGATTGCGCCGGGCGCGACGCCACGGCATGTCGGCGGGCTTGTAGATGATGTGGCGCAGGTCGTTGAGGCGGCCCGGACCCTGCGGCTTTCCGGCGGCGAGCCAGGCCTCGCGGCTCTGTCCGCCCTTCCAGGCACGCGTGGTGAAGCCGAGGATCTCGACCTTGACGCCGCAGCGCTCCAGTGTGCGGGCGAGGATATCGGCGCAGGTCGCCGCGACGGTGATCGGCCGTCCGCGCATCGAACCGGAATTGTCGAGCAGCAGCGTCACCACCGTATCACGGAAGTCGGTGTCGCGTTCGCGCTTGAAGGACAAGGGGTGCATCGGGTCGATGATCACCCGGTGCAGGCGCGCCGCATCGAGCACCCCCTCCTCGAGGTCGAAGTCCCAGGCCCGATTCTGCTGTGCCAGCAGCCGGCGCTGCAGCCGGTTGGCGAGGCGGGTGACGACGCCCTGCAGATGTTGAAGCTGCTTGTCCAGAAATCCCCTGAGCCGGTCCAGCTCGTCCGGGTCGCACAGTTCCTCGGCCGAGACGGTCTCGTCGAACCGGCTGGTGAAGATGCGGTAGGCATTGGCGCCGGTGGTGTTGGAGAACGGGAAGTTGGGCCGCCAGGGTTCGTTCGATTCGGTCGAATCGGCGGATTCCGCTTCCTCCTCCAGCGCCTCAGCGCGGGTTTCAGTTGCCTCGACGTCGCCTTCCTCCTGCTCGGCGGCGTCCATGGATTCCTCGGCTGAAGCGCCGTCACTGGAGTCCTGCTCGCTCTCCTGGCGCGAGTCGGACGAGGTGTCGGAGGAGTCCTCGCTCTCGCTGGACTCCTCCTCATCCTCCTCCTCGGCGCCGAGTTCATCGGCCATGTCGAAGGCGGCGATCATCTCGCGGACGATGCGGGCGTAAACGGTCTGGTCCTCGAGCGCTGCGGCGAGGCGGTCCATCTCGTCGCCGGCCTTCTGCTCGATCCAGCTCCGCCACAGCTCGACGGCGCGCCGCGCGCTCTCGGGCGCCGGGCGACGGGTCATCCGTTCGCGCGCGATCAACGCCACCGCCTCCTCGAGAGGCACGTCGGCGCGCGATTCTGCGGCGGCGACGTTCATCCGCGAATAGCGGGCCTCGAGCATCGCGCCGATATTGTCGGCGACGCCGCACATGCGGTTGCTGCCGACCGCCTCGCAGCGCGCCTGTTCGACGGCCTCGAACAGGGCCCGCGCATTGCGCCCCTGCGGCAGCAGACGGCGATGGATGGCCTGGTCGTGGCAGGCGAGACGCAGGGCGAGGGCATCGGCCTGGCCGCGCGCGACCGCCGCCTCCTCGGGCGACAGCTTGCGCGGCGGCTCGGGCAGCCGCACCGACCGTCCCGACACGCCGGCGCGATCGGTGCCGAAGCTGACCTCGATATCGGCCTTGCCGGCGATCGCACGGGTTGCCGCAGCGACGGCGCGCTTGAAGGGCTCGGTCGGGGCCGAGCGGCCTGGCATCCCGGGCTTGCGGTTGGTCATGTCGCCCTGCCGCCTGCCAATCCCGTCAGTTGAGTGCGATGTTCACCGTCGATTCGGGCAGGTCCCTGCCGAAGCAGCGCTGATAGAACTCCGCGACGATGCCGCGCTCCAGCTCGTCGCACTTGTTGAGGAATGTGAGTCGGAAGGCGAGTCCGATGTCGCCGAAGATGTTGGCATTCTCGGCCCAGGTCAGCACCGTGCGCGGGCTCATCACCGTCGACAGATCGCCGTTCATGAAGGCATGGCGGGTGAGGTCGGCGACGCGGACCATCCGCGAGACGATCTCGCGTCCTGCGTCGCTCTGGTAGTGCTTCGACTTGGCGAGCACGATGTTCACCTCGTCGTCGTGCGGCAGATAGTTCAGCGTCACGACGATCGACCAGCGGTCCATCTGGCCCTGGTTGATCTGCTGGGTGCCGTGATAGAGGCCGGAGGTGTCGCCGAGGCCGATGGTATTGGTGGTCGCGAACAGCCGGAAGGCAGGATGCGGCCGAATGACGCGCTTCTGGTCGAGCAGGGTCAGCTTGCCGGAGACCTCGAGCACCCGCTGGATGACGAACATCACGTCAGGGCGGCCGGCGTCGTACTCGTCGAAGACCAGCGCCGTGTTCGTCTGCAACGCCCATGGCAGGATGCCGTCGCGGAACTCGGTGACCTGCAGACCGTCCTTGATGACGATCGCGTCCTTGCCGACGAGGTCGATGCGCGAGATGTGGCTGTCGAGATTGACGCGGACGCACGGCCAGTTCAGACGCGCCGCGACCTGCTCGATGTGCGTCGACTTGCCGGTGCCGTGAAAGCCCTGGATCATCACGCGGCGGTTGTGCGCGAATCCCGCGAGGATGGCGAGAGTCGTCTCGCGATTGAACTGGTAGTCCGGATCGACGTCAGGAACATGCTCGTCGGGCTCGGCATAGGCCGGAACCTCGAGATCGGAGTCGATGCCGAAGACCTGCCGCACCGAAACCTTCATGTCGGGCAGGCCATGGGGCTCAGCAATTCCGCTCGTCATACTGCCTCCAGCTCACGGACGGCACGAGCCGTCCGTCGATCAGGTCGGGATCTGTCGTGAAGCCGTGCGACAATAATCAGCAATCGCGGTAGAAGCCAGAGGCCTTGAGGGTTCCATAGGCCTCGATGATCGCCCGCAGGCGATCCTCGCTTGAACGGTCGCCGCCATTGGCGTCGGGATGGTGACGCTTCACGAGTTCCTTGTATCTCAGCTTAATTTCGGGTCCCGTTGCCGTTTCGTCCAGTCCCAGTTCGTCGAGCGAACGGCGCTCGGCGTTGCCGATGCGGCGCTGCGGCGCGCGTGGTGTCTCGTCGCGCGCACGGTCGTGGCGGCGCGCCTCGGTGAAGAAGTCGAACGGGTCGTGATACATCCCGGCGCCGAAACGTCTGCCGTTGCGCGGGCCGCCGGGTTGGGCATGGGCGTTGGCGCCCATCGACCAGGTCGGCCGGTGCCCTGTCGCGCGGGACTCGAGCCAGGCCATCACGTCGGCCTCCGACATGCCGGAGAACCAGTTGTAGGACTTGTTGTAGTCGCGGACGTGTTCCAGACAGAAGTTGTAGTACTGGCCTTCCAGCAACCGTCCCTTCGGGGCGCGGTAGGGTCCAGGCCGGCGGCAGCCCTTGGCCTCGCAGACGGGCGCGCGCTCGGCGGCGACGCGATCGGCGTCGGGACGCACCCGGATCCTGTCGAACCATTTGGAATCCAGCTTCATCGCGACCGATTATGGGTTTGCAGCTGACTCGAGACAAGCGACCCGAACCGCCGTGTCGCGCATGGCAGCACTGCCGTTGACAGCGATCCGGCGACGCGGCACCAACACACCATGACAATACGAGATCGGATTGCCGAAAAGTTGACGGCGGCGCTGGCGCCGGAGGCGCTGGAGGTGATCGACGAATCCGACCGCCACCACGGACATGCCGGCTGGCGCGAGGGCGGCGAGACCCACTTCCGGGTCAGGATCGTCTCGCGCGCCTTCGCCGGCAAGACTCGCGTCGAACGCCACCGGATGGTCAACGCGGCGCTCGCCGAGGAGCTGGCCGGCGGGGTGCATGCGCTCGCCATCTCCGCCGAGGCGCCGCCCATCCCCTGAGACGGTCGCGGGCCGGACCAACGGCCGGGGCGCGGCGCGGATCTGCGCCACGGGACAACGCTGCAGCAGCGGAACGGGATTCTCCGTCAGGAATTGCGACGAAGCAAAGTGTCAGGGCGGATCGTCGGTGGCGTGAAGCGGTGAACCGCTCTGGCTAGCGGTCGGGCGAGGTCGGCGGCTGCTCGTCCGTGGGCTTCCCCGCCACCGGCCGCTCGACAGCGGGTTTCGATGTGGCCCGCTTCGCCTCCGCCGATCTGGGCTCGGCGGGTCTCGGCTCCGCCGGCTCGGCACCTGCCGGCTTCACCGCCGCCGGCTTGGGCAGCTTCGCCAGCGGCGTGATCCGCAGCGAGGCGATGCGGTTGCGCATCTTGCGCAGTACCTGGAAGCGGAAGCCGTGGAAGGTGAACGCCTGGCCCGGCTCCGGGATCTGCCGCGCCTCGTGGATGACGAGGCCGGCGATCGTCGTTGCCTCGTCATCCGGCAGGCTCCAGTCCATATGGCGGTTGAGGTCGCGGATCGGCACCGAGCCGTCGACGATGATCGATCCGTCCGGCTGAGGCCGCACGCCCTGGACGACGATGTCGTGCTCGTCGGCAATGTCGCCGACGATCTCCTCGAGGATGTCCTCGAGCGTCACCAGGCCCATCACCTCGCCATACTCGTCGACCACAAGGGCGAAATGGGCCTTGCGCCTGAGGAAGGCGTTGAGCTGGTCCTGAAGGGACGTGGTGTCGGGCACGAACCACGGCGGCGTCATGATCGCGGCGATGTCGATGGCGCTGGCATCGCCCTTCGCCGCGGCAAGCGCGCGCAGCATGTCGCGGGCGTGCAGCACGCCGATGATGTTGTCGGGCTCCTCCTGCCAGAGCGGCAGGCGGGTATTCGGGCTGGCCAGCACCTCCTGGACGATCTTCTCGGGCGGGTCGTCGGCATTGATGGTACGCATCTCGGTGCGGTGGACCATCACGTCGGAGACCTGAAGGTCGCGCAGGTCGAGGATGCCGCCAAGCATGTCGCGGTCCTCCTTGACCACGGCACCTTCGCTGTGATGCAGGCTGATGGCACCGCGCAGCTCCTCATGGGCCGACAGCAGCTGCTGGCTCGCGTCGATCTTGGCGCCGAAGGCCTGCATCACGCCGCGCACGATCATGTCGATCGCCTTGGCGATCGGGCCGAACACGAGGACGACCAGCCGCACCGGCGTCGACACCGCCAGGGCGACGCGATCGGGGTGCAGGATCGCGTAGGTCTTCGGCATGACCTCGGCGAAGATCACGAGCAGCGCCGTCATGACGAAGGTCGCATAGACCACGCCGGCGTCGCCGAACAGCGAGATGAGCACGTTTGTGGCCATCGCCGAGGCGAGGATGTTGACGAGATTGTTGCCAAGCAGCAGGGCGCCGATCAGCCGCTGGCGCGATTCCAGCAGCATGTTGACGACGCGGGCGCGACGATCCGTCTTCTCGAGCTGGTGCATGCGGGCGCGCGAAGCCGCGGTCAGCGCCGTTTCCGAGCCCGAGAAGAAGGCCGAGGCAACGATTAGCGCCGCGATGATGCCAATGGTAATGGCGAGGGTGAGTGTCATGGTTCCGTCAGACGTCGAGCCAGGAAGTCGCGGACGAGCTCGGCCGGGACGTCGCGGCGGACAAAGGCCCTGCCGATGCCCTGCGCCAGGACGAAGGTGAGCGAGCCACGTTCGACCTTCTTGTCCTGTCCGATCAGCGTCAGCAGCCGCTCGGCGCCCGGCAGGCCACCCTTGATATGGTAGGGCCGGGTCGGAAGTCCAACGGCCGATAGATGGCGCACGATGCGGTCCTCGTCGGCGGCGGCGCACAGGCCAAGCTCGGCGGAGAAGCCGAACGCCAGCACCATGCCGATCGCCACCGCCTCGCCGTGGACGAGTCGGTCGGAAAAGCCGGTCGCGGCCTCCAGCGCGTGCCCGAAGGTGTGGCCGAGGTTGAGCAGGGCCCGTTCGCCGGTCTCGCGCTCATCGGCGGCGACCACGCGCGCCTTGGCACGGCAGCTCGTCGCGATGGCGCGAATGCGGGCCGGGCCGCCGGCAAAGACCTCGCGCCAGCTACCCTCCAGCCAGGCGAAGAAGGTCGGATCGTCGATCAGGCCGTACTTGACGATCTCGGCATAGCCGGCGCGGAATTCGCGCGGGCTCAGTGTGTCGAGCAGCGCCGTATCGGCGACGACCAGCACGGGCTGGTGGAACGCTCCGACGAGGTTCTTGCCGTGGCGGGTGTCGATGCCGGTCTTGCCGCCCACAGAGGAATCGACCTGGGCGAGCAGGCTGGTGGGAACCTGGACGAACCGCACGCCGCGCCTCAGGATCGCGGCCGCGAAGCCGGCGAGGTCTCCGACCACGCCGCCGCCGAACGCGATGACGATGTCGCCGCGCTCGACCCGTGCGTCGAGCAGCGCGCCGACGACGCGTTCGAGCTCGGCAAAGCATTTGGAGGATTCCCCCGGCGGCACGCTGACCGTGGTCAGCGTCACGATGCCGCCGAGGCCGGCGGCAAGTGCCTCGCCGTGCAGGGCCGCCACGGTGCTGTCGGCAATCACTGCCACCCGTGCGCCCGGCGCCAGCGCGTCGATCCGCGATCCGATCGCCGCCAGGCTGCCGGCGCCGATCAGGATGTCGTAGGAGCGGTCGCCGAGATCGACCCTGACGGTCTCGCCCGACAGCGCGCCCGGAGCCGGACCGGGCAGCAGGCAGGTCTCGTTCACGGTGTCGGGCATGGTGTCGGGCTTGCCTCCGGTGAAGCGCCAGCGAGCCTGGCGGTCAGAGCTTCGATGATCTCGGTGACGACCTCGTCGTGCGGAACGTCGCGGCTGCGCACGACGATATCGGCGAGCGCATAGACCGGGTCGCGCTCGAGACTGAGACGGCGCAGCTTCGCGGCAACGTCGCCGCCGTGAAGCAGTGGACGGTCGTTGCGACGGCGGACGCGGCGCACCAGCGTATCGATGTCCGCCTTCAGCCAGACGGACACGCCGTCGGCAGCGACGCTCCGACGCGTCTGCTCGTTCATCCAGGCGCCGCCGCCGGTGGCGAGCACCTGGGGGCCGCCCCCGAGCAAGCGGGCAATCACCTTGCGCTCGCCCTCGCGGAAATGCGCCTCGCCGTGACGGGCGAAGATGTCGGAGATAGTCATGCCGGCGGCCGTCTCGATTTCCGTATCGGCGTCAACGAACGGCAGTCCGAGCCGCGCCGCGAGCCGGCGGCCTACCGAGGACTTGCCGGCGCCCATCATGCCGATCAGCACGATGGAGCGCGTGCCGAGGGCCTTCCGCAGGCGTACAGAATCCGCGATGCTGACCGGGGGATCGGCGGCTGTACAGTCGGCCGGCGGCGCGGGATCGGACTCGGTGGCGTGCAAGGCGAAACTGTCCTAGATACGTGCCGGGTGCCCTTGGCTGCGGGGCATGGGAGCTATTTCAGTAGTCGGCGGCGGGACGCGACACAAGCGGGCCGCGCCGCATCGGTCCCGACAGCGGGATTTGCTCCCGGACGGAGAAGAGGTGCGGTGCCGAGCCTGTTCCGATTCCTGGTGATCATCGGCTTCATCGCCGGCATCGTCTATGCCGCGATGTTCGCCCTGGTAACCTTCGTCGATCCGGAGCCGCGGGAAATGTCGGTCAGGGTTCCGGCCGAACGGCTGCAGCAGTGAGAAGGCGATGGCTGCCAAGACACGCGGCGGCACGCGCGGCGCCCTCGTCGAGGCCTTCCTGGAGATGATCGCGGCGGAGCGGTTGGCCTCACCCAACACGCTCGCCGCCTACCGGCGTGATCTGCAGGATTTCGCGCAGTTCGTCGCCGGCCACGGCCGCGATGTCGGCTCGGCCGACAGTGAGACCGTCGCCGCCTATGCCGCCGATCTGGCCCGGCGCGGCTTCGCGCCTGCCTCGCAGCAGCGACGCCTGTCGGCGCTCAGACAATTCCACCGTTTCCTGCACGAAGGCGGGATGCGCCCGGATGATCCCACCCAGGCGCTGGATGTCCCCAGGCGCGGTCGGCAGCTGCCGAAGATCATCGATCAGGGCGATGTCGGGCGGCTCCTGACGCAGGCGGCGGCCGAGGCTCGCGATCCCGGACTCAGGCCGGCGGCGCGGCTGCGGGCGATCCGCATGCACTGCCTCATCGAACTGCTCTATGCCACGGGATTGCGGGTGTCCGAACTGGTATCGCTGCCGGCCTCGGCGGCACGCGGCGGCCGGCCGATGCTGTCGGTGGTCGGCAAGGGGGGGCGGGAGCGGCTGGTGCTGCTGACCGCGACGGCGATCGAGGCGCTGGAGGCCTGGGCGCTGGCGCGCCGCGCGGCCGGTCTGGAGGGCCGCTGGCTGTTTCCCGCCGACGCGCAGGACGGCCATCTGACCCGCCAGGCCTTCGGGCGCGACCTCAAGGCGCTGGCGGCGCGGGCCGGCCTGCCCGCCACGATGCTGTCGCCGCATGTGCTGCGCCATGCCTTTGCCAGCCATCTGCTGGAGAACGGCGCAGACCTGAGGATCGTCCAGCAGCTTCTGGGGCATGCCGACATCTCGACCACCCAGATCTACACGCATGTGCTGGAAGAGCGGCTGAAGCGCGCCGTGATCGAGCATCATCCGCTGTCGGGCGCGCGGCGCGGTGGGGGCGGCCCGGCTTGACAGGCGCCCCCTGCCCGGCCAGTTTCCCGCCGTCCGGCCGCGATCCCTCCACCGCCGGCCCCCGTCCGCCGGGAGGCAGATGAGCGCATGAAAGCCTATCTCGACTTCGAGAAGCCCGTCGCCGACCTCGAGGGCAAGGTCGCCGAGCTGAAAGTCCTCGAGGACAGCGAGGGCGGCGTCGGCATCTCCGAGGAGGTCGCACGTCTGCAGGCGAAGGCCGACCAGGCGCTGCGCGATCTCTATGCGAGGCTCACGCCCTGGCAGAAGACCCAGGTCGCGCGCCACCCCGGTCGCCCGCACACGCTCGACTATATTCGTAGGCTGATCGAGGACTTCGTGCCGCTCGCAGGCGACCGCAAGTACGGCGAGGACGAGGCGATCGTCGGCGGTCTCGGCCGGTTCCGCGGCGCGACGGTGGTCGTGATGGGCCATGAGAAGGGCTCCGACACCGAGAGCCGACTCAAGCACAATTTCGGCATGGCGCGCCCCGAAGGTTATCGCAAGGCGGTCCGGCTGATCGAACTGGCCGACCGTTTCGGCCTGCCGGTGATCGCCTTCGTCGATACCGCCGGCGCCTATCCGGGCGTCGGCGCCGAGGAGCGTGGCCAAGCCGAGGCGATCGCCCGTGCAACGGACGCCTGCCTGATGCTGGGGACCCCCAATGTCGCCGTGATCATCGGCGAGGGCGGATCGGGCGGAGCGGTCGCGATCGCAACGGCGAACCGGGTGCTGATGCTCGAACATGCGATCTACACGGTGGCCTCGCCGGAGGCGTCGGCGTCGATCCTCTGGCATGATTCCGCCCGCGCCGCGGACGCCGCCACCGCAATGAAGATCACCGCCAGCGATCTGAAGCGGTTCGGGGTGATCGACGCCATCATCGCCGAGCCCACCGGAGGCGCCCACCGCAAGCCCGACGAGGCGATCGAGGCGACCGGACGGGCGATCGACGCCGCGCTCAAGGAATTCGCCGGTCTCGACGCCGACGAGATCCGCCGCCGCCGGCGCGAGAAATTCCTCGCGATGGGGCGAAACCTCTGAGCGACATCGTCGAATTGCCGCGATCATAGCGGGAGATTGACTCTTGCGGATTGTGCCGACAGGGGCGAAACTCCGCACCGGGAGTCGTGGATGGGCAAGTTCCCGGTAAACCGAGTCTTAACGCTGTCGATCTAGATGTCGACAAGCAGTATCAGTCGCGTTTGGATGTTCGGATCAGCCATGATGGCACTGCCAAGAGCCCGCCTTCTCGCCCTCGCCCTGTGCGTCGCCCTGGCCGGCGGCTGCATGGAGCAGGGCTCGAGCAGCTCCAAGCATCTCAGGCCGCTCAGTCAGGCGACGCTGAAGGAACTGAGCGACAAGGGGATGCGCAAGGAAGATCCGATCCTGGTCCGCATCTACAAGGAAGAGAACGTTCTCGAGATCTGGAAGCCGACCAGGGACGGCCGTTTCGCGCATTTCAAGAGCTACGACATCTGCACTTGGTCCGGCAAGCTCGGCCCGAAGATCAAGGAAGGCGACAAGCAGGCGCCCGAAGGGTTCTACACCGTCACGCCTGCGCAGATGAACCCGAACTCCAACTACTACCTGTCGTTCAATCTGGGCTTCCCGAACGAGTTCGACCGCGCACATGGCCGGACCGGCTCGCACCTGATGGTGCACGGAGCCTGCTCGTCGGCTGGCTGCTACGCGATGGAGGACGAGCAGATCGCGGAAATCTACGCGCTTGCCCGCGACTCCTTTCGTGGCGGCCAGCGCGAGTTCCAGGTCCAGGCGTTTCCGTTCCGGATGACGCCCGCCAACATGGCGAGGCACGCCGACAATCCGAACATGCCGTTCTGGCGCCGCCTGAAGGAAGGCTCGGACCACTTCGAGGTGACCGGAATCCCGCCCAAGGTGGGGGTGTGCGGTCGCGACTACGTGTTCAACGCCTCGCCTCTCGATCCGAACCGCCGGCTCGAACCGACAGCCGCCTGCCCGCCGCTCAGGATCCCTGAAGAGATCCAGGTCGCCGTGGCCGCCAAGCAGATGCGCGACGAGACCGCCTACCAGGTGGCGCTTGCCGAGATCCGCCTGCAGCAGCAGCAGACGGCCAACGGCCAGGCGGTGATGCTGGCCTCGCTGGAGGAGCAGGGCTCGGCCGACTATGACGCCGTGACTCCGGCGGCACGGGCGTCGACGCGGATCGCCGAGGCATCCCCCATCCGGACCCTGTCTGCGTCGGCCGAGACGATTGCTGCCCAGCCGGCTGCCGTCGCCTCTGCCGCGACGGGCGCCGCCACCGCGGCAGAGTCCGAGGCCGTCGAGCCGGTGGCGGTGCAGCCGACCGGCGCGGCCGGTCTGCCCGCGGTCGCGACCGCCTTCTCGGGCGTCTGGGGCAAGCTGGTTGACATCACCGGCGGTCTGCGCGTTCTGGGCAAGGAGCAGCCGGATCCCGACCCCGCCGCTGCCGAGACCGATAACGCCGACCCGATGACGACCGGTTCAGTGCCGGGGGATGCGCCGGCATCGCTGCCGGGCAACCGGCCGACCGGCCGCAGCGCTGCGGCGGAGACCGGCTTGCCGCGGCTGATACCGGCCAGTGCCTTTGCCCCGATCGTGCACGATGACGACCCATTCGCGATCTTCGATCTGTTCGCGACGGTTGGTGCGGTGTCGGTGCCCGCCGACATGGTTCCGGCCGACGTGGTGCCGCAGGGCGCCGTGCCGGTACGGCAGGCGGAGATCGGGCGGAAATAGACCAGGGTTCGCCCTTGCGAGACGCCCGGCCACCGCGAGGCTCGGTGCATCCGGGCCGCGGTCATGCCGTCATCGCAGGCCATGGCGGGCCGGAGCTGGGCCGACCGACGTTCCGCTACAGCGGCCAGACGATGAGGATCGCGGGCAGTCCGACGGCGACGACCATCAGCTCGAGCGGCAGGCCCATGCGCCAGTAGTCGCCGAACGAGTAGCCGCCCGGCCCCATGACCAGGGTGTTATTCTGGTGGCCGATTGGCGTGAGGAACGCGCAGGATGCGCCGACCGCGACCGCCATGAGGAAGGCGTCAGGGCGGGCGTCGAGTGCGCGCGCCACCTCGATCGCCACCGGCGCAGCGACGAGGGCGGTCGCGTTGTTGTTGAGCACGTCGGACAGCGACATCGTTGCCGCCAGCAGGATCATGACCGCCACCCAGGCCGGGAAGCCGGCGGACAGCCCGACCAGCCCGCTGGCCAGAAGGGCCGTTCCACCGGTCTCCTCGAGCGCCGTGCCGAGCGGGATCAGGGCGCCGAGAAGAACCACCACCGGCCAGTCGATGCTCTCGTAGAGCTGGCGCGGCGGCACGATGTCGGTCACGGCGTAGGCGACGACCACGCCGATCAGCGCCACCGCGAGCGGCACCAGGCCGGTGCTGGCGAGCACGACGGCGGCGGCGAACAGGCCGACCGCGAGCCAGGCGCGGCCGTGGCGGGTGACCGTCAGGCCGCGATCGGCCAGCGTCAGCGTGCCGAGACGTGCCGAGACCTCGGCGAGGCGATCCGGAGGCCCGAGCAGGAGCAGTACGTCTCCGCCCTGGATCGGTATCCGACGCACCCGTTCGCGCGACGGCTTGCCCTGGCGGGAAATGCCGAGCAGGGTGATGCCATAGGAGCTGAGCAGCCGCGCCTCGTCGGCCGAGCGCCCGTCGAGGCGGGAGCCGCGGGGAACCACCACCTCGCTCAGTGACAGATCTGCGCCCGCCTCGCGCCGATGCCTGTCCTCGCCGATATAGCCGAGCTTGAGCGATCCGACGAACCGGTCGATCGCGGCGGGGGAGGCCTCCAGCACGAGGATGTCGCCAGCCCGTACCTTTGCGCGCCGCGCCCGTCCGGCGAGCCGCTTGCCGCGCCGCACGAGGCCGGCAACGACGACGCCGGCCTCCGCCGCCACCTCGTCGAGTTCGGGCATCATCTTGCCGACGATGGGCGACTCCTCTCCGACGACGACCTCGGCGGTGTATCCCTTCATGTCGAGCAGCGCCTGCGGCGAGTTCACCGCGGCGCGCTGCTTGGGGATCAGGCGCCAGCCAATCAGGGCGATGAAGACGAGCCCGGCGATGGCACAAGCCAGCCCCACGGGCGCGAAGGAGAAGAAGCCGAAGGCCGTTCCGCCGGCATCGCGGCTGAACTGGGCGATGATGATGTTGGGCGGCGTGCCGATCATCGTCACCATGCCGCCGAGGATGGTGGCGAAGGACAGGGGCATCAGCGACACCGCCGGGCTGCGGCCCGCCTTGTGGGCCGATTCGATGTCGACCGGCATCAGCATGGCGAGCGCAGCGACATTGTTCATTACCGTCGAAAGCGCCGCGCCGACGCCGCCCAGCAGCAGGATGTGACGGCTGACCGATTGCGTGCCATCGGCGACCAGCCGGGCGAGGTGGTGGACGGCACCCGAGTTCATCAGCCCGCGCGAGACGACCAGCACCATGGCGACGATCATCGTTGCGGGATGGCCGAAGCCGGCAAAGGCCTTGCTCACCGGCACGACGCCTGCGAGGAGACCGGTGAACAGCGCGCCGAGCGCCACGAGGTCGTAGCGCCAGCGCCCGTAGATCAACAGGGCGAAGACCCCGAAGAAGATGGCGAAGACGACGATCTGATCGACTTTCAAGACGTGGGCTCCGGCATCTCGACCGGCGGGGCATAGACACGGAGCGCGCCGCGCTCGACGTTCATCTCCACCGGCGTCTCGGTCGTCACCTCGCCGTCGGTGTTGACCGGCATCGGCCGTTCGGTCTCGATCACCACGTGCCGGCCACGCAGGGTCGTCACGGCGGTGCTGCGGCCCTGGGTGCCGATCAGCAGCGCCGGAGCGAGCCCGACGACTTCGGCCAGGGATCCTGCCTCGATCGCATAGACGTCGAGCAGTCCGTCGTCGATCGCTGCATTCTCGGCGACGGTCAGGCCACCGCCATAGTGGACGCCGTTGCCCACGGCGATCTGATAGGCCTCGACGTCGACGGATTGCCCGTCGCAGGTGATGCGTGCGGCGAAGCGATCTGCCTCGCCGAGCACCCGCAGGGTCGTGATGAGATAACTCAGCGTCCGCCACTGCTGCTTGCGGACCGGGTCCTGGCGCTCGGCAATCTTCACCGAAAGACCGATCGACGCGACATTCACGAAGGCATGGCCGTTGGCCCGCCCGACATCGATCGCACGGGGGGCGCCGTCTGCGATGACGGCGGCGGCTGCGACCGGATCCTGCGGAATGCCGAGTGTCAGCGCGAGGTCGTTGGCCGTGCCCAGCGGCAACAGCCCGACCGGACGGCCACAGGCGATGAGCGCATCGGCTGCCGCGTTGACCGTACCATCACCCCCGGCGACCACGACGGCCTCGGCCTCACCGCCTTCGCTCGCGATGACGCCGGCAATCGCCTCGCTTGAGGCGGGACAACGCAGATTGATGTCGAATCCGGCCATTGCGAGCGCAGAGACGGCCGGTCCAAGCCCCTCCCTGCAGCGCGAGGCATTGGGATTGGCGATCAGCAGCAGGCGTGGTCGGGACATGCAGAGACCCATGGCAGGAAAGGGTCGCGAAGCTGCGACCTAGCATAACGCCGATGACGGTGCGAGGTTCGCGGCGCCGGTGGCGAGTCCCGGCTGCAACCGCCACAGCATGGCAGGCCGGATCACAGCATGGGCGATGCGCCGTCGACCCAGCCGAAGGGCTCGACCGACGCCAGCGGTCCGGCGACTGCAGCTGCGCCGGCCGCGAGCGCGCCGATCCCGATTCCATCACCAGATGCCGTATCGGCCAGGCGAGGCATCCCTCCGCCGGCGCAGTGCCGATGGCATGCCGGCGTTGGCACGACCCGGCGAACAGTTGGCCGACCTGTGCAGATCAGGCGAACCGGCCGTGGCAGTGCTTGAACTTCTTGCCGGAGCCGCAGGGGCACGGCTCGTTGCGGCCGACCTTTCCCCAGGTACCGGGATCGGCCGCGACCCGCTCGCGCATCATGCGGCGCGGCGCGGGCGGCGGGCCGCCATTCGCCATCGCCAGCTCGCTGTCGGCCAGCGCCATCTCGTCCTCGCCGGTCGTCGGGTCGATGTGGTGAGCCTGCATGACCGGCAGCGGTGCAGGCTGCGGCGGGGCCTCGCGGACCAGCTCGATCCGCATCAGCTGGCTGGTCACCGCCTCACGCAGCCGGTCGAGCATCGCCTCGAACAGTGCGAAGGCCTCCGTCTTGTATTCGTTGAGCGGGTCGCGTTGGGCATAGCCGCGGAAGCCGATGACCTGCCGGAGATGGTCGAGGGTGATCAGATGCTCGCGCCAGAGATGGTCGAGGGTCTGCAGGAGGACCGCCTTCTCGATCTGCCGCATCAGGGCCGGGGAGAAGTCCGCTACCTTGCGCGCGAATTGGGCGTCGGCAGCCTTCCGGATGCGGTCGCGCACCTCCTCGTCGGCGATTCCCTCCTCCTTGACCCAGTCCTCGATCGGCAGATCGAGATTCAAGATCTCCCGGACCTTCTGCTTCAGCCCCGCCGCATCCCACTGTTCGGCATAGGCCTTCTCGGGGATATGCCTGGCCACCAGGTCCTCGACGACCTGGTGGCGCATGTCGGCGACGGTCTCGGCGACGTCCTCGCCCGACATCAGCTCGATGCGCTGCTCGAAGATGACCTTGCGCTGGTCGTTCATCACGTTGTCGAACTTGAGCAGGTTCTTGCGAATGTCGAAGTTGCGGGCCTCGACCTTCGACTGCGCCTTCTCCAGCGCCTTGTTGATCCAGGGATGGACGATCGCCTCGCCCTCCTTGAGGCCGAGCTTCTGCAACATCCCGTCCATGCGGTCGGAGCCGAAGATGCGCATCAGATCGTCCTGCAGCGACAGGAAGAACCTGGAGCGGCCGGGGTCGCCCTGGCGGCCGGACCGTCCGCGCAGCTGGTTGTCGATGCGCCGGCTCTCGTGGCGCTCGGTGGCGAGAACGAACAGGCCGCCGGCCTCCTTCGCCTTGGCCTTCAGCCGTTCGACCTCCTCGCGGATGGCGCGCTCGGCCGCTTCGCGTTCCGGGCCCTCGAGCGAGGGATCGATCTCGTGGCGGATGCGCATGTCGGCGTTGCCGCCGAGCTGGATGTCGGTGCCGCGGCCGGCCATGTTGGTGGCAATGGTGATGGCACCCGGCACGCCGGCCTGCGCGATGATGTAGGCCTCCTGTTCGTGATAGCGCGCGTTGAGAACCGCGAAAACCTTCTCCTGCGGCGTACCCTGGTCGCCATCATAGAGCGGCTTGAAGACGTCGGGGTCGGAAAAATCCTTCTGGCGGTAGCCGTGCTTCTTGAGGAGATCGGCCAGAATCTCGGACTTCTCAATCGAGGTGGTGCCGACCAGCACCGGCTGACCGCGCGCCTTGCAATCCTCAATGAGTGCCAGGATCGCGTCGTACTTTTCCTTCGTGGTCCGGTAGACCTCGTCATCGTCGTCGATGCGCGCGACCGGAACGTTGGTCGGGATCTCGACGACCTCGAGCCCGTAGATGTCCAGAAACTCGTCTGCCTCCGTGGCGGCCGTGCCGGTCATGCCGGCGAGCTTGGTGTAGAGACGGAAGTAGTTCTGGAAGGTGATCGAGGCGAGGGTGACGTTCTCGGGCTGGATCTGCACCCGTTCCTTTGCCTCGAGGGCCTGGTGCAGGCCCTCCGAGTAGCGCCGGCCCTCCATCATCCGCCCGGTGAACTCGTCGATGATGACCACGGCACCGTTCTTGACGATGTAGTCCTTGTCGCGCTGGAACAGCTTGTGGGCCCGCAGCGCCTGGTTGACGTGATGGACGATGGTCACATTCTCGACGTCATAGAGCGAGCCGTTCTTCAGGAGGCCCGCCTCGGCCAGCTTGGCCTCGATGAACTCGGTGCCTTCCTCGGTCAGCGTCGCGGCACGGGTCTTCTCGTCGACCTCGAAATGCTCTGGCCGAAGCATCGGAATGAACCGGTCTATGGTATTGTAGAGGTCGGAACGGTCCTCGACGGGGCCGGATATGATGAGCGGCGTGCGCGCCTCGTCGATCAGGATGGAGTCGACCTCGTCGACGATCGCGAAGTTGTGACCGCGCTGCACCATCTGCGCGAGCTCGTACTTCATGTTGTCGCGCAGGTAGTCGAAGCCGAGCTCGTTGTTGGTGCCGTAGGTGACGTCGCAGGCATATTGCTGGCGTCGCTCGTCGTCGTTCAGACCGTGGACGATGCAACCGACCGTGAGGCCGAGGAACCTGTAGATCTCGCCCATCCAGTCAGCGTCGCGGCGGGCCAGGTAATCGTTGACCGTGACCACATGGACGCCCTTGCCGGTCAGGGCGTTGAGGTAGACGGGCAGGGTGGCGACCAGCGTCTTGCCTTCGCCCGTCTTCATCTCGGCGATCTTGCCTTCATGCAGCACCATGCCGCCGATCAGCTGCACGTCGAAATGACGCTGCCGCAGGGTACGCTTGGCCGCCTCGCGAACAGTGGCGAATGCCGGAACCAGCAGATCGTCGAGATCGGCGCCGTTCGCGAGTTGCTGGCGGAACTCGGCGGTGCGCGCCTTCAGGGCCTCGTCGCTGAGACCGGAGAGCTGTGCCTCGAGGGCGTTAATCGCGTCGACCCGCGAGCGGTATCCCTTGACCTTCCGGTCGTTGGCCGATCCGAACAGCTTGCTGGCGAGGGTGCTGAGGCCCATCATGAGTGCGGTCTCTCCGGCTCCCGTCGCCGAAGGTGGTCGCGCCGCGGGAGCCCGTATGTGATGAAGCGTCCGCCCGCGGCGCACGCAATGGACACGCGCCACGGCCGGGCGGCCGTCCTCGGCCCCGACGGATGTCAGGCGCGGGCGCGGCCGTCCGGCCACCGTGAGGTGAGATAAGAGTCGGATTTCGCCTTGTCAACGCGATCGGTTTGGGCATGCTTGGCGCCGCGCCGGCTTCGCGATCGTGTCGAGGCGTCGACGGCGTGGGCCGGATCATCGCGCGGACGGGCGGCGGAGCGAACCGCGTCCGATCCGAATCGATTCCCGCAAGCACGGAAAGTACTCCTGATGAAACTGTTCGATACCCCCGCGTCGTGGCGCACAGGCATCGCCGCCCTTGCCATGATGGTCGTCGCATGCGGCGCGCCGGGACGGGCACAGGACGCCGACGAGGTGGTTGCGCGCGTCAATGGCATCGAGATCACCCGAGGTGATCTGGCAGTGGCAGCCGAGGACATCCTGCAAAGCGCTCCCGACATTCCGGAGGATGAGCAGGAGGGCTACCTGATCACCTATCTGACCGACCTGGAGCTTCTCGCCCAGGCGGCGCGGGAGGCGGGAATTGCCGACGAGGAGGCATTCCGCAAGCGCATGGAATACGTCACCAAGCGCAACCTCATGGAGACCTTCCTCAACCGCAAGGGCGCCGAGGCGGTTACCGATGAGGCCGCGCAGGCGCTTTACGATGAGGTGATCGAACAGGTGCCGGAGGAGGAGCGTGTTCACGCCCGCCACATCCTGGTCGAGACCGAAAGCGAGGCCAAGGCGGTCCGGCAGGAACTCGATGGCGGTGCGGACTTTGCCGCGGTCGCCGCGCAGCGCTCGCGCGATCCCGGCTCCAAGGACGACGGGGGCGACCTCGGCTGGTTCTCGAAGGAGGAGATGGTACCGGAATTCGCCGCCGCAGCCTTCGCGCTGCAGCCCGGTGAGGTGTCGGACCCGGTCAAGACCGAATTCGGTTGGCACATCATCAAGGTCGAGGGCAAGCGTAACAAGCCGGGTTTCGACGAGGTGCGCGATCAGATCGACGAGATGCTGGTGCGGCGCAAGCAGCGCGACGTGATCATCGGGCTGCGCGAGTCGGCCCGGATCGAGCGCTTCGGTGCCGGGGATCCGGCAGCCGACGAGGCGGCGGAATAGACGCCGAGGGGCCGGCGAATGGGCAAGGCGCAGGAGGTTTCGCCGCTGGCGCCGGCAAGGCTGCCGGATCTGCCGCCGGTCGAGGGGGTCAGGCTTGCCGCGGCGGAGGCCGGCATCCGTTACAAGGGGCGCCGCGACGTGATGCTGGCGCTGTTCAGCGAGGGAACGACGGTCGCCGGCGTGTTCACCCGTTCGCGCTGCCCGTCGGCGCCGGTGGAATGGTGCCGGGCGCGGCTCGGCGGCGGCATCGCCCGCGCCCTGGTGGTCAATTCCGGCAACGCCAACGCGTTTACCGGCATGCGCGGGCGCGCAGCAGTCGAGGCGACGGCGCGGGCGGCCGCGGAGGCCGCCGGCTGCCGCCCCGAGGAGGTCTTTCTTGCCTCGACCGGCGTGATCGGCGAGCCTCTCGATCCGGCACCGTTCGAGCGGGTGCTGAAGCACCTGGCGGCCGAAGCCGTTCCGGACGGCTTCGCCGATGCCTCGGCGGCGATCATGACCACGGACACGTTTCCGAAGCGTGCCAGCGCCACGATCGAGCTCGACGGCGTAGCGGTGACGATCAACGCCATCGCGAAGGGTGCCGGCATGATCGCGCCCGACATGGCGACGATGCTTAGCTTCGTGTTCACCGATGCGCCGATCACCGCGCCGGTGCTTCAGGCGGTGCTGGCCGAGGCGGTCGAGACGACCTTCAACTGCACGACCGTCGACGGCGACACCTCGACCAGCGACACGTTGCTTGCCTTCGCCACCGGCAAGGCCGCCGCGCGGGGGCTTGCACCGATGCGCGAGGTGACCGACCCGCGGGTGACGCGCTTCCGCAACGTGCTGACGTCGCTGCTGGCCGAGCTGGCGCAGCTGGTCGCTCGCGACGGCGAGGGCGCGACCAAGTTCATCACCGTCGAGGTGACCGGCGCAGAGAGCGACGCCTCGGCCAGACGGATCGGCCTGTCGATTGCCAATTCGCCGCTGGTCAAGACTGCGATCGCGGGCGAGGACGCGAACTGGGGCCGCGTGGTCATGGCGGTCGGCAAGGCGGGCGAACCGGCCGACCGTGACCGGCTGTCGATCTGGTTCGGCGACATTCGTGTCGCCGCCGACGGCGAACGCGACCCGGCCTATGACGAGGCCGCGGTATCCGCCTACATGAAGGCCCGCGAGATCGGCATCCGGGTCGATCTCGGCCTCGGCCGCGGGCGGGCGCGGGTGTGGACCTGCGATCTGACGCACGGCTACATTTCGGTCAACGCCGACTACCGGAGTTGACGGCGTCAACCATGAACGCATCTGCCCGCCCCCTCGTGCTGGTGGCTGCCTGCGCGCTCGTGGACGTCGACGGGCGCGTGCTGATCACCCGCCGTCCCGAGGGCAAGTCCATGGCGGGACTGTGGGAATTTCCCGGCGGCAAGGTAGAGCCGGGCGAGCGCCCGGCCGATGCGCTGATCCGCGAGTTGGCCGAGGAGCTCGGCATCGAGGTTAAGGACGCCTGCCTGGCTCCATTGACGTTTGCGAGTCACGATTACGAAAATTTTCATCTCCTGATGCCATTGTTCGTCTGTCGACGCTGGTCGGGCGATGTAAGACCCCTCGAAGGGCAGCAGATCGCCTGGGTGCGACCGGTCCGGCTCGGCGACTATCCGATGCCCCCGGCAGACATCCCGCTGGTGCCGATCTTGCGCGACTTGCTGTGAGCGCGCGGCAACAGGAGGCTGGAATGACCTATTGGCGAGTTGCGCAGCGCGCGCGGGCTTTCCTGAGCGACAACAGCGGTGCGACCGCGATCGAATATGCCCTGATCGCAGGAAGCATCTCGATCCTGATCGTGACGCTGGCCCTGCAGACCGGCGAGGCCGTGCAGGACAAGTTCCAGGCCGTGGTCGACGGCTTCAGCGGCCTGAACTAACGGTCGGCGCGGCCGGCCTTGTCTCCCGCCGGCTGTTCACGGGTGCCCAGCGCCTCGGCAAGGCGCATGCGCGCCGTGCCCGGACGCAGCGGTTGCTGCTGGCTTTCGTGCGGCGCCCAACCAGACAGGTGCACGAACTCGAAGCTCGCCCTGATGCGACCATCCGGGTCGTGGTGGCGCTCGGCATAGATCTCGAGGGCACGCGCCAGCACGTCGCGGCGCAGGGGCCGCCGGCTGCGGCCGGCGAGCGCGTTGGTCCAGCCCATTGCCCTGAGGTCTGCGAGCAGCCGCAGCGGATCGGCATAACGGACGGTCAGCATCTCGGTATCGGCAACCGGGAGAGCAAAGCCGGCGCGTTGCAGCAGTCCGCCCGCGTCGCGGACGTCCAGGAACGGGTCGATGCGCAGACTGGCGCCACCGACCAGATCGGCCTCCGCCTGGAGCAGACTACCGCGCAGTTCGCGCAGCGTCCCGCCGCCGAACAGGACGGCGAGAAACAGCCCGTCGGGCCTCAGCGCCCGCCGGATCTGGGCCAGCGTGCCGGGCAGGTCGTTGACCCAGTGGAGCGACAGCGGCGCGACCACCAGGTCGAGACTTGCCGCCGCGAACGGCAGGATTTCCTCGTCCGCCGCGAGGCGGGGATGGGGAAGGCCCGCCAACATGGCCGGGCAGCTCTCGGTCGAGATCACCGTGCCGATCCGGCGGTCGTCCGCCAGCGCGCGCGCCAGGCGGCCATCCTGCGCGCCGAGACAGACGGCGCGCGGGAAGTCGCGCAGCACCACCGCCAGCCGCTCGGCGATCGCCTGTGTCGCCTCGGTGAGCAGGAAATCCGCATCCGGCAGCGTCGAGGCGGCGCGCCCACGCCGTCGGGCGATGAGGGCGCGGTCGAAGACGCGGCGCAAGTCGGGGGTGTCGTCGCTCAAGTGCGGTGTCCCATCGGTTGGCCTGCGAGATATGGCGCCGATGCGCGTGGAAGTCGACCTGGCCACCTGGCCGGTCGCAATCCGACGGGACTTGACGTCTCGGCTGACCGAGCCGACCCTTGCGGAAGACACCGGGAACAGGGCAATGACGGCTGTTGCTGCAATGCCGGCCATGCGCAGCGTCGGGCAGCGCCTCGGCCGTCTCGCCCGCGTCCTGGTCGACCTGCTGCTGCCGCCGCGCTGTCCCGCCTGCCAGGGTGCCGTGGTCGCGACCGGGCTGTGCGCCGTGTGCTGGGCGCGCACGCAGTTCATCGCAGCCCCGCTGTGCGAGCGGCTTGGCACGCCGTTCGCCTATGATGCTGGCCCCGGAATCATCAGCCCGGCCGCGATCGCCGATCCGCCCGCCTACGGCCGGGCGCGCGCCGTTGCCCGCTACGAAGGGCCGGCGCGGTCGCTGGTGCATGCGCTGAAATACCGCGACCGGCTGGAAATCGCCGCGCTCATGGCGAGGCTGATGGCACGTTCGGGTGCCGAACTGATCGCGGATTGCGACGTGATCGTTCCGGTACCGCTGCACCGCCGACGGCTGTTCGCGCGCCGCTTCAACCAGTCGGCGCTGCTGGCGGCAGCGCTGGCGCGGCACGCTGGGCGCGACTACGAGGCCTGCGCGCTGCTGCGCATCAGGCCCACCCGCCAGCAGGTCGGTCTCAGCGCGCGGCAACGGCGGCGGAACGTGGCCGGCGCGTTTCGCGTTGCACCAGCGGCCCGTCCCATGATCGAGGGCCGTCACGTACTGCTCGTCGACGACGTCCTCACCACCGGGGCCACCGTCGATGCCTGCGCGAAGACATGTCTGCGGGCCGGCGCGGCCAGCGTCGATGTGCTGGTCTTCGCCAGGGTTGTGGCGCAGACCTGAACGAACATATATGCAATGGGCCGGATCAGCCGGCGCAAGGGTTGAAGATCATGGCTCGCGTCGTCATCTACACAACGCCATTCTGTCCGTATTGCCATGCCGCCAAGACTCTTCTGGCTGCCAAGGGTGTGTCCTTCGAGGAGATCGACGTCGGTACCGACCCCCGGCTGCGCGCGGAAATGACGCAGCGCGCCGGCGGCCGCAGGACGGTGCCGCAGATCTTCATCGACGAGACCCATGTCGGCGGCTGCGATGATCTGCATGCGCTCGACCGGCAGGGCCGGCTCGACGCGCTGCTGGCGGCAGCCTGAGGCGGGGTGCCGATGATCCGCTATGCCCTGACCTGCGACGGGGATCACGCCTTCGAGGGATGGTTCCGCGACAGCGCCGCCTTCGATCGGCAGAAGGATGCGGGGGAAGTCGCCTGTCCGGTCTGCGGCTCCGTGGCAGTCGAGAAGCAGCTGATGGCGCCGGCAGTGGCGACACGCCGCGCCGAGGCGACGGTGCCGCTCGCCGCCGCGCATCCCGCAATGACCGACCCGAAGCTTGCCGAGCTGGTCGAGGCCATTCGGCGCCTCAAGCGGCACATTGCCGAGAACTCGGAGTATGTCGGCGACCGGTTCCCCGAGGAAGCGCGCCGGATGCATTACGAGGAGGCGGAAGCGCGTGCCATCCATGGCGAGGCAAGTCTCGAGGAGGCGCGCGCCCTGTTGGAGGAGGGGATCCCGGTGCTGCCGCTGCCGACCCTGCCGGAGGAGCGCAACTAGGACGGCAGGGCAGGGAAGGGCGAGTCAGCGGCGCTCGGGCTTCTGCGAAACCAGCATGTAGTTGACGTCGGTATCGCGCGACCGGCGCCATTCGCCCGACAGGGGCGCATAGACGACGCCGGTCAGATCCAATACCCGCAGGCCGGCCGCCGCGAGGCCGTCCTCGATCTCGTCCGGCGTCAGGAATCTGTTCCACTGATGGGTGCCGCGCGGCAGCCAGTTCAGCACGTATTCCGCCCCGACGATGGCCAGTGCGAAGGCCTTGAGGGTCCGGTTGATGGTGGCGAGAAAGAACAACCCGCCCGGACGGACCATCGTGCCGCAGGCCTTCAGGAAGGCCTCGACATCGGCGACGTGCTCGACCACCTCCATGGCCAGTACCGCGTCGAACCGCTCGCCGGCGGCTGCGAGGCTCTCCGCCGTCGTGGCGCGATAGTCGATCGCCAGACCCTGGGCTTCGGCGTGGATGCGGGCGGTGGCGATGTTTCGCTCGGAGGGATCGACGCCGACGACCTCGGCGCCCAGGCGGGCCAGGGGTTCGCACAGCAGCCCGCCGCCGCAGCCGATGTCGAGCAGGCGCAGGCCGGAGAGGCTGTCGGTGCGGCGCGGATCGCGATCGAACTGCGTCGCGAGATGGTCGCGGATATAGTCGAGGCGCACCGGATTGAAGCGGTGCAGCACCGCCATCCTGCCATCCGGGTCCCACCATTCCTCGGCGAGCGCGGCGAATCGCGCCACCTCGTCGTCGTCGACGGTGGATGCCGGTGCGGCCGGCTCGCGGGATTGACGTCTGGCCATGTGGTAGGCGTCGCCCGCCAAGGGCCCCGTGTCAAGGGCGGGATCCTCTCGGCGGTGTGGTTGCGCCACGTCCGGCGAGCCTGTATCTAGGCGCGCGCGGCGGGACCGGGGTCCCTGCCGCAGATCCCGAACCGACCGCGATCCGGCATCATCCCGAGACCGTTTCCATGTCCCGCATCGTCATGAAGTTCGGCGGAACCTCGGTCGCGGACATCGAGCGGATCCGCAACGTTGCGCGCCACGTCAAGCGCGAGTGCGACGCCGGCCACGAGGTCGCCGTGGTGGTTTCGGCGATGGCCGGGGCCACCAACCAGCTCGTGGCCTGGACGCGCGAGGCGGCCGCCATTCACGATGCCCGCGAGTACGACACCGTCGTTGCCTCGGGCGAACAGGTCACGGCCGGGCTGCTGGCGATCGTGCTGCAGCAAATGGGGATCTCCGCCCGCTCGTGGCTCGGCTGGCAGATCCCGATCCGAACCGATGCAGCGCACGGTGCGGCGCGTATCGCCGACATCGCCGGCCATGTCCTGCTCGACCGTCTGCGGCAGGGCCAGGTCGCCGTGATCGCCGGCTTCCAAGGCATCGGCCCGGACAATCGAATCACGACGCTCGGGCGTGGCGGATCGGATACCAGCGCCGTCGCGGTGGCCGCTGCGCTGAAGGCGGACCGCTGCGACATCTATACCGATGTCGACGGAGTCTACACGACCGACCCGCGCGTTGTTCCCCGGGCGCGGCGGCTCGATCGGATTGCCTTCGAGGAGATGCTCGAAATGGCCTCGCTGGGCGCCAAGGTCCTTCAGGTCCGCTCGGTCGAGCTGGCGATGGTGCATGGCGTGCGCACCTTCGTGCGCTCGAGCTTCGATTCGCCTGATGCACCCCAGACCGGACCGGGGAACCTGCCGCCCGGAACCCTCATCTGCGACGAGGACGAGATCGTGGAAAAGCAGATCGTCACCGGAATCGCCTTCTCCAAGGACGAGGCCAAGATCACACTCCGACGCGTCGCCGACAAGCCGGGGGTGGCGGCGAGCGTGTTCGGTCCGCTGTCGGATGCGAACATCAATGTCGACGTCATCGTCCAGAACGTCTCGGCCGACGGCCGTCACACCGACATGACCTTTACCGTGCCGCGTGCGGATTTCGAGCGCGCGATGGAGGTGATCAGGTCGGCCGCCGCCGAGATCGGCTACGAGGAGGTGTCCGGCTCTGCCGACGTCGTAAAGGTTTCGGTGATCGGCATCGGCATGCGCAGCCATGCCGGTGTCGCCGCGCAGATGTTCAAGGCCCTTGCCGAGAAGGGAATCAACATCCAGGCGATCACCACCTCCGAGATCAAGATTTCCATTCTCATCGACGCCGCCTACACGGAACTTGCGGTACGAACTTTGCATTCGCTATACGGCCTCGATGAAGGTTGACGCGGCGGATGATGCAACCTCGGGTTGGGCGGACGGCCCGGCCCGGAACACGTGGACGGGGCGGTGGCGGATTGCCGACCCCAGTTCAGTAAAGTTCACTGTATCGCTGGCAGAGGTGTCGGCGCGATTCGGCGTATCGGCCTTCGGCAGTTAAGCTGCGCCACTCCGGCGCACCGGGGACACGTTTCGGTATGCGGGGATCGATCGGCGGCCCGCGCGTGATGCTCCGCAAGCTCCGCGAGCTGATGGCGGAGCCGGTCAGCGCGCAGGAACGGCTCGACAAGATCGTTGTGACCATCGCCTCCAACATGGTGGCGGAGGTGTGCTCGGTCTATGTGCTGCGGGCGGACGGCTCGCTGGAGCTGTTTGCGACGGAAGGTCTCAAGCGCGAGGCCGTCCACAAGTCGAGCCTGAAGCTTGGCGAGGGTCTGGTCGGCACCATCGCGGCCAGCGCCGAGCCGCTCAACCTCCAGAACGCCCAGCAGCATCCGGCCTTCGCCTATCTGCCCGAGACCGGCGAGGAAATCTATCACGCCTTCCTCGGCGTGCCGGTACTGCGCGGCGGCCAGACGCTGGGCGTGCTGGTGGTGCAGAACCGGACCCACCGGCTCTATTCGGAGGAGGAGGTCGAGGCACTCCAGACGACCGCGATGGTGCTGGCCGAAATGATCGCCGGTGGCGAGCTCGAATCACTCGTTCGACCCGGCGACAACCTGGCCCTGAAGCGCCCTCACCATCTCACCGGGCGGTCGCTGTCCGAGGGTCTGGGGCTTGGACATGCGGTCCTGCACGAACCGCGCATAGAGATCACCAATCTCATCGCCGAGGATATTCATACGGAACTCGGCCGGCTGGAGGCGGCGCTCGACAATCTCAGGACGTCGGTCGAGGATCTGTTGACGCGCAGCGAGATGATGCGCGCCGGCGAGCATCGCGAGGTGCTCGAGACCTACCGCATGTTCGCCTATGACCGCGGATGGGCAGAGCGGATGCGCGAGGCGGTGATGTCCGGCCTGACCGCCGAGGCGGCGGTGGAGCGGGTCCAGAATGACACCCGCGCGCGGATGCTGAGACAGACCGATCCCTACATCCGCGAACGGCTGCACGACCTGGACGATCTGGCAAACCGGCTGCTGCGCCAGCTCGTCGGCTGGAACGGCCTCGAGCCGGCGGCCGAGCTGCCGCGCGATGCGATCGTCATCGCCCGCAACATGGGGCCGGCGGAGCTGCTCGACTACGACCGCGAGCGGCTGCGCGCGCTCGTGCTGGAGGAGGGGGCGCCGACCAGCCACGTCACCATCGTCGCCCGCGCGCTCGGGATCGCTACCGTCGGGCAGGTGGAGGGCATCCTCGATCTCGTCAACCCCGGCGATGCGATCATTGTCGACGGCTTCTCGGGCGAGGTCCATGTCAGGCCGCCGGCGGATGTGGAGCAGGCCTATGTCGAGAAGGTGCGGTTCCGCGCCCGGCGGCAGGAACAGTATCGCCGGCTCAGGGATGTACCCGCCGTCACCCGCGATGGAGTGTCGATATCGCTGCTGGTCAATGCCGGTCTGCTGGTCGATCTGCCCCACGTCAAGGAAGCGGGCGCCAGCGGCATCGGCCTGTTCCGCACCGAATTGCAGTTCATGGTCGCCTCGACCTTTCCGCGGATGCGCGATCAGCTGACGCTGTACAGGGCGGTGCTCGACGCGGCCGCAGATCTGCCGGTCACCTTTCGTTCGCTGGACGTGGGCGGGGACAAGGTGCTGCCCTATCTGCGCACGGCGCACGAGGAGAATCCGGCGCTCGGCTGGCGGGCGATCCGCATGGCGCTCGACCGGCCGGCCCTGCTGCGCACGCAGATCCGGGCCCTGCTGCATGCCGCGGCAGGGCGGGAACTGCGCCTGATGTTCCCGATGATCACGGAAGTCGGGGAGTTCGACCGGGCCCGCGAGCTCGTGGCCCGCGAGCGGCGGCATCTGGAGCGGCACGGCCATGCGCTGCCCGCCTCGGTCAGGCTCGGCGCGATGGTCGAGGTGCCGGCGCTTCTGTGGCAGCTCGAGGAACTGCTCGAGCGGGTCGACTTCCTGTCGGTCGGCTCGAACGACCTTCTGCAGTTCATCTTCGCCGCCGACCGGGCGAGCGGGCTGCTCGCCGACCGCTTCGATGCGCTGTCGCACGCGCCGCTCCGGGCAATGCGGCGGATCGTCGAGGCGGCGGACGCCGCCGCTGTGCCGGTGACGCTCTGCGGCGAGCTGGCCGGCAATCCGCTCGCCGCGATGGCGCTGGTCGGCCTCGGCTATCGCTCGATCTCGATGGCGCCGGCCGCCATCGGGCCGGTCAAGGCGATGATCCTTGCGCTTGATGTCGGCAAGCTGCAGGACTGGCTGCTGCCGGCCCTGTCGCGGCCGCATCGCAGCCTGCGTGCCGAACTGGCGGACTTTGCCCGTCAGCACGACATTCCGATCTGATCGGTGGCCATGATTACCGACGCAAAACTTCAGTCTCTGGTCGACAGGCTTGACGAGATCGAGCATGCCATGTCGGCCTCGCCCGATGCCGACGCGTTCGTGCGGTTGTCGCGCGAGCACGCCGATCTCGGCCCGGTAGCGGCCAAGGCGCGCGAATTGCTGGCGCTGCGGGCGGAAGCGCGCGGGCTGGCGGAGCTGCGCGACGATCCGGCCGGTGACCGCGAGATGGCCGGTCTCGCCGCAGCCGAGCTGGAGGCGATCGAGGCCCGCATCGAGGTGGCCGAACGCGACCTGCAGGTGCTGCTGCTGCCGCGCGACGTCGCCGACGAGAAGGGTGCGATCCTCGAAATCCGCGCCGGTACCGGCGGTGAGGAGGCGGCACTGTTTGCCGGCGACCTGTTCCGCATGTATCAGCGCTATGCCGACTTGCAGGGCTGGAAGGTCAACGTGATCTCCGAAAGCCCCTCCGATCTCGGCGGCTACCGGGAAATCATCGCGGAGGTGAGCGGGCGTGGCGTGTTCGCCCGGCTGAAGTTCGAGTCCGGCGTCCACCGTGTGCAGCGGGTACCCGAGACCGAAGCCTCGGGACGCATCCACACCTCGGCGGCGACCGTCGCGGTGCTGCCGGAGGCCGAGGAGGTCGATGTCGAGCTCGACGAGGCCGACCTGAAGATCGACGTCTATCGCGCCTCCGGCGCCGGCGGCCAGCATGTCAACACCACCGACAGTGCCGTCAGGATCACCCACCTGCCGACCGGGCTCGTCGTGGCCGTCCAGGACGAGCGCTCGCAGCACAAGAACAAGGCCAAGGCGATGAAGCTTCTGCGCGCGCGCCTCTACGAGGCGGAACGCGAGCGGCTCGATACCGCCCGCGCCGCCGACCGCAAGGGACAGGTCGGTTCCGGCGACCGCTCGGAGCGGATTCGCACCTACAACTTTCCCCAGGGGCGGGTCACCGATCACCGCATCAACCTGACTCTCTACAAGCTCGACAAGGTGATTCTCGGCGAGGCGCTCGACGAGGTCATCTCCGCGCTCATTACCGAGGACCAGGCCCGCCGGCTCGCCGCGCAGGAGGGCGTCGCCGAGGCGCGGGCGTGAGGTCCGGCGCGCCAGCGACGCTCGAGGACCTGATCCGGGATGCTTCGCGGCGTCTGGCCGAGGCAGGGCTCGATACGGCGAGGCTGGATGCGCGTGTCCTCGCGGCCGCCGCGACCGGACTCGACCGGGCCGGGCTCATCGCCGAGGGTCGCAATCCCGCCGATCCAGGCATTGCGGCGCGGCTCGGCGCGATGGTCGAACGGCGCATGCTTGGCGAACCGGTCGCCCGGATCGTTGGCCACAAGGAATTCTGGAGCCTCGACTTCCTGCTGGGCCCGGAATCACTCGTACCGCGCCCGGACAGCGAGACGCTGGTTGCGGCCGTCCTCGAGGAGATCGACGTCGGGCCGGGCCGGTCGGCGCCGCTGCGGATCGTGGATCTCGGCACCGGCTCGGGCTGCCTGCTCGTCGCCCTGCTGACCGAGCTGCCCTCGGCCTTCGGCATTGGCGTCGACATCAGCGAGGCGACGCTGCGCATCGCCTGTCAGAACGCGCACAGGCACGGTGTCGCCGCGCGGGCAGGCTTCGTCTGCGGGCGCTGGTCAGAGCCGATCGCCGGCGGCATCGATATCCTGCTGTCCAATCCGCCATACATCCCGACCGGTGAAATCGGCGGACTGGCACCGGAGGTGGCTCGGCACGATCCACTTGCGGCGCTGGATGGTGGCCCGGATGGCCTGCGCGCCTACCGGCAGATCCTTGCCGATTGCCGGCGGGTTGTGGTGGCCGGCGGGCGGGTCGCGCTCGAGGTCGGCAGGGGCCAGGCGGACGAGGTCTCGAAGCTCGCCGGCGCAGAGGGGTTCCGCGTGCTGAGGATTGCGGCCGATCTGGCGACCGTCGGCCGTGTCGTCGTCGCCGAAGTGCCCTGAACCGAACGGACGCTCCAAAAAACGACTTGGAAACCCGACCCGAACAGGCTAGGTTCCAAGTGCGGTTTCGGGCGGCCAGCAACATGAGCCGCCCGGGCTACCGGCGGCGTTTCAGGGGCAAGAGCGCCGTTCGACGGGCCGGGGCAGGGACCGCGCCTCGAAACGGAGGCTCCCAGACTTTCGCTGCGAAAGCCGTTAATCAGCGTGTCATCGGCATGGCTGATGCGGCATATGGCGGTACAGCGGCAGCGGACTCACGTCGGGAGTCGATCTTGACCGGTACGCGCCAGGACACGATGGCAGCGTCAGAGATTCGGAGATACCCGACGAACGGAATCCGTTCGCGATCCGACCGGCATTCGATGCCTCGGCTGCGCAGATCATTGCCTTAACGGAGTAGACAGACTGCCCATGAGACCGGGACAGCAGAACAAGCGGATGCGTGGACGGGGTCGCAGAGGCCCCAGCCCCCTGTCGCGTTCCTATGAAAGCAACGGCCCGGATGTGAAGATCCGCGGCACCGCGGCCCACATCGCCGAAAAGTATGCCCAGCTCGGCCGCGACGCGACGGCCTCCGGCGATCCGGTGCTGGCGGAAAGCTACTTCCAGCACGCCGAGCACTATTTCCGCATCATCGCGGCAGCACAGGCACAGTTCCAGCAGCAGAATCCCAACGAACCGCAGCCGCAGCGCTTCCGCTACAACGGCATGGACGACGATGACGACGACGACGATCTGACCGGCGAACCGCTGCGTCCCGAGCCCGTCCGCGCCGAGCCGACGCGTCTCGATCCGGTTCGCGGGGAGGGTCCGCAGCCATACGTCCAGCCGGAAGCGCCCGAGCTGCCGCTCGATGCGCGCAGCCAAGAGGCTGAGGAGGCTCCGGCCAAGCCCGCCGCCGAGGATCGTGCAGGCCACGC
>Ga0209909_100193_pt1 | contig 84474 bp, 78 predicted proteins | sample FECB22metaG_FD_188302 | JGI IMG/M metagenome (GOLD analysis project Ga0209909, IMG submission 188302) | Cyanobacterial communities from the Joint Genome Institute, California, USA - FECB-22 (SPAdes) (version 3) | ecosystem: Environmental > Aquatic > Thermal springs > Hot (42-90C) > Microbial mats...
TCGGCCGCCGATGTCTGCGGCCCGGTTTTCTGTCTCATCTTCGCTTCCTTTGATAGAGCTACGATGAGCCGAAAATCCTCTCTTCTCAATTAAACCAATTCTGTCTCAAGGGCGCTGATGTCGGACAGTTCGGACGTCGTCTATCGCATGAGCCCCGATTGGCGTGAAATGCGTTATCTGCAAGGCAAGGATTTCATAGCAGACACCGACAATCCGAGCGAGAGCTGGTTACAGCGGTATATTCACCCCGATGATCAGGAGATGATCACGACGGCCGTAACAATTGCAATTGCGAACAAGACGGTGTTTGAGCTCGAACATCGTGTCATTCGTGTCGACGGCAGCCTGGGATGGACTCACTCCCGAGCGATTCCTATTCTCGACGGCAACGGAGAGATCGTTGAGTGGTTCGGCGCCGCCCATGACGTCAGTGATCGAAAGCAATCGGAGCAAACCCAACAATTGCTGCTCAACGAGCTCAACCATCGCGTCAAGAACACACTTGCCTCAGTTCACGCGATCGCCCAGCAAACCTTGCGCACGTCGCCTGATCCTTCAGCCTTCGCCACTGGGTTCAGCGGGCGTTTGCAGGCTCTCTCACGAGTGCACACCTTGTTGACGAGCTCGAATTGGGAAGGTGCTGAACTGCATGCGATCGTCCGCGACCAGCTCTCGATAGGCGCGACCGGCGACGACAGGATAACGGTGATCGGACCACCGGCACGTCTCAATCCGCAAGCATCGCAACACATGGCCATGATATTGCACGAGCTCGGTACGAACTCTCTCAAATACGGCGCGCTCTCGAACGCGACTGGGCTGGTTTCGCTTGGCTGGTCTTTGCGCGACGCCCGTCTTCATCTCGACTGGAGGGAGAAAGCCGGACCTCCGATCAAAACGCCTCTCGGCCGTGGCTTCGGCACACGGTTTATCGAGACGGTTGCAAAGGGTGAAGGCGGTACCGCAATGATGTCGATTGAGGATGGTGGGTTGAACTGGGAAATCGTCCTGCCGCTTGCAAGCGCAAATGCTTCCTTTGCGAGTTCGTCAAACTCGCCCGCTGATCGCGCGCATCCCGAAACCGCGACACAAATTCAGCTACCAACAATCAGCGGAAAGACATTCGCAATCATCGAAGACGAGCCCCTGATTGCATTCAATATCGCGTCTATTCTGGAACAGGAGGGCGCGCGCGTTGCCGGCCCCGCTCTCAGCGTCACCGATGCCTTACGCCTGATAGAAGTTTCCGAACTGGACGGCGCTTTGCTCGACGCCAATTTAAGAGGCGACGGAGTCGGCGATGTCGCTGCCGCGTTAATAAGACGAAACATCCCCTTTGCATTTGTGACCGGCTATGGACGAGAAGCCCTACCCGCGAAGTTTGCCAGTGCGAGACTTCTTACCAAACCTTTCACGGAGCAACAGCTTCTGAAAACTGCGATCGAGATTGTCGACCAAGACGATAGTGTGCTCCGCTATCGGGCTTCTGGACGCGAATGAATGCAGATGTTCCGGCGGTGATTGTCACGGGGCAAATGCCCGATATCATCAATTATGGGCGCCAAGAAGCTCCGGGGAATTGTGATGCCAGCAGGCGAAATTGCCTAATCTGAAAACTTGCATTCGGTTAAGCATCGTCTCTGGTCGCCCAAAGTCGGCGTGACACAACAGAGGCACCGGAGGCGAATTCGAATGCGTTAACGCGGCATGGTCTCTTGCATTTGAAGTAAAGTCATAACGGCCTATGATTCCACCTCGTTAGGAGCGGAACTGGACAGGTATCGTGACAATCGTTTTCAGTCCAGGATTGTTGCTGGTTTCCTGGAGTTCTCCCCCGAGACCGACGACAATTGCATCTAACATCTTGCTGCCGAAACCTGTAGTAAGGCGTGTCTTTCCCGTGCCTCGATCGGCGATCGTCAGGCGAATGTCGTTAAGATGATGATCGAGAACAGCGCTTGTTGGTCCCGGACCGCCTCCATATGCGTACTTGTTCGCGTTGGTGATCAACTCTGCGAAGATGAGCCCGACATTGATAGCCCGATCGGCATCCATCAGCACTGGCGAAAAACTGCTGCTGTGGCAACTGCGCCATTCTTCTCCCATGGAGAGAAACAGCTCCTTGGAAAGATCACTGAGATATCGGGCAAGATCAACCGCTCCGACGTAATTGTCCGAATAGAGCCGCCTGTGAACAAGCGCAACCGCGGAAATTCGGCTTCTCGCGTCTGTAAGCTGCTCGACGACCGACATATCGTCGCTTTCCCGCGCCTGCATCTTCAGAAACGTCGAAACGAGCTGCAAGCTGTTCTGGACCCGATGGTTGATTTCCCGCATCAGGAAATCCTTCTGCTTGAGCAATTCATCCTTCTGTTCCAGGGTCTTCTGCAATTCTTGATTGAGCCTTGCAATACGCTCACGCTGAAAGCTTTCGGATATCACACGGCCAACACGGTGGATCGCATCTATATGGTTGTTATTCCATATGTTTGAACAACCACGAACCTCCTCGGACCAAGCCGCGAAGGATGCGCGCGGTGAAAGCGATGCAGCGGTCGAACCGGTCAGTTCCTTATGAGGATTCCCGGCCCATTCCACAACCTGCGCCTTCTCCGCCCGCAGCCATATCAGGAACAGATTTTCCTGCAGCGGGAGCTTGAGCATCGCCAGCCCGCTTGCGACCGCCACCAGATGAGCGGGAAGATCGGATAATCGACCAAACGCATGGCAATGAAACATTCCGTCTCCCAGCCTCGGCTCCGATATCTTTATAATCGTGCGAAGCTCATCCAATTCCGGAACCATACCGGACCGGGCGACCAATACCTCTCCGCTGAGAGCCGCAAAGCCGTCCGATGCCATCATCTCGCGTAGATTGGGCGCAGCCTGTATCAGCAATTCCCGCACGGGAGCGCTGAGCTGAAGCGTCTCGATCAAACGATCCTCATGCGCGCGAAGTGTGAGGCGTTCACGCGCATTTTCCGCTTCATCCTTGGCCTTGATCTGCCGAGCCAGGCTGCTTGCAAGTGCCATCGCAGCAGCGCGTACGGCAAAGGGCATGCGCAAAGGCGTGGCATTGTGACAAGCGATCAACCCCCAAAGCACGCCGTCCTTGATGATGGAGACCGATGCACTGGCGCGTACGCCCATATTGCGCAGATACTGCAGATGAACAGGCGAGACGCTTCGCAACGCTACGTCGCTCAGATCGACAGTCTGGTCCTCGCCACGCGACCAGCGCAAAGGTGCCGGCAGATAGGTCGCATCGGGAATGGCCCGGACACGGTTACGCAGATAGAGCGCACGTGCCTGTCTCGGGATGTCACTGGCGGGAAAATGATGATTCAGGAAAGGCGGGAAGACCTCGTTGCGGTCTTCTGCGATGACTACGCCGGAAGCATCCTCCGTGAATTGATAGATCATAGTCCGATCGAAGCCGGTGAGCTCGCGAAAGGCCGTCGCCGCGATCTCAAAAAGAGCCGAGGTATCGGGCGATGTTTCGAAACGTTTGGCTATCGCATCCAAGTTCGAAAGAGACTGTTCCGGCGTCAATTGCGAGCTTTGGGCTGGCTCAAGCTCAATCAAGATGATATCGCCGACGATATGGCCAAGAACATCGTGAACTTCGCCGTCGACCTCATGTTTGCCCACGATGATTTCGTTGGTTCGCGGAGCTTTTTCGATGCTGGCAATGACATCGAACGTAAGCAGGTCGTCAATCGGCCGACCTAACCAATTGCCTCCAAAATGCACCTCTATCGCGCCTGCCCCGCCAATGACCCTGCCGGTGGCCCGTTCAACGACGAACAAAAGACCGTGCGGCTGAATGGATCCGGGGATGTGTATCGGTTCGCGATCGCATGCGGTCTGATCAACAGAGATTTCAGCCGGCATTGCCAAACAGTCTCCGATAGTTGCTTTCGAACACGCCAAATGCTGCAATCGCCGCTTGATTGCAGCAGTCCTCATCATCGATCCACGTTGTCTCAATTATGTTGAGTATCGTCCGCCAAGACCGCAGATTGTACACCTGCTGCGCTAGATGGCGTGCCCCAAGACTGCCGGACAATCCGAGCTTCGCGGCCCGGTTGATCAGAATCCCCGCTCCGAGGCCCGAGCCCTCCACCACATAAAGAGTTCCAAGGATCGCCGGCATTGAGACGGAGGCGTTAACCACCGCGGGCGACATAACATTATTACCGCCAAGATCACGAACGTCTTCCAGGAGCTGCGGGACGATCTTTCGCCGCGTCCAATTCGGTACCAGCGCGTCAATCTGACTTGCCTCGAGGATTGCTTCCAGCTCAACCCGGCTCGCAAGTGTTGCAGTCAGATACTTTTCATAGGACGAGATTGACCCAAACATCGCGAGTTCTTTGTTTAGTCCATCCAGTCGACGGTGATGTGATTCCGTTGCCGATTTCAAACGCGAACGGCGACCTGACAATAATTTTGCGGGCATAAAACTTATATTCCTCAAAACGACAGCCTTGCTTCGAGCCGGACCGCCCGACTAACAACTCGACACGCGCATGATTTGTTCCGAGCAAATCGTAAATAGATCCCTGCGGTGAAACAGTAATTGGCGTTCCGTCTTCCTCGACGGCGCTAGCGATGCTTCGGCTCTTGCGCCATTCACACGAGCCTTGCGATCAATGCGAAGATTGGCGGGGCATCGGCTCCAATCCAACTGCCTTTTGTCTTTGCTCGCTTCTATTGTCTGCTCGCCATCCAGCCTTAGCGACAATGCTGAATTTCGCGCTTGGTGAGCCAGCAGATAGCCTTCAAAAGGTCTAGCACCGATTAATAAAAGTTAATGCGCAAAGCCCACATGTGCCCTAAGACGCCGTGCAGATAATTCACGAAAGCGGGACGAGAAAATGCTTCGATATCACCATCTGACGGATGGTATACTCAGACCGGAAGAAGTGAAATTTCTCCAGGTCATCTTTGCCACGATTACCGCTGAACCGTGGTTTGATTTGACCGATTACAGCCGCGAATCGCTCGCCGCGCGACTGATCCGCTTGTATCAAAACGGCTTCACCGACGCGGAGCGGCTCCAAGAGCTTGGGTTTTTGACCGCTCAAGCTCACTTCGGTCGAAATACACCTGATGAGAAGCGAAGGGCCTTGGAGCGCCTTTACGACCTCGAAGGGCGTGGAGCTAATGGTTCACACGACACCAGAGGCTCGAATGATTAAATGCCGAAAGATCGACGCAAACACTTACCCGCAAAGAATGTATGTGGGCATGAGCTTCACATTTTCGAAAAAACCTTGCTTGCCTAAATTTTGGATCGCATATGACTTAGCATTTTCCACTCACAATATTTGCAAAGGTAGCACCGCTTGATAGTTTCAACCGATCGCCTACTTTGCTTCGGATGTGATTCTATTACCGCTTGTTTTATCTATTTGGAGCGTTGTGAAATTGAAACAACGCTGCCTTTTCCCAGAACTTAAGAGAATATCCATGAGCCAATCCGCAACGTCCAAAGTTACGAAATGGAACCTTGGCCTTGATCCGGTCGTCGCATTTAGCCTTGTTGGGGCGATCGTTTTCTTCCTGATCAGCGGAGCCTTTGCCTACATCAACACGAGTATATTGCGCGAAAACACGGATAAGATTGTCCGTTCGCACGCGATCATGATAGCGCTCGACGAGTTGCTTTCCAGCGCGCAGGATGCCGAAACGGGACAACGCGGCTTTTTGCTGACGAACAACGAGCGCTATCTGGATCCCTATAATTCGGCGTTGAATGCCGTCCCGCAGCGCCTTAGGGAAATAGAAGAGCTAACCGCAGACAATGCTGCTCAACAGCGCAGGGTTGCAATCTTACAGCAACATGTCGACGCGAAACTTGCCGAGCTGAAACAGACGATCGACCTGCGAAAGGCACAAAGCCTCGACGCAGCCCTGGCTGTTGTCAATTCGGATCAAGGCAAGGTGGAAATGGACGCAATCCGTGCCCAGCTTTTTGCCATGGGTCAATCCGAGACCGAGCTGCGCTCCCAGCGCCTCGACGAGATGAACGATGCCTACCACACTGCTCTCGTGGGCAGCGTGCTGACCGGTGCGCTCGGAATATTGCTCACGATTGTGATGGGCTTGCTCATTCGCAGGACCACACTCACGCGCCGCCGCGAGGAGTGGTTGCAATCCGGCAACCTCGGACTGGCGTCCGCTCTTGTGGGTGACCAACGCACTGAGCAGCTTGGTGATAACATACTTGGATACCTGACGAGGTATGTCGGTGCAGTCGCAGGCGCGATATTCGTCAGAGACCGGGACACATTCCGGCGTGTTTCAACCTATGGCGTTCCTGAAGGAGCGGCGCTCGTCGAGCGCTTCGGCCTGCGCGAGGGCCTCCTGGGTCAGGCCGTGGTAGAAGAATCTCCCATCGTCATTGACGAGGTGCCCGCCGGCTACCTGACGTTCGGCTCGGCATTGGGCAGCAGCAACCCCAACCATCTTGTCATATCGCCCGGCAGCGTCGACGGGGATGTGAACGCCGTCATCGAACTCGGTTTTCTCCGACCTGCTGACGAAGCCGTACTGGAGTTTCTGGAACGCGCATCGTCATCGATCGCAACCGCCGTTCGCTCTGCGAAGTATCGCAGTGACCTCATCAACCTTCTGGAGGAAACGCAACGCCAGTCCGAGGAGCTGCAGGTTCAGGGCGAAGAATTGCGGGTCTCCAATGAGGAGCTGGAGGAACAGGGGCGCGCGCTCAAGGAATCGCACATGCGGCTCGAGCAGCAGCAGACCGAGCTTGAGCAGACGAACTCGCAGCTGGAAGAACAAGCCCAGCAACTGGAAACTCAGCGTGACGATCTGGAGCGAGCTAACACTTCCATCCAGTTGAAGGCTCAGGAACTCGAACAGGCCAGCCGATACAAGTCGGACTTTCTCGCCAACATGTCGCATGAGCTGAGGACACCGCTCAACTCGTCGCTTATTCTCGCAAAACTTCTAGCAGACAATACCGATGAGAATTTAACGCAAGAACAGGTCAAATATGCCCAAACCATTCAATCGTCGGGAAACGACCTGCTGAATCTGATCAACGACATCCTCGATCTCTCCAAGATCGAAGCCGGTCACGCCGATATCAGACTGGAACAGGTGTCCATCAAACGTCTTTCAAACAATATCCGCCAACTCTTCGAACCGGTCGCAGGCAGCAAAGGGATAACGTTCGAGATTAAGATCGCTGACGAATGCCCGGCGATCATCGAGACCGATCTGCAACGGCTTGAGCAGGTTGTAAAGAATCTCCTATCGAATGCCTTCAAATTCACCGAACAAGGACACGTCACCGTATCGATCAATGGGGCTGGCGATAACCGCATCGCAATTGCGGTTTCCGATACTGGTATCGGCATAGCCGAAGATCAGCAGAGGCGCATTTTCGAGGCCTTTCACCAGGCGGATGGCACCATCAGCCGGAGGTTTGGCGGTACCGGCCTTGGTCTCTCCATCTCGAAGGAGCTCGTCCGCTTGCTTGGAGGTAACATTCAGCTTGAAAGTCGCGAAGGACAGGGCAGCACCTTCACGCTCACGCTGCCGTTGACCTACACCGAGGCGGTAGATGCGACCCGTGAGCGCATTGCAACCGGTGTATCCGCTCCATCGCTCGCTCCGGCAGCGAGTGATTCATACCCGTTGCCGCCGCGCAGCCGTCCACTTGACGACGATCGCGCCATTTCACTTGGAGATAAGCGAGTCCTGCTCGTGGTCGAAGACGACGATGCCTTTGCGGAAATCCTCCGGGACTTAGCGCGCGAGGTCGGCTTCCGCGCCCTCGTTGCGACCACCGCACACGAAGCGATAGCACTCGCAAGCCAGTTCGTCCCCAATGCCATCGTTCTCGATGTCGGATTGCCCGATCAATCGGGTTTGTCCGTCCTTGACAGGTTGAAACGCGACGTGCAGACGCGCCATATCCCGATCCATATGGTCTCGGCGGATGACTATTCCGAGACGGCATTTGCGCTCGGCGCCATGGGCTACATGTTGAAGCCCGTCAAACGTGAGCAACTCGTCGACGTCCTGAAAGGACTTGAACGGAAGCTTTCCCAGCGCCTGCATCGGGTGCTGATTGTCGAGGACAATGAAGTGCAACGCGAGGCGGTCGCGAAATTGTTGACCTCCCATGAGGTTGAAACTGTCGGCGCCGGCACCGCGGCAGAATGCCTGAGGCTCTTAAAGGAAGAGATCTTCGATTGCATGGTGCTTGACTTGTCGTTGCCAGATGCTTCGGGCTACGCATTGCTTGAAAAGATCAGCCAGGATGGCGATCATGCCTTTCCACCCGTCATTGTCTATACTGGTCACGTCCTGTCGCCCGACGATGAGCGGAAGCTGCGCCGCTATTCGAAATCAATCATCATCAAGGGGGCGAAATCCCCCGAGCGTCTTCTCGACGAAGTCACGCTGTTTCTGCATCAGGTCGTTTCAGATCTGCCGGCGGAGCAGCAGCGGATGATCCGGAAGGCACGAAGCAGGGATGCGCTCCTCGAGGGACGCCGCATCCTTATCGTCGAGGACGACGTCCGTAATGTTTATGCGCTGACCAATATACTGGAGCCGCGCGGCGCGGAAGTTCAGATTGCGCGAAACGGCCAGGAGGCTATCGACGCATTGAAGAATGCAGCGCTTGGTTCTTCTTCGGCGATCGATTTGGTGCTCATGGACGTTATGATGCCCGTCATGGATGGTCTCGCAGCCACCCGTGAGATCCGCTTGAAACCAGAATGGAGGAAGTTGCCAATTATTGCGCTGACGGCAAAGGCGATGCCCGATGATCAGCAACGCTGCATCGAGGCGGGTGCAAATGACTACATGGCCAAGCCCCTCGATGTGGAGAAACTGCTGTCTCTCGTTCGCGTCTGGATGCCGCGGTGACACAAGATTCAGCGCTAGAAAAAATCGAGGACATTGAGATCCGGCTTTTGCTGGAAGCGATTTACTATCAATATCACTATGACTTTCGCAACTATGCGATGGCCTCGATCAAGCGGCGGCTGAAACGTGCACGGGAGCAACTCGGATTTGCGACGATTTCGGCCATGCAGGAAGGCGTGCTGCACGATCCAACTGTACTTTCGCAGCTTCTTGGATACCTGACCGTCCAAGTCAGCGATATGTTCCGCGATCCACGTTACTTTCGCGCGCTTAGAGAAAGGGTCTTGCCTCACTTACGAACCTATCCGTCACTGAAGATATGGATTGCCGGCTGCAGCAGCGGGGAAGAAGTCTATTCCCTCGCTATTCTCTTTCGCGAGGAAGGCCTGGAATCTCGAACGATTTTCTACGCAACCGACATCAACCACGATGCCCTGCAGGCAGCCGAATCGGGGATCTATGATCTCGATCGCATTCAGCAATTCACGGAGAATCATCGCGCAGCAGGGGGGAAATCATCATTGTCCGACTATTATCGCACAGCATATGGCAAGGCGTCTTTCGACAAGACATTGCGCCAACACGTCGTCTTTTCGGATCATAGTCTTGTGACGGATGCTGTCTTTGGCGAAATGAACCTGATTTCCTGCCGAAATGTCCTGATCTATTTTGACCGTCCGCTCCAGGACAGGGCCGTTGGCCTGTTTGTCGACTCACTCGCAAGAAGGGGGTTCCTTGGGCTGGGCGCAAAAGAGAGCCTGAGGTTTTCGGCTCATGCCGACGGCTTCAAGGACTTTGCACGCGAAGAGAGGATTTATCAGAGGTTGGATCGATGAGCGACGCGATATCGGAGGCGGTCGTGATCGGCGGCTCGGCAGGCGCCATTGAAGCCTTGTCTGCGATCCTGCCAAATCTCCCATCGCACTTCCGGCTGCCTGTCATCGTCGTTGTCCACATCCCGCCCAACAGGCAAAGCGTACTCGCCGAACTCTTCCGCGCTAAATGCCGGCTCGCCGTCGTCGAAGCCGAAGACAAGGAACCGATCAAAGCCGGCACCGTTTATTTTGCGCCGCCCGACTATCATTTACTCGTGGAGACGAAGGATACGCTGGCACTGTCACGCGAGGAGCCTGAGCTCTTTTCGCGTCCATCGATTGATGCGCTCTTCGAGAGCGCGGCAGATGTTTATGGCGAAGGCTTAATCGCAATTGTCCTCACAGGAGCCAATCAGGACGGCTCAAGAGGCCTGTTGGCTATCATCCAGTCGGGAGGAGTAGCTCTTGTCCAAGATCCCGCCGAAGCCTTCGCGGCCAGCATGCCTCGCGCCGCTATCGCGGATTGTCCGGATGCAAAGATCATGTCGCTACAGGCGATAACGACTTACTTGAAAGAGGTATGAGCACATGGGTGCGGTTAAATTCCTGCTAGTCGATGACCTGGAAGAAAATCTGATTTCGCTGGAAGCCTTGCTGCGCCGCGATGAGCTGGAGCTGCTGAAGGCCCGCTCGGGAGATGAAGCGCTCGAGCTTCTGCTCCATCACGAAGTGGCATTGGCGCTCGTTGATGTGCAGATGCCAGGTTTGAGCGGCTTTGAAGTTGCGGAGTTAATGCGCGGCAACGAACGCACGCGACGCGTTCCGATCATCTTTGTCACGGCAGGGAGTGCCGACAGCCAGCGGCGTTTTCGCGGCTACGAGGCCGGGGCGGTAGATTTCATTCAAAAGCCTATCGAGGCGGATATTCTACGCAGCAAGGCGGATGTCTTTCTAGAACTCTACAAGCAGCGCCAGCAGATAGCAGAGCAACGTGACAGACTTGAATTACAGTCGAATTCTCTGCAGGAGGCCGATCGTCGGAAGGATGAATTTCTCGCAACCCTTGCACACGAATTGCGAAATCCCTTGGCGCCATTACGGCATGGATTAGACATCCTGCGGAGTAATCCCGACAGCAAGGCGGCTTCGAATATTCGCGATATGATGGACCGGCAGCTGACGCATCTCGTCCGATTGATTGACGACTTGTTGGATGTCTCTCGCATCAGCCAGGGTAAGATCGAGCTTCGCAAGGAACAGGTCAATATTCAGGACATTGTCGAATCGGCTGTCGAGGCAAGCCGCCCACTTATCGAGGAGGGAGAGCATTTGCTGGAGGTCGAACTTCCGACGAGGCAGCTATGGGTCGATGGTGATCATACCCGGCTTTCCCAGGTGATATCCAACCTCCTTAACAACGCGGCCAAGTATACGCCAAGGGGTGGTAAGATCGAGCTGTCCATCGAGGACACTGGCGATGACGTCAATATCAAGGTCCACGACAATGGACTTGGTATACCGGCCGAAATGCTGTCCTCCGTATTTCAGCTCTTCATTCAGGTCGGTGATCACCGTGAACAGTCGCAGGGCGGCTTGGGAATCGGCCTTGCCCTCGTTCACCAGCTTGTCGCGCTGCATGGCGGAACCGTCGATGCAAAAAGCGCGGGCGTGGGTAAAGGAAGTCTGTTCACCATTCGCCTGCCACTCATCGACGCTCGCGAACCGCCCACTACTTCCAAAGAGCCGGATCCGGAGCCCGCAACTGCGCCATTGATGAAAGCCCTTGTTGTGGACGACAATGTCCTGATTGCCGACGCGCTGGGATGGATGCTGGAGGAAATCGGACACGAATATCGTTTAGCTCACAACGGCGTACGAGCCCTGGAAGTCGCGGACGAGTATTTGCCGGATATAATTCTCCTCGATATCGGCCTTCCCGGCATGGATGGTTATGAGGTCTGCAGGGCGTTGCGCCGAGATGAACGTTTCAGGACCACGCCGATCATCGCCCAGACGGGATGGGGGCAAATGAAAGACAAGGAGTTGGCAGCTCAGGCGGGTTTTGATCATCATCTTACAAAGCCAGTGATGATGACGGAACTCAAGCAGGTCTTGGCGGAAGTCAGCAATCGAAGCGTGTAACTGTGCGAGAGCGGTGCGGCGAGGCGCGCTTGCCTCCCATTGTGATTCGGCGCGGTGATTGGGAGTAAATTGGCGCCACAAGCTATTGGTATTTTAAAGATTGACGGGGTCATTTGGCGGCGCGGTTTCACAATCGGGGAAGGCAAACGGCTAATTTTGCTTTTGCTTCTTCATCTAAAGGTCAATTCCGCCCGACGCTCTGTGTGCCATCTTTCACACACCCTTAGTTGCGCTATCAAGGGCACTCTCTCGTCAACATCCTTAAGCTTGACTCTCCTCGAAAATGAGAACATTTTGGGAACAAAATAAGGAATACGCCATGAGCTCTGCAGAGAAATTTATCGTGCTGCCGTATCGCATGAACCGTGGAAATCTCGTTCCCGGTGAGATGCGCCAGGCATCAAACGTACCGTCTGCGGAGAAGATCGCGGCTTCCATGGCGTCTCGTTTCGCCGGTGTCGCGGCCTATGCTGTGATGGTCGACGAAGAAACCGGCGACATGTCATCCCCTCGTCTGCTGGCCAAGCACGGCGAGATCGCGGACCTGAACGCCGCCTGAAACTGAACGATAGATCGAAAAGGAAACCTGCCTCTGCTCGGCGGGAACGGAGACGTGCGCCATGCAAACGGCCCGCTATAGCTATAGCATTACGTTCGAAGATGCAGAGATCATCCGGGAGCTAATCGCCTTCCTGGGGGAAGACGTCTTTGACCAACGTCGGAAAGACGGCGTTATCGCCAAATCCGATGCATTTCAGCGCCGGATCAGCGAAGTCAGAAACGTGCTGAAAATGATTGGTGCCTACGATGGCGCAAGGATAAGTGACCAACCTTCCGTTAACCAAGGAACCCTACCCTCTCCCGGTGATTCCAGAGTCGCCGTTCGTTTCCCGGAAACGGACGCGCTTACCCTTGAAGGATGTCCCGATGGCTGACGACACCGCAAAGATCGCACGCTCCGCAGACGATATGATGCTCGCAAATCACTTCTGCGAATTCCCCGGATGTGTAAAATGGGGCGGGCTCGGATATGACGTTGGATATGGTGAAGCCCAGTGGTTTTGCTTCGAGCACAAGTGGGACGACTATCGTCTGGGCAAAGCACGCCGCTTCTTCTTCGACGATGAAGCGGCGGGTATCAAGGCGATCATGGCGGAACCTCAAGCCGCGACCATCCGATGATCCTTCTTGTGCAACCATATTGGTGCGGATGAAATGAGTTCATTGCGACCGCCCGTGAGTTCAACACATCTCCGTGAGGCCCTTCCAATTCTCCAATCGCCGTGGCATCGCTGTGACTATGTCATTCGTGTGGACCATCCGTCGCTTGTTCCTGTGCGTTGCCATGCTTGCGGTCTTCGTCGGGCCGATGAGCATTGGGCTTGCAGGTAATGCAATGGCGATGGATGGAGCAGGCAGCAGCATGTCCATGCCCGGCATGAACATGGTCGAGAAGATGCCATGTTGTCCGGATGAGCACCCCACAAAGCCCGATTGCTTCAAGAACTGCGTTCTAGCTCTGCTGTGCACGACGTCTTTTACCGCCGACACGCCGCATGGCGCTTCGCTGCCACTCTCAGAGGCCTGGCAATCGCATCGCTACGAGTTCTTGCCTGCGGCACAATTGACATCGGCTCTTCTTGAGCCTCCTGCCCGCCCTCCCAAAGCCTGATCTCCATCGCTCAATACCGAAACATGCCGCAGTAATTGCCGGATGCCTGGAAGCGTTCGGATAGGCCTGCAGGCGATCAATATTGACCTACGGACGTGATCTGGAAGATCCGTCCCAATGAGATCCATAATCATGAACAGGCTTTCTCTTTCCGGAGGAGCGATGCTCCTCGCCGGCATTCTTGTTGCCGGTTTCGCCACCGTGTCCTTCGCCGCCTCGCAAGACTATGAGTTCCAGCCGGTCTCGACCGATGTCAAGCAAGGCCAGGGATCGCTGGTCCTGGTCCGTCTCGTCGACAAGCGGACAGGCAAACTAGTCCCTGACGCGGTCATCTTTACGACCCGAATGGACATGGCCCCCGAGGGCATGGAGATGATGACCACCCCGGTCTCGGCCGCGTCTTCGACAGAGCCGGGCGTCTACGCATTCAAGACCGACTTCGCCATGGCCGGCGGTTGGCGCTTCAAGCTTGCCGCCAAGGTGCAAGGTGAACCGGATACGGTGCAGGGCGAACTTGTCCTGAAGGCGGCCCCTTGAACCTGCCATCGCGTGTGGCAGCCACGCTCTCCCTCGCCGTATTGCTCGGCGGGGGAGGCTATTGGGCTGGCACGAACAATCTGGGTTCCGTTCTTGGCATGGACCTCACCGGGCAGGCATTGGCCGCGCCTACCGCAAAGAAGACCACGCCGACGGGGGCGATCATCTATTACCGCCATCCGAATGGGTTGGCGGAATTCTCTTTGGCTCCCAAGGACGCATCCGACGGTCGTCCCTTCATCCCGGTGCGTGCCAGTGAAGATGTGAGTTTCGACGGAAGCAAAAATGCCGAGCCGTCGACAAGGACAGCCGACGTGGCCCCACCCACCCCATCTAGCAAGGGACGCATCCTATACTACCGCAATCCGATGGGACTGCCTGACACCTCAAAGGTCCCGAAGAAGGACTCGATGGGGATGGACTACATTCCCGTCTTTGACGGCGAGCAGGTCGACGCCTCCACCGTCAAGGTCTCGCTCGGCAAGCTGCAGCGCACGGGCGTGAAGACGGCCATTGCCGAACTGGCTAGTATCGGCCGCAGGATTGAGATCCCTGGCACGGTGACGCTCGATGAACGCCGCGTCAGCGTCGTCTCGATGCGAACGGACACCTTTCTGGATGATGTCGCCAACGTCACGACAGGCGATCATATCACCACGGGAGAGAAGCTCTTCCAGTTCTATTCGAAGGACATTGCCACCGCAGCTTCGGAATATGCCGCAAGTCGCGGCAACAACGATACCGGACCCGCATTGAGGCTGAGGAATCTCGGCGTACCGCAGGAGGTCATCGATACGATCTCCCGCACACATCAGGTGCCAACCAGCATGGGTTACACATCGCCGCGAGACGGCATCGTCCTCGAGCGTCTTGCGACCGCGGGCATGATGGCAAAACCCGGCGATATCCTGTTCCGCATCGCCGACATCTCTCATGTCTGGGTGATCGCCGATGTTCCGGAGTACGACCTTGCCTCCCTGCGGGTCGGTGCAGAGGCATCGATCAAGATCCGCAGTCTTCCCGGCAAGGCGTTCAAAGGGAACGTCGACCTGATTTATCCCGAGGTCGAAGCCCAGACGCGCACAACCAAGGTCCGCATCGAGCTTGCCAATCCGGATGGCGTGCTCCTTGCCAACATGTATGCCGACATCGATATCGAGGCAGCACCGCCCAATCCCGTTGTCAGTGTCCCCAACAGCGCCGTCATCGACACGGGCGATCGCCAGGTCGTCTTCATAGACAAGGGTGATGGCAGGTTCGAGCCGAAGGATGTCAGCCTTGGCATGCGCGGCGACGACAAGACCGAAGTTCGCCGCGGCGTTGCCGTCGGCGACAAGGTGGTCGTCTCCGCCAACTTCCTGCTCGATGCCGAGAGCAACCTCAATTCGGCGCTAAGCGCGATGACGCAGGAGACCAAGCCATGATCGCACGCGTCATCTCATGGTCCGCCCACAATCTCGTCCTGATCTTTGTCGGAGCCGCACTTGCGGTGGCCGGCGGCATCTATGCGCTGCGCTCGCTGCCACTGGATGCCATTCCCGATCTCTCCGACGTGCAGGTTATCGTCTACACCGAATATCCCGGGCAGGCCCCGCAAGTGGTCGAAGACCAGGTCACCTACCCGCTGACCACGTCGATGCTGACGGTGCCGAAGTCGAAGGTCGTCCGCGGCTTCTCCTTCTTCGGTGTTTCCTTCGTCTATGTTATCTTCGACGATGGTACCGATCCCTACTGGGCGCGCAGCCGCGTGCTTGAATATCTGAACGCCGCCTCAAGCCGCCTGCCGCAGGGCGTCACACCCACGCTTGGGCCGGACGCGACGGGTGTCGGCTGGGTCTATGAATATGCTCTTGTCGCCAAGGAGCTGTCACTTGCCGAGTTGCGATCGCTGCAAGACTGGATCGTGCGGTTTGGCGTGTCGAAGTCCGAAGGCGTGGCCGAGGTCGCCAGCGTCGGCGGTTTCGTCAAACAATACTCCATCGTGGTCGATCCGTCCCGGCTCAAGGCACAAGGCGTGTCGCTCAACGATGTCGCCAATGCCGTCCGGGCCAGCAATACGGATGTCGGCGGCCGTACGATCGAGCTATCCGAATTCGAATTCATGGTGCGCGGTCGCGGCTATCTGAAGGGAATTCCGGATATAGAGAACATCGTGCTGAAGAGCCAGAATGGCGTTCCCTTGCGCCTTGGCGACGTCGCCAGGGTCGAACTGGTTCCAGACGAAAGGCGTGGCATCACCGAGCTCAACGGCGAGGGTGAAGTGGCCGGCGGTATTGTGCTTCAGCGTTTTGGCGCGAATGCGCTGACTGTTATCGACAACGCCAAGAAGAGCATGGATCAGATCAAGGGCAGTCTTCCGCCCGGCACGGACATCGTACCCGTCTATGATCGTTCGACGCTGATCGAGGCCGCCATCGAAACACTCAAGGGCACGTTGGTGGAGGAATCCATCGTCGTCGCACTGGTGACGATCGCCTTTCTTCTGCATGTCCGCAGTGCACTCGTTGCGATCGTCATGCTCCCAGTCGGCATTTTGATCGCTTTCATCGCCATGCGGATGCTCGGCCTTGGCGCGAATATCATGAGCCTTGGCGGTATCGCGATCGCCATCGGTGCGATGATCGATGCCGCCATCGTCATGATCGAGAACGCTCACAAGCATCTTGAACGGGCGCCGCCCGACAAGCCAAGGATGGAGATCCTGGTCGAGGCAGCAAGCGAGGTCGGACCGGCGCTGTTCTTCAGCCTGCTGATCATCACCGTGTCGTTCCTGCCGATCTTCACGCTGGAATCGCAGGAAGGGCGTCTCTTCGGACCGCTCGCCTTTACCAAGACTTTCTCGATGGCGGCAGCAGCCTTGCTGTCGGTGACATTGGTGCCGGCGCTGATGGTGCTCTTCGTCAGAGGCCGTATCGTTCCTGAGCACAAGAACCCGGTGAACCGCCTGCTGATCTGGGTCTACCGGCCGGTCATTTCCGGTGTTCTCAGGGCTAAGGCCCTCACCATCCTGGCGGCGCTTGCAATCCTTGGTGCGACGGCGTGGCCAGCCCAGCACATCGGCAGCGAGTTCATGCCGAATCTCGACGAGGGCACGCTGATGTATATGCCCACCACCTTGCCCGGCATTTCGCTCACCAAGGCGGGTGAACTGATGCAGATGCAGGATCGGATCATCAAATCCTTCCCGGAAGTGCAGACGGTCTTCGGCAAGGCTGGCCGTGCCCTGACGGCAACGGATCCTGCCCCGACGGAGATGTTCGAAACCATCATCACGCTGAAACCGAAATCGCAGTGGCGGCCAGGCGTTACCATCGACAGCCTGAAGCAGGAGATGGATGCCGCTCTGCAGTTTCCGGGCGTGTCGAACGCCTGGACCATGCCGATCCGCGGCCGCATCGATATGCTCTCGACGGGCATCCGGACACCTGTCGGTGTGAAGGTCTACGGCACCGATCTCGGCGAAATGGAGAAGATCGCCCGGCAAATCGAGGGTGTGTTGAAGGGCATCCCAGGGACATCGAGCGCGTATGCCGAGCGGGTGATCGGAGGGTACTACCTCGACATCGTTCCTAATCGCGTGGCGCTCGGTCGCTATGGATTGACAGTCAATGACGTGCAGAGCGTCATCGGCATGGCGCTCGGGTCCGAGGTCGTGACATCGACCGTCGAGGGTCGCGAACGCTATGGTGTTGCGGTCCGCTATCCAAGAGCGCTCAGAAGTGATCCGCAAGCGATCGCCAGGGACGTTCAGATCTCGTTGTCCGGCGGCGGCACGGTTCCGCTCGGCGAAGTCGCCGATGTAAAACTCACTCGCGGGGCAACGACGATCCGCACGGAAAATGGCCAGCTCGCCGTCTATGTCTATGTCGACATCGCCGGCCGCGATCTCGGCGGCTACGTCGCGGAAGCACAGCGGGCGGTGGTGAAATCGGTACAGATGCCGCCCGGCTACTCCGTCGCCTGGAGTGGCCAGTTCGAATATCTCGAACGTGCCGAAGCGCGACTGGCGGTCGTAGTGCCGCTGACATTGGCGCTAATCTTCCTGCTGCTCTACCTGAACTTCAAGGCTTTGACCGAGACGATGATCGTCATGCTGTCCCTCCCATTCGCGCTCGTCGGCGGCATCTGGCTGATGTGGTGGATGGGCTTCAATGCCTCGGTGGCGGTCGCCGTCGGCTTCATCGCCCTTGCAGGTGTGGCTGCCGAGACCGGGGTCATCATGCTGATCTATCTCGATCATGCGATGAAGGAGCAGCGCGAGGCCTGCGAAAAGGAGGGACGTGCCTTCTCGAAACTGGATCTCAACAGGGCGATCATGGTCGGTGCGGTTGAGCGCGTCCGGCCGAAGATGATGACAGTCGTCGCCATCATGGCGGGGCTTGTGCCGATCCTCTGGAGGACGGGAACAGGATCGGAAATCATGCAGCGCATCGCCGTGCCGATGATCGGCGGCATGGTTTCCTCGACATTGTTGACCTTGATCGTAATCCCGGCCGTATACGGTTTGGTCAAGGGATGGCGGCTGCCGACAGCATCCACAGTCGATACGGCCGCAAACGAGAACACCAACAAACTCGCGGCCGCTGAATAGCATTGATGGGTGGACTCTCCTGGAGTTCGCCCATCATGTCCCTTTTCCGAGCGGATCAGCTGCTGCGGCCGTGGAGAGAAATCGTTGAATGACCGAGGACTCTACAGGACGTCGTCCATGCCGAGATTCCAGAGCAGGAGATCAAGCCGAAAGCAACAGTTGCTTGATGTAAGTTCCCGCTCCTGACCTTTGGTATTTTGATATGCAGATCCTGAACCTATCCCTAGGAAGAGACTATACCGAATCCACTTCCGCACGATCGGCATGGCAGCCTTTGCCAGCGTGGCGATGGCGACGAAACGGAGCCTCGTCGCCATCGGCTGAGATTAGATCGACTTCAACTGGACCCGCTGTTCGAGCTTGGCCGCGTCTTCCTTCCTCTCGCTGTAGCGGTCGGTCAGATAGTACGAGGCGTCACGGGTCAGCAGCGTGAACTTCACCAGTTCCTCGCAGACGTCCACGACACGGTCGTAGTAGGACGACGGCTTCATCCGACCGTCGACATCGAATTCCTGATAGGCCTTGGCGACTGAGGACTGATTGGGGATCGTGATCATCCGCATCCAGCGGCCAAGGATGCGGAGCTGGCCTATGGCGTTGAATGACTGCGAGCCGCCCGATACCTGCATCACGGCGAGTGTCTTTCCCTGTGTCGGACGCACAGAACCGACGGCGAGTGGAATCCAGTCGATTTGAGACTTCATGACGCCCGTCATCGCACCATGCCGCTCGGGGCTGATCCAAACTTGGCCTTCAGACCATTCGGAGAACTCCCTGAGTTCCTGGACCTTCGGATGGCTGGCAGGAGCTTCATCAGGCAACGGAAGGCCCTTCGGATCGAAAACACGCACGTCGCAACCGAAGTGCTCCAGCAGCCGCTGGGCCTCAAAGGCGAGAAGGCGGCTGTACGAAACCTCGCGAAGCGACCCGTACAGGATCAGGATGCGGGGCTTGTGATTGGAGAATACAGGACGCAGAGCATCCCGATCAGGCATGCGGAAATGCTCAGGCGAGGCAGCAGGGAATGTGTCAGACAATGCGCTTTCCTTCGTCATCAAGAACGGGTTCGCCATCTTCCTTTGTGAACGGACCCTTGAAGGCCTCTGTCGGAAGGATGTCCAGAACGGCTTCCGAAGGGCGGGCAAGCCTTGTCCCGAGCGGCGTGACGACAATCGGTCGGTTGATGAGGATCGGAGTCACGATCATCGCGTCGAGCAACTGATCGTCCGTGAGACCCGGATTGTCCAAGCCCAGTTCGGCATAGGGTGTACCCTTCTCGCGTATAGCTTCGCGAACCGCCAGACCGGCATCAGCAATCATCTTGATGAGTTGATCGCGCGACGGCGGTGTCTTTAAGTATTCGACGACCGTCGGCTCGATGCCGGCATGGCGGATCAGAGCCAGGGTGTTGCGGGAAGTTCCGCAGGCGGGATTGTGGTAGATGGTGACGTCCATGGTCATGTCCTTTCGGTCGTGGTGTTTCGGGAGGCAGCGGGCGCGGCCTCGTACCAGCCCTTGGTTCGGTTCACGATCCAGACCACCGAGAGCATCACCGGAACCTCGATGAGGACACCGACGACGGTGGCAAGCGCTGCACCGGACTGGAAGCCGAACAGACTAATGGCGGCCGCGACTGCAAGCTCGAAGAAGTTGCTCGCGCCGATGAGCGCAGACGGCCCGGCGACGCAATGTTGTTCACCCGACATTCGGTTAAGGAGGTACGCCAGCCCCGAGTTGAAATAGACCTGGATCAGGATCGGCACCGCAAGCAGGCCGATGATAGCGGGCTTGGCGATGATCTGCTCGCCTTGGAACCCGAACAGGAGGATCAAGGTGGCAAGAAGGGCAACAAGTGAAAACGGCTGCAGCCTTGCCAGAAGCGCGTCGAAGGATCGTGTCGTGCCGCTTGCCGTCAAGCGCTTGCGGATGACTTGGGAAATAGCGACCGGGATCAGGATGTAGAGCACGACCGAGATCGTCAGCGTGTTCCACGGCACGGTGATGGCCGACAGGCCGAGTAGAAGTCCAACGATCGGCGCGAAGGCGACGATCATGATGGCGTCGTTCAGCGCGACCTGGGACAGTGTGAAGTGCGGCTCGCCTTTGGTGAGATTGGACCAAACGAACACCATGGCCGTACAGGGAGCTGCGGCGAGGATGATCAGTCCCGCGATATAGGAGTCGATCTGATCAGCGGGCAGAACGGGACGGAAGAGCCAGCCGACGAACAGCCATCCCAGGAGCGCCATGGAGAACGGTTTCACCGCCCAGTTCACGAAGAGTGTCACCCCGATCCCGCGCCAGTAGCTGCCGACCTTCGCCAGCGAGCCGAAATCGATCTTGAGCAACATCGGGATGACCATCAGCCAGATGAGTATGGCAACGGGGATGTTCACCTTGGCGACTTCGGCTGCGCCGATAACATGGAAGAAGCCCGGCATGACATGGCCGAGCGCAATGCCGACGACGATGCAGAAAAGGACCCAGACGGTCAGGTATCGTTCGAACGTGGACATCTCAGTCGGCTCTATCGGTCTTGATCGATGCACCCTCGGTCGCGCCGATCTGGCGGAGACGGTGTTCGAGCGCCAGGCGATCGATCGATGCGATTGGCAAGCTTATGAAGGCCCTGATGCGGTTGCTCAGGTACCGGGCGGCTTGCGCGAACGCACGTTGAATATCCGTTTCGCTGCTAACTACGGCGGCCGGGTCTTCGATGCCCCAATGGGCGCTCATGGGATGGCCGATCCAGACTGGACAAGCTTCGCCGGCGGCGCTGTCACAGACCGTGAAGATGAAGTCCATCTCCGGCGCGCCGGGTTCGGCAAAAACATCCCAGCTCTTCGAGGAGAAGCCTGTCGAAGGATAGCCAAGGGCTTCCAGCTCCTTGAGTGCATGCGGGCTGACTTCTCCTTTGGGCTGGCTGCCAGCGGAGAATGCCTTGAAACGCCCTCCACCCTCCTTTTTGAGGATGGATTCGGCGAGAATAGAACGTGCGGAATTGCCCGTGCACAGGAAGAGCACGTTGTAAGTTTTCTCGGTCATGGTCGTGTTCCGTGGTTAGGTCGGAGGCCTGTTGAACATCATGAAGGCTTTGCCTCCGGACTACAGCAGGGAGTTAGCTCCGCGATAAGCGGGGCACAAAGTTCGGTCGAACCACCGCAACAGTCCTTCAGCAGAAACAGCGTCAGGTCGCGCAAGCCGTCAAGGTCGGCTCTATAGATGATCGAGCGGCTCTGCCGCTCGCTCTTGACCAGTCCTGCTCGGGAAAGCGTCGCCAGATGCGCCGACATCGTGTTCTGAGGCACATCGAGCAATCGGGCGAGTTCGCCAGCCGGCACCCCATCCGGTTCGTGCCGAACGAGAAGCCGAAAGGTTTCCAGTCGTGTGGTTTGAGCCAAAGCTCCTAGAGCCGCTATTGCATCATTTGATTCCATATATCCAGATTAATGGATATAATGGCAAAGTCAAGCGGTCGTTCTCCAGTTGCGAAATTTAGGGTGCTTAATCAGCTTCAATGGAAATTCCGGCTCTTCACCTTCAACATGTCAATGTGAGGGTCCGGAATGTGAGCATCCCTCGGCTTGACGGTGGGTTTCGGGATCTCGCGTAAATCCGGGCCGCCGCCATGGGTAAAACGGTCTGATCTGATAGCTTTGCCGGTCGATATCAGCCGGCACCCTGATCGCCAGGTCGAGTTCGATAGATCTCCAGCCATACGGGAAATGACGGCGTTTATCCTGCGCCGCTGACAGAGCGATCCCAAACTAAGCTAGTTCTATGTGCCGGACAATTTCCCGGCCAACGGCCCCGCAGATTGACGCGGCCTTGTTTTCCGCTAACGAAACCGAAGGGAGCGGCGGCGTTTGCCGACATGCTCGATAGCCGGCTCGTTGCTCGACCGCTGCCGGACAGAACGTCCCGTCCAAGCTTTAGACTTCGAGCAAAACCTCAAAGCGCGATCCAGGTTTGGCGAAGCTGAGCCGACCACCAAGCCGCTCGATCGACATCTTAACAATCGCAAGTCCAAGGCCGCTGCCTCCAGGAGCTGAGCGTGGCGACCGGTAGAAGCGCTGCAAGACCTTTCCCTGCTCTTCGAGAGCAATCCCGGGACCCTCATCGGAAACGACAACGGTTATGCGTCTTCCGTCTGTCTCCACCATACATTCGACGATGGAACCTCGCGGGGAATGCTGAACGGCGTTTTCGAGGACATTTCGAATTGCAAGCCGCAGCAACGAGGCGTCGACACGGGTGGAAAGAGCCCCAAGCAGCCGAGGTGCCTTGCAGATGATCTCGACGTCGCGGACCCTCTTCAAGGACTCAAGGTCGTTGGCGACGTCGAGGACCAGCGCCTCGACGTCGACCTCTACCGACCTGTCCCTTCCCTCGGCGGCATCGACGGCCGCAAGATCGATGAGCTGTCGCGCCATCCGGCTGGTACGGTCGACGCTCTGCTCGATTCGTTTCAGTGCCCGCTGCTGGACTTCGCGATCACTCGACCGCATAGCAACCTGCGCCTGCGTCTTCAGTCCGGCAAGCGGCGTCTTAAGCTCATGGGCAGCATAGGTGATGAACTCCTGTTCCCGTTCACGAGCAGACTGGACTCGGAAGAGAAGACTATTCAAAGCCCGGATCATGGGCCGCAGCTCAGCGGGAGTCTTGTCGTCGACAAATGGATGAAGCTGCGAAGCATCACGGGCGGTGAGACTGGCGGCCAGTCTCTGCAACGGCGCCAGCCCCTTGGACACGGACAACCAGATCAGACCGGCCATAAGCGGCATGATGAGGACGGCAGGAAAGAGCAGCCCCTTGATGACATCGTCGACGAGCCGATCGCGCACCTGTAGGCTGTCGCCGACCAGAACCCTTATTCCGAGGTCGGGTTTAATCACTGCGTAGACGCGCCAAGCGGCGCCGTTGATCACGGTGTTCCGGAATCCGGATCCGTGATCGGAGAGCGATGCGACTGGCGCGCTGTCGGACTTGCTGAGCAGCTTGCCGTTCACCGACCAGATCTGGCACGCAAGCTGGCGTTCGTAGGAGGGCGCCACCGTAGATCCGATTTCGAGGTCGCGCCCTGTGGCGGGCTCCTGTTCGCCCATCCCGATGACGACGGAGCGGTCGCCGACCAGCGAACTCACCATCTTTGCGGACTCGGCGAGACGGGCATCCAAGACATGCTCAAGGCGCTCCTTCGTGCTGGTGTAGATCCAGACGCAGGCCGACAACCAGACGATGCTTGTCATCAACAGCAGAACGGTAAACAATCTTGTCCGGATCGACATCAGCCATCCCTCCCCACACGGTAACCGACGCCACGGACGGTCTCGATGAAGGTCGGTCCGAGCTTCGTGCGTAGCTTGTGGACGTGAACCTCGATCGTATTGCTCTCGACGTCCTCCTGCCAACCATAAACCTTCTCTTCCAGGATGGACTTAGAGAAGATCATGCCTGGATTCTGCATCAGCGCGTTGATGATTGCGAACTCCCGGCGGGAGAGCGGAATGACGCTGCCATCCTTCAGGGCTTCCATCCGGGCCGGATCGAGCGTGACACCCTGGCTCTGCAGGACGCCTTCCGAGCGCCCCTCGCCTCGCCGAATGATGGCACGCAGTCGTGCTGAAACCTCGTCGAGATCGAATGGCTTTCCGAGATAGTCGTCCGCCCCGGCGTCGAGCCCTGAGATCTTGTCGGCGGTCGCGTCCTTCGCAGTCAGTAGTAGGACCGGTACCCGGTCGCCGCGGTCGCGAACACGCCGCAGAATATTCAGGCCAGTGCCGTCCGGCAGCATCACATCAAGCACGATCGCGTCGAAACGGGTGTGCTCGAGAGCGGAGAGTGCATCGGCGACCGTCGTCACCGTGTCGATGGTGAACCCGGCGAGTTCCAGCCCGACCTTGAGGCCGTCGAGAAGCACATCGTCATCTTCCACTACGAGCAATCGCATCGAACACTCCATTCATCGGCAGTCGCAGACGAGATCTCCGACCCGCACCTTAAGGCTGCCTTAAGCTTCAAGCTGGAAGCCCTACCCGGTCCGAAGCGTCTTTCACAAGGAGATATAATGCGTCTCACCGTTTCCTCCGTCATCCTCGCACTGCTATGGCTCTGCGGGCCTGCGCTCGCGCTGGCCCCCCCGATGAGGATGGAAGAGGCCTTCACGCTTTCGATCGACCGAGCCGGTTCGACGGCAATGTTCAAGTGGACGATCGCTCCGGGATACTACCTCTATCGCGATACGCTCGAGGCAAACACGGGCGATGGGCGGAAGCTCGAGCTGCAGACACAACCGGGCAAGATGAAAGACGATCCCGGCTTTGGCAGCATCGAGGTCTACTTCAACGAGACGACCGCGTTGTTGGCCGATGCTCCGGAAAAGTTGATAGTGTCGTTCCGAGGCTGCCAGGACGGCGGCATTTGCTATCCGGTGCGAATAGTGAAAGTCGACGGCCTACACATAACGTCGAGCGATCCGCTCGAGGCGCGACCGACAAGTGGCACTTCGTTCCAGGCCTTCACACCCATTCCGCAAGTATCGACGACGGATACCGCCGTGAGACCCGCCCCACGCGCAGAGACCGGAATGGTTGAAGAGATCATGTCTCGTGGTGGTGTTGCTCTTCTCCTTGCGTCCTTCACGGGTCTCGGCATCCTTCTCGCGTTTACGCCCTGCGTCTTCCCAATGTATCCGATCCTCGCCGCCACGCTCGGACGGCAGGGCGCGGCACTGTCTCCCGGAAGGGGCTTCTTGCTGTCCAGCGTCTATGTCGTTGCCCTTGCTGCGGCATTCAGCCTGTTCGGCGTACTCGCTGCATGGCTCGGCCAAAGCTTCCAGATCGCGCTGCAGTCCGAGACCGCGGTGGCCGTCATGGCCGGCATCTTCGTGGTTCTCGCCATCGCCAGCTTCGGCATGGTCGATGTGCAGCTTCCGGGATTTCTGCGGAACCGCCTCGCCCGCTCTCAGCGCCCGCTCGGCGGGTCCATCCGATCGACTGCCATCCTCGGCTTCACCTCCGCCCTGTTGCTCGGACCCTGTGTGACCGCTCCGCTTGCCGGCGCGCTCCTTTATATAGCCAAGACCGGCAACATCGCGCTCGGCGCGGCAGCGCTATTCGCGCTCGGAATCGGCAAAGGCATCCCTCTCATCCTCATCGGAACATCGGGAGCAGCGCTTCTTCCTCGCGCGGGCGCATGGATGGTCCAGGTGCGGTGGCTGTTCGGGTTCATCTTCCTCGGCACCGCGGTCTGGTATTTCAACCGGCTCGTCGAACCGCCCGTGACGCTCGGGTTGTCCGCGGCCCTGCTCGTAACGGCAGGCGTCTGCTTCGGTGCCTTCGACACGATTTCGTCAGAAGTCGGACTCGGAAAGAGGCTTGCCAAGTCCGGCAGTCTGCTCGCCATCCTCTATGGAATGTTCCTCGCCTTCGGCGCGGCCGGCGGTGCGACAAGCATGCTACAGCCGCTGAAAGGATTCGACGCCACCATGGCGCCTGCGTCGCCCGGCTTGACCAAGGAGAGCTTCGCAAGTGTTTCGGATGAGGCAGAGCTACGAACCATCTTGGCGCGCAGCAGCAAGCCGAGCCTCGTCTACTTCACCGCCGACTGGTGCGTCTCTTGCCGCGTCGTCGACCGTTCGGTGCTGGTCGATGCGCGCGTCGCGGCAAGCTTAAAGGACTTCAATCTTGTCTCCGTCGATTTGTCCGACATGACCCGCGACAAGCAGAAACTGATGACCAACAATGGCGTCGTAGGTCCACCGACCATGCTGTTCTTCGGCACCGAGAATTCGGCGACCAAAAGCCTGGTCGGAGATATCTCCACGCGAGACCTGATCGACGCGGCGAAGACGGTTGCCCCTACTCCCCAGACTGCCAACCTCACCACAGGACCTCGCTCATGAACGTCACACGCCGTCATTTTGTCGCGATAGCCGGGCTTGCTGCGGTCCTACCTCCGTCACTTGCCTTTGCCTCGAAGGCTCCGACAGACCGCGATATGGTCCTTGACGATCCGGACGCGCCTGTCCTCTGCAACCCAAAGGGCGACGTCACGGTGGTCGAATACTTCGACTACCAGTGCCCGTATTGCAAAAAGTCCTACGAGATGGTCCGGGAAGTGGTCGAACAGGACGGCAAGGTCAAGCTCGTGATGAAGGATTGGCCGGTCTTCGGCGGCGCTTCGGTCATCGCAGCACAGGCGGTGCTCGCAACCGCGAAGCTGGGCATGTACGAGGAGACGCTTGATGCGATGTTTCATACGCCCGCGAAGCTGCAGCAGACCGACATGGAAAAGGCGCTCGCGAAGACAGGCCTCACATTCGACGTCGTCGGCAAGGCCGTGGTCAAGAACCAGGCGTGGATTTCAAGCCTGCTGGATCGAAATTGGATCCAGGCGTCTGCCTTCAAGTTTGTCGGAACGCCGTCCTTCGTGGTGGGATCGACCACCTTCGCGGGCGTCCTCGACCGCAAGGGCCTGAAGGACGCGATCGCGAAGGCGCGCGGCTAGACCGGTTGGCGGGCCTTTGCGAAGAGGTCCGTGAACGCGTCGACGCTCTGGATGGCGCCAGGAACGAGGTATTTGCCGACGATGAAGGCAGGCGTCCCATTCAGTCCGAGCGACATCGCCTGCCTGCCATTTCGTTCCAGCAGCGCCGCGATCTCAGCCTCATGTTTCGCAAGGTCGTCTTGCAGACGGGCAAAGTCGACGCCGGTCGTGCGTTCGACGGCATCGCGCATTTCGCCTGCCTTGGCTTTCGGCGTTTTGATCGCCATAAGAGCCTCGTGCACGGCGTCGTAGCGACCCTGGTATTTCGCAGCGAGCGCTAGCCGGGCTCCGTCTACTGAGTCCCTCGTGATGATCGGCCAGTCTTTGTAGACCAGCCGGACGCCGCCATCCTTTACGACCGCCTCGCGCATCGGCACCGCTGCCTTCTTGCACCATGGGCAATTGTAGTCGAGGAAGGCAACCATCGTGAGATTCCCCATGAGATTTCCGGTTACCGGTGCTGCAGGATCGTGCAGGATCATCTCCAGGTCGACGTCGTCGTTCGCAGACGCGACTGCCGGAATCGCCGCCACGGCAGCCGCGACGACGGATGCCTGAAGAAAAGCGCGGCGTCCGAGCGCCGGTATTGCGGTTTCACTTCTCAAATCTGAACTCCTTTTCATGGATCGGGAACGGTGATCATGCACTTGGATGTTGCTCCCGCTTCGATGGATCGGGCAGGACGACGATCGTGCTGCCGTCCCGGACATTGTTGTAGAGGTCGATAACATCCTGATTCAGCAGCCGGATGCACCCTGACGATACTGCCTTGCCGATCGAGAAGGCCTCGGGTGTGCCATGGAGACGGTAGAGCGTGTCCTTACCGCCCTGATGGATATAGAGCGCCCGTGCACCGAGGGGATTAGTGAGGCCGGGCGGCATCCCGCCATTCTCCTTACTGACCGGCCACAGCCGCGGATCACGCGCCACCATCTCGTCCGGCGGCGTCCACTTCGGCCAGGCGCGCTTGTAGGCAACCGTTGCCCTGCCCGACCACGAGAAGCCGTCACGCCCGACGCCGATGCCATACCGCACCGCCCTACCGCCGGGCAGAACGTGATAGAGGAACTTGTTGGGTGTATCGACGATGAGCGTCCCGACCTTCTTGTCGGTCGGATAGTCGACGGCCTGCCGCCAGTAGCGTGGATCGACTTGGGCGAGCTTCACTGCCGGTATTGGAAACCGCTCCTGCGGCATCGCGGCATACATCACAGGCGTCGGCGAAGAAGGTTTGGGGCTGATCGTGGCTGTCGCGGCGATCGCCGCCGCCGACGACGAAGTCGGGCCGGAGCTGGCGCAGCTCGCGAGGACGCTTGCAAGCGCGGCGACGACAAGCGTTCGGCGGGCGATGATGATGTCTTGCATTTCGTATCTGTCTCCGCTTTCAAGTCAGACAGACGGTGACCACCTTAAGCCAGGCTTAAGGCGCTGATCGAACAGTGGCCGTGATCACCCGACGACCGGAGAAGACCGCATGCGAATGCAAGACTTCAGAGATTTTTCAGCGGCAGCCAACCGACGGACCGCAATCCGTCTCGTCATCCTTCTGGCTTGCTTGCTGGGCGCTGTCTCGCACAGCCTCGCAGCTATGTCGACGGCGCGACAGTGCGACCTGAAGACTTTTTCCGTCCCGTTGCCAGATCCGGTCTCCGGGCGAAAATATCAGCTGTTCGTCAGCCTTCCGGACAGCTTCGACTCAGCAAACCCGGCGCTTCACCCGCTGCTGCTGATGGCCGATGGGGCGCGCGCGTTCCCGCATCATATCTGCGACGTACGAGACGCGGCCAAATCCGAGCAGAAGGACCTCATCGTGGTCGGCCTCGGCTATGCGGAAGGCGAGTCGCTCGAAGACAGTCGTCGCCGCGACTATACGCCTACGCCGCAGCCTTCGACGGGCCATGTTTACGGCGGATCTGCCGCCTATCAGGCTTACATCAGAGACGTCGTCATTCCGTTCGCGGAAGCGCACTACCATACCGACCCGGCCAGACGGATATTCTGGGGTCATTCCTACGGTGGCCTCCTGGCGACAACGATGCTTCTAAGTAACCCCGGAATGTTCCGGACTTACATCATCGGCAGTCCATCGCTCTGGTATGACAAGCATGTGATCCTGGCGATCGAAAAGCAATTCGCCGCCGCGCATAAACGCCTTCCGGCGAACGTCTATCTCTACGTCGGGGAAAACGAGGCGCGTCGGTATGACGCGACCCGTCATGGCTTCACACAGGACATGGTCCAAGATGCAAAGCACTTCGAGAGCCTCCTCACATCCCGGCATTACGAAGAACTGACGACGGAATTCAAGATCGTGCCCGGCCGGGACCACGTCGGCTCGGTCGGACCGGGAATCATGTGGGGCCTGCACCTGGCGCTTCAGCCGGGCAGTTGAACTCAACAGCTCGAATGCCGGTCAGCCAGGTATGGAAAGACATGACCTCGTGACGCCGCAGCGCCTTCTGCGGGGCGACGACATAGTAGGCCCATTTCACCGGCCATCGGATGTCGGGAATGAGATGGACAAGTCGACCAAGCTCCAGCTCCTGGGCCACCAGGGCCTTGCGGACAAGCGCCACACCGCGAGCCGCGACAGCCGCGTTGATCACGGCGGCAGTGGAGTTGATCTTAAGTCCACGCTCACCGGGCGTCTGGTTCGCACCAGCACGCGCCAGCCATTCGCTCCAGGTCGGAAAGTCGCCACCGGATGCGGTGTACCGTCATGGATCAGTGTCTGCTCCGCGATCCAGCCGGCCGTTACTTCCCTGTCGGTCGGAACCAGCTTGTTGTGGCAGACGGCGATAATTTCCTCACCCATAAGATAGGTAGACTTCACGCCTTTCCATGTGCCGAGGCCGCATCGGATTCCGATGTCCGCTTCCCCGTGCGCGAGATCGATAACTCTGTCGGAGACATCCAGCCTAACGTCGACGTTCGGACACTTCGAAGCGAACTCCTCCAGACGCGACATGAGCCAGTTGGCGACAAGCGCCTGCGATGCGGTCACGACGACCACCGACCGGGCCTTGCGGCCGCGCAGCTTCCGAAGACCGGATTCGAGGAGATCCAACCCTTGTGCGATGTCTTCGAGAGCTTCCTGTGCCTCTTCCACCGGCGTCAGTCGTTCGGCCCCGGAACGACGCCTCTTAAACAGAGGGTAGCCGACCCAGTCCTCGAGCGATCGCACGAGTTGGCCGATGGCGGGAGGCGTCACATCAAGCTCCCTGGCTGCGCCCACGAAGCTTCCATGTCTGGCCGACGCTTCCAATGCCTGCAGCGACTTTAGTCTTGTCAGGTTTCTCATATCGATCACAACAAAGATTTTCTTTCTTCTCGATATGGCGTCTTTTCCTCGTGAATGCAAACGCCGAGGTCTAGGTTCGGACGACTGAACACGAGGAAAGACAAATGGTTCTTGAAGGAAAGACCGCGCTGATTACCGGCGGATCGAGCGGGATTGGCCTCGCCGCAGCGCGCGCGCTGCTTGACAGCGGCGCACGCGTCGCAATCACCGGACGCTCGACCGAGAGGCTTGAGAAAGCTGCTGTCGAACTTGGCGGCGACGTACTTCCGATCGACGCAGACGTGACGTCGCTGACCGACCTCGCCAACATGAGAACGAAGCTCGAAAGCGCCTTCGGCTCGCTCGACATCGTATTCGCAAACGCGGGCGTCGCGATGGGCACGCCACTGGCGACGACCGACGAAGCGACGTACCACAAGATCATGGATGCGAACGTGAAGGGCGTATTCTTCACGGTGCAGGCGGTGCTTCCGCTGTTGCAAGACGGCGCGTCGATCATTTTGAACACCTCGTGGCTTAACCAGATCGGAGCGCCCGGTCGTGCCATCCTGTCCGCGTCGAAGGCGGCAGTTCGCTCCTTTGCCAGGACCATGTCGGCGGAGCTTCTCGAACGGCGGATCAGGGTGAATGCCGTGAGCCCCGGATCGATCGAGACGCCCATCCACCAGGGAAGGGGTCAGACCGAAGAGGAGTTCCGCGCCTATGCCGAACGGGTCGGCGCGCAGGTACCTGTAGGTCGCATGGGTCGCCCGGAAGAGATTGCAGACGCTGTCCTCTTTCTGGCAAGCGCTGCGTCGAGCTACATGCTGGGGGCCGAGATGGTGATCGACGGCGGTAGGTCGGAGCTATGATATGTTGATCAACGAAGACCTCAATCGGCGCGTCCTCGTCAAAGCCGCCAAGCTCGACTGGGTTGCGAGCCCCGCCAATGGCGTGGACCGTCGAATGCTCTTCAGGATCGGCGAAGAGAAGGCCCGCGCGACGTCCATCGTCCGCTACGCCCCGAAAAGCAGCTTCGCCCATCACCAGCATTTGGGCGGCGAGGAGTTCCTCGTGCTGGATGGCGTCTTCCAGGACGAGAGCGGCGACTTCCCTGTCGGCACATATGTGCGCAATCCGCCGGGAACTGGACACGCCCCGAGAAGCGACCGTGGCTGCACCATTCTGGTGAAGCTCTGGCAATTCAAGGCCGACGACCGCGAGCATGTCGTGCGCCGTCCCGGTGAAGGCAAATCTGCCACCGCTCGCCCCGGCGTTGTTTCCGCGATGGTCCTCTTTGAAGGATCGGGAGAGCGCGTCGTGTTGGAGGAATGGCAAGCGGATGCAGAAGTCGAACTGCCCAATCCGGAAGGACTTGAGCTGCTGGTCGTCGATGGTGCTTTCACCGAAAGCGGCGACACGCTCGACCGGTGGAGTTGGCTACGACTACCGGCGGGACAGGCCGTGAAGGCAAAGGTCGGCCAGAATGGAGCGCGCGTCTGGTACAAAACTGCGCCGCTGATGCACGACGACGTCTGCGCGTTCGATGAGCCTGCAAAGGAGGCGCAACGATTATGAATTCATGCAAGGTCGCAGTGATAGGTGCTGGGCTCGCTGGCCTTTACACTGCGCAGGCGCTGCACGCGTCCGGCGTGGACCTCCTCCTTGTCGAGGCGCGCGATCGGGTCGGCGGACGGATACTGACCGCCGGCAATGACGGAGCCCCATCCGCAGACGGGTTCGATCTCGGACCGTCCTGGTTCTGGCCCGCGATGCAGCCTGCAATGGCCGATCTCGTTGCCGAGCTCGGACTAGATTCGTTCCTCCAGCACAGCACCGGCGACGTGGTGTTCGAACGAATGTCACGCGAAGAACCGCAACGGTTCTCTCCCGCCGACGAGAACCAGCAGTCCATGAGGGTCTCCGGTGGAACGGGAGCCGTGGTGCAAGCCCTTGCAAGCCGCCTGCCTGACAGTCGGATCAGGCTCGGCACGAAGGTGGCGGCGATAGCGCTGAAGGATGACGCTGTCGAGCTTTCTCTGCAAGGCTTCGACGGCAGCACAGAACTTCTCCGCGCAGAGTACGTGGTTGCAGCTCTTCCCCCCAGACTGCTCGATGCGACAGTCGTCTTCTCCCCGGCACAGGATCCGGTGATTGCCGCAAGGTGGCGTAATACCTCGACTTGGATGGCTCCCCACGCGAAGTTCTTCGCGATCTATGACGAGGCCTTCTGGCGTAAGGAGGGGCTTTCAGGAACAGCACAGAGCATGGTCGGTCCGATGGTCGAGATCCACGATGCGACGACGAATTCGGGCAAGGCTGCCGTCTTCGGCTTCCTCGGCGTCGGCGCCGACCAGCGGGCGTCCGTCGGCGACGAGACGCTGAAGCAGGCCTGTGTCGAGCAGCTTGCAAGGTTATTTGGGCCACGAGCGCTTACCCCGCGCGCGACCATCCTCAAGGACTGGGCCGCAGACCCGTTCACCGCGACGATTGCCGACCGGACCGGCGGGGATCATCCCGTGCCGGGAAATCCTCACTGGGTGACCGGTACATGGGAAGGCCGCCTCATTATGGCAGGAAGCGAGACCAGTCCTGCCGAACCCGGATATCTCGCGGGCGCTATTGTCGCCGCCAAGCAGGCAGTTGCCGATATCCTCTTCAGAGTTGAATTGAAATGAACACAGCACAGAACGCTCCCCTTGATCAAAGTCTCGGCAAGCGTAACGCATGGATCCTGACCGTCGCCCAGGCCTTCGGCGGGGCGAACGCACCGATCGTCATCTCACTTGGGGGTCTTGTCGGCCAGCACCTTTCGCCCGATCCCGACCTGATCACGCTTCCCGTCAGTCTTCTCAATCTTGGCCTCGCGCTTGGAACCCTGCCGGCCGCCTATGTGATGCGGCGGCTCGGCCGCCGCAACGGCTATCTGATTGGGACGACGATCGGAATGATCTCCGGGCTAGTCGCGGCGATAGGCATCATCCTCTCGAGCTTCGTCGTCTTCTGCCTCGGAACCTGCATGGCGGGCCTTTATTCGTCCTATGTCCAGAGTTACAGGTTCGCAGCCGCCGACAACGCTCCGGGTTCGGAGGCGCAAAAGGCAATCGCCCGTGTCATGGTCGGCGGCCTGGTCGCAGCCGTTATCGGTCCGCAGCTTGTCATCTGGACCCGGGACGCGGTTCCGGGCACGGCGTTCGCCGGGAGCTTCATCAGCCAGGGTCTGCTCGCCGCGCTGGCTTTCCCCGTCCTTTGGAATCTTCGCGCGTTCTCCGTGACGAAGGCGCAGGGAACAGCCGCTGCTGCCGAGCGGCCGCTGATGCAAATCCTCACATCGCCCCGCTATCTGCTGGCGATCGCCACGGGTGTCGTCTCCTACGGCCTGATGACCTTCGTCATGACGGCGTCGCCCGTCGCTATGGTCGGACACGGACATTCCATCGACCAGGCCGCGCTCGGCATACAGTGGCACATCCTCGCCATGTACGGGCCGTCCTTCATAACGGGCCGCCTGATGGTCCGGTTCGGCAAAGAAAGGGTCGCCGCAGTCGGGCTGCTCCTCATAGCCTCGGCCGCCGCGGTCGCGCTGTCCGGCTTCGACATCGGCCATTTCTGGGTGGCGCTTGTCCTACTGGGGATCGGCTGGAACTTCGGCTTCATCGGGGCGACATCGATGGTCGGCGACTGCCATACGACCGCCGAGCGGAGCAAGGTTCAGGGCGCGAACGACTTTCTCGTCTTTGGGACAGTGGCATGTGCCTCGTTCTTCTCCGGATCGCTGCTCCACAGCTCTGGATGGGAAACGATCAACTGGATCGTGCTGCCGGCCTGCGCGCTGGTCCTCGTTCCATTGGTCTGGCGAACGTATTGGCCCTGATTTCGAGAGGATAATTAATGGGTGACAACTTTCTCCTGACCGCATCCCTCTCAGATTCCGCTCCCGGTCTCCACATCAACGCTCCTTCGACGTCGCTCCTTGCAGGCGTCGCCTTACGATCTGAGAGAATGCATCTATAAGGACGACGGTAGCAAAGATAAGCAGCAGGATGAAAGCCACCTGATCCCAGGCCAGTATCTTGATGCGGCGCGATATTTCGAGCCCGATGCCGCCCGCGCCGACGATGCCGATAACGGTCGCCGACCGAGTGTTGGACTCAAAGAAATACAGCGCCTGGGAAACGAAGAGCGGCAGCACCTGCGGCAGGATTGCGAAGCGGCCGATCAGGAGGGCGGAAGCGCCCGTAGCCTTCACGCCCTCGATCTCCTGTTTGCGCGCGGTTTCTATGGCTTCGGCATAGAGCTTGGCCAGAGAGCCGATATCCGACAACGCAATCGCCAGAACGCCGACCATCGGGCCCATGCCGAACGCACGCACGAGAATGACGGCCCAGATCAACTGGTCTATTCCGCGCAGGCAGTCGAACAGCCGACGGAACCCGAAACGCAATGGTGCCAGGAACACGACGTTGCGCGCTCCGAAGAATGACAGGGGAACGGCGATGAGCGCCGCTGCCAATGTGCCGAGAAAGGCTATGGCTACTGTCTGCAGCATGGCGGCAAACAGGGCTGCAAACGGCCATGTCGAAACATCATGCCACCGAAACATCTGCGAGAGGATCAGCAGCAGTCCGTTTTCCGAGACCAGCCCGCCATAGAGGCGCCCGGGCGTAAAGCCATAATGCGCAAAGAGCAGAGCGACCGCCAGGCAGAGCAGCAACGCGAAGCCGGCTCTCAAAAGACGCCTTGCTGATTTGTCAGCAAATGCACCGGGGCAAAGCCGCGCTGCCGCATCGATTTCCGCGGCTCCTATCGTCTGTCGACGAGATTGGCTCATCCCCTGCTCCCTTCGAGGATCGCGTGGCGCAGCCGCTCGGAAAGCAGATCCGCGACGAAGACGACGCCGACGATCATGATCACCATGGCGCTCAGTTCCTGATAGTAATTGAAGCTGACGACGTAATAGAGTTCCTGGCCGATACCGCCCGCCCCTACCAGTCCGATAATGGAGGCGGAGCGTATGTTGATCTCCAGGCGCATCACCGTGTAGGAGAGCAGCGTCGGCAGCACCTGCGGCAGCACAGCGAAACGCACCTTCCAGAGCCAGTTCGCGCCCGCGGCTTCCAATCCCTCCAGCGGGCGTGGATCGACCGCCTCGTTTGCCTCGGAAAACAGCTTGCCGAGCGAGCCTGTCGTGTGGACGGCGATCGCAAGAATGCCGGCAAGCGGCCCGACACCATAAGCCCAGACGAAGCAGAGCGCGAAGACGATGTCCGGTACGCTGCGGCACAGGTCGAGAAACCGGCGGGTCAAATGAAAGATTGGCAACGGCGCAAGATTTCGCGCTGCGCCGAAGCAAAGCAGAAAGGCCGCGCCCGCGCCGAGCGCGGTGCCGATCAGCGCTATCGCCGCCGTATCCAGAAGCAGCCGCGCATAGTCGCCCGCCCGGTAAAACCAATAGGCGAAGGAGCCCTTGGTCTCGCTGTCGTCAAGCAATCTGGCAACCGTCAGATCGGGCAAGGTCCGCTGAACATAATCCCCGATGTGCGGCATACCCGCCAGAAGCCTCGCCAGAGAGAATTCGGTCTCGTGGCCTGCCAGCAGCACCATCAATAACAGTAGCGCCCAGCCGAGACCGCCATACAGGCGCCGGCGCGAAAGGAGCGCACGATATTCAGCCTCGATGCGGGTGACCGCATCGAGACCGTTGGCGCCGTTGCGGGCTGTTTGCATCTCAATCATAACCATCGAAACAGCGCCCTGCAGACTTACGATTTACGACGAGCCTGCATCTGCGCTTCGCGCATCTTGACGATGCCTTCGAAGAAATCGCGACCGACACGCTTGTAACCGAGGCCGTCACCCTCCTGGACTGCGACGTAGATATCGTGATGCTCCTTCGGCAGCGCCATCAGGAAATCGGTGAAGTCCTTGCGGAAGGCTTCCGGCAGCGCGGAACGAACCGTCCAAGGGCTGTTCGGGATCAGGCCGGACTGCCAGAGAATACGGATCTGTTTCATGTCGAGCAGGCCCTTGCCGACCATGCTGTGGAATACGCCCGTGGTAAAGCCTTGGGCAATGTCTCCCTGCTGCGAGCTCCAGCCGACGCCTGCGTCATACTGGCCCTTGAGCACGGCGATGACGCTCTGCTCGTGGCCGCCGCTGAAGCCCGTCGAGCCGAAGAAGCTGGCGGGATCGTAGCCTTGGTCCTTGAGGTCGAAATTCGGGATCAGATAGCCGGAGGTCGAGTTCGGGTCGCCGAAGGCCAACGATTTTCCCTTGAGATCCGCGAGCTTCTGATAGGGCGAATCCGCCTTGACGTAGAGCACCGAGTAATAGCCGGGCGTACCGTCCTTTTCGATGGAAACAGCCATCGGCTCGACGCATTTGCAGTCCAGCCAGAGGCCGGCATAACTCGAAGCGCCGAGCAGCGAGATATCCACCTGGCCCGCGGCCATGGCATTCATGATGCCGGCATAGTCGGAAGAAGGATAGAGTTTGACCGGAACGTTGAAGGTCTTCTCAAGCAGGGACTTGAAGCCGTTATATTCGGCCAGTCCGCCACCAGAATTTTCCGAACCGAGAATGCCGATGCGGATTTCCGGAACGTCCGCCTTCCAGCTGGGATCGGCTGCAAATGCGGCAGAAGCCAGTCCGGCCAGGCCGATAAGTCCTGCCGCGGCGATGCGTAGGGCGCGCGAAATCATTACAGTAACTCCTGTGTCGATGAACAGCGATGTTTTCAAAAATGGAGCGTCAGCCGGACGCGGCTTCAATGTCGACGGATGTCACCGCTTCGCTGACGTCATGCTCCTCGCCGCCTGCGTAGATCAGGCGCAATGCGGCGCGGTCGAGGGCTGCGGCCGGACCATCGAAGACGATCCTACCGTTCGCCATACCGATCACGCGGTCGCAATATCTACGCGCCGTGTCGATCGTATGCAGATTGCAAAGGACGGTGATCCCGTCCTCGCGATTGATTGATTTCAGCGCGTCCATGACGATCGCCGCGCTCTTGGGATCGAGCGAGGCGATCGGCTCGTCCGCGAGAACGAGTTTCGGCTCCTGCAGCAATGTGCGGGCGATAGCAACACGCTGCTGCTGGCCGCCGGAAAGACTGTCCGCACGCTGGTTCCAGGCATGGGCAATGTCCAGGCGATCCAGCGCCTGCACGGCAAGCACTCTTTCGCGCACGCCGAAATGCTTGAAAAGGAGTGGCAGTACCCCGCGCTGGCTTGCCCTGCCAAGCAGCACATTGGTCAGCACATCCAGCCGTCCCACGAGATTGAATTGCTGAAAGATCATGCCGCATTCGGCTCGCCACTCGCGAAGTGCGGCACCTTTCAACGTCGAGATATTGCGGTTGCCGAAAAGGACATCGCCGATGGTCGGCTCGGTCAGTCGGTTAATCATCCTCAGAAGCGTCGACTTGCCGGCGCCGGAGCGACCGATGACGCCAATCATCTGTCCTTGCGGAACGCTAAGATCAACGCTGTCGACCGCGCGCTTGTCGCCAAAATTCTTGCAGAGGCCCCTAATCACCAGATCGGCCATCAGCGTGTCTTCCACGCCTTCGAAATTGCAGCGGTGACACGGTGAAAAGCAGGATTACCTGACATGGGTCCGCTCATTTCGAATGCCTGTCAGCTGCGTTTCCGGCCGTCATATCGTTGATCTCCAGCGTGTTGTCGATGGTGAATTGCACCCGGTCGCCGGCCCAAACGACCTCGGAATAAGCGATTGGAACCCCTTTCGTATCCGCATCGATCTTGTGAGTGACCAGCACCGGCTGTTGTGGCGGCAGGCGTAAGACGCGCGTGACTTCGGCTAGCGGCATACGCGTCGAAATGACTGTCTTCAGTCGGAAATAGTCATGCACGCCGTACGTGGCGTAAATCTCGGAAAGCCGGCGCAGACTACGTCGCGCCTTGTCTATGTCGGGAAAGCGGTCAACAGGGTGATAGGCGGTGGAGATGCTGATCGGAATATCGTCGGCAAAACCGTAACGCACGATCCGATAAACCGCGGCCCCCTCCTCGATGTTCAAGGCCTGCGCCACCGTGGTCGACGCGGCAACGACTTCTTCGCTGACGGGCTGGTCGGTCGAGGCGCGTCCCTGCTCGCCAATGTTGCGGGACACGCGGGTCCGAAGCGAGATCTTGTAGTCAATGACATCGGCGCGCTGGACAAAGCTGCCTTTGCCGCGCTCGGTGCGAATGAGCCCGTGGGCCGACAGCTCCGATAATGCGCGGCGGACGCTATGACGTCCTCCGCCCAGACGTTCCATCAGGTTAGGCTCGCTGGGAAGCAGGCTCCCGACCGGGTAGACGCCGGCTTCGATATCACCGCGCAGCCTTTCGGCCAGATCTTCCCATCCAATTGCAGGGTTTCTACTCAAAGACCGAACTCATTCGAATGTTGATTAAAGCCATTCGAATGAGTATGCGCATCAGGTGACAGTCGCATGACGGCTGCGAGAATATTTTGTCATGTCGCGACAGATATCGAACCGAGTGCGCAACAGCTTCTATGATCTCGCAGAGTTCGTGCGGCGCGAGCCGCCTGCCGCTATCTTTGACGAATGAGAAGCCAGCGCTCAAGACCTGCATCGCGGGGCTCGGCACACCGTCGACATGGCTTGTACAGCCCATCCCGACAGCGTGGCTTCCGACTTGACAAACCTAAATTGACCGTATTTTAATCACGCTCAAGATATGAGCAGGTCAGCTGCTCTGCTTGTTTACATGACTTCGTTTGTCGAAGGGCAATAGCGCCCCACAACGCCCCGGCTTCCGGGATCCGCGTTGTGGGATTTTTTGTTTTGGGGTGTTGATGCAAGACGTCATGAAGATCGGCATTCTCTATTCGACCACCGGGCCATACGGCTCGCTGGGACGCGAGGCCCGCCTGGGCGCCGAATTCGCTCTGCACGACTACCGTCAAAATGGCGGCGACAAGGCGGAGCTGGTCTTCTTCAACCCGCATGCGGACCTTGCGGCCTATCTCGAAGGCGCCCGAAGCCTTATGCGCGACAGCGGCTGCCGCCATATCGTCGGCACCATCACCTCCGCCGCGCGCAAGGAAGTCATTCCTCTTGTCGAAAAACACGATGGCCTGCTCTGGTACATGTGCCCCTACGAAGGCTTCGAAGCCAACGAAAACGTCATCTACATCGGCGCCTGTCCAAATCAGCATCTGATCCCGTTATTCGAACATCTGATCCCACGCCATGGTTCCAGGCCCTATCTCGTCGGCGCCAACTATGTCTGGGGCTGGGAGATGAACCGGCTTGCCCGCGAACTGATCGTCAATGCCGGCGGCACTATCCTAGGGGAGCGCTATTTGCCGCTCGAGGAGACATCGGTCGAGCGCATCATCGCCGACATCGCGGAGAAGAGGCCAAGCTTCATTCTCAACAATCTTATCGGTCCATCGAGCTACGCATTCCTTGCGGCAATAGGCGAGCTTGCCAAGAGCGATCCGGCCTTCCTTCCGGAAAACTGCCCCGTTGCCAGCTGCGATCTGACGGAGTGCGAATTACAGGATATTGCCGGCGGCGCCGTCGGTCAGCTTTCCGCGCTCTCCTATTTCGACGGGCTGGACACCAGCGAGAACCTCGCCTTCAAATCCCGCCTGAAAGCATGGCGGCCAGAGACCGGCAAGGTCTCCACCATGTTTGCCAGCTCCTATACGGCGGTCGCCCTTTGCATTGCCGCGATCGAGACATGCGGCAGCGACGATCCGATGATGGTCAGGCAGGAGATCGTCTCGCGCGCCTGGCCGTCGGTTCTCGGCAATCTGATCGTCGATCCGACAACCAACCATGCCGCCCTGCCCTTCTATCTCGGCCGTATCAATCCGGAACTGGGGTTCGATCTCATCGCATCGGAGCCCGCCATCCCGGCTGACCCCTATTTGATCACGAGCAGGCAGAAGCCGGTTCGGCATCTCCGCGTGGTGCAGTCATGAAGGGCACTCCCAATTTCGCCGGATGGCGCGTCACGATCCTTGCGGAAGACGACAGCAATACCGAGAGACTGAACCGCCAGCTCATCGTTCTCGGCATGCGGGCAACCCGCCAGTGGACGCCGATATCCGTCGGTGAACTGCCGGATCTTGTCATCGTCGACGTCGACCGCGGATGGGACGAACTGATTCCGTGGAGCGACGACAAGCCGCTGCGTCCCGTCGTTGCCGTTCTCGGTTCCGAAGCACCCGGCCGCATCGCATGGGCTCTGCGCCAGGGCGCGGGCGCAATCATTCCCAAACCGGTTTTGGCATCCGCCGTCTTTCCCGCGCTCGTGCTGGCGGTGTCGATTCATGAGGAACGGATCAGGACGGCCGGTCACATCGCGCGCCTGGAGGAACGGCTGAAGCTCAGGCCCGTCGTCTTTTCGGCGATCGAGAAGCTAAAAGCGGAACGTCAGATCGACGACGAATGCGCCTATGCCATTCTGCGAAACTGCGCCATGCGCCGGCGTCTTCCGGTTGAGCAAATTGCCGCCTTCTTTCTGGTCGGCTCCGAAACATTGTCCGAGGTCGGCTGATGCGGGTATTGAAGGAATTATGCCGGCAACCCGCTGGGTTGTTCGGCCTCATCATCGTCGTCGCCGTCGTGGCCATGGCCATTGCCGCACCTTGGCTTGCGCCCTTCGACCCTGACAACCAGATGTTCGATGGCCTCACTCTCGAAGGCGCGCCCATGCCGCCGGGAGGCCAGTTCCTGCTCGGCACGGACACACTGGGACGGGACCTGCTGTCACGGCTGCTGTTCGGCGCAAGAACATCGCTGGTGATCGGCCTCGTCGCCAACGGCGTTGCCGTCGCCATCGGCCTCTTCGTCGGCGTCATGGCCGGCTATCTGCGCGGCTGGGCCGGCAGCCTATTGATGCGCTTTACCGATCTCATGATGGCGTTCCCGGCGCTACTGCTTGCCATCGTGCTCGCCGCAATCCTGAAACCGAGCCTCTGGATCGTTGCCATGGTCATTGCGCTGGTGAACTGGGTGCAGGTGGCGCGTATCGTCTATACCGAAACCCGCGCACTGGTGGAGCGGGATTTCATCATGGCCGAACGGGCACTCGGCGCCGGTCATGCCCGCATCGTCGTCCTTCATATTCTGCCGCATCTGTTGCCGACGGCCATCGTCTGGGGAACGCTCGGCATCGCAACCACGGTTCTGCTCGAGGCGACGCTTTCCTTTCTCGGGGTTGGCGTCCAGCCGCCACAGCCGTCCTGGGGCAATATCATTTTCGAAAGCCAGAGCTATTTCCAGGCAGCTCCCTGGCTCGTCTTCATCCCCGGCGCCGTCATTCTACTGACCGCGCTTGCCTTTAACCTCGTCGGTGATGCCCTGCGCGACATTCTCGATCCGACCCAGAGAGGCAGAGGCTGATGCTGAACGTTTTTGCAAGGCGTCTCGTTCAATCGGCGCTCATCCTCCTCGGCGTCGCGGCCATCACCTTCATCCTGCTCTATGCCTTGCCCGCAGATCCCGCCCGCATGATTGCCGGCCGCAGCGCCACACCGCAGACGGTGGAGAACATCCGCCGCGAACTCGGGCTCGACCAGCCGCTGCTGACACAGTTCCTGTATTATCTGAACGGCCTGCTGCATGGTGATCTCGGACGCTCCTATGCGCAGAAGACGCAAGTGATGACCTTGATCCTGGCGCGGCTGCCGGCAACAATTACCTTGATGGCTGCAGGTATATTCGTCGAAGTCCTGCTCGGCCTCACGCTCGGCATTATCGCAGCGCTCGATCGCGGCGGCCCGACCGATCGACTTGTCATGGCATCAGCCTTCGTTGGCGTGTCGGCACCGCAATTCGTCGTTGCCTTGCTGCTGCTCTATCTCTTGGCGGCGACGCTCGGCTGGTTTCCGATGAGCGGCTACGGCAGCTTCTCCAACATTGTGCTGCCGGCCGCCACGCTCGGCCTTCTCGGCGCCGGCTGGTATGCCCGCATGGTCCGCTCCGCCATGATCGACGTGCTGAACCAGGATTTCATCCGCACGGCGCGCGCCAAGGGCCTGTCCGGGCGGCGCATCATCCTGCGCCATGCGCTGCCGAACGCCATCCTGCCCATCATCGCCATGATCGGCATCGACATCGGCCAGTTCATGGGCGGCGTCGTTGTGGTGGAAGCAGTCTACGGCTGGCCCGGCATCGGGCAACTGGCCTGGCAGGCGATCCAGCAGGTCGACATCCCGATCATCATGGGGGTCACACTCACCTCCGCGCTCGCCATCATCCTCGGAAATCTGGCGGCCGATCTCATCGCGCCGCTGATCGATCCGCGTATCCGCTCGCATTGAACCACGAAAAAGGGGAACTGATCCATGTTCAAAAGCTGGTTATTGAGAACGACGACCGCTGCCATGCTGGCATTCATGCCACTGGCAGCCCATGCCGCCGATCAGCCGACGCAAGGCGGCGACATCATCGTCACCTACAAGGACGACATCACGACGCTCGACCCCGCCATCGGCTACGACTGGGTGAACTGGTCGATGATCAAGAGCCTGTTTTCCCGCCTGATGGACTACGAGCCCGGCACGGCCAAGCTTGTCCCGTCGCTTGCCGAAAGCTTCACCGTTTCGCCTGACGGCCAGACCTATACGTTCAAGCTGCGCAAGGGCGTGAAGTTTTCCAACGGCCGCGAACTCGTCGCCTCCGACGTCAAATATTCGATCGAGCGTGCGGTCAATCCGAAGACGCAAGGCCCCGGCGCCGGTTTCTTCGGCGCGATCAAGGGCTATGACGACATGGCAGGCGGCAAAGCCGACAATCTGCCGGGCATCGAAGCTGCCGACGCCGGCACGGTCGTCTTTCATCTGAGCCGCCCCGACGCGACCTTCCTGCATGTTCTGGCGATCAACTTCGCCTCGGTCGTGCCGAAGGAGGCGGTGGAAGCCGCCAACGGTGATTTCGGCAAGCATCCGGTCGGTTCCGGTACCTTCACCCTCAAGGACTGGACGATCGGTCAGAAGCTCGTCTTCGAACGCAACAAGGACTATTTCGTCAAGGACGTGCCCCATATCGACAACTTCACCGTCGAGGTTGGGCAGGAGCCGCTGGTCGCGCTGCTGCGCCTGCAGAAGGGCGAGGTCGATATCGTCGGCGACGGCATTCCGCCGGCCAAGTTCCTGGAAATCAAGAATTCGCCTGATGGCGCGAAGATGATCGTTGACGGCGAGCAGCTGCATACGGGCTACATCACGCTCAATACCAAGGTGAAGCCCTTCGACAATCTGAAGGTCCGCGAAGCCGTCAACATGGCCGTCAACAAGGATCGCATCACCCGCATCCTGAATGGCCGCGCAACACCGGCAAATCAGGTGCTACCGCCGCTGATGCCGGGATACGACAAGTCGTTCCAGGGTTTTGCCTATGACGTGAAGAAGGCAAAGGCATTACTTGCCGAGGCCGGCTATCCCGACGGCTTCTCGACCGTGCTTTATTCGACCAACACCGATCCGCAGCCGCGCATCGCCCAGTCGATCCAGCAGGATCTGGCCGCGATAGGCATCAAGGCCGAGGTCCGTGCGCTTGCACAGGCCAATGTCATCTCGGCTGGCGGCACGGAAGGCGAAGCGCCGATGATCTGGTCCGGCGGCATGGCCTGGATTGCCGATTTCCCGGACCCGTCCAACTTCTACGGTCCGATCCTCGGCTGCGCCGGCGCTGTTCCCGGCGGCTGGAACTGGTCCTGGTATTGCAACAAGGCGCTCGATGAACGGGCAGTCGCCGCCGATTCAATGTCGGACCCGGCCAAGGTTGCCGAGCGTCAGGCAGCTTGGGGCAAGATCTTCACCGACATCATGGCCGACGCTCCCTGGGTGCCCGTCATCAACGAGCGGCGCGTCGTGGCAAAGTCGCCGCGCATGGGCGGTGCCGACAGCATCTATGTCGATCCGACCCGCGTCATCAATTACGACGCGATCTTCGTGAAGCAATAAATTCAAGCAATGAGGCCGCTCCCTCAGCATATGGGGGAGCGGGATGACATTCAGCGGTTTTGACCCCGGAGACTTTCATGTGCATCGCCTGCACCCACACGATTCATCGCGCACAGCATAATTTCGGCTGGAACAAGGATTTTCCACCGGCGCTGACGGCAAAGGCCGGTGAGACCATCCTGTTCGAATGCCTGGATTCCTCCGGCGGACAGCTCGGCGCCGATGCGACCCTGGAAACCTTGACCAATCTGGATTTCGGCAAGATCAACCCGGTGTCCGGGCCGGTCTATGTGGAGGGCGCCGAACCCGGCGACGCCCTGAAAGTGACCATCCGCAAGTTTCACCCGATCGGTCATGGCTGGACAGCGAATATTCCGGGTTTCGGCCTGCTGGCCGATCAGTTCAAGGAACCGGCTCTGCATGTCTGGAAGTACGACAGCGTCACCATGGCGCCGTCGGCTTTCGGTCCTGGCGGCCGCGTACCACTGAAGCCTTTTACCGGAACGATCGGCGTCGCTCCGGCTGAGCCCGGACTGCATTCCGTCGTGCCGCCGCGGCGGGTCGGCGGCAACATGGACATTCGCGACCTGACCACCGGCGTCACGCTCTATCTGCCAATCGAAACGAAGGGTGCTCTTTTCTCGGTCGGGGATACGCATGCCGCTCAGGGCGACGGCGAAGTCTGCGGCACAGCGATCGAAAGCCAGATGAACGTCGAATTGACGCTCGATCTCGTCAAGGGCGCCAATCTCAAGACCCCGCGCTTCACGACCACCGAGCCCGTCACCAGACATCTCGACGGAGCCGGCTACGAAGTGACCACCGGCATCGGCCCGGATCTGATGACCGGCGCGCGCGAAGCCGTCATGCGCATGATCGACCTTCTTACGGCCGAACATGGCCTCAATCCAGTCGACGCCTACATGCTCTGCTCGGTTTGCGGCGACCTCAGGATCAGCGAAATCGTCGACATGCCCAACTGGGTCGTCTCCTTCTACTTCCCAAGGATCGTCTTCGCGTGAACAGTCAAAGCGGCCGTCCGGCGGTTCTCTCCGTCCGCAACCTCACCGTCGATGCGAGAACTCCGGAAGGGTTGAAGCGCATTCTCGACGATGTGAGCTTCGATCTCGAACCCGGCAAGACGCTTTGTCTTGCCGGCGAATCCGGATCGGGAAAGTCAGTGACGTCGCTGTCGATCATGGGATTGCTTCCAAAGACCTCGCTCAAGGTCGCATCGGGCGAAATCCAACTGGAAGGCCGCAACATTCTCGGCATTCCCCATCGCGCGCTTCGCCAGATCCGCGGCGGCGAAGTAGCGATGATCTTCCAGGAGCCTATGACATCGCTCAATCCGGTGATGACGATCGGCGACCAGCTTGTCGAGGCCATTCGCGAGCATCAGGCTGACACCGCCGACAATGCTCGGCACACCGCAAAATCAATGCTCGATGCGGTTCAGATCAGCGATGCCACCAAGCGTTTGACGCAATATCCGCATGAGCTTTCCGGCGGCATGCGCCAGCGCGTGATGATTGCGATGGCTCTGTCGTGCCGCCCGAAAGTGCTGATCGCCGACGAGCCGACCACCGCGCTTGACGTTACCGTTCAGGCACAGATCCTGACGCTGATGCGCGAGCTTCGCAACGAATTCAATACCTCGATCCTGCTCATCACCCATGACATGGGCGTGGTGGCGGAAATGGCCGATCGCGTCGCGATCATGCAGCGCGGCCGCATCGTCGAAGAGGGCGATGCCGTCGCCATTTTCGGCACACCGAGCCAGCCCTATACGCGTGAGTTGCTGGCCGCCGTGCCGCGTCTCGGCGCCCATGCCGGCACGGATGAGCCGCCGCGTGTCTCGGATGCGCCAAGGAAGTCGGCACCTTCCGCCGCTATCCTCGATGTTCAAAAGCTGAGCGTGACATATGGTGCGAAGAGGGGCTTCTTCGGCAAGGGTGCGGGCAGCGCCCCGACCGTCAACGACGTCTCCTTCACCATCAAGGCCGGACAGACGCTCGGTTTGGTGGGTGAAAGCGGCTCCGGCAAGTCCACGACCGGCAAGGCCGTCCTCAACCTTATCGCCTTCGATGGCAGTGTGAAGATCGAGGGCCGCGAAGTCCAAGGGCTCTCGCCGACAAAAATGCAGCCGACGCGCCGCGCCGCACAGATGATTTTCCAGGACCCCTATGCCTCGCTCGATCCGCGCATGAGCGTCGGCTCGGCCATTGCCGAGCCTTTGGTGATCCATAAGGTCGGCAATGCATCGGAACGCAAGGATCGCATCGCTGCCCTGCTGAAGCGCGTCGGGCTCACGCCGGATGCCGCCACCCGCTATCCTCACGAATTCTCCGGCGGCCAGCGCCAGCGCATCTGCATCGCGCGGGCGCTGGCACTCGAACCGAAGCTCATCGTCGCAGACGAAAGCGTTGCCGCGCTCGACGTTTCCGTACGCGCCCGTGTTCTGGATCTGATGCTTGAGTTGCAGGAGCAGATGGGGCTTGCCTATCTCTTCATCTCACATGACATGGCCGTCATCGAGAAAATGTCGCATCACGTCGCCGTCATGCGCGGCGGCCGCATCGTCGAGATCGGCACGCGCCGCCAGGTTTTCGAGAACCCCGGCGATGACTACACCCGAAACCTGATGGCGGCCGTCCCCATACCGGACCCGACCTACTATAGACAGGCACGTCAAGGTTGAGCAAATATGCCGGCACTGCAGCGCCGGCATCTATTCGGCTGAAGATGTTGGCGCCTCGCAACCATCATTGGCACCGGCCTCATCTGGTCTCTACCAATATGCCGCTTCATGAAAATCGATCTCCAGGCGCTGCGCCCGCCCGAAGATCGCGCTCAACCGCTTGCGCTCGGCGGCATCCATGCTTCTTCCGGCCTCATCCAGCACCGTCTTCAACCAGCGCGCCTGGGCTTCGAATTCGGGCTCGGCATGAAGCCTGACCCATTCCTTAAGCAGGGGATCGCTGATCGCAGTCCGGTTCGCCTCACTCGACCAGGTCCAGTACATCCATTCCGCGGCAAACATCGCCGCAATCGTGTCGAGAAAGCCGCCATCGCGCGCAATTGACAGCATCCCGTCCCGGAAGGCTGCGACATCTTCCCGTGTTGTGTCATATCCCGTGGGATCGATACCGCGCTCCGCAAAGGTCTTTTCGAAGTAGGCGATCTGCTGGTTTGCGAGCGCATCGAGGACACCGATCAGCCAGCGCTTCTGCTCGATCGTATCGGCCTTTGCGGTGGCGTAGGAGAAGATCGCGATCGCCGTATCGACGAAAGCACCCTCGAAGACGAGATAGCGTTCGAAAGCTTCGTTCGCGAGACGATCGGCCTTGATATCCTCGACGAAGCGATGGCGCACCATCGCTTCGAAGACGCCGCGGTTTTCATCAAGCATCTGCTCGGACAGGGTTTGCGCCATGACCGTTACGCCTCAAGGCCAGGTCTTGCCGCCTCGACGAAGGCGGAGACACGGGCAGGCTCCACCGGGTTCCACCAGACGCCATCTTCTTTCAGCGACGAGGCGACGATGACGCCGTTGGTACGCTTGAGGATCTCGACGATATTGTCCTTGGTGACGCCGGAACCGACGAGCAGCGGCAGATGGGTGGCGGCACCGATCTCCTCGATCTCCTCGATCGTCGCGCTGTTACCGGTCCTCTGGCCGGTGGCGATCACGACGTCGGCGTCGAAGAAGGCGAGATCCCGCGTCAGCTCGTCGATTGTCCGGTCGGCGGTAATCGCGTGCGCGCCATGCTTGACGTGGCTGTCGGCAAAGACCCTGATGTGCTCGGCGCGCAGCAGCGAACGGTAGCGCATCGCCTCGGCGGCACGTCCCTCCATGAAGCCCTCATTGGCGACATAGGCGTTCGCCCATTGATTGACGCGGATGAAGCGCGCATTGCCGGCCATGGCGATTGCGAAGGCCGGAATGGGCGCGTTGGCAAGGACATTGATGCCAAGCGGCACGTCGACGGATCGAGCGATACGGTCAGTCACAACCGACATGAAGGCTGCGGTTTCATGGCCGATATCCTCGGGCTTCGAAAAGGGGATGTCTCCATGATTTTCGATGATCAGGCCATGAATACCACCCTTGACGAGCGCTTCGGCGTCGCGAATACATGCGTCGTAAATTTTATCCATCACCGCACCACGATAGCGCGGAGCACCAGGGAAAGGCGGGCAATGGATCATACCGATCAGCGCCTTGTCAGTACCGAAAATTTCCCGTATGGCGCTTGAAGCCCTATCCGATATTTGCTGCATTTCTCGTTCCTTTCTGAAGGTGTGCCATGCGTGCCTATGTCATCGGTAACGTCGCCGTCGACGAAACCATATCTGTCTTGTCCATGCCCGAAGCCGGCGCCTCGATCCTCGGCCGGGAAGAAACCCGCGACCTTGGCGGCAAGGGTGCCAATCAGGCGGTCGTGATGGGCCGAACCGGCCTTGCCACGACGCTGGTCACGGCCGTCGGCGAGGATTTTCGCGCCCAGACGATCCGCTCTCAGCTTGCCGCAGAGCCGGTCGACGCATGTCTCTTGGGACATCCAGACCGTTCCAGCGACTTCTCCATTATCTTCACGACGCCCGACGGCGAAAACGCCATCGTGACGACGACGGCCTCCGCCGAGGCCATGACGCTTGCCGAGGCGCTTGCGCCGCTCAAGGACGCCGCGGCCGGCGACCTCGTGGTGCTGCAGGGCAATCTCAGCGAAAGCGTTACCCGCGGCATTCTCGCCGAAGCCAGACAGCGTGACCTGACGACCGCCTTCAACCCCTCCCCGCTGCGGCCCTACTTCGCCGAGCTTTGGTCTTTCATCGACATCGCCTTTCTCAATAAGGGCGAAGCCGAAAGCCTCACCGGATCGTTTGGCGAGACCGCCATTCATCGGCTCGCCGAAGCCGGCGTGGCCCAGATCGTCCTGACCCTCGGCGGCAATGGTGCGATCCTTGCCGGCAGTGGCCATGTGCTGGCAACCGTCCCGGCACTCGCGACCGACGTCATCGATACGACGGGCGCAGGCGACACCTTCATGGCGGTGGCGCTTGCCTCGGCCGCACTGAGAGACACCACGCTCGATGCGAGAGCCATCCATCATGCAACGGCCGCCGCCGCCATCACCGTCAGCCGCCGGGGGACGCGTTCGGCCTTCCCCAGCAGCCGCGATCTCGCCCGCATCCTGGCCGGCGAATGAAGCTATTTCTCCTCGGTGAGCCAACCGAGGATGTTCTTCCAAAGACGCCCGTAGCCTTCCCATTCGCAAAAGGCGGGCGAGAGCCAGTGTGGGCCGATATCCGACGTCCAGGCAGCAGTCCTGCCCTTGCCGAACCGGCCGGTCACCAGCAGCGGATGCCCACCCTCGGAATCGGGTAATCGGGCGACGATTTCGACATCGTCCCGGTCACGCACCTCGACCTCGTTAACACCGAGTAGCAAGGGCCATTCGCCAGGAATGCCCGCAACAGTCGCGTGATCCGACTTGACGATGACCGGTGTCGTTCCCTCAGGGATTTCGACACGATCATCATAAGGAAGGCATGTGACCGGCAGCGTGTCCTCGACGGCGGTGCGGCGCCAGCGCGCCTTGCCATCGATCCCCTGGAACGAGAAATAGCCGCCGACCATCAGCAAGCCACCGCCCTTTTCGACCCACGCCTTCAAGAGTTTCAGCCGGTTCGGAACCGTCTTCGAATGCAACCAGACCGCCGGCGGAAGCAGCAGCGAATTGGCGCCGATATCGGAAAGGATGATCGCGTCATAGACATCCAGTCCGGCCATATCGAAGGGCAGTTGTTCGACCGCCTCATGGGCCGGCATATAGGTCAGCTCATACTGGCTGCCAGCGAGCGCCTTGACGAGCGGCTCGGCGCCGAGGTGAAACGTGACGCTTCCGAACTGGTCGAAGCCCTTGTAGTGCGTGGCGGAACTGACCCAGCTCTCGCCGACGAGAAGAACCTTCTTTGTCATGATGTTTCCATTTCTTTTTATGAAGTTGCAGCGGCCTCAAAGACCGATCTGGGATTGGCGCGCATGAAGATATCGAGCGTTGCATCGTCCAGCCCGTGGCGCTTCAGCCGCGGCAGGAAGTGACGCAGGACATAGGCGTAGCCGTTGCCCCCGTAGTGCTTCAGCATCATCTTCAAAAACACGTCGTGAGATAGAAGCAGGCGGTCGCGATGTCCCATCTCGACGAGCTTGACGAGCGCGCGTGCTGCCTCTTCGTCGCTTGGGCATTGCACCTGCTGATCGGCATAGAAGAGGTCCATGCCGATCATGTCGTATTCGAGGAAGGCGCCGCGTGCGGCAAGTTCCGACTGATAGGTGAGATCGTCATGCGACGGGTTCATATGGCAAAGTACCGTATGCCTGAGATTGCCGCCTTCCGACGCCACGATATCGAGAACCTTGTGGCCGAGACGATACCAGCCAGGAAGGTGAACCATCAGCGGCAGGCCGGTGCGCACATGTGCTTCCGTGGCGCCCCGCAGCGATTTCTCTTCCTCAGCCGTGAAGTCGGAAGAGACGCCGATCTCGCCGATCAGGCCGATCTTCACATCCGTACCGTCGGCGCCGACGGTTGCCTCGGACACGATCTCGTCGGCGATCTGAGCCGCCGACATCCCCGCGACCCTTTCAGGATGCGACGAGCCGAGGTAGAAGCCGGCTCCCATGACGATGTTCAGCCCCGTCGCCTTGGAGATGCGGCGAAGAGCCAAGGGATCACGGCCAATGCCCTGGCATGTGGGTTCGACGACTGTGCGGCCGCCGAGCCCGGCAAAGTCCTGAAGCTCCGTCACCGCAAGCTTTTCGTCATCCAACGTGATGTTGTGCTTGTTGACGAAAGGGTCCTGCCGCAGCTCACCCAGGATCTCCATACAGACGAAGCTCTCGGCAAGATATTGCCGATCAGGCGTCTTCGGTGCGTGCCACCAGCAACGGCAATCGTTGAGAATATGCTCGTGCATCAGGGTGACGCCGATGTCGGAAACCGGTATCGGCCCCGCAACGGTCATCACTTGTCCGGATCGAACATGACCAGGTGAAAGCTCATCTGTCGTCATCAGCTCTTCCTCCTGCCTGCCAGCCGGAAGTTGGTGGTGAAGATGCGCGTGTTCAGCCAGATGGCAACGAGGATAATTGCGCCTGTAACGATCTGCGTGAAGAAGGGCGAGATGTGCATCAGGATCAGACCATTGCCGATGACGGCGATAGTCATGGTGCCGAGAACCGTTCCGATCATCGTGCCGCGCCCACCCATCAGCGACGTGCCGCCAAGGACAACGGCGGCAATCACCTGAAGTTCGAAGCCAACAGCCGCATTCGACGAACCAGAGCCGAGACGCGCGGCAATCAGAAGACCTGCCAGTGCCGATGCAACGCCCGAGACAAGATAGACTGACGCAACGATCCATTTGGCAGGCATGCCGACGCGGCGCGCCGCTTCCATGTTCGATCCCACAGCCACGATCTGACGCCCGTACTTGGTGACAGCCATGACGACATAGCCGGCAATCGCGATGAGGATTGCGATCAGTGCCGGCACGGGGAAGCCAGCTAACTCGCCGCGCCCCATATAGAAGAAGCCTGGCTCGTTGTTGATCGGAATGGAGTAACCCTGGGTCAGATAAAGAGCGACGCCGCGCAATATGGAGAGACCGGCAAGGGTAACAATGAAGGCAGGAATGTTCTGGTAGGCGATAAACCAACCCTGCAACAGGCCAATGATCCCGCCGAAGGCGAGCATGCCAATCGACACGATCGGCCAGGGTATGCCTGTCGCCAATGTGATGGCGGCGACAGCATTAATGAGAGCCAGCATCGAGCCGACAGAGAGATCGATGCCACCGGTTACGATCACCAGTGTCATCGCAATCGCCACGACGAGGATGGGAGCGGCCTGGCGCACGATATTGAGGATGTTACCCATCGTCATGAAAGTGGTTGTCGTCAGTGAAAAGAAGACGAGGCATGCCAGGAAAAAGAAGGCGATCGACAGGACCTGCGCGTTTTCGCCCAGGAAATCCGATATCGGCGAGCCCTTGCTGCGTTCGGTGTAGACGGTCAATGTCTTTCTCCCCCGACGATGAGCTTGACGAGATCTTCAAGATTGGTCTTGCCGATATCGCGTTCGGCAACCTTGGTGCCTTCGTACATGACGGCGATCCGGTCGCAGACCCTGAACAGATCCTGCAGGCGATGGGTGATGAGAACGACGGACACGCCGCTTGCCTTGACCCGGTTGATGAGCGACAGGACGGCCTCCACTTCGGCGACGGCAAGCGCCGATGTCGGTTCATCCATGATCAGCACCCTGGGGCTGAACGAAGCAGCTCGCGCGATCGCGATCGCCTGGCGCTGGCCTCCCGACAACTTCTCGACCTTGGCCGAGAGACGCGGAATGCGGATCTCAAGCGCATCGAGCATCCTGCGCGCCTCGCTCAACATCCTCTGATGATCGAGGAACGGGCCTCTGGTGATCTCGCGTCCGAGAAAGAGATTGCCGACGACGTCGACGTGATCGCAGAGGCTAAGATCCTGGAAGACCATTTCGATGTGGCGATCGCGCGCATCGGCTGGCCCCGAAAAGCGGACTTCCTCGCCATTCAAAGAGATGGTGCCCTCATCCGGCAGATAGGTGCCGGAGATGATTTTTGTCAATGTCGACTTACCCGCCGCGTTATCGCCGACGAGGCCAAGGCATTCGCCGGGAAACAGATCGAGATCGACGCCACGCAGCGCCTGATGCGAGCCGAAGGTCTTGCGGATGCCGCGCAGAGATACAGCTGGCGTCACGGCGGACGAGCCGGAGGAATGCCGGGAGGCTTGCGCCTCCCCGGCTCCGGCATAAACAGGCCGGTTTTCCATCATCATTTGAAAACGGCCCGGTATGGGTCGACGTTCTGCTTCGTCACGATCGTGATCGGTACGGAGATGCTCTTTTCAACGCTCTGGCCGGCGTTGAGTTTCGCCAGGGCTTCGACGGCAGCCTTGCCCTCGCCTGCCGGGTCCTGTTGGACGACAGCGACGACATAACCCTGATCGAGACCGGCGATCGCCTGTGCGGTCAGATCCCAGCCGAAGACCTTGATCGTATCCTGCTTGCCCTGGCTTTGAACGGCAGCGATGGCGCCGAGCAGCGCCGGCTCGCCGGTCGCATAAATCGTCGTCATGTCCGGATTGCCGGTGATGAGATTTTCAGCGGCGGAAAGGGCATTGTCCTGGATATTCTGGCCGTCGACAACGCCAGCCGTTTCAATGCCGGCACCCTTGATAGCGTCCTCGAAACCCTTCTGGCGAACGTTCTGAATATAGGAGTTCAGGGCGCCGACGATGCCGACCTTGGCTTTGCCGCCCATGTTCTTCTTGACGTAATCGAGGTAGTAGGCACCGATATCGGCGCCGGCCTTGGCATTGTCGACGCCGATCTGCGACTTCTGCGGGCCGTCCGGCAAGATTGCATCGATGGCGACAACAGGAATGCCGGCATCAGACGCCTGCTTGACCGCCGGCATGATGCCGTTGACGTCGATCGCCACGACGATCAGCCCGTCGACTTTCTGCTGGACATAGGTCTCGATGGCGCTGTTTTGTGCGGCGGCATCATTGTTGGCATTGAAAATGACGAGCTTATCGCCCGAGGCATCCGCGGCCTTCTGAGCGCCCTCGTTGATCTGATTGAAGAAAAGGGCCTGCTGGTTGATCTGCACCAGTGCATAGGTCTTGCCGGCTGCATGGGCGAGTGGTGCTGCCATCGTCGCACCCGCGAGCGCGGTCAAGGCAAGGGCGGCGTTGAACGCCCGACGTCTCATCTGTTTCATGTTCTCATCCTCTGGTTTTGTTATCGTTGCTTGTTATGTGTCGAAGGCGGTGCAACGGATTTCCGCACGACGATTTCGACTGGCACGAGTTCCTCTGTGGCGAGCGATTTGCTCTCCTGCCAGTTTGTCTCAAGAAGAAGGGCGAGCGCGCGTTGCCCGATGGTGCGCACCGGCTGCCGGATAGCCGTCACGGGCGGCGCAAAAAGATGTAAGGGGCTGACATCGTCGAAGCCGATGAGAGACAGGTCCTCGGGGATCGAAATCCCCCTTTCCCTCAGGACTTCGATCATACCGATGGCGATTTCGTCGGAGCTGGCGAAAATGGCCGTTGCCGGCATGCCTTCGTCTAAGAACCGCCGTGCCATCTCCCGCCCACAAGCGATCGTATATTCACCGCTATAGCGCCGGATCGAGGCGGCATCGCCGAAGCGCTCCCGCAGCCCCTTGCATAATCCGTTGAAGCGCCGCTGCGTGCTGATCATCGCATCGGGGCCGCCGACATACAGCACCTGCCGATGCCCGAATTCCGCCAAGTGCCGGCCGGCGAGCTGGCCACCCTGAAAATTATCGCAAAAGAGCTTTGGGACGACGGCAAGCGGCACGTCTTCGTCGACGACGATGACCTTGCCGGTTCGATTGATGAGCTCTGCAAGCTCCCCGTCATCGGGATGGTTGGTAACGAAGACCAAACCATCGACGTGATTGTGCTCAATTAGTCTGAGATAGGCAACTTCACGGCCGGTCCTATTGAGCGTCGCATAGAGCGACACAGCAAGCCCCCGGTCGTTGGCCTCCTCCTCGATGGCGGCGACCATCGTTGCAAAGAACGGGTTGGCAATATCGGGAACCACCAGGCCGATCGTGTCCGAGCGGCCGCGGCTTAGACGTCGGGCATGGGGGTTCGGCTGATATTTGAGGGAGGCGATCGCTTCATCGATGCGCTGCTTGGTTGCCGCCGGTAGATCAAGCGAGCCGTTCAGCATGCGCGAGACGGTCGCCACCGATACGCCAGCGGCTTTCGCCACATCCTTCAAACCGGAGATCCGTTCGTTCGCCATGCTTTGTAAACCGCTTTAGTAAAACGCTTTAGTAAAACGCTTTACTGATCGTGATGGACATAATCACATCTGTCAAGCGCCGCAGAAGCGGTGCCGCGTGATTCACTCAGCGATGGAATGAATGGTGTTCGTAGACACGCGAGAGAGGCAATGGCTTATCTTGCCAAAGGTCGCCCTTGGCTGCGGTTATATCCCGCCCTTGATCATTCAAGGGCGCTTGGCCTCTGCTCCTGCCCAACCATGCGCGCCGCCAGCAATAAGGCCTCTTCGCTCGCGCCCACATTGGCAATGCCTTTGCCGGCGATGTCATAGGCCGTGCCGTGTGCCGGCGTGCAGACGGGGAACGGCAGCCCGCCAATCATGGTCACGCCGCGATCAAAACCCATCATCTTCATCGCGATCTGACCCTGGTCGTGATACATGGTCAGCACTGCATGGAAGCCGCCTTTCAGTGCCGTCAGGAACGCAGTATCGGCCGGAAACGGTCCCTCGACCAGCCAGCCCCTCGCGATACCCTTGGCGACAGCCGGCTCGATGATGTCGATTTCCTCCATCCCGAAGGTACCGCCGTCGCCGGCATGGGGATTGAGCCCGGCAACGGCAATCCTGGGCTCGGTGATCCCGGCCTTGATCAGGCATCTCCGCGTCAGATCGAGCTCGGCGAGGATGGCTTCCTGGGAAATGTGGGAGGCCACGGCCGAAAGCGGGATATGCGACGTCACGCGCGCATTCCAGATCTTTTCCAGCACGTTGAATTCCCGCATCTTTTGGCGATGCTGCAACACATCGGCGATGAAGCGGATTTCGTCGTCATAGCCCGGATAGGCAAGGCGCATGGCCTTCTTGTTGAAGGGCGTGAAGCATACCGCATCGACTTTGCCGTCACGGCCAAGCTCAAGGGCCTTGCGGAAGTTCTCGATGGCAAAGCGCCCGCCTGCAAGGGTCGCCTCCCCCTTGCTGACATCGCCCGGCGCCAGATTGCCAAGATCCACGAATGCGCGGGTTGCCTCCAACGTCCGATCGACTTCATTCACGGACACTGGCTGCAGCTTCAACTCTACTCCCGCCGCCGCAGCGCCCTCGTCAAGAACGCGTCGGTCTCCGATCACCACCAGCCGAGCAGTTTCGCCTACACGCTGCGATACAAGCAGCCGGGCCGCCAGTTCTGGACTAATCCCCGCCGGGTCGCCCATGACAAGGGCAATGAGAGGACGATGAACCGCGTGCATGTCATCCATTTTGTCTGCTCGATCTGGAGTGAATGCAGCAACGCTATCGGAGCAAGGAGGTGACGTCAAGCATTCTGTATACAGCATACAAAGTTCACAGCGGTGGCCACTGATGATCCCGGGCTGGACAGTGGTCGGTGGAAAAGATACGTCGAGGATGACACGCTACTTTGAAAGACCAGGGAGAGGACATGGTTGCAGGCTCCGACCCGCTTCCGAACATAACGGATGGATCGGCGAGCGAACTCGGTCCGATTGACCGCGTGCCTCTTCATGATGCGATCGTCAATCGACTGCGCGACATGATCATCGAAGGCGAGTTGCCGCCCGGTTCGCGCATTCACGAAACGCAAATGGGCCAACGGCTTGGCGTGTCGCGCACTCCCTTGCGCGAAGCAATTAAATTCCTCGCCAGCGAGGGGTTGGTAGAGCTCGTACCGGCCCGCGGGGCGGTCGTGCGTCAATTCAGCACCAAGGACATCAAGGACATGCTGCTTGTCCTAAAGACCCTCGAGATTCTGGCTGGCCGCCTCGCTTGCGAGCATGCAACCGACGGGCAGATCGCCCATATCCGATCCATGCATGATGAGATGCTCGGCCATTATCGCGAAGGCCGGCGCATGGAATACTACAAGCTCAACCAGGGCATTCACTCGGCCATCGCCGCGCTTTCCGACAATGAACCGCTGGCCTATACCCACGGCATGCTGCAGACGCGCCTGAAACGGGTGCGCTTCGTCGGGCACCAGGGCGAGGAAAACTGGGCCAAGGCGGTTGCGGAGCATGAGGAAATGATCGCGGCTCTCGAAGCGCGGGATGCGGCCCGCTTGTCCGAGATCATAGAGCGGCATCTGTCTGCCGCCTGGGAACGGGTCGAAGCCTCGATTTGACGGCCCACCGGCATGGCGTTGAAAACCATGCCCACCCTCATCTCCAAGTCCTTGTCCAGCGTCGCAAGGGAGTCCATGCGCCGCCCCGGTCGCGCAGCGGATCGTCGCCAACCCTTGACCAGTTGCGTAGAAGGCGAGCGAGAAGGAGCCGCCCTTACAATGCCGCTACGTCGCTATCGGCAATCCGGAGCTTGTGGCGGCAGTACGGGCTCGGCGAACGTGCGTTGCAATTTCCCCCAACCGGGATCATGCATATGGACCTGCAGACCAGCCCGCTCGACAAGCGCAAGCGCTTCGCGCTGGCCGAAATCGAGCGCCGCGTCGGTATCGACGGTCAACACCCTGCCAGCCTCCATCAGCACCTTACCGTCGACGATCACGGTATCGACATCGCTACCAAGTACCTGATGGACCAGGCGATGCACCGGCATCCAATTTGGCATCAGATGTGGCTTGCGCATGTCGACAATGGCAATATCCGCCTTCTTGCCGACCTCGAGCGAGCCAATCTCATGGTCCATGCCGATGACCTTGGCGGCATCGATGGTGATCATCTCGAAGATCTTGCCCGGCGGGAGCAGATAGCGATCATGATTATGCAGGATATGCTGGGTGGATTGAGCGATCCTTGCCGTCTGGAACATGTCGAAGTGCCGGCTCGGCGCGGCACCGTCGGAGGTGATCGCCAGCGGAATGCCTCGCGACATCATCTCAAGGATCGGCGTGGAGCGCCCGGGCGGCGCGTGGGTAACGTTCGTGCCGGTCTCTGCCAGGATATCCATCTCCTCATGCGAGATGCCCCAGCAATGCTGTAGATGAATATCAGGCCCGAGAAGCGCGTTTTCCTTGTCCTGGAATGCCATGCGGATCTGCCCGGCAAAGGCGTCGGAATGGATGCGCACGTTCCATTTGTGCGCCGTCTCCCGAACCCTGCGTGCCTGCAGCCGATCGTCTTTCGTTAGGTTCACGGCTTGGTCCGGGGTCGAGGCATTCGAGGGCTCGACGGACGGAACGATGGTAAAGGGAGTGAGGAACACCTTGATGCGTCCGCCCGCGCTGCCATCAAGCGCCTCGATCACGGTTTCCGAGCCTTCGATCATCTGCTCGAAGGTAACGTTGCGGCGCTCCGGCCTGCCGCTTTCCCATCGCGTGACGGGATGCGGCCAGGGCAGCCCGGAAGGGCCGACGCAGACGATCTCGCGCAGGCCGATCTCGGTGTAGGCGCGCGCATGGTTGATGGCAAAGACGGGATCGTCGCTGCGGGGCATAGAGGTGATGATGCTGGCACCCGTCGTCACGCCGGCGCGCAGCCGCTCAAGCCCCGACACAAGCCCATCCGCATACCAGAAGTCGCGCGTGATAAAGTGATAATAGGTCGGCGTGACCACGCGCATCCATAGGCCGTTGGTATCGGCGGCAATGCTGCGGATAAGCGCATGACCGGCGTGGCCGTGGGCATCGATTAAGCCAGGGATAATCAATTTCCCGCGACAGTCGATCACCTTCTTGTCTGAATGACGCGGCATCAGTTCCTCAGCCGCACCGATATCAACGATCCTGTCTGCCGAGATCGCCAAAGCACCATCCTCTATGATGCGACGTTCTCCATCGACCGTGACGATCGTCCCATGCACAAGTAGCAAGCCCTCCACCTTTCCCTCCCTCGTTGCCGCAGCCAAAGTGGCGCCGATCTCGTTGAATTTTGGATACGATAATTGTCGACAATTTAATTGACAATAGGAAAAGCTCCGCCGATACTCCGAGCAAATTGGGACTTAGGCCCATCAAATAACGAAGGGGAGGAACAGATGCTTCGTTTCAAACAGATCGTCATTGCCGCATTGGCAGCCGCAGCCATCGCGGCGCCCGCCGACGCCGCCACACTGCGCTGGGGCAGCCGGGCGGATATCTATTCACTGGACCCGGATTCGGTCCCGTCCACCTCTAACCTCGCTTTCCTCAATCACATCTATGAGGGGCTCGTTCGCTACGATGCGAACTTCAAGATCGAGCCGGCGCTTGCCACTGACTGGAAGCTGATAGACAACAAGCACTGGCGCTTCACGCTGCGACAGGGCGTGAAGTTCCACAATGGCGCGGACTTTACCGCCGATGATGTCGTGGCGTCGTTCAAGCGCGCCGCCGACCCTTCATCGCCGCTGCGCGGCAACATCCCGCTTTATGTCGGCGTCCAGAAAGTCGACGACCACACGGTCGACATCGAAGTTTCCGCGCCGACCTCGCTTTTCCTGAACGACATCACCAACATCTTCATGTTCAACGCCCAATGGCTGAAGGACAATGATAGCGAGAAGCCGACCGATATCGCTTCGAAGGTCGAAGGCTTCACGACCATGCATACCAACGGCACCGGCCCGTTCAAGCTCGAAAGCCGCGTGCCCGACAGCAAGACGGTCCTCGTTGCCAATCCCGGCTGGTGGGACCAGAAGAAGCATAATCTCGACCGGATCGAGTTTGTGCCGATCGCCTCGGCTGCAACGCGTGTCGCAGCACTTCTCTCCGGCGAAATCGACTTCATCGATTCCGCGCCGATCCAGGATCTGCCGCGCCTGGAATCCATGCCTGATATCATCGTGAAGAAGCGCACGGAATTGCGCACCGTCTTCATCGCCTTCAACCGCAAGGACAAGCTTGAGGATGGGCGCCCCAATCCCTTCAATGACTTGCGCGTTCGACAAGCCTTCGAGGCATCCATCGACCGTGACCTGATCAACAAGAAGGTGATGCGCGGTCTGGCCCGGCCTTCCGGCTCGCTCATCGCCCCCGAGATCTCCGGCTACGTCAAGGATCTCGACACCTACAACCAGGCCGATCCGAAGCTGGCACAGAAGCTTCTGGACGAAGCCGGCCAAAAAAACCTCGCCTTCACCTACATGTGCATGAACGACGAGAGCATCAACGAAGAGGATATCTGCTCTGGCGTTGCCAACATGCTGAAGCGCGGCGGTTTCCAGCCGAGCATCGACATCGCTCCGCGTGCGGTACAAACGGCCAAGCGCAGCAACGGCAAGGCCGATGTCTTCAATCTGAGCTGGGCGAACGAACCGACGCTCGATGCCTATTCTCTCCTCTCGCAGGTCCTGTCGACGCGCAATGGCGCCATGGGCGTCTCCAACTATGGCGGCTGGTCGAACCCCGACCTCGACAAATTGGTGGCACAGGCAGCGCAGGAGCCGGACAACGAGAAGCGCTTGGCTCTCGAGGCACAGGCTCTCAAGATCGCCAAGGACCAGGCAATGCTCATCCCGCTGCATCAGCAGCCGATCGCCTGGGCCGTGCTGAAGAAGGTCAAGAGCATCGATTTCCGCGCCGACAACAAGCCGCGCCTGTGGCTGACGCAGATGGCGGAATAGTCGTCGCCGCATCCTTTTGCCGAACGACGAAAAGAGCGCTTCGCAGATTGCGAGGCGCTTTTTCTTTGAGTCGGCATTCCTCGATAAGAAGGCCGCAACCCTCCTGCTTACGATACGGATGCCTGCCGCAGTTGAGTCCTCGCGAAGCGATGCTGCCTATGGCCGAATCTCCATCGGTCAGTTTGCGGAAGAGCCAGTTCGACAACATTGTGCAGCTAATATTGTCGACAATCGCGTTGACAAATTCGAAATTTCTGCGCTAATGGCGCACAGGGAGTGAGGGAGGTTTGCTCGCAGCGAACGACATCTGTTGCCGGTAGCGCGCATTCTCGCGGCTCGAAGCAACAGGGTTTTGCGCAATAGCGCTGCAGCCGTTCTTTCTTGATCCCCCAAGGAAATTTCGCCAACTCCTTCGTGCGCATATTTGCCGAAGGACGAAGCGAAGCTGAGAGGGTCTCATGCTGGTTTTCATCATCAAGCGCCTCGGGAATGCAATCCTGGTGATGCTTGCCGTCGCGCTTCTGGCATTCCTGATCTTCCGGCTTGCCGGTGACCCTGTGGAGTTGATGGTGGGCGAGCAGACCTCGCAGGCGGATCGCGCCGCATTGCGCGAGAAGCTCGGCCTCAACGACAGTCTGCCGACCCAATATATCCGCTTCGTCGTCAATGCAGCGGAAGGCAATTTCGGCGTCTCCTATCGTAATGGTCAGAAGGTGCTGCCACTGATCGCCGAACGCTTCCCGGCCACGCTGGAACTCGTCTTCGTCGCAACGCTGATCTCGCTTATCGCGGGCATTCCTCTCGGCGTGCTCACGGCCATCAAGCGCGGTAAATGGTATACCGAGGGGCTGCAGTTCCTGTCGATCATCGGGGTATCCCTGCCAAGCTTCGTCGTCGGCATCCTGCTCATCCTCGCCTTCTCCGTAAGCTTGGGCTGGCTGCCCGCCTTCGGGCGCGGCGATGTGGTGCAGATCGGCTGGTGGTCCACCGGCTTCCTGACGCCGTCGGGTCGCGCGGCACTGATCCTGCCATCGATCGCGCTCTCGCTCTATCAGATCACGCTGGTCATGCGCCTGGTGCGGGCCGAAATGCTGGAAGTGCTGCGCTCCGACTACGTAAAATTCGCCCGCGCCCGCGGCATTCCACGCTGGCGTATCTATTTCCGCCATGCCCTGCGCAACTGTCTGATGCCGGTCGTCACCATGACGGCGATGAATGTCGGCGCGCTGATCGCCTTTGCGTTGATCACCGAAACCGTGTTCCAGTGGCCCGGCATGGGCATGCTCTTCATCCAGGCCGTCACCTTCCTCGATATTCCCGTGATGGCGGCCTATCTCTGCATCATCTCCTTCATCTTTGTCGTTCTCAACACGTTGGTGGACATCGCCTATGCGGTGATCGATCCCCGCCTGCGCACCGCACGCTGATCGAAACCAGGAGCCGCTCGATGACCATGGAACTCTCAGACATTTCGAAGCCGGAAAAGCCCTCGCGTCCGCCGCTCTTCAAGCGCCTTCGCAACAGCGATCTCTGGTGGTCCTTCACGCATAGCAAGGCAGCGATCATCGGTGCCGTCGTGCTTGCAATCTTGATCCTGACCGCCGTCTTCGCGCCGCTGATCGCGCCGCAGAACCCCTATGACGGGGCGCAGCTCGACATGTGGAAGGCCGAATTGCCGCCGATCTGGCGAGATGGCGGCGAAATGCCCTATCTGCTCGGCACAGATACGCAAGGGCGCGACATGCTGTCGGCCATTCTCTATGGCACGCGCATCTCGATCGTCATCGGCATTGCCTCGGTTGCGCTATCGCTGGCGATCGGCATGATCGCCGGCCTGGTTGCCGGCTTCTTCGGCGGCTTCATCGACAATCTGCTGATGCGCATCGGCGATGTCATGCTCTCCATCCCCACCATCCTCGTCGCCATTCTCGTCTCCACCGTCGTACGACAGATGCTGCCGGAGAACCTGCGTGAAATCGGCGCGTCAGCCGTTCTCGTCTTTGCGATCGCGCTATCGAGCTGGGTGCAATATGCCCGCACGGTGCGGGCGCAGGCGATCGTCGAAGCCGGCAAGGACTATGTGCAGGCGGCGAGGCTAATCGGCGTGCCGGCGCGCCGCATCATGGCCAAGCACATCCTGCCCAACACGTTGACGCCGATCATGGTCGCAGCGACGCTCAACTTCGGCATGGCGATCCTGACCGAGGCGACACTCTCCTTCCTTGGTATCGGCATGCCGCCGAGCCAGCCATCGCTCGGCACGCTCATCCGCATCGGCAACCAGTTCCTGTTTGCCGGTTCCTGGTGGATCGTGCTGTTCCCCGTCATTCAACTCTGTCTGCTCGTCGTCGCCGTCAATCTGCTCGGCGACTGGCTGCGCGACGCTCTCAATCCGAAACTGAGGTAAGTTCATGACCAATCTTCTGCTGCGCAATGTCCGGCCCATGGCTGGCGAAACCTGCGACATCTTGATCCGCGACGGGAAGATTGCCGGCTTCGGAAAGTTCGAGGCCGAGCCGGGCATGGCCGTCGAAGACGGTGGGAATGCCATTGCGGCGCCGGGCCTGATCGACGCCCATACTCATCTCGACAAGACCACTTGGGGCATGCCGTGGCATGTGAACAACCGCGCCGCGATCTTGCGCGAGCGCATCGACTTCGAACGCGAGCATCGCCTGGAAATCGGCATCGACCCGCATCGCCAGTCCATGCGCCATGCAATCGGTCTTGCAGCGCATGGGGCCAGCCACATTCGCAGCCATGTCGATATCGACCCAACCCACGGCTTGCGATTGGTCGAGGGCGTATGGGAAACAAAAGAGAAGCTCCGGGGCATTATCGATATCGAGATCGTCGCTTTCCCGCAATCCGGCGTCATGGTCATGCCGGGCACGGTGGAGTTGCTTGACGAAGCGCTGCGCCGGGGATGCGAAGTACTCGGCGGTATCGACCCCTGCGGCATCGACCGCGATCCCAAGGGCCAGCTCGATATCCTGTTTGCCCTTGCCACCAAGCACGGCGTTGCAATCGACATCCATCTGCATGAAGCCGGCGAACTCGGCGCCTTCACGATGGAGCTGATGTTCGAGCGCATCCGCGCCAACGGCATGCAGGGCAAGGTCGCCATCAGCCACGCCTTCGCGCTCGGCATGAACGACTATCTGCGCGTCGGCAAGCTGATCGACGAGATCGCCAAGCTCGACGTGGCGATCGTGACGACCGGCGCGCCTTCAGCGGCCGTGCCTTCTATCATGCGCCTCAAGGAAGCAGGCGTGCGCGTTGCCGGTGGTTGCGACGGTATCCGCGACACCTGGGGTCCGTGGGGCCAGCCCGATATGCTCGATCGCGCACAGATCATCGGCATGAAGAATGGCCTGCGGTCGGACCGCGATCTGGAACATGTACTGCACATCGTCTCGCAGGGCGGTGCCGACGTCATGGAGCTTGAGAATTATGGGCTGAAGGTCGGTTGCGATGCCGATCTCACCCTGCTGGTCGGTCAGACGCTGGCGCATGCCGTGGTCGAGGTCGCACCGCGCCCGCTGGTCGTGAAGCGTGGCCGTGTGGTCGCCCGCCAGGGCCAGGCCGTGGTGGAGATGCCATGATGGCGGGGGATTTCGCTGATCTTTCACTCGGGTGCCGGCCGGAAGGCCGGACCCTGGTGACGGCGAGCTGGGTGGTCGGCCATAAGGATGACGGTCACACGCTGCTGCGTAACGGTCAGGTCGTCTTTGAGAATGGCGCCATTCTTTTCGTCGGCCATAACTTCCCCGGCAAGGTGGCGCGCCGCATCGATTTCGGCAACGCTCTCATCAGCCCAGGCCTGATCGACCTCGATGCGCTTTCCGATCTCGACACGACGATCCTCGGCATCGACAACCATCCCGGCTGGGCCAAAGGCCGCGTCTGGCCGCGCTCCTATGTGGAGGCAGGCCCCTACGAGATGTATTCACAGCAAGAATTGGCCTTCCAGAAGCGCTTTGCTTTCGGCCAGCTGTTGTTGAACGGCATTACGACCGCAGCGCCCATCGCATCGCTCTTCTATCGCGAATGGGGCGAGACCGTCGCCGAATTCGATGCGGCGGCGGAAGCTGCCGGTGATCTCGGCTTGCGCGTCTATCTCAGCCCCGCCTATCGTTCCGGCGGCATGGTGCTGGAGACGCCGGGCAAGATGGTGCCCGTATTCGATGAAGAGCGCGGGTTCCAGGGCCTGAGGGACGCCATCACCTACATCGAGCGGCAGCAAGGTGCGCATGGGGATCTGGTGCGCGGCATGCTGGCGCCCGATCGCGTCGAGACGTCGACCCTTGCCCTCCTGCAACGCACCGATGCGGCTGCGCAGGATCTCTGCTGCAAGTTCCGCCTGCATATGGCGCAGGGCACAATGGAGGTGGACACCGTACGGAGGCTGCACGGTTCGACGGCGCCCGTCTGGCTTGCCAAGAACAAGCTCTTGAGCGAGCGGCTGATCGCGCCGCATGCCACCAACGCGACCGAGGAGGATCTTGGGCTTTACGCCGAGCACGGCGTTTCCATCGTTCACTGTCCGCTCGTCTCAGCACGCAGCGGCTCGACGCTCAACTCTTTCTCGAAATGCCGCCGGCAGGGCATCAATATCGCCATGGGAACGGATACGTCGCCGCCCGATATGCTGATGAACCTGCTCGTCGGCCTCATCACCTGCCGCATCAACGATCACGCGCCCGACAAGGTACGCAGTGCCGATCTCTTCGACGCGGCCACGCTTGGCGGCGCCCGCGCGCTCGGCCGCTCCGATCTTGGGCATCTTTCGCCTGGCGCACGCGCCGACATCGCCGTCTTCGATCTCGGCGACGCGATCATGGCACCATCGGTCGATCCGATCACGACCCTCGTAACCGGCGGTTCAGGCAAGGCAACCCGCGCGGTCTTCGTCGATGGCCGCCTCTCGATGCTGGATCGCCAGCTGGCGAACTTCGACATGGACAAGGCACGCGAGCAGGCACAGGCGCAATATGACCGGCTGATCGCCAAATATCCCGAGCGCAGTTGGAACCACCCGCCTGTTTCCGACATCTTCCCGCCCAGCTATCCGATCGAGGCAGACCATGGTTGAGGCACAGCAGCCGGTTATCGACGTTCGAAACCTCAAGGTGGAATTTCCGAACCGCCGCGGCACGGTCACGGCGCTGTCGGATGTCAGCCTTACCATCCGCCCGGGCGAGATCCTTGGTGTCGTCGGCGAATCCGGCGCGGGCAAGTCGATGACCGGGCTTGCCATCCAGGGTCTGCTCGAGCGTCCCGGCCGCATCGCCGGCGGCGAAATCTGGCTCGGCAACCGGCGGATCGATACTCTCGACGACCGGGCAATGCAGCATATTCGCGGCCGCGAGATCGGCGCGATCTTCCAGGACCCGCTCACCTCGCTGAACCCGCTTTTCACGGTCGGAGCACAATTGACGGAAACGATCCGGCAGCATCTGCCGCTCGGCAAGGTCGAAGCACGTGCCCGCGCCGTCCAGCTGCTGCGCGATGTTGGCATCCCTTCGCCGGACGAACGGGTCAATCACTATCCGCATCAGTTCTCCGGCGGCATGCGCCAACGCGTCGTCATCGCACTTGCGCTCGCAGCCTCGCCGAAGTTGATCATCGCGGACGAGCCGACAACGGCGCTCGATGTCTCGATCCAGGCGCAGATCATTTCGCTGCTTCGCAGGCTCTGCAAAGAGAAGCAGGCAGCCGTCATGCTGGTGACGCACGATATGGGCGTCATTGCCGAGGCCGCGGACCGCGTCGCCGTCATGTATGCCGGTCGTCTGATCGAGATCGGCTCGGTGGAGCAGGTGCTGCACGCGCCGCGCCATCCCTATACACAAGGGCTGATGGCCTCCATTCCCTCGCTCGGCGCCCGCGTCGAGAAGCTGAACCAGATCGACGGCTCAATGCCTCGGCTGGACGCCATTCCGAACGGTTGCGCCTTCAATCCGCGCTGCAGGTCCACCGGCCCGCGCTGCCTGCGCGAGCGGCCGGAACTGATCTCGACTGCCGACGGCGCAAGCGCCTGCTGGCTCAACGCGGGAGGCACCGCATGACCCTATCGTCCGAAAAGACCCCCGCCTTGGCCGTCGACGGGCTGGTCAAGACCTTCGACGTCTCCGCCCCCTGGCTCAACCGGGTGGTCGAGCGCAAGCCGCGTCAGTTCCTGCAGGCGGTCAACGAGATCAGTTTTGCGGTTCCGGCCGGGGGCTGTCTCAGCATCGTCGGCGAAAGCGGCTGCGGCAAATCCACCGTCGCACGACTGGTGACAGGCCTCTACAAGCCGACAAGCGGCGAGATCCGCTTCGCGCCGGGGCGCGGCGGCACGCCGCTGTCAGCCCAGATGATCTTTCAGGACCCCTATGCTTCCCTCAATCCGCGCTGGCGGGTCAAGAACATCATCGCCGAGCCGCTGCGCGAACTGAAGCTACGCAACTCGGCGAAGGAAATCATCGAGCGGGTCGAGGAACTGTTGCTGACTGTCGGACTTTCGGTTTCGGACGGCGAGAAATTCCCGCACGAGTTCTCCGGCGGCCAGCGCCAGCGCATCTCGATTGCCCGTGCGCTTGCAAGCGAGCCGGAATTTCTTGTCTGCGACGAGCCTACCTCCGCGCTTGACGTTTCCGTGCAGGCACAGGTCCTGAACCTGATGCGACGGCTGCAGGACGAGCTGGGCCTCACCTATCTCTTCATCAGCCACGATATGAGCGTCGTCCGCCACATGTCGGATCGGATCGCGGTGATGTATCTAGGCCGGATTGTCGAGGAAGGAGAGACGGAGGCGCTATTTGCACGCCCGCGCCATCCCTACACCCAGCTGCTTCTGGAAACCATCCCGAACATCGATGCGCCAAGGCGCGATCGTGAACTGGCCGGTGGCGAAGTACCGAGCCCGCTCAAGCCCCCTTCGGGTTGCGCTTTCCATCCACGATGCCCGCTGGCAACGATCAGATGTTCGGCCGAGGTGCCGGCGGTTCGAACATTGTCGAACGGAACGCGGATTGCATGCCATCTGGTGGATGACGAATAAGGAAGATCGCCTGCGGCGGCCTCAGGCGAGCGCCGCACGCAGGTCGTGGGAAAGGTCACGGATCTCAGTCAGATCGAGTTCCGATTCGACGTGTTCAAGGTGATGCGCCATGAGATGCGTCGCCTTGTGTACATCATTGCTGACAATAGCCTCGACGATCTCGGCATGCTCGTCCGGGCCGCAATTGAAGCGGTTGGTATTGCGATAAACGGCTGTGATCAGGGAGGAACGAGCGATCAGATCGCGCATCGTCGAAAACAGAAAGTCCGAGCCGACGGTTTCCGCCAGCAGCAGATGGAAGCCGCCGGAGAGCTTGATGATGTCGGTGGTGACATCATCCGTATTGGCGATGCGCTCCTTGGCAACATGGTCGCGCAAACGCTTCACATCAGCCTTGGAGATGCCCTTGCAGAGCCGCTCTACGACGCAACGCTCGACCGTGCGGCGGACGAAAAACACATCCCGGGCTTCTTCGACGGAAGGCTTCGAGACAAAGGCGCCACGGTTGGGAATGATCATGACAAGCCCATCGCGCTGCAATGTCGACAGCGCCTGGCGGATGCGCGCGCGGCTGACATGGAAGATCGCGGCCATCTGCTCTTCCTTGAGCTGAACGCCGGGTCTCAGCCTTCTTTCCGCGATGGACAGCCAGACCTTCTCGACAATCTGCTCAACGGAGGTCCCGTTTTGATCGGTCATGAGTTGCACTCCTCGTTAAGGCTAGAGAAGCGTGATGCGAAGGAAAAAGTCAATCACAACAATTGGATTTTGATTGCAGCATTGTTGACAATATGAAATGATATTGTCAATCATAAATTGACACACGGATCACGCGATGGAATTCGACTTTGCCGAGCTTGAGCCTCAGAGCCGTTATCGGCTTTTGACGAACTTCGTCGGGCCTCGCCCGATCGCTCTGGTGACGACGCGTTCGCCGGCCGGGCACAACAATGCCGCGCCGATGAGCTTCTTCAACGTCTTCTCGCACGACCCGCCGATCGTCATCCTGGGCATACAACCAAGGCTAAGCGGCGAGGAAAAGGATACCGTCGCCAATATCCGCCGAACGCAGGAATTTGCGATCAACATGGTCGATATGCCGATCTCGCAGCAGATGCTGGTCTGTGGTCTCGGATTCGACAGCGAGATCGACGAACTCGCAATGGCCGGGCTAACAGCCACTCCCTGCCGCAAGATCGATGCCGCCTATGCCGCCGAATCCCCTTGCGTCTTCGAATGCAAGGTCGAACGGCTGATCGACTATCCGCGCCGCACCCTCGTGCTTGGCGAAGTCGTCCACATGCATGTGCGCCGCAATTGCCTCGACGAGGCTGGACATTATGTCGACCCCGAAAACTACCAGCCGATAGCCCGTTTGCACGCCGACAACTACATCGTCTCGGATCGTCAGTTCGTCCTCAAGGCCCCGCCCATCGGTGATTTTCTCACGCCGCAAGACAAGGATCGATGAAAGGTCCCGCCGCAATGCACATACGTCTCATCAATCCGAACTCCACGGCGTCCATGACGGCGCAGGCGCTGGATAGCGCCCTTCGCGTCAAGCAAGTCGAGACGGAGGTCTCCGCGGTCAATCCGAGCGACACACCCGTCAGCATCGAAGGCAGTGCCGACGAGGCGGCCGCCATGCCGGGCATGCTTGCGGAAATCCGCAAGGGGGAAGTCCTCGGGGTCGACGCCTATGTCCTCGCCTGTTTCGACGACCCGGGCCTGCATGCCGCGCGTGAAGTGGCGCGCGGCCCGGTCATCGGCATTTGCCAGGCGGCCGTCCAGGTCGCGATGACGATCAGCCGTAGGTTCTCGATCATCACCACCCTGCCCCGCTCCATTCCAATCATCGAGGATCTTGTCAGCGATTATGGCGCCGAACGTCATTGCCGCAATGTCCGCGCCATCGACCTGCCGGTCCTTGGATTGGAAGAAGACCCGGTCGAAGCGGAACGCCTGCTGATCGATGAAATCGAGAAGGCCAAAAAGGACGATCGCGCCGAAGCCATCATTCTTGGCTGCGCCGGCATGTCCTCCCTTTGCGATCGGCTGCAGGCGGCAACCGGCGTTCCGGTCATCGACGGCGTAACGGCCGCGATCAAGCTGGCTGAAGCCCTGGTCGGGGCCGGCTACATGACATCGAAGGTCAATGCCTACGATTTTCCGCGCATCAAGGGAGGCGAGTGCCGGGCCTGCGCCTAAGTCGCCTCGAATGAGGGCGACGTCAGGCAGTCAGGCCTACGCCAGGACATCGATTTGGCGTTGCCAATCAGGGCCGCCCGCCTATCGCACGCATCTTTGGACGCCGGACGGGTTGTTGCTCGACCGGCGTGTGCCGACCTACACCTAAGTATGATTCAGTACGACATCCCATGCGGCTAGCCTGCGTGCATTATTCGGCACGTCCCCGGTTCAATCCGGGCATTATGCGAGGATCTCGTATGTATCAGGATTCCATTGTCAATTTTGCCACGTCGGGCGAGCATAAAGCCCACATCGTGCGCACACAGCTATTCGCCTTCCTCATCGGCGCGGCGATGGCGGGTGCCTATATCGGCTTTGGCGACATCATCATGTTTACCGCCGGCGCGCATGTCGACCCCGCATGGGCCCATCTGATCATGGGAGCCGTATTTTCGTCAGCCTTGACGATCGTCGTTTTTGCCGGTTCCGAGCTCTTTACCGGAACCGCAATGTACATGCCGCTTGCCGTTCTGACACGGAGGGCCGGGGTTGTGGACATGATTCTCGTCTGGGTCGCCGCCTGGGTCGGCAATCTGATCGGCGCCGTGGTGCTCGCCGGTCTCTTTCATCTTGCCGGCGGCGGGGTACTACTCGGCGACGGCAGTCAGGAGTTTTTCGCAGTCGTCTCCGCCAAGATGTCGGCAAGCTCTCTTGCTCTCTTTGCCCGCGGCATCCTGTGCAATTGGCTCGTCTGCCTGGCGATCTGGATGGCGGGACGCACTGATAACGCAGCAGCCAAGATCATGCTGATCTTCTGGCCGATCACCATTTTCGTTGCCGCCGGCTACGAACATTCGGTCGCCAACATGTTCACCTTCTCGATGGCTCTGCTTGGCGATCACCCCGCCAACATCACGCTTGCCGGTGCCGTCCACAACCTCATCTGGGTCACGCTCGGCAACCTGATCGGTGGTGCAATATTCATGGCGCTCGGCTATTGGGCGCAGTTTCAAAGCAGCGGTCACGTCTCTTTCGTCCCGGCTACGACACCAATTCGTACCGGTGCTTCCCACAAGCAGAGCCAGACCTAATCGCTCTACCGCGCGCCCATTCGGTGCGCGGCCGCCGGCAGATAAAAGCGACTGCTGGACGACCCCATGCCTCGACGTTATCGTCGCCGTCACTTGCCGCCATTACACCTATGGATAGGTTCAAAGGCGCCAGCAAAGGCATAGGCTTGGGAGCGAACAGGCTGTAAGAACATGATGAGAGCACCGCTGCTATTTCGCGCACACGACCCTGGAGGCCGCTATAATGCGGCCTTCGGCTTTGCCGCCATTGCGCTTGCGATCTTCGTATTCTACATCGACACCTACACCGACATAGAAGGCGCCATAGCGATTTTCTATGTCGTCAGCATGCTTCTCGCCGCTCAGGCAATGACGCGCGTCGGCCTGTTGCTCGCGGCAATCGGCTGCGCCTTTCTGACCGTTCTCTCCTATGTCATGACCCATGTTTCCTATGCCATCGCCCATGGCGCGGACGTGGATCTTCAATCGACAATCCGCCTCTTCGGCGCGTTGGCTGCATTGATCGTCACGACCATGCTGCTGCTGAAGACGGAAACGGCTCGCCTCGGCCTGCTTTCGACCAACTCCGCCCTTAAGAAAAGCGAGGCGCGGTATCGTTCTATTTTCGACTGTACGCGCGTCGCGCTCTGGGAACGGGACTATTCGAAACTATACAACTACCTGAGCATCATTCGCATCCGGGGCGTTACAAACATAGGGGCTTACGCCGGAAGCAACCCGCGTTTTCTGGACGATTGCCTGGGCCTGATCAGGGTCGTCGCAGCCAATGAAGCGGCAAGCGAGTTGCTCGGCTCCCGGTCCTCCGCCATCAATGTCCTGCGTGCCGCCGTCCATACCGAACGCCAGACACTGATCGATATGCTTCAGGCGATCATGGACGGGAAAAGAATCTTCGAAGGAAACGTCAGGCTGCGAACCGATAGCGGCGAAGAAAAGCTTGTGCTGATAAGCATCAACCTTCCGGAGGACCCGGCTGCTTTCAATCGCGTCGTCGTCAGCATGGTCGACAATACGCAGCGCGAAATGGCGCTCAAGGCCCGGGTTGAAGCACAGGCGGAGTTGACGAAGGCAGCGAAGGCCGCAACGGTCGGCGCCATGTCCGCTTCTCTTGCCCATGAACTCAATCAGCCGCTCGGCGCAAACGTGGTCAACGCGCAAACCCTGTTGCGATGGCTCGACCGCAAACCGCCGGATCTATCCGCCGCGCGACGCTCGGCGGAAAGGATGGTCCGCGACAGCCAGCGGGCAAGCGAAATCATCCACAATGCCCGCAGCCTGCTTGCTCCGTCGACCAACAAGCTGGAAATTGTCGATATCGATGAGCTGATCGAGGAAACGATAGGCTTGATGGAACACGAGCTTCAGCGGAGCAGAACGGAAGCGCGTTTCGCGCATGGTGCGAAGTTGCCACCCGTTTCGACCGTGAAAATCGAACTCCAGCAAGTGCTGATCAACCTGATCACCAATGCCATCCAAGCCATGGAGGAGGCGGGGAGCCGCGAACGGATCGTCACGATCCTATCAGAACTTGAGGATTGCGATCATGTCTCCATCGTCGTTCGCGACACCGGACCGGGCATCGATCCAGACGCGAAGGATAAGCTGTTCTCGCCGTTCTTCACGACCAAGGCAAAGGGCATGGGCATGGGTCTTTCCATATGCCGCAGCACGCTTGAGGCGCGGGGCGGAATGCTTGATGGTACGAATCATCCCGAAGGCGGTGCAATCTTTCAGATACGCCTCCCGATGAAGCCGGAGATGGAACATGCCTGACACACGCAAGTCGCCGACAGTGCCGTCTGCTCCAATCATCTTCATCGTTGACGACGACTTGTCGATGCGCGAGGCGCTGATTGATCTGTTCCGTTCGATGAAGTTCGAAGTTGAGGCCTTCGAAAGCGCCCCGGCACTCATGCAGGCAGTGAACTTCAACCGGCCGGGATGCATCCTTCTCGATGTGCGGCTACCTGGCGTCAGCGGTCTGGATTTCCAGGTGCATTTGGAGCGTCTCGGCAGCAAGATGCCGATCGTCTTCATGACCGGATATGGAGACATCCCGATGAGTGTCCGCGCGATGAAGGCCGGAGCGGTCGATTTCCTCACCAAACCATTCAAGGATCAGGATGTCCTCGATGCGGTTGCAGCAGCGCTGGAGCGCGATGCCGCGCACAGGCGTCTAAGCGCGCAAAGCGAGGCAATAGTCGCCCTTGCGGAACACTTGACCCCGCGTGAGCGCGAAGTCATGAAAGCCGTGGTCAAGGGATTGATGAACAAGCAGATCGCCCACGAACTCGGGATCAGCGAAGTGACCGTGAAGCTGCATCGCGGCAACGTCATGCGAAAAATGGAGGCTCGCTCGGTCGCCGAACTCGTCAGGAAGGCCGAAGTACTGGGCGAAGAACTCACTCCGTAACAAGGTTCAAGACAGGCGGGGCACATTCGCCGCACTGGGTGATTTTCCCTGTCGGTTGATGGCATGAATAGTGGCTGTGATATGCTGCCTGCGACCCTCGGTGGGGCCGCGCGCCCGGCTCTCCTTGTCTAAGCCGGCCGAGCTGGTCGTTTGAAAACGTTTCGTGGATGTAGGAGGGAAGGATCATGAAGAAGCTTATCAACAGGCCCGCCGATGTCGTGCGGGAAATGCTTGAGGGCCTCGTCGCCCTTTCACCTGCCCTCGCCTTGCTGGACACCGAGAATGTCGTCGTTCGTTCAGACCTTCCTGCAGCCGCCGAACGGCCCGTGGCGCTGATCTCGGGCGGCGGCGCCGGGCACGAGCCTGCCCATGCGGGCTATGTCGGACCGGGCATGCTCACAGCAGCCGTTACCGGAGAGGTCTTCACCTCACCGAGTGTCGATGCGGTTCTTACCGCCATCCGTGCCAGCGCGGGGCCGGCGGGCGCGCTTCTGATCGTCAAGAATTATACCGGCGACCGCCTGAACTTCGGTCTTGCCGCCGAATTGGCGACCGTCGAGGGCATTCCGACCGACGTCGTTGTCGTCGCCGACGATGTGGCTCTTTCCAGCCTCGTGCCACGTGAGCGACGGCGCGGTATCGCTGGGACGGTGCTGGTGCACAAGATTGCGGGTGCCGCCGCAGCAAGCGGCAAGAGCCTGAAGGATGTAGCCGCCACCGCCCGGTCCGCGGCCTCCCGTCTCGGCACCATGGGTGTTGCACTCGGCGCCTGCATCGTGCCGGCGGCCGGCAAAGCCGGCTTTGCTCTGGCTGAGGACGAGATCGAGCTTGGGCTCGGCATTCATGGCGAAAAGGGGGTCGAACGTACGAGACTTCTGCCCGCCGACGCCATCACCGACCGGATCGTGGATCAGATCGCCAAGGACATGAAGCTTGCACCAGGTTCCAGTGTCGCATTGCTCGTCAACGGTCTCGGTGCGACACCGCCGATGGAGTTGGCGGTTGTCGCCCGCGGCGCAGTCACGGCGTTGCGCTCGCGCGGCCTCAGGATCAAACGGGCCTGGAGCGGTAATTTCCTGACGGCGCTTGAAATGCCTGGTTGCTCGATTTCTCTCCTTAAGCTGGAGGATGGCGATACCGCGCTGCTGGATGCGGAAACCTCCGCGACGGCCTGGCCAAGAGGTGGTTTGATAGAGGACGTGCCGCGCATCGTTCAAGCCCCGAAGATGCCGGCGAACGAGGCGCCGCTCGGCGATACCGGCCGGTTCGATCCTCGTGAGCTGCGCCGCATCGGTCTTGCCGTCAGCGACGCGCTCGCAGCGGCGGAAGCTCATCTGACTGATCTCGACAGCAAGGCGGGCGACGGCGATCTTGGGGCAAGCATGCTCCGCGGCGCCGAAGCCATTCGTGCCTTGCCCGAAAGCGCCTGGATCAATCCCGCCAATGCACTGGTTGCGATCGGCAATGCATTGCGACGGGCAATCGCTGGAAGCTCCGGGCCTTTCTATGCGATCGCACTGACGCGAGCCGGCCGCCATCTGAGCAAGAGCAATCGCTTTTCAGCCGAAGATTTTCGCGCCGCCTTCGCAATCGGTATCGCGGCGATCAGCGAGATCGGCGGCGCCAAGCCGGGGGATCGAACCATGCTCGATGCACTTGACCCGGCGTTGCAAGCGCTTGAGATTACCGACAGCAATGCGCCTGCGGCAGAGGCTTGGAAACAGGCGGCATCGGCGGCGGCCGACGGGGCACGTCGTACGGCGGATATGGCACCGAAGCTCGGCCGGGCGAGTTATCTCGGCGAGAGAGCGATCGGAATCGAGGACGGTGGCGCGGCAGCTGTTGCGATCTGGATGAAGGCGCTGGCGGCAAGCATCTGATATCGCAAGCATGTTACGTGTTTACGTGTCAGGTCCGATCGTCGCCAAAACCGTCCGCAGTCGCCTTGCAGGCGTGACCGAGCCAGTCGGCAAAGGCACGAACTTTCTGGCGCGCTTCGGTCCTTGCCGGCCAAAGCGCGTAATAACCGTAGCCACTGTCGATGATCCGCTCGAATGGCGCGACCAGCTCGCCGCTTTCAAGATCCTGCCGCGAGAAGACGAGATCGCCCATCGTCACGCCATAGCCGCTCGCTGCCGCGGTCATGGCGAAATCCTGCGTGTCGAAGACCTGATGACGCGAGGCCTGAAACGAATAGGCGCCTTCGGCCTGCAGCCATAGTGTCCAGTCACTATGGCGCGGATTGGAGTGCAACAGAACGCAGTTCTGCAGGTTTTTGACCTCGGGCGGATCGCCGAGTTTTGATAGAAACTCAGGCGAGCACATCGGCGTCAGTTGCTCACGCAATAGCGGCAGCACATCCATACCGGGCCAATGGCCGTTGCCATACGTGATGAGCATGTCGATATCGCCGACCGAAAAAGTCGGCCGCAGGAACCAGGCGGTATCGATATTGATATTCAGGTCCTCATGGTGACTGTGAAGGTCAGGCAGACGCGGCAGGAACCATTTGCGTGCGAAGGTCGGCGGCATGCGGATGGTGAGAGATCGTACCGTCGTTCGCGTTGCTTCGAACGAGGTCTTCAGTGACGCCAGCAGACCATCGACGATCGGGATCAGCGCCATGCCACGCTCCGTCAACGCCACCTTCCGCGTATGACGCTCGAACAGGCTGCAGCCGAAATAATGCTCGAGCTGCTGCACCTGCCGGCTGATCGCACTCTGGCTGAGATTGAGCTCCGCGGCCGCCGCCGTGAAGCTGCCCGTTTCCGCGACGACGGAAAAGGTCTGCAGCGTCTGCAACGGCGGCAGTCTGTTGTGATCGAACCTCGGCTCCATTCCCTACCCGGCTTCCCGCTGCTGTCTCAAACAGCAAGCATTAAAGCATGTGGATGGAATGGCAACCGACGCTTCTCAGCCGATCGCCCGGCGCACCGTCTGAACAGCTTCTCTCACCCTTCGCGGCGCCGTGCCGCCCTTGTGATCGCGGCTGGCGACCGAGCCCTCAACGGTCAACACCTCGAAGACATCCTCGCGAATACCAGGCGCAAAGGCCTGCATGTCGGTAAGCGAGAGTTCGGAGAGCGTCGGTAATGCCTTGTCGCGAGCAGCGCCAACGATCGCGGCAACGGCGTGGTGCGCATCGCGAAACGGCAAGCCCGCACGGACAAGGTAATCGGCAAGATCGGTTGCCGTCGAATAGCCCTGGTTGGCGGCGGCGAGCATTTTTGCGTGTTTGACCGTGATCGTCGGGATCATCTGCGCCGTGACGCTGACCGCCGCTCGCACAGTTTCGAGCGTATCGGTGAGTGGCGGCTTCGATTCCTGCTGGTCCTTGTTGAAGGCAAGCGGCTGGCTTTTCATGAGCGCCGCCGAAAATGCCAGATTGCCCATGACACGAGCGGCCTTTCCACGCACCAGTTCCGCAAGATCCGGATTGCGCTTCTGCGGCATGATCGAGGAACCGGTGCAGAATTGGTCGCCCACCTCGATGAAATCGAACATCGGCGTGCACCAGAGGATCACTTCCTCGCTGAAGCGCGACAGGTGCCCCATGATGATCGAGCCGGCGCTGCAGACATCGACGACATAGTCGCGGTCGGAAACGGCATCGAGCGAATTGGCAAAGGATGCGGCAAAACCAAGCTCGGAGGCGCTGTATTCGGGATCGATCGGATAGCCGCTTCCAGCAAGGGCCGCAGCACCAAGCGGCGAAACGTTGAGCCGCTCCCGCGCTGCGCCGACGCGGTCGAGATCGCGCAGGAACATTTCGACATAGGCCATGAGATGATGACCGAAAGTAACGGGCTGCGCCACCTGCAGATGCGTGAATCCGGGCATGATCGCATCGGCATGTTTCTCGGCAAGATCGACAAAGGCGCCGATTAGCGTCTTCAGATCGTCGGCCAACAAATCCAGCTGCTCGCGGGCATAGAGGCGAATATCGGTCGCGACCTGATCGTTACGCGATCTCGCGGTATGCAGCTTCTTGCCGGCATCGCCGATCAGTGCGATCAACCGGTTCTCGACATTGGTATGAACGTCCTCGAGCTCCCTTTTCCACTCGAAGGTGCCGGAGCGCATTTCTTCAGCCACCTGGTCGAGGCCGTTCTGGATCTGAGCATTGTCCTCGGCAGTCAGAATGCCGGCACGGGCAAGCATCCCGGCATGGACCTTCGATCCGGCGACGTCGTGCAATGCGATGCGCTTGTCCTGGTCAAGGCACTCGTGAAAGCTTTCGAAATCCCTGGAGACCGCCTCCTTGAACAGCGGCGACCATGTGGCTTCTTTCTGATTTCTCATCGCGGTCTTCCCTTTCGAACGAATGCTGCCCTCCTCCGGACGCATCCCCTATTGAAGCAGTGCAAGCAGGCTGCGGGTGTCGGTCTGGTTTTCGAGGTCGAGAACGAAATCGCTGATGGCGTCGACCCTTGCTGTCGGGAGCACCATGCCGGCGAGCGCCGCATATTTGCCGATCAACCGCTCATCGGAGAGCGGGTTTTGCGGACCGCCGAGCGGAAACTCGACGACGAGCCGATGCCGTTCGCCTGATGTCGTGACGATAGTGATCGCCGGCTCGTCCTCATCCTTCATGGCGGGGTCGATACGCACCGTGATGCGGTCCATCAACGGGCCGATCTCAGCCGCCGACCAGGCGGCCTCTTCCAGCTCGGCCAGAAAGACCTTGCCGTAACGCAGCCGCGCTGCGAGCGCATAGGGCAGGCTCATCTGCGCCTGCGCACGCGACTGGATGACCTTGCCGCCGCACATGCCATACTGGAAACCACTGATGTCCACCTCGATGGCGGCGATATCGGCAGACTGAAGACCATGGTTTTGCAACATCAGGTCAAGTGCATCGATCCCGGCATGCGTGCCGCGGCAGGTGGCATGTGGCTTGATGGAACAGCGATTGAGCCGCCAGTAATCTCCGAAGTCGCGGAGAAGCGCCTGCGGATCGCCCTTGCCGGCGCCGAATGTCGCAAAAAAGCTGCCCCAGCGCTCCGGCTCGAAGACACTGTCGGGGCCTTCAAAACCTTGGCCTGCAAGATAGGCGGCCATCAGCCCGCCTTCGGCCGCCCGGCCGGCATGGAGCTTCTTGGTCGAGCTGCCATTGTGGATGAAGGCCCAGGTGCCACCGGCAAAAGAGCAGGCCGAGCCGAGAGCGGAGGCCATAGCATTCACGTCGAGATTCAACATGCTGCCGACGGCTGCAGCAGCGCCGAATGCACCGCAAGTCCCAGTCGAATGCCAGCCGAGGCCATTGTGCTCTTCATAGCCGCCGACCGCTTCCAGAACGCGCCGACCGACTTCATAACCAAGCAGGACGCCGCGCAGCAGTTCGCGGCCACTTAGCGGCTGGCTACGGTCGCCGAGTGCGGCAAGCACGGCAGGCAGGACGACGGCGCCGGAATGATCGCAGCCGCCGCTATCATCAAGCTCATAGGCATGGGCAGAAACACCGTTGACGAAAGCCGACGTCCTGGCGTCGGAGGCAATCGGCCGCCCCCAAATCGGCGAATGTCCGGTCCCGGCCTGGATCCCCAGCATCGCGACGACGGCATCTGTCTCGCGGGATGCCGAGCCGGCGATCGCAGCCCCCAGCGTATCGAGAATATGAAGCTTCGCCTTGTGGATGGTCGCGGGTGGAAAAGCTTCGTAATTCGTCGAGCAGGCAAGCTCGGCCAGGGCGTGTGTCAGATTATCGCTCACCGGCCCGCTCCTCATCGACATAGGCTTCATAGACGTTGATCGGGTGATCGCCGGGCACGACAGTGTCCTTGCCGGCGTGCCAGCGGGCTACGTCCGCAGCCGTCGCCAGCCACACGTCATCGAAGCTCGTGATATGGGCAAGCAAGGCTTCGACGAGCGCGATCCGGCCGGGCGTGCCGGTCCATTCCGGCCGAAGCTGGATAACGTAGCAGAGGCCGTATTTGCGGTAGGCATCGAACTCGGCGATCCAATTGCCCAGCACTGCCTCATACGACGGAATGCGGCTTTGCCCCTTCGGGAAGGCCGGAGTGAAATTGAACTGGAAATACGGCCGGTCTTCCAGTTCGATGTGAACCGGGATCTCAACCAGCGACGAAGAATGGCTATAGGGCACATCGTCACCGTTCAGCGATGCCGACCACCTATAGCCGGCCTCCACTAGAAGGCGATCGAAACGGCGCGGCCAGTTGCCGGCCGGGAGCCGGAAGCCTGAGACCTCCTTCGATGCGATCGCATTCAACGCGTCGCGACTACGCCTCAGAAGATCAATGGCTTCGGTTGCTGACATGGTATCGTAGCGCTCAAAATTCCAGCCATGGCTCTCGATTTCATGCAGCGGTGCCACGACATCGCGCAGCAGCTGTTCGTGGTTCTGCGCGACGATCCCCGGCACGAACCAACTTGTTCGCGCGCCAGCATCGGCAAATACGTTGCAAAGGCGCTCGACGCCGCGCGTCGCACCATATTGCCAGACGGAAAAGCTCTTGCTGCGCCCTTTCAAGTCCGGTGCCTGCGCGACGGCATCGAGCCCATCGTCGAAGATGACGGAGACGATTGCGGCGCATGTCTTGCCTTGTGGCCAGAAGTCTTCAACAACTGCGCCCATCATGCGGCATTCTCCGGATGTTGTGCGATCCACCATTTTGCGATTTCGGCGCAGTGCGTCGCCCAGACACAATCGCCATGGGCGGTGATCGCCTTGAATAGGCCCTCGAGGATCGCCAGCCGGCCGGGCTTGGCGCAAACCTTCGGATGAAGGATCGTCGTCCAGCAGAGCCCCTCGCGATGATAACCCTCGAATTCGGCGCACCAATTGCGCTGGACGTCGGCATAGCCTGAGATGCGGTCGAGGCCGATCGGGAAATCAGGCTCCTCGCTGTAGGCAAGAGCGGTATAGTCATCGATGTCCCAACGACCAGGAATTTCGACCAGGCCGCGGCTGCCGGAGGTCGTGTGAAAGTAAGGCCGGTCGTCACCGCGCATCGAGCTGGAATAAATTACGCCGAACTCGTGCAGCAATTGCGCCGTTTCATCGCTCCAGTCGCCAGAAGGCGTGCGAAAGCCGACCGGCGTCACACCCAGTCCGCTCAAGAAAATGTCGCGGGAACGCCCCATGATGTCGAGCTGCTGCTGGCGGCTACAGTCGATGAAGACTTCGTGATAATGGCCGTGATAGGCGATCTCATGGGCATCGCGAAGGATGCGCTCGCATTGCGACGGCCAGTGCTCCACGACCCAGGTTGGCACGAAGAATGTCGCCTTGAGCCCGTAGGCGGTAAGAAGATCAAGAAGTCGCGGCAGCGCCCGCCACGGGCCATAGGCGCCTTGCGTGAAATAGCGGGGATTGGAGACCAGCGAGCCATCGAGCATCGCATCGCCCGTCGGGCCATCCACATCGAAGGCGAGCGCCACAGCCGATTGCCGGCCTGCCGGCCACAGGCTTGGTTTCGCCGATTTGGTTGCACTCTTCGCAGTCATGGGACTCAGCATGCGTTTCGGGGTGTCTTGGGCCGCAACCATCCATCCGCGGGCGCGAAGCGCCCCGGCCGATGATTGCCTGCATGGGGGAAGAAAGCGCCGCCTTTATCGCGGCGCTTCCTCAATCGTTACTTGACGCCGTTGATCACGGCCTTCGGAACGGCATTGTGGACGAGGCCCCACTTCTTGAGGATCTCATCGTAGGTGCCGTCCTTGATCAGCGCGTCGAGAGCGCCGGCAACCGCATCGCGTAGCGCGGTGTGGTCCTTCTTGAAGCCAATGCCGAACGTGTCGTTGCTGAGCAGCGGCTCACCGACGAGCGTATAGGTGTTGGGCTCGATCCGCATCTGATAGGCGATCGTTTCGATGCCCTGCACGACCGCGTCATAGCGGCCCTGCTTCATGCCGAGACGGGCAGCGTTCGAATCCGCAGTGCCCTCAAACTTGATGGCGGGCTTGCCCTTGCCTTCGCAATTCTCAGCGCTCCATGCTTTGACGTTATCGCCGAAGGTCGTGCTGCGGCTTCCGGCGACCGTCTTGCCGCAAAGGTCGCTCGCCTGCTTGTAGGTTCCGGCGTTGGCATTGACGGTGAAGAGGATCGGGCCGCTGGTGATGTAGTCGACGAAGTCCATGGCGGCCTGACGCTTCACGTTGTCGCTCATGCCGGAAATGATCATGTCGGCGCGGCCGGTCTGAAGGCCGCTCTGCAGCTCCTGGAAGGCGGAAGTGACGAAGACGGTCGTGAGATTGAGCTTCTTGGCAATCGCATTCGCCAGATCGACGTCGAAACCATCGATCGTGCCGGTGTCCGGATTGACGAATTCCATCGGCGGATAGATCGGGTTGGTCATGATGCGGAGCTCGCCGTCCTTAATGAGGTTGAGGCTTGAATCCGCGAAGGCGGCGGTGGCCGCGAGCGAAAGAAGGGCTACCGAGGCGGCGAGACGAATGAGTTTCATGCGATTCTCCTCTGATGATCTTTTTCAGGGTTTTTCTTGTTAAAGCACCGCAGAGATGAAGTTCTTCACTCTGGGATTCCTGGGGTTTTCCAATATGTCGCTGGGCGTCCCGGTCTCGACGATCATGCCTGCATCCATGAAGACGACACGGTCGGCGACCTCGCGGCAAAAGCCGATCTCATGCGTGACGACGATCATCGTCGTGCCTGACGCGGCGAGCTCCTTCATGACGCCGAGGACTTCGCCCACAAGCTCGGGATCGAGCGCCGAGGTCGGTTCGTCGAACAGCATCGCCTTCGGCTTCATGGCAAGCGCGCGGGCAATGGCGATGCGCTGCTGCTGGCCGCCGGAAAGTTCGCCCGGATAGGCGCCTGCCTTGTCGGCGAGGCCGACACGCTGCAAGAGAATGCGCGCCTCGGCTATGCATTCCTGCTTCGGCCGCTTCTGCACCCCGACCGGGCCTTCGATGATGTTCTGCAGCACGGTGCGATGCGGGAAGAGATGGAACTTCTGGAAGACCATGCCGACGGACTGACGCTGGCGGGCGATCTCGCGATCCGGCAGCGGAAATAGCCGATTGCCCTCGCGGCGATAGCCGGCGATTTCATCCTCGACCGTGACATAGCCGGCATCGATCTGTTCGAGCTGGTTGATGCAGCGCAGGAAGGTGCTCTTGCCCGAGCCGGAAGGGCCGATGATACAGACCACTTCACCTTTCCTGATCTCGAAATTGATATCCTTCAGAACGTGAAAGGTGCCGAAATACTTCTGCAGCCCGTGTGCCTTGATGATCGCGTCCATCACGAAGCCTCCCCGACCAGCGCCTGGTTGGCCGCCTGCTGCGCGCTGGCATCCCGCCTGCCCCAGCCCTTGGAAAAATGCTTCTCGATGTAGATCTGTGCGATGCTGAGGATGGTGACGACGACCATGTACCAGATGGCGGCCACGATCAGCAGCTCGATGACGCGCGAATTGACGTAGTAGATATCCTCGACGTTTTTCAGCACTTCGGAATACTGGATGACGCTGGCGAGCGACGTCAGCTTCACCATGCCGATGGTTTCATTGCCGATCGGCGGGACGATGACGCGCATCGCTTGCGGCAGGACGATCTTCAATGTTGCCCTGAGCTTCGTCATGCCGATCGATTGGGCTGCTTCCATCTGGCCCTTGTCGATCGACAGCAGGCCGGCGCGCACGACTTCAGCCGTGTAGGCGCCCTGCTGGATGCCGAGGCCGAGAAGGGCGGCAACGAACGGCGTCATAAGTTCGACCGTTCGAACGGAGAGAACGCCCGGAATGCCGATCGTCGGGAAAATCAGGGCGAGATTGAACCATAGCAGCAGTTGCAGCAGAGCCGGCGTACCGCGAAACAGCCAGACATAGCCGACGGAAATATTGCGCAGCACCGGATTGTCCGACATACGCATGATCGCGGCGATGACACCCAGCACAATGCCGACGATCATCGCGCAGAAAGTCATGATGATCGTATTGCCGACGCCGATCATGACGGCCCTGGTAAACAGGTTCTGTCCGACATATTCCCAGGCAATATCGCCCTTCCAAAAGGCTCTCGCCAGAAGAAGGAGAAGGATGATGCAGATCGCCGCCATGATCTTGGTGCCGATCTTTCGTTGCGGCACGATCACAAGCGCATTCACGTCCAGTGGCGCTGAATTGGTCAAATTTCGATCCCCTGAGCTCATTGGTGAGCTTCCATTTTCTAATGGGGAAAGCTTACGTTGCTTTTGTTTTTAGCCACAAACGAGATTTGAACATGCGATTTATGCCCTTTAAGCATAAATCGACGGCAGCCCCGACGGTCCTGCACGATTTAACCGGGATGGATCGAGATGCGATCGAGGCTTGGATGACCGGTCTTATTCAGCGATCCGGGGTGACGGCCGCCTGGACCATGCGCAGAAGGCTCTTCAATTCAGGCTCTCGCACGCGAGCCGCCGCCTCATTGGGTGAAAACCATTGACGCTGGCGCTGCCCCTGCTCCGGAAATCGGTCATCCAATCCAGCGACCTCTAGAAGGTGGACCTGAACGACAGATGGGACGGTGTCGCCGGTATCGAGAGACTTCAGATAGGTATAGTAGCCGAAACTCTTCTTTCTGACTTTTCCCTTGACGCCAGCCTCTTCCCAGGCTTCGCGTTCGGCGACCTGATGCGGCAGCTTTCCGGCCATCGGCCATCCCTTGGGAATGACCCAACGGCCGCTGTCGCGCGAGGTGATCAGCAGGATTTGTACATCCTTCTCGCCCGCGCAACGCCTGTAGCAAATTGCGGCATATTGCTCGATTGTTCGTCCGGCGAAGAGCTTCTCCGCCTCGCTCGCCAGACGGCGGAGATATGTCTTTTTAGTCATGCGCCGTCACTGCAGCCTGTGGCATCGGGCTCGGTGCTCGACTTTGCAAGAGTTCGCCGCGCTCTTCCAGAACGGGATAGGCCGCGGCCGCAACA